>Ga0222636_1000335_pt1 | contig 26175 bp, 21 predicted proteins | sample AntAcemetagen141_FD_179811 | JGI IMG/M metagenome (GOLD analysis project Ga0222636, IMG submission 179811) | Saline water microbial communities from Ace Lake, Antarctica - #141 | ecosystem: Environmental > Aquatic > Non-marine Saline and Alkaline > Saline | place: Antarctica: Ace Lake...
TTTAATGGGTGACCCTGATTTTTTATTCATAGCAGGATAAGGCTTGTGGCTTATCATTCCGCCCCCCGGTCTGCCAATCGTCTGCGGGATAGTTCAATCGCCTTGCGAAGTTTGTGCCGCAAGACTTCTCTGGAAGGTAATGCCGTGAGGTATTCAGCCACATGGATGCCTGACTTGCCCAGTTCGAGTAACTCGATCTGCTCCTGTTTCTTGCCGGCACAGAGAATGATACCCAAGGGCGACTCCTCCCCTGGCTGGCGCTCGTGTCTGTCCAACCAACGCAGGTAGAGTTCCATCTTGCCTTTATGTTCCGGTTTGAAGTTGCCCAATTTCAGATCGATAGCGATCAGGCGTTTTAACGGCCGGTGCAGGAAGAGCAGATCGATGTAGAAATCATCGTCATCAATCTGAATGCGTTTCTGGCGGGCAAGGAAGGCAAAGCCATTACCCAATTCCAATAGAAAATTCTCCATTTCGCGCAGGATGGCGTCCTCAAGGTCCTTCTCCAGATAGCGATCATTCAAACCCAAAAAGTCTAGAAAATATGGGTCTCGAAAGACCAGGTCCGGGGTTGTCCGGTCGGATTCGCGCAGTTGTTCTAATTCATGCCGGACTGTCTCTTCCGGTTTCCCGGACAAGGCGGTACGCTCATAAAGCATAGAGTCGATCTTCTTCTGAAGCGTTCGGGTGCTCCAGTTCTCAATCCGACACATCTCAGTGTAGAAATCCCTCTTCAGGGAATCGTCAAGATAGATAACCTTCCGGAAGTGACTCCAACTCAATTTTGCACACAGTGTGTGCAAAATCTGTTCATCTGAGAAAACTTCGGCAAAACGAATCATGTATGCCAGATTGCGCTTACTCCAGCCTCTTCCATATTCGGCTGTCAATTGCGCAGACAGTGCCTGCACAATCTCCTTCCCATATTTTGCCCGCTCGCAATGAAGGACTTCTTCCCGTAATCTTTTTCCTACGCGCCAATGCAAAATGGTAAGCCCGGCATTGACGGCAATAGCTACGGCGGATCGAGTCTCCTCAATCATGCGGCGGATATCGGCATAAATATCAGGAGAGGTCAGCTTTTCGACATTGTCGCGTGTACTTGGTTTTTTGTTCCCCGTACTCATAGTTAAATCTCCTCCATGTTGATAATTAAATGTTGGTTCATATATAACAGTCGGAGAAGTGGGAGTTTTATTCCGGAAAAAATGAAAAAACCTCGGATTTTTTATTTTCCTCTCCCCCGGGGAGAGGGATTAAGGGTGAAGGGGATCGCTGAATTCCCAGGCGGCGGCAGCGGAATGGCAGTCCATTTTGCTCAGGAATATGCATTTAGGAGGGGAGAGATTAAACGCTAAAGTCAAAAGTCAAGTGACCCAAAATTTATGAAGACGGAATTGCCGGCGACTTTGCTCTGGAATGGGGGGCTGCTTTGGAGCGGATTGGGTGGCTACTTTGCTCCGGAGTATGCAAGGGGGATGGCTATATTCCCGGCAATCTGAATGGCCGATTTTGCAGGGAGGGAGAAGTTATTTAACTATTTAACACCGTCCCTCATTTTACACTCCAGATTAAATTTGGCTTTCCCCTCCTTCCACTTGTTATTTAGAGTAATCATCTATTGCCCCAACGTAGAGTTCAACTGCATTTTGGAGTAGAAAAAATGTCAGGTGCAACGATCTATTAGCTATTACTTTGGCTTTGGTACTTCTTGAAGTTCTCAGCCTGCTCGAAGATTTCCTTGTATACTTCATCCCGGTCGACCGGTGGGTATCCGTTTTCAGCGAGTAGGATGATGAGGTCCACTTTCAGTTCAGCTTTGATGTCATCGCGCCGGCTCCAGTCGGTGTATCTGGCCTTGTCGTCGACGATGACTTTTACTTTTTTTGCGAGATCAAGGAGTTTGTCCTCAGGGTATTCAAAATCGTACTTAATGGTGAGGGCTTTAAGGATATCGTAGAAGGCCTTTTCTTCGAGATCAATGCCTAGTTCGAAAAAAGAGTCTTTCTCCTTTTTTATGGAGTGGTACAGATCGATGATCTCGTCGGTGAACTCTTCCAGCACTTCGCTCCTGAGGATATCCTGCTCGCTCCGGTCATTGTATTTGTCTACCAGGGCTTTGAATTGTTTTGAAAATTCGACACCCTTGAGCTTGTTAACCTTCTTGAACTCTTCGATCGCCCTGGCCAGCAACTGCTTGAGCAGCTTGATTCTGGTGTTCGGCAGCTTGATCTTTTCGATCTTCGCCATGTAGTCCGGGTCGAAAATATCCACCTCGGTGCTATCCCCCTGCCCCATCTTGAAGATCTCTTCGACCCCATCACTCCGCAGGGCCTCAGCAATCATCTGTTGAACCTTGGCGTTCATCTGAACGAGGTCGGGGGCATTCCCTTTGGTGAGTTTGAAGACTATGGATCGAACTGCCATATAGAAATGGAAATGGTCCCGCTCAGCCTGAGTAAATTCATCACACCCGACGCAGATGTCATAGGCGGCTTTCATTCTTTTGGCCAGGAACATGAAGCGCTTCTCGAAATCTTCGGTAATCTGAACATATTCCGCGGCCATGTTGAGGCAGTGCAGTTGCGCGATTGGCTGGCCGGAGAAATAGGGGGTGGTATCAAACTTGTGAAAGATCGCACGCATCAGATCCAGATGGTCTCTGACCACCACAATGGATTGCTTGATTTCCTCAAAGTTCGCGGTATCGGCCTTGGAGTAATGTGCCAGAGCCAGGTTCATCTGCTTCTTGATACCGATGTAATCGATGATTAACCCTTTTTCTTTCTGCTTATACTTCCGGTTCACCCGGGAGATGGTCTGGATCAGGTTATGCCGTTTGACCGGCTTGTCGATGTACATGCTATCAAGGAAAGGCACATCAAAACCGGTGAGCCACATATCAACCAAGATGGCGATTTTAAAATTGGATTTGGAGGTTTTGAACTGCCTATCTAATTCTTTTCGGTAGTCTTTGGTTCCCAACATATCGTATAAAGCGGGTTCATCATCCTGACCACGGGTCATCACCAGTTTGATGCGCTCCATGGGCATAATCTGTTTCTTCTCTTGTTCGGTGAGTTCCTCCCCGTCGGCACAGACCTTCAATTCGGCCCATTCGGGACGCAGCGCGATCACCTCTTTGTAAAAATCATAGGCTATTTGACGGCTGCTGCTGACAAACATGGCCTTCCCGGCAACCGTGGCGCCCTCGTTGATTCGTGCCTCATAATGATCGACGAAGTCCGCCGCCAAAGCCTTCAGGCGGTCAGGATCCCCGAGAATCGAGGCCATTTGCAGGTTGGCCCGTTTGCTCGCCTCAATTGCGTAGTCGCTGGCCCCGTCATCCGCGCAACTGGCATAATAGTCTTCAATATCCTCCAGCTTGCTGTTGTCGAGCAGCACCTTGGCCGCCCGGCCTTCGTAAACGATGCGCACCGTGATCTCATCGGTCACCGATTCCATCATGGTGTAAGCGTCCACCACCTCGCCGAAGACATCAAGAGTCGCGTCGATCGGCGTGCCGGTAAAGCCCACATAGGTCGCGTTCGGCAGCGAGTCGTGAAGATACTTGGCAAAGCCAAATGTCCGTTTCACCCCCTCTTCTGTGATCTTGATCTTCTGGTCCAGATTCACCTGGCTGCGGTGTGCCTCATCCGAGATACAGATCACATTGCTGCGCTCGGTCAGCAGCTCCGTGTCCTCGGTAAATTTATGAATCGTAGTGAGAAAGACCCCGCCGCTGTTACGCCCCTTCAACAAGTCGCGCAGATGTGACCGGCTCTCCACACTTATCACAGACGCGTCCCCGATGTAGCCCTTGCCATTGGTAAAGAGGCCCGAGAGCTGGTCATCCAGATCCGTGCGGTCGGTGATCAAGACGATGGTCGGGCTTGCCAGGTCAACACTCTTCATCAGCAGACGCGCCAGGAACAACATGGTAAAGCTCTTCCCGCAGCCCGTCGCCCCAAAGTAGGTTCCGCCCTTTCCATCGCCCTCAGGGCGCATATGCCGCAAAATGTTTTGATAGAGCTTGGTTGCCGCGTAGTATTGCGGATACCGGCACAGAATCTTCTCCTCCCGGCGCGAGGTATCAGGCAGATAGACAAAGTTGCGGATCACATCGCAGAGGCGGGTCGGGTGAAACAGCCCCTTAATCATCGAATAGAGCGAGTCAATCCCGTCCTTCTCGATCAAATCGCCGCCATCTGTCTTGCGCCAGGCGTAGAAAAATTCATAGGGCGCGAAGAACGAACCCGCCTTATTATTCACCCCGTCACTGATCACACAGAAGGCATTGTATTTAAACAATTCCGGGATGTCGCGTTTGTAGCGCACCGTCAGTTGGATAAAGGCATCGTGAATCGTCGCCTCCTCACGGATCGCGCTCTTAAATTCAAAGACGACCAGCGGCAGCCCGTTGATGTAGAGAATCCCATCCGGTATCCGCTTCTCGTATCCGTAAATCTCCAGCTGATTCACCATCTTAAAGATGTTGCCGCCCACGCTGTAGACCGGAGCTTCCACAGCAACAATCGACGGCACCTCGCCCACCTTCGGTACCCGAAAGGCGATCAGGTCCGAATAATCGATCAGCTGCAGATAGAGGTCTTTCCGGTCGCGGTCTTCCCGCTTGAGCAGAAACCCATCCGAGACCAGCTTCATAATCGCCTTGTTGCTCTCGTAGAGATCCGCCGCGGAATAAGCCTCTAATTGATGAATCACCACCTCGATCTCCCCCGGAGTTATCCCGTCTTTCGCATACTGCCTGGCCAGGAATGCCCGCAGGTCGTCCTTGATCAACACCTCCTGGGGCTGACGCTCAATCGTCTCCCCCAGCAGATGCGGATAACCCGCCTCGCCGAGGAGTTCGATGATGGCGGCTTCGAGTTGGGCTTCGGTGAATTTCATGCCATCGCTTCCTCGGCTAGTTTTTCAGCTTTGGGGATGCGGAGTTCTCCGGAGATGAGTTTCGGGAGCAGGGTGTCGCGGAGGGCTACCAGCGAATTTGTAGTGCTATTATTCAAGTGGATCTTATCAAATATTGGAAGCGTTTGATTCCCAAATTCTTTCATAATATCAGAGTGAGGAACTGGGATTGGGAGCGTCCTTAGTATCTTTAGCGTCAGATACTTCTGAGTCGTTCCAGCAAGGCGAGATTCCATGAATGCTGTCATGAAGTCTGACTTTAAATAGGTGAAAAAGTATGTAGCTAAAGTTCGGTTAACTCCCGATTTAAATAGTCCGACGTTTTTAATAGCGAAATTAATCTCTTCTTCCATTACTAGGAAAGGAGAACCTACTGTTCCTATCATGGTTAGTAAAATGTCATATGGGTCTACTTTGCTCCTTTTGTTAGCTTGTTCGAAATCCTCTTCAGAGATCAGGTAGGCGTTTGAATAATCTATAGTATTACCTGTGATATGACGGGATGTAATTAGATATTTCCCTGTGGTAGATTGTTTGGGTGAATCATGGGTCCCATCTCTTACGTCAAAGAGTGAACTACTTGTTTTTACCTCCCACCCCACCGGAATCCAGCCCATTTCTTCGCTTAGTTGGAAGGCAGCGGGGAATTGCTTGGCGGCTTCACGATTGGCGGTGCCATCGGCGAGGGCTTGGCGGCGGACTTCCGCGCGCTCGGCAAGTTCCTCGGGGATCGGATTGCCGGCGACGAGGGCATTGTCGAGCACCGGGTCAAAGTCCACAAACCAGCTTTTGAAGAGCGCCTGCGCCATCCCTTCCAGCGTCGCATTCATCCGCCGATTCAACTCAATCTTGTCATCCAATGCTTTCGCAAATGCTACAATCGCTTCCCGTTCATTCAATGGAGGAATACGAATGACCATGTTCTGTAGCAATGTAGTATCCAGCTTCCCGGCTCCAATGCCGGTATTTTCTACCATGCCCAAAAGATCATTCTCACGTGACATGAACCAGAAGAGTAGAAACCACGGATCAACGATGCTGTCTATTGCCTTGATGGCTTTTACATCCTGATTAAATGAAACATCCCGCTCTGCGATTCCAACAGGTATTCTTTTGTGCAACATGCTTCCTCTGACCAAGAGCAAAATGGTGCCCTCGGTTGCCAATCGGGAACCAGACTTCAAACCTTTTTGTGTGATTCTTAGTTTGGATTTGTTGTATCGATTGCCAGACATTGACGATGCGCTAATCCATGGAATGTCTCCATTCCAGTAGCTTTCGTCGTTCTTTGGAGGGGTCCCTCCTGAAGACCAGTATGTTACTTCACCGAGTCTATATTCTGGCCACTCACTCCCCATAACCCAAAACCTCCAAGTTCTTCCGGATCACCTCATCCAGCTTTGCCGACTCCTCCATCTGACTGTAAAGCGTCCGACTCATCTCGGTCATCTTGGTCTCAAAAGGGATGCCGTCGTCTTCGATCGGAGCCGCGCCCACATAGCGCCCGGGTGTAAGCACGAAATCGTGTTTGCGCATATCTTCGAGTGTGGCGGATTTGCAGTAACCGGCCTGGTCTTCGTATATACCATCTTTCGCCTCGCCACGCCAGGCATGGTAGGTTCTGGCGATGGCCGCAATGTCCTCGGAATCGAATTGCTTTTGGGTGCGGCTGATCATCGAGCCAATCTTGCGGGCATCAAGAAAGAGTGTCTCCCCATCGCGGTTGCGGTAGCCGCGATCGCTATCGGCCTTTTTATTCTTGGTGAGGAACCATAGGCAGACAGGGATCTGGGTGGTATAGAAGAGTTGGCCGGGTAGCGCGATCATGCAGTCCACCAAGTCATTCTCCACCATCTTTTGGCGGATCGCTCCTTCGCCTCTGGTGTTGGTCGACATCGAGCCGTTGGCCAGAACGAAACCGGCCACGCCGTGGTCCGAGAGCTTGGAGACCATATGGAGAATCCAAGCATAGTTGGCATTGCCGGTGGGCGGGGTCTCGTAGCCGCTCCAGCGGGAGTCGTCGACCAGCTCGTCGCCGCCCCTCCAGGCCTTCATATTGAAGGGCGGATTGGCCATAATGTAGTCGGCCTTCAAATCGGGGTGTTGGTCCTTAAAGAAGGTGTCGGCGGGGAGTTCACCGAGATTGGCCGAGAGCCCACGCACCGCCAGATTCATCTTGGCCAGCTTGTAGGTGGTGGAGGTGAACTCCTGCCCATAGACCGAGATATTCCTGGTATTGCCGTGGTGGCTCCGCACGAACTTAAGCGACTGCACGAACATACCGCCCGAACCACAACAGGGGTCATAGATCTTGCCCTTGTAAGGCTCGATCATCTCCGCGATCAAATTAACCACGCACTTGGGAGTATAGAACTCGCCCCCCAGCTTGCCCTCGGCGGCGGCAAACTTGCCCAGGAAATATTCATAGACCCGGCCGACCACGTCCTCTTCCTTATCCTCCACCGTGTTGATATTGTTGATCGCGTCGATCAGGGCCGAGAGTTTACTGCCATCCAAGCCCAGGCGGGAGAAATAGTTGTCCGGCAACGCCCCCTTGAGCGAGGCATTGCTCTTCTCCACCGCCGTCAGGGCCGAGTCGATCTTGATCGCGATATCGTCCTGCTTGGAGTGCTGCTGAATATAGCTCCAGCGGGAAGTCTCCGGCAAGTAGAAGACATTCTTCATGGTGTAGAACTCCACCATATCAATGTATCTCTCCTTCCCCTCCGCGATCAGCTCCCCCCGGCGCTCCTCAAACTTGTCCGAAACAAACTTGAGGAAGATCAAACTCAGCACCACGTGTTTGTATTCGGAAGACTCAACGCTACCCCGCAACCGGTTGGCGGAATCCCACAGGAATTCTTCAAACCCTTTATCATTTTTCGGTGCGACTTTTTTCTTGGCCATTATTAATCCTTAACATACTGACTTTAGTTTGAAGCTTGTTCTGGTTTTTCTTTTGAAGGGCTGACGTCACGCATGACAGTTTTTTGAAAAATAAGCAGAGCGAGGCTTTGAAAATACTTGTCCATGCGATTATCCGAACTCAATAGTCTATTCGCCAGATCTTTGCCGCTTCCTTGGCAAAACTTTTGGCACGGGCACGAATAGTTTTTGTATTCCATGCTAGTTCACTTCGAACGGAGTCATTTATGGGAAGCAGGGATGTAGAGTATGCATCGCTTTGCTTCTTCTTGAAGGCTGCATTCCCCAACCCCTTATTCTTCCCCCTTTCGAGGAGGGTGAGATTACCAATGTTGTAGAGAATTGAATCGAACTCTTCTTGGTCTGCATATGCCTTCCTCCAAGATGCAGATGGGTTCTTGGGTAAGATGTGCTCTAGTGTAATCTTCCGAGTTGATATAGATACCTCCTTCTCTGGAGTTGATTCAAGAGAGTTGTTAATACCCGCCAGAACATACCGGGCTATGGATGATTTTGTGAATCGTTTGGAAACAAATGCCTTCCTCAATGTAGCGTCGTCAACATAGGCCATCTTCAGTAGATTGAATATGGCCTTGGGCGTCTTGACTCGACCTTCTCTGATGGCGATGGCACAGTCGGAGTATATCTTTTCAAGGTTGCCCGTGCCCAGTGCAGACACAACCGTGTAACGGAAAGAAATCACCTCGAGGAGGTGCAATACTTTCGCCGCCTTGTTGGGGGAGAGCATCTGCAAAGCGGCCAGCGCAACTGGCCTGAATTGGGTAACCTTGAAAGTGAGCAAGGCTTCCAAATACGCCTCGGACTGCTGGGGAAGATCAGCCCAGTATGCATGCTCGGGATTGCTCAAAGCTGCATATATTATTGCAGCGCTCTTGAGCTCATCTAGGAATTGCCGAGCCCTCGTTGAGTTCTTGATGTTTTTGCGGAGTTCCCTGTAGAGGTCGCGTTCCCGCACCAGCCCTTTTGTTGACAACCAATAGTGTCGGAGGAACTGTGTCAGGGCGCCGGTCCCAACAAGAGTTGTCACTTCGAGCCACCCTTGCTTGAACCACTCTATGTGAGTGCCTGCTTGCGCAAAAAGGTAATTCTTCACCAGATCTGATACCGCCAGATCGAGACCTCGATCATTCAGAGTCTCAAAGATGATGAATGCGTCAGCGTCATTTCCTACTTCAATGACAATCATGCTAAACTGGTTGGCAATGAACTCTTCCAGATCCAATAGAGCTGACTCCTTGTCAGAGAAGCCATTGAGCCATTTGGTGAGTTCCTTGTCTATAAGTTGGAAAGCACGCAGAATGCGGGTGTTCGACTGTTTCCACGTTTTGAGGGTCGTCGCCGTGGGCGTACTTCTGTCAAGAACCACACTGTGAAAAGCGGAGTCATTGGTCTCGTTCAGCTTTATCTTGGGCAGGATTGTTTTGGTTCTTCGATCCTCAGTCCCCAGGTAGTCCCTTTGTACCCCGCGGGCACGATCCTCATCTCCAATGCCTATCCATGCCTTTGCTATCGCGGAGAACAGCATGGAAACAGTGGCTAGTCGTTGCTGACCATCCACGATCTCTTTCGCTTTGTCTCTGCTGCTGGGTGAGATGACAATTGCTCCCAGAAAGTAGTCATCGGCCCCCCTATCAATAAGAGCATTAGTGAGGTCGTCCCATAGGGCTTGCACTTCCTCCTCCGTCCATGCGAAATCACGTTGATAGAAGGGAACCATGTATACGAACGGCTTCCTGAGAATCTCCCCAAGGGCTAGCGTTTGGCTATCAATCATTCTCTTTTCGCTCATAAGGGTATCCTCTTTCTTGTTCGAACATTTTACCTCACGTTTAGGCATCTTGCGATGGTAACGTGCAGGTGGTTGTTGTACAGTTCATTAAAAATTCAGGGTAAAATCTTGACTATTGACTAATAATAAAGCCGAACAATAATTCTTTTAATTCTTCTGTCCAACTATCTATCTTCCTTTAATTTCTCCTGAATTACCTTATGGACTTGGCGGACCGGTTACGCACTTAGTAAAACTTATTAATTGGGGTGTGACCTTGTTCCTTTCAGAATTCGGCCCAATTTGGACGGTATTCGTGCTTAACTGTAAATAGTCGAGGTTTGACCCCGTTCCTTTTCTAGATCTCCTGTCTCACAGCACTAAGAGCTCAACCACCGATTTATAAAATGCGGCAGCTGTTTTTACGGACGAAAGCTGAATGCGGATTGTTTTCGCAGGTTTGCACTTGAACAACTTCTTAAGCTGAACAATATCTTTATCTAAGAACTTTGTAGTCCCGGCTCCGTGAACTACCGAATTGCGCCTGGAATAAAGCCAGTCGGCATATCCGCATATTGAATATGGTATTGTTTTGTGGTATGGTTTGATTCTATCGATTATTGCACCAACTGAGACATTGACCCTGGGTATGTTCCAGCACTCTTGATCGGGTTGTAGAACTTTGAACAACTTGGATAGTTTACGAGAGTGTCTTTTTCTTAACACCACTTCTCTCAGTGCGTCTTTTAGCTTGGTATCCACTACATCTTGGATGTTATTGCTCTGCATCAAGAGTTGTAATAGATCGGACTCAGTTATTGGTTGAGTCAGCCTCTTAGCGGCTTCTTGAACTAAAAATGGTTCTCTACAGTTGTCTAGAATGGCGCCGTCGATCATGGAATCGAATCGATCAATCAGATTCGTATAGACGAGTTTTTGAACATGTTTGCGATTTGCATCTGCAAGAGTTCCAATATCTTCCGTTGCTGGAAGAATTTCCTTTTGAATGAATTTGAGAAAATCTGACAGTCTGTTTGTTTCCATAATGATGCCTAACGGCTAAGCCTCGATTCGCTGCTATTATTCATAGTTTATTTGATGGCCTAATAATTCAATTAAGCCACTTCGGGTGGTCCCCGCAAAGGGGCCCGTCTACCCAGAAGTCTGATTTGATTCGTTTGTTGGGTACTCTTCGGCCTCTTTTCTCTTTAGTTCAAGGAAGAGTATAGTTTGTTTCTTACACGTGTGAAGGTGGATATGAGATCCGTCTTGGGAAAGATATACAAAGCCCTCCTGAGCAGAGCTCCACCCTGTCTGCATAAGAATGCCGTTGCCACCGCCCTTTCTTTGGTACTTGATTCTGGCAGCAAGATTGTGGATGGTTCCTTCGAACTTCTCCCCATCTTTCTCTGTTTCCCATTTTGCAGAGAGGCTGTCACCATCTTGAGAGATGGTGAATACCTTCCCGGTTGGGGATTCCCATTGTCCAACAAAGGACTGTTCCCCGACTGAAGGCAAAAAATAGGCATCTGCATAAGCCCAAAAGAACTCCTTCTGTTTTCCCCCTTCGGTTGTGACCTTATCCCAAATCTGATCTTCATTCTCCTTCTTGTCGGCTAAGGTCGACATAGCCTGTCCTACGTTCTGATGAGGCTCATCTTTCTTTCTGGCCTTGTCGAGCAGGTTTTGTGCTTCTGCTTCGAATCCTTGGTTCATATAACGATACGAAAGGTTTGACATAGCAAGCGTGTTATCGCCCTCTGCAGCTTTCTTGTAGTAGGATACAGACTTGATTGGCATATCTAATGTCTCACATTCTACTCCGAGGTTGTTTAATCCAGAGTAGTGGGTTTGCTTAAACCTGAGTAAAGTCCTGTAGTTGACCACACATAGGCATGCCAGTTTTGCTTCGCTCTGCGAGTAGGCCGCAGAGAAAAGGGTTGCAGTGTCTTCGGGTACGAACTCAAGGATCTTTTGTAGAACAATGGATCGGAGCATAGAATTGCCCGTTTTCTTGTAGATGTTCGCAATAGCACGATACAAAGCAATCTTAGCCTTTGGCTCCGTGGTTTGGGAGAGAGCGGAAGCAAGTACTTTAAGTCCTTTCTCTGGATTCCCCATGGTGACGTAGCACTGAGCCAGTTCCGCAGTGTGTTTCGAGCGCTGAGACTGACTGATATCACCAGATAGGGCCCTAATGTGTGCATCTATGGCTTTTGCGTAACTTCGAGAATGTTTATGACAGTTTGCGATCCAGAAAAGGGCGGTCTCCCGAACATCTTTCTTCTTAGCGAGATCCTCAAGTTTTTGTACTGCGTTGGCATCTCGGCCGTGCGTATACATCAACCAGTGATACAGGATCTCATTCCGCAATCTTGAAACCGCATCCTCTTGGGCCTTCTGGAGACTCTCAAAAGCTTGGTCTGCGTCCTCAAACCTTTCGGTGGTGAATGCTCGGTACATCTCCAAAAAAAGGTTGTTAGGCTTCTTGGGCGTCGGCTCTTCTTCTTGGACTATTTCCGAGGGTTCCTGCTTCTTCTCTTCCGTGGGTGGTGTCTCCTCGCAAACCTCCGCATCTTTAGTCTCCAAGGAAAACTCAGATTCACCTTTCTTGAACCGAAATTTACTGAACTTCATGAATACATGCCGCAAAGGCTTCCGTAGGATGATGATTGCGAGTAGGAAAGCTCCAGCGGCGACCAACTTCCAGAGGGATGCGATCGCTTGGATCGTTTCATTTGATATTGAGGCAATTATCATGTTCTATCTCCTTCTTGAGGCGCACTCAAAAGGGCGCAGGGTCAAACCCGAAAAGGGCGCAGGATTAAACTCGGACTATTAGAATTCCGGGGACACCTTACTTAATTATTATTGATTTTCTCTTGTGATGCGGCCGAATTACGTATAGTGTCCCCGGAATTATTATAGCCTATTAGTTTGATACGATTGGTCAGAGATGCTTCCGATTTAGCAGCCCTAGTGAACTTCGCGGTTGTGACAATTAATCCTCGTGGAAAATTCAGGGTCAAACCCGGATTATTGACTAATAATAATAATTCTTTTAATTCTTCTCTCCCACTATCTATCTTTCTTTAATCTCTCCTGAATTTCTTTACGGCTGGCAGTCCTATTCTCCATTTGATCAAGCTTTGTTAAGTACGTCCATAGACCTGATCAAGAATCCTATCTTGATGATAGTCGTAGATCCATACTGTGTGAAACTCTGATTGATTTATATGTTGTCGAATCCATTCAATGTTTTCTTGCAATTTATTATTAAAATGATCACCTAAGTCAGCAACTGGATGAACTCCAAAATAAATTATCAGTTCGCAGTTTAACGAATGTGTTTCATAGTGCTTCGTAAATTTCTGTTTATAGTTTTCAGGAAAAGGTGAAAAAAAGTATGCCTTTCTTCTAATCTGCTCCTGGCTTGCATGGATAGATTTTTGTATCTGTTCAGACGTATTATCGGTTAGCTCGAAATAGAGCTTCCCGTATTGATGCTCATACAAAATATCTGGCTCGGGAGGATTGCATGTTTGGAAGCAAACAATGTGGAGCCCAGTGTGTTTTGTGAATTTCTCAAAAATTAGTTTCTCCAACTCTTGTTGGGACAGTTTCATATATCAGATCTCAATTATTTTTATGTATATCTACCAGAAAAATCAGGGCCAAACCCAGACTATTGCCACATATCGGAACCGCTCCCGTAATATTTCAAAAAACTTTCCTCACAATACTGCCGCATTCCCGGCTTTAATCGAATGAGTATGATATTGTAAATTATTCTTGTTTCTGTAAGCAGTCGAGATTCTACGTCGATCCTTTTAACTTGCTCCCCACTTATTAATTGGGGTGTGACCCTGTTCTTTTGCTGCTATATGCCTATGACCCATCGGCTAAATCATATTTTAATAGTATGGATTTGGTTCAATCCCAATAGAAGTAAACCCCTTCATGTATAGAAATAGCAAATCTTTTGCTTCTTGGAATGTTTCTGCTGATATTTTTGATGGTATATATATTCCAGCAGATTCTGAAGGACAGTAATGATGACTGATTGCCCACTGAAATTTAAATGTATCTTTAGGTTCTATCAACTCTGTAATCTGAGCCCTAACAATTGGCTCGAGTCCTAAACCATGCAAAACATATTCAGCAACAACTTTTTCAATATATAATCTCATGCATACACCTCATTTTTGTTATATTGGGATGAAGATTATTGCATTAAGAAATAAACACAAGGGGGATAAAATGAATTTTTTAAAAAAAGTTTGTGGATTATTTAGATATAAGACTTTAGATCAAATCCGCCACAGCAAGGCTTGGGTGGATATAATCAGGATTAGAAAAAACACTGATTTCAGTGAGCCTAATGATGCAGATTGGATTCTTTCTTATGCACAAAATAGATTTGAGCGAACTAGTAAATCTTTAGAGTATATTGAGAATAAAGCCGATTCTTTACTAAGATATATGGGAGTTGGTACGGTTCTTATTTTTGCTCTGAATTCGACTTTTAAAGATATTCCACAAATCTCCCAACGAATGTTTTTTGTGGGGGTATTATTATGGCTTTTTTCAATTCTGTTTGCATTGGTAGCGAGGAAGCCAACTGAAATTCCGACTCCAGCTTCTACGAAATTTATTTTTATGCGCAAAGATAAGTACGGATATGAAGACAGCATGAAGGCGAGACTATCCCTTTGTGTTGAATTAGGTTCAGTCGGACATTTAATACGGGGCAAAGAGAAATCTCGAATGTTAACCAAGGCCTATATGTGCTTAATAATAGCTTTAGTTTTCTTCGTCGCCTCCTTCTTCTTGAGCAATACCTGTATCTTCTGAGAATTTTTTAAATTCTATGTCGAACTCAATATCAGTCTCGATATCATCACCATCGTTTCCGCTGATGCCGTCCATTTCGTCTGGATCTATTATTCCGCTCATAGTAACTCCTTTCGTTAGAATATTATTGCTGGAAAATTCAATCACAAATTGAAAAATCAGGGTCAAACCCGGACTATTGACTAAAAACCCGGGCAATAATTCTTTTAATTATTCTGTCCAACTATCTATCTTCCTTTAATCTCTCCTGAATTACCTTGTGGCCTCGTCTGCCCTGCTCCCCGCTTAGTCAAACTTATTAATTGAGGTGTAACCCTGTTTCTTCTAGGTATTGTTAAGACGAGCATAAAAAAATAGTGGGTTTTTATTAAAACTCCATAATTTGTCTATATTTTTCAGTGCTTCACCTACTGTATAAGCACCTGAACCTAATAATAGACAAAGGGGTAGCGGATTTGATGATATTGCCATTAAGATGGTGCCAGTTGTTATCATTCCTGAATAAGCTAACTCCCGCCATGCCTTCCTTATTTCTGAAGCCAATTCCTTTGCTGGTTTGTGAATTCTATTTCTAAATATCCTTTGACACTCTCTATCCAAATTATCCTTTGGAGTTAATTGCCGAGCATCTTCGGCAGCCTCTTCCAGGGCAACCCTGAATCTAGTGAAAGAATCTTCATGTTTGCAACGTAATATAGCAAGTTGATCTGGTGATATGGGGGGGAATTGTGGAAGTGATGTTTTAATGAAATTAATTATACTTGTTGGTTTTTCGTCGACTTCTGATACCTGCAAGTTCTTGGACAATAATTTTGCCTCAAACTTAGATTCTGTCATATAACGAGCATTCAACAAACGAGCGAGTGATATTTCTTTTTCGATCGCTATCAATCTCCTAATTGCTGAACGATTGATAGAATGCTCAACCCAAGTGCGGAATTTATTTTCTGCCGGGGGTGTTTTATCAAAAGATTGTGATATTTTCATGTAGCTGTATATATCATCGCTATCAATCTCTTTAGCTTCATTAACATTTGCAAGAAAATGGAGCATTCCTCCTAATCTTGAATCATTTTTAAATCCTACTTCAATACTTGTACATGGATTTAAACACTTTGTATCCATGATCACTAGAGACTCTCCAGCAACCTGTACCTGATTGATAACAGCTTCCCGGTGAATATAATTATATACATGGGAAGGAAAATTACTTTTAAAGTTATCCGGACTAAAGTAGACAGGGATATGTTCCTTAGGCTCATGTTGATGGGAAATCGGTAGTGTAGCTATAATCCCAGTTTCTATAAGTGGTCGAAGATATGAAAAATACAGGAGTTTGTTTTGCATCATAGTCCTGTCTATTAAATTGTTTCGTTTCATTCCTGTAGCTGATGCAAATGTATCTGACATGGCTGACGCCTTAAAAGCAAACTCAAAAAGTGGATCATTCACAAAAATTCTTTTAGCATATAACGTTAAAGGGATAATATGGTATGCGGCATTAGAAGCAGAGATTGAGCTGGGGAGGAGTGCTATATCGTTCTCTCTTAATTTTAGCTCATCTATATCATATTTTATTTTCCGTTCTCTATATTCCCTGTAGTAATCTAGCTTTTCCCTTAATTCATCTTCTGGAACCGAATCTAGATTCGGAACTGACCAATCATTCTTTAAAAGTTCTAAGTCTCTAAGATATTTTAATGTATGGAAACTCATGACTATAAAATCAGGGTCACACCCCAGAAGTGAGGGCTACGGTTCTTCGTTCCACCTCTTCAACATTCTTTTAACTTGAGGCAGAGTTTTTGCCGGCGGAAAAACTGAGAATACCTGGCCTGTTCCCGCCATCGAACATTGCAGGAGGACCGAGAAGAGGAGTTCTAATTCCCCGGGAGAAGCATTCTTCCTGCGTTTTTCTTCAGCCTTTCTCATTTCTCTCATTTTTCATTACAAAAACTAGGGGACGGAGCAAAGTTATCAATTAACTTTATTGTTTCGGCACTGTCGTGTCTGAGGAGCGGTTACAACTTGCCCTTTAAAACTTCTCCCATTTCTCATCAGAAAAGAAAAAAACCCGCCAAGAAAAACGGGCGGGTGATTAAATTTAGACAAATTTTTTTTGTGAACCGATAGTTCATATTTTAAGGAGCTTTATGATCGGCCTAAAAGGGTTCTCAGCAGAGGAGTAACTATATCTCCCCTCTCCAATTTATACAAGAGAACCCTAACCTTCATCCCATTTTATTTGTCAAGTATTTATGAAAATAGGTGGCAAGGATGCCGAAGTTGTATCTGCGGTCGATGACGGCAGGGGTCAGGGCCGAGGTCAGCGACCTCGGCTACAGGGGGCAGGACTTCTGATATTCGGGTATATTCGGGGTCGCCTGCGTAATGTGTTTAATATCGACCGAGCAAAGGAGGTATAATCAATTCTGCTCAGTTGAGAAATCGGAGGATTTTCTTTAAAACCCTGAGTGAGGTTCGGTATGGGGGATAGCGTAGGGGTAGATCTAGTCTCAGTGATCTCGACATTACACTCCGATAATGAGTGAAGGTATCGAACGAGGCCCGCCCATGATAGCTCCCCATGCCGCTTTGCCCGATACCACCGAATGGGAGCTGTGGAGTGGTGATCTGAATAACCGTATCGTTGAAGCAGACCCCGCCTGAGGAAGTCTCACGGATGATCCTGCGCCGGTTTGTTCTGTTTGTGGAGAAAAAATACAACGCCAGCGGCCGGGGACGGGCATTCACGGCCGCGATCGCTTCAGTGAGGTCCGTGTATTCAACAACCGGGAGGATGGGACCGAAGATCTCCTCAGCCATGATCCGGCTCTTCCAGCCGACATTATCAATGACGGTCGGGGCAATGTAGCGGTTTTCCGGATTTTCTTCTCCGCCGATCGCGACAGTCCCCTCTCCCATGAGATCGTGGAGCCGAGCGAAGTGCCGGTCATTGATGATCCTGGCATAATCGGGACTCCGTTCCGGATCGAGGCCGTAAAACGCCCTGATCGATTCTTTAAGCTTATCGAGCAGAGAGGCTTTGAGATCCGAGGGGACGAGGAGATAGTCCGGGGCGACACAGGTCTGACCGGCATTGAAGAACTTCCCCCAGGCGATCCGGCGCGCCGCCACGGCACAGTCCACCTCCCGGTCAACGATGCAGGGGTTCTTCCCTCCCAGCTCCAGCGTTATCGGCGTAAGGTGTTTCGCCGCGGCAGCCATGACAATCTTACCGACCCGCGCTCCCCCGGTATAGAAAATATGGTCGAATTTTTCCTTCAGGAGAATTCCGGCTATATCTGCCCCGCCCTCAATCACCGAGACGGAGCTTTCATCGAATGTTTTTTGTATAACATCGGCAACCGCACGCGAACTCTCCGCTGCCATTTCGGAAGGTTTTAGTATTGCCACGCACCCGGCTGCAATCGCACCGACCAGTGGCGTCAGGAGAAGCCCGATCGGGTAGTTCCAGGGGCCGATAATCAGCGCCGCACCTTTCGGTTCGGGGAAGACGCGGCTGGCAGCGGGGAACCAGATGAGCGGGGTCTTTGCCTTCCGGGGACGGCTCCAGGAGTGCAGCTTTTTGAGCGCGTAGTCGATTTCGTTGAGAACAAAGCCGATCTCACTGGTATAAGCCTCTATCGCCGGCTTCCCCATGTCCTTGTTCAGTGCATCGAGAAAGAGGGCTTCATTCTCATTGATGGCAGCTTTCAGCTTTTTGAGCGAATTTATTCTCCAGGCGATGCTCCGCGTCGTTCCATCCGCGAAGAATCTCTTCTGGGCGGCAACAATATCGGTGATACGTTTCTTCATAGAGTTAATCCATATTACTGATCTTCTCTCCAGCCAGCAGGGCGAACGGTGAGCCGGGAGCGATTGCGGCGGCTTTCTCCCAGGAAGCCCGTGCCTCCTTTTTTCGTCCGTTCTCTTCCAGGCAGAGGCCGTGATAATAGAATGTCTTGGCGGCGAGGTTGGCATCCATCTTGTCGGCCAGGACAGCTTCTTCGGCCCGGCCGGCGACGACATCGAAGTCGGCACAGGCCGACTTATAGCGGTTGAAGGAGGTTGGTAGAGGATAACTCGAAATACCCCGGACAAAACGAATTTCGAGATTGTCCGGGGCGAGTGCGACAGCCTGGTCAAGCAGGACAATGCCTTCATCGGTAAGACTGTTTTTACTCCAGGGGAAAAAAGCCCGCTTCGCGGCCAGTAGTTTAGCGCTTCCCAGGTAGGCGAGAACCTGGGGGTTTCGGGGCTCTTCCACGGCAAGTTCTTCTAAAATATCGAGAGCCCGTTCGGCCGCATCGTCATCTCCGTTCACCCCTTCCAGATGGAGTGCCCGTGCCAGGCGATAACGGTTGGCGGGATTACCGGGATCGGTTTTCAACTTTTTCTCAAGTTTCATGACTATGGAAGGGGTTGGTTTCGGCACAACGATAACCGGCTTTCCCTCCAGGCCAGAAGAATGGAGGAAGGTTGATGAAGCATTGCGGACATAGAATCAAAACTCCTTACCTCACGGAATCAGCCTGATACCAATTCGTAATTCAAACGTAGATTTGTACCCGGATAAATGGTCTCGCTGCTATTGAGATCTCGAGCCAAATCTTGTACTGCTTGACCCGATAAACGGTTCGTCAGATGATGTAATCGGAGATCAACGTCCCCGCTTCCTTGTCCGGAATTATGTCGGTTTCCGTTAGACTGGAAAGCCGAAGGTGGGAGATCCGCACGTTCGGTTCGGAGGTAGGGGAGCCCAGGAAAACAACCGTTCCTCCTTACCCCCATCACGGAGGGAGGATATGCGAAAATATCCCCGGGTTAAAACCCGGGGCTGAGATGTAGGACCCCGTTGGGGTCCGGGGCCAAGGGTTGGGGATGACGAATCTTAACCCCGGGTTAAAACCCGGGGCTAAGATGTAGGACCCCGTTGGGGTCCGGGGCCGAAGGTTGGGGATAACGAATCTTAACCCCGGGTTAAAACCCGGGGCTGAGATGTAGGACCCCGTTGGGGTCCGGGGCCGAAGGTTGGGGATAACGAATCTTAACCCCGGGTTAAAACCCGGGGCTGAGATGTAGGACCCCGTTGGGGTCCGGGGCCGAGGGTTGGATACACTGGATCTTGTCCCCGGGTTATAAAACCCGGGGTTGAGACGTGAGCCCCCTTTCAGCCGCCGCAGCCTTCGGCGGCTAAGAAGGAGGCTTGGGGTCCAAAAAATACCCCGAAGGGGTATCACATTTAAGCCCAGGGTGAAACCCTGGGACAAAATAATCGTCCCCCCAAAAAAAAAGAACCCCAACGGGGTTCAACATATCAGCCCAGAGTAACACCCTGGGTTCCCGGGGAGAATCCCCGGGATACACGAAACCATCGTCCCCCAAAAAAGAACCCCAAGCCTCCTTCGCCTTAGCAGCCGAAGGCTGCGGCGGCTGTGGGCCTACCGTGAGTTATGAATTATAACAATTCCCAAAAAACCATCTACCGTAATATCCTCCCCGTCCCGAATAATCTTATCTGCGTCAGGAATCCCAGTCACACAGGGGAGCCCGTACTCCCGGGCGATAATCGCGCCGTGGATCAGCATACCTCCCCGGCGCTCGACGATCCCGGCGACAAGGGGAACAACAAAGGTCATTTCGGGTTCAATAGCGTCGGTGACGAGAATCTCCCCTGCCTCTACCAGGGAAAGATCCGGCGTTAATTTTATAACCCGGGCGGGGCCACGGGCAAGACCCGGGCTTGCCGGCTGCCCGACCATCTGCCGGGGGGTGACAATGAGTTTCTCCGTTCGTTCAGCCTTCCCCCCGTTTGCCTGGGACTTCATGGTTGTATGGTTCTGACTTTTTTCACCAGCTGCGTCTTTGGAAAGTATCCCGGGCAGATTTTCCTCTCCGGGATGTCTTCGTTTATTCTCATCAAGTGCCCGCAGAAGCTGTCCCTCGATACGGGCTAGATGAATGTTATCTTCATCCCGCATCCGGTAACTTGACTGTCCCAGTTCCAGCACCTCGGTGGCCCATTGGCGCTGATCCTCCGGGAAAGCCGCCAGGTACTGTTGAAGAAGTCTGTCCGAGGTTTTGGCGTTTCGCCGCGGCCGTGGGGGAGATGAGGCCATCTTACTCGCGATGGAGATTATCCCCTCTCTACCGGTCGTGCACTGAGAAACACCACAGGAGAGATCTCCGAATTTATCCATAAATTCGGCAAGGACCCGTTCAAAGCTCGTTCCCCCCTCTTCTCCTTGCTCAAGACGGTTTTTGACAACCAAATTTTTACGGATAATATCAGCCAGATCCTCTATCATCCTGTTTCTCTCCAGGCTCTCCGCTTCTCCGGCATCGAGAAGATTCATGAACTCGAAAGGATCATCGGGGCGAACAGCATCGTTGTAAACCTGGCCGAACAGCCTGATGCCGTGGGCGAAAGGAATGAACTCGCTCCAGTATATACCATTCCACCGGTCCCGGATCCGCTCCCTGGATTCGATCTCAACCAAGAGTTCGTCTTCAGTCATCTGTACCATGTCAACCTCGGCCATGCGCTTCGTCTCCGCTTCCATCTCAGGAATAAACTCATTTTCGATCCGCTCCCGGAGGACGTTCAGATTGTCAAAGTTGCGCTGCAGACTCATGTACCATGGTCTGCGGTCCGGGTTCTCCCAGGCTTTTCCTTCGCTATCCCCCTCCCCGCGGCCGGTGGTTATCGGGCGCGCCTGGAGCACAAAAAGTTCTCCATCTTTTAGGGTCCATTCGAAGTCGGGTGGAGAACCCAGGGTTTCCTCAAGCGGATTGATCATTCTAAAGATGCTCTCTACCCCGGTTCCGTCAAGGGGGGCTTTTTCAGCAAGACGGGCCTCCAGGGCCCGGAGCTCGGTCCCCTGCTCCCCGGGGAAGACGGCTTCTGATCGGCGGGCGGGTATGTGGGAAAGGATCCGCCCGCTTCCCCGGTCAAGAATCCAGCGGTCGGGCTCCACCCGACCGTCGACGAGGCCCTCGTTCAGTCCCCAGACCGCCTCGATGACGGCCTGATCGTCGTTGATCGGGTTCCTTCCGAAGCCGACACCCGAAACTTCGCCCAATACCAGCTCCTGGATGAGGACGGCAATCGTGCTCTCTTCTACGTTCAGATGGAGTTCTTTCCGGTAAAGAAGCGCCCTGTCGGACCAGAGGGATGCCCAAACGAGGCGGATCTTTTCAGTGATCGCCTCAGCACCGCTCACGTTTACAAAGGAGTCGTGCAGCCCGGCAAAAGAAACAAGCTCCGAGTCTTCCCCGGGGGCGGAGGAGCGGACCACCACCGGCCGTGACCCGAAGGCAGTCGCAAGGTTCTCTATCAGTTCTCGCAACAGGTCCGGGGCGATACGTTCCTTCAGAAAAAGGGTACGGATCCGCAGGGCCGCGTCCCAGATTTCTTCCCATCGCATATCCTCCAGCTTCTTTCGGGACAGTTCCATCATGATTCGCTCCCGTAGTCCGAACTCATCGATAAAACGCTGGTAGACGTCGGTAGTAACGCAAAGTCCCGCGGGGATCTTCAGGCCCCGGGAGTCAAGGGATGCTGACACAAAGCTCTTTCCCCCCACGCGTCCCTTATCCTCGTCGGTTATCTCTCCTATGGATATGATCGTTCTCATCGGTCAAAGGTGATGGTGTCAACCCGTTGGAAATCCCTAACCAGGATGTAGATTGAGACTTGAAGATGGAATAAGGCTGAGCTCGGTGAGTCCACAAAGTCGGCCAGATGCGGGTGTCGGGAGACGTACAAGTCCCGACTCTTTGTATAAGCCGCTCCCGTGATCTCATCCGTCGGGCCGATCGCAGTAACCGCCGCAGCGTGGTGAAAGTCCGAGATACTGTTGGAGCGGCTGTCCACGAGCATTGCTGCCCGATGGTTCGTGGACAGGTTTTCAAACTTCCGGGTTGCCCGGGGCGTAGAAAAGACGATCCGGCGAAGGTCCTCGCTCACCGCGAATGCCACCAGGTTGACGTACGGGCTTTCCTGAACCGAGGTTGCCAGCGCGCCCAGGGATTGTTCGGTGAGCAGTTTCCTCAGAATCCGTTCTGTCTCAGAGGTTATCTTCATGACTTTTCCCCCACTAAAGTTCACGCCCTTTCCCGGAGTCGGTAACCTCTATCAGATCTTCCGGGTAAGGGTTGAAAAAGTTCTGGCGTTCAAGGTAGGCCTCTCCGAACCGGATGATCCAGGAGCGAATGATTGCAATCGGTACACCGAGTGGAACCCGCCGATCACGATACTGAGTGAGGGAATCGAGGAAGAAAGCCTTTTCTCGTGTGGAAATCTCCTCTTTGAAGTATCCCATTGCGTGCATCAGGACGTTAACCACCTTTCCGGGACCCGGGGGCCGAGAGACCGCGGCCAGAAATTGGCGCTCATATTCCTCCATGAGTTCATCGAATGATTTCCCCTCCCTGTTGGCAACCAGGTTGCCAAGGATTTTCATCCCGGTCTGACTATAGGCCATTAATAATAATTTGTGGTCTGTCTGGAAAGCGACCAGGTTCTTTATCTTGCCGCTCCTTTTCACCGCCCTTAGGCGCGCCAGGGCGAAAAGCACGGAAAGGAAGTGTTCACGTATCGTGAAATTATTGAGCCGGCCCTCATTCTCAATTGGAACGCCCGGGAATTTTGCCAGGGCTGCTTTCCCGAAAAATCCGGGGTTCTTTGAGTTGATGGCGCCTACTTTTCCCATCCCGGGATAAACCCTCACGTTCTTCATCCCGCAGGAGGGAGACCGTTCCTTGAGTATGAATCCGTCTACTTCTCCTACGGATTCCAGGAATGAATGGGAAAAATTTATCATTTTTTCCGTCAGATCCAGGTTCGTCTCCGCCTGGATCAGCCTGAGTGTCTTGTCCCGCCGCACTATACGGATTGGTTCCCGGGGGACTCCGAGCCCGATCTCCATCTCCGGACAGACCGGTATGAATTCGACGAATGGTTTCAATAGTTTCACCACCCCGCTGGAAATCTTCAGGCCGTTCCAGCGGCAATGGTCGAACTCAAGACACTTGCTGACAACAACCTTTGGCCTGGTCATCTCGTCCATATTTACCACCCTCCTATAAGAACTCAGTCCTCACTTCATTCGGCAACTCAATAAACCAGGAATTACGCGAATTACCGCCAGTAGAGTAACGGTCACATCTTCCTGCTATCGTACGCCCAGTTTAATAATGCCTGCCTCTGTTTAGGGCGACAGTTCAGATCACCTTTTCTACAGTTCTTCTTAATTTGAGCTGCATGCCTCTTCATGGCTTTCCATCGTTTAACCTGGCGTTCATCATCAGGGTATCGCCTCCCCATATAATACCTGCAGTACCACTGGAACCACCCCCGCGGATCTTCATGATAGATCCAGCCTTTTTCTCTCCAGACTGATAACGGCTGCGATGCATTGACACCGAAATAATTCAACGCGGGCTCATGGCGTTCGTGACAGAGCCGGGCATGAACAAACCAGTCTTTCGGAAATTCATCCCGGCAGTCGGTCATGTATTTCCCACCGAAAACCCCCATCGCAAGCATTTCCTTCGGTGTTAATTCGGGCAAAAAGTCCGGATGAAAGTTCTTCCCAACTGGCTCGGTAAGGTAATAAATATAATCCTTCTGCATGAGGTCAGATACGATTATTTTCCGGCTTTTCATCTTTATTTCTCAAATGTATTTTATGCTTGATCCCCTCCTTAGATATCCGGATTACACCAGAGGCATCCCCTGGTTTCTGCCCGGTTCACATATTGAGCCGCCAGATTGCGAAATTGAGCAACGCTGCGAAACTCACCCACAGAATATACGGGAGCATCAATACTCCTGCTACGTTCTTGACCCTCCAGAATCCGATCAGCGTTGCCAGCAGTACAAACCATAAAGCGGAGATCTCCAGGAATGCGACTCCCGGCCGGTGAAGCCCAAAAAAGATGTAAGTCCAAAGACTGTTAAGGATCAACTGGAATACGAAGAGGAACAGTGATACTTTCGCTTTTTTATAATGCCGATTTTTCCACACTATCCAGGCGGAGATTCCCATCATGATGTACAGTGCGGTCCAGACCGGACCAAAAACCGAATTGGGGGGAGTCCAGGATGGTTTGTTCAACGATGTGTACCATTCCCCGGGAAGGAACCGGGAACCAACCCATCCCGCTGCCAAGCACACGAGTATACAGATTGCCAAACTCGAGAGGCTTCTTCCTATCTCACGCGCTTCTTTATTCCGTATCATGGCAAGACCTCATTGTATATCTTCAGGTCATTCAGAACAATTTAACGAGTTTTGTCTGGGATCGTCTGATCAGGTATAAACGTTTGCCATTTAAACAAAGGATACTCCTTTTCTAAAGCAATAAGTATATTTATTTTCTCTGCTATAATAACATCCCATTTAAATCCATGAAATACTTTCTCCGAGGGTTTAATGTAAAAGATAAAAAATCTACTGACAGGTCTCATCATACGCAATATCAAGACCCCTATTCTCTTTTGCTGCCAGGCAGAAATTGAAGTGAAGGGAAAAATATGCTTTTCTTTCTCTTCAGATCCCTCTATTGTCTGTTTTTAGCATTTTAATGATTCAGGTATTAAGCGAAATGGATAAACCGTTTATCTGGAGGCAACCATGATCAAGTCCAATATTTTTCGGGCAGGTCTCATACTTGCCCTGGGTCTACTCCCATATGGATGCGGACCCGGCGAACCAACAAAAACTAAGGAGATAGATATGTCTGAAATACAACCGATTACGGTCACTATCGATACTACCAAAGGTCCGATCCGCCTGGCCCTCTTCGCGGATCAAACTCCTATTACCGCGGCTAATTTCGTGAACCTTTCCCGTCGCGGCTATTATGACGGAGTAAAGTTCCACCGGGTAATCAATGACTTCATGGTCCAGGGCGGAGATCCCACCGGAACCGGGCGGGGCGGCCCCGGATATCAGTTTGCCGATGAGTGCACGACGACTCTCAAACACGATTCCCCCGGGGTCCTCTCCATGGCCAATTCCGGACCGGGAACCAATGGCTCCCAGTTCTTCATCACCCATGTCCCCACTCCATGGCTGAACGGGAAACATACCGTCTTCGGAAAAGTAATCGGACCCGAGGATATGACCGTAGTTAACTCCATCGCTCAGGGCGATTCGATCAAGACTGTCACTATCGAAGGAGATATTCAGCCTCTTCTGGATGCTGAGGCGGATAAGATCGCGGCCTGGAACAAGATCCTCGATGACCGGTCCCCGGCAAAATAACCAGGCCGGAGCCGAGAGAGATGCCTACCTTCTGGCTCACCGCCGCCCCACCGGCAGACTGGGGCGGCAGGTAGCCGAAAGTATGAACTCCCATCACCGACCTCTGCGGGAGTGGGGGCTTAAGCTGGGAAGTTTTCCCGCCGCCGCGCGGATCCTTGAAGCCGCCTGCGGCGGCGGGATGACCGCCCGCGCCTTACTTCGGGATATGGGAGTCTCCTCCTTGGTAGGTTTTGATCTCAGCGAGGAGATGGCCCGATTTTCCCGACGGATCAATCAAGCCGATGTTGGAATGGCCCGGGCCGCTTTTCTCGCCGCGGATGTATCAAGTCTTCCTTTCCCCGATTATTCCTTTGACGGTGCGGTGGCCTTTGAGACCACTTATTTCTGGCCCGACCTGGTCCG
>Ga0222636_1000345_pt1 | contig 25638 bp, 19 predicted proteins | sample AntAcemetagen141_FD_179811 | JGI IMG/M metagenome (GOLD analysis project Ga0222636, IMG submission 179811) | Saline water microbial communities from Ace Lake, Antarctica - #141 | ecosystem: Environmental > Aquatic > Non-marine Saline and Alkaline > Saline | place: Antarctica: Ace Lake...
GTCCTGTTTAGCCGGGGTTCCGTCTTTGTTCAACATCCCCCGGTCCCAGAGCCTCTCATAGCGTAGCCTCAAATCACCGGAAATCTTAATTTTCTGTATCCATTTGGGGAGACTGTCACGCCACGACTTCTCAGCCTCCTTTGTTTCAGCCTTGACCGCCTTTTTGATCTCTTCTTTTTGCCCCTCCTTGGCCTTGTCTATGGACTCCCCATGCTTTTTGAGTTCCTGTTTTAACCTCTCTATCTCCTGTTGCTGCTGCTGAATGGTCGTACTCAGGTCATTCAGCCGTTTAAGAAGCTCATCGTTTGTTACAGCACCTGACGCAGATTGACTTAAAAATAAAAAGAGGATTCCAACCAACAAGAATACCCTCAATGGCCACCTTTTTATCTTCATAACACCTTTTTCTTTTTAAATTTGATGGTCTCGTAAAAAGTCTCCAAGGCCGTCATTCCCGCGAAAGCGGGAATCCATAAGTGGTTGAGTTTCCTGGATTTCCGCTCCCCGATCAGGTCGAGGACAAGCTTCGCGGGAATGACGAAAACGGGTGTTTTCTGACTTTTTACGGGTGCATCAAGTTTGAAGCTCCGTTTCCAACACCGAATGCCATTTTCAGACTATCCCATGAGCCCCCTCATCTGAACAATCACAGGGCCAAGAGACCAGAAAAACAGGACCGCGACAAAGATAGAAACAGCAACAACCAAGATCGCCTGCATCCATCTGAAATCGCATCCCTTGACCAGCCCGATTATAATGAGTATCCATTTCCACGGCTCGGTAAGCCAGACAAAGAGAGGTATCCAGGATGCCAACAGTGTAACGCCGGTTGCATAGGCATATACCGAGAATAGTCTTGCAAAGGTTACGCGTTTCCCCATTGACATGGTGATTACAATGAAACTGATGCCGGCCGTCACAAAAGGCATGGCAACCGCATTAACGAGTAATATCCCGCCCATGAGAATCTGATTCTCGCTGATGGTGGTCAGGCTCGCTCCGGCAAAGAAGAGACCGGATACAATCAGGAAGCAGAGCGGTTGCCGGAAACCGGTTTCGCCGGACAGTTCACCAAAAAACCGGCTCGGCGAACTTAACATCTTAGTCAACGCCTGGAAGTAGAACCCAAAGGTAAAACGATTGTTGATTGTTGATTGTTGATTCATAGTTGTTGGATGATTTGTGCTCTCAGTGTCTGGCATGGATAATTCCATCGCTTCTTTCCTTCAAACGATAGTCGCCAATCGTAACATCTCAATAAGTAGCGTTGTGGCCCCTGGATTCCCGCTTTCGCGGGAATGACAGCCATTCATCCCTCATCGTCATTCCCTCGAAAGCGGGAATCCAGAAAAACGGCACAGTAGAGGATTTATCCCGATTTATTGAGAATATAAAATGTTACCTTGTCCTTCTTACCATGAATCAAAATATCCCGAATTTTGTGAAAATACCCCATATAAGCATGATTATTGTCAGGATGAAAAACAGGGTCCGCTCTGTTTTCTTGGTAAAAAAGGTCACACCCTTTGAGTAAAAGAATGCCTTCTTTTTCCCATCATACTCATTGAGTTCCTGCATAATTTAAACCCCTTGAAACTCGTTAACAGACCTTCGTCCTGCCCGCCGACCTCCGACTTCTGACATCCGACCTCCGGCATCTGTCAATCTAAAATCCCGGCAACCCGACAAAACCCCTGGTGCTCCAATACACGGCAGTGAGCAGGACAATAAGGATGTTGGCAATAAACCACATCGGTATACCCACCCTGAGATAGTCCTTGGGCTCAAGGTACCCGCTTGCATAGACAATGGCGTTTGGAGGCGTCCCGATGATCAGGCAATAGGCAAAGGACGAGGCTATGGCCGTGCCCATCGCCATGAATGGCAGGAAGGTTGATCCCGGATGGACAAGACCTGCCATGTTGAGGGCGATGGGACCTACGGCCGCGGCAGCGGGTCCGTCAGCCATGAGGTTGGTAAGCACGGCCGTAAGACCATTTGAGGTGGCCATGAGAGGTATCCCCGAATCCATCCCGAGCGGGGCAAGGCCGTCTATCACCGATCTTGCCAGCCAGTATGCGGCTCCCGTGCTGTCTAATGTGCGACCGAATATAATGGCGCCGGCATAGAGCCAGACCACGCCCCAGTCTACCCTTTCCTGGTAGTCTCTCCAGTTCACCACCCCTGCGAGGAGATAGGCGACGGCGCCTGCGATGGCTATTACGCCGATACCGAGACGAACGGGATAGATGCCCATATTGTAGAAGGCCTTTTCTGTAAACCACCCGTACACCATAATGACAAAGATGATGAGCGCCCATATCTGCTTGCCGTTCCATTTGCCCATCTTGTCTATTTCGCTCTTCAGGTGTTTCATGGCAGGGGCAAGTGAGGTGATCCGGGGCTTGAACCGCCAGTTCACCACAACCCATGTTACCGGGATCATGACCAGGATAAACGGGAAACAATAGGTGACCCACTGGAAATAGCCTATATCAAAACCGAACATATCATTCAGATAGGTCATCATAATCACGTTTCTGGCGCCACCTGAGGGGGCCCCCGGGCCTCCTATGTTGCAGGCCATGGCAATGGCTATCATAAGCATTTTGGCCAATTCCTTGTCCTCGGGGACCTCGTCGGTGAGGCTGTTCTGGTAAAGGAGCATCCCTATGGGGAGGAACATGGCGGCCAGGGCATGGTCAGAGATAAATGCCGCGAGGGGAGCAATAATAATAAAGAAGATAAGGGTGACCCATTTTATGTTTGGCACGGCCAATTTTTTGAACATCATGAGACACATCCTCTTGTCCACCCCTGTTTTGACAAAGGCAGCCGCAAACATGAGACTCCCCATGATGAACCAGCAGGCGTCGGACCAGTAGAGCATGGCCACATATTTTCTGGTTACCACACCGGTGAATACGAGGATAAGCCCGATACAGAACGCAACGCCCGGCAGAGGGATGCATTCTGTCATAAAGCAAAAGACCACAAAGACCATCATGGCAACTGCGACCTTGATGTGCCAGGCCCCCTTGTCCGCTGCTTTCAAGTCCTTTCCGGTCAGGTTCTCATATTTGAGGCCTTCTTTCCTGAGTTCCACGGATTTATTCATCATCTCAAGGAAGGCCTTATCACTGACATTCTCTTTGATATAGGTCTGGGCTTTTTTGAGATTTTCAGAATCCGCCTGGATCTTGTATTTCTTGCACCACTTGAGATCTCTTTTTAGAAAGCGATCTTTGGAAAGGGCCCCCATCCTCATATTTCTTTCCATGATCTGGGCAGTGAGAAGTTCCCATTGGGAGGCATCCGAACTCTTCTTGGCAAACAGCTCAGTTGTAATGAGATTAACCACTGCGGTTGGTCCCACCTGGATCTCGGTCCCCACATCCTTCATCCCGTACGGGGTCGGCAGAATCAGGACGGCGAAAAATAAAACGACAGGGATAAAGAAGAGCTTCCAGTTTACATATTTGTCATATCCGGTGGCTTTTGGTTTTGCTTTAGCCATTTTTTTACCTCACCTCTTATAATTTAATTGAATTGTCGGCCATTCCTGCTGTCACGGCCAAATGAACCACAGCATGGTGATCAGGCCTTCAATATGATCTTGGCCATCTCGAAAAATATCTCTTGTTCCCTCACCACGCCGACTACCTTCCCCTCCCGGGTAACGGCCATCCGCCTTCTCTTTTCAGTAAAGATAAGGTTGGCGATCTCCATTAGATTCGTGTCTTTATCTATGCTTAGAGGCGCATCAGACATCACATCGCTAATTTTCTTGTCAACAAGCCCCTTAGCCTGGGTAGTAAAAAGTCCTGACCAGAACATGGTAGAGTATTGCATGCTGTCGGCCATGGATGGTTTCGGCGCTGAGAGATAGGCCGGTCGTACCGCCTCGATCAGGTCGAGAATACTCAGCATTCCGACCAATTCTCCGGCTTGATTAAATACCAATATGGAGCGATGCCCGGTCTCCATGATCCGGCTGGTGGAGGCAGCGCTTTCAAAAGACCTCTTCAATCTTTCAATTCCCTCTTTGATGGTGCTGTCAGGATCGATAGTGGTATAATCCTCGATAGGGATCATAATATCCCCTGCCTTTTTCTCTTCCCTGACACCTTCCTGGGCCGCGTCGTAGGCGTCATTTATCTTTAAGGAAAGCAGTCCGATATCACACGGTTTGTTGAGATAATCAAAGGCCCCATGTTCCAATGATTCCTTTGCCGACTCACCCCCGCCGTGACCCGTAAGCATGATTACCCGCACGTCCGGGTCTATCTTCTTGATCTGGGCCAGGGCCTCCTGCCCATCCATCCCCGGCATCTTGATATCTAAGATCACCACGTCCTGCGGCGATTTCTTCAGGATCTCAATCGCCTCTTCGCCGCTTTCCGCCACCGTTGTTTCATAACCCCTTCTGGTAAGTATCTTGGATGTTGTAGAACGAAACTGCTCTTCGTCATCTACCATCAAAACCTTTATCTTTTTGGCCATTCAATGCACCCCCCCTTTAATACCTATTTGCTCAAATCACATAATGTTTGCGCATGATTTACGCCACTGCCAGATTGAATATTTCAAGCAACTTTTAAATTTTTAAAAGACCTATCACAAAAATGACGGAGCACATCCCGCCAAGATGGCGGCACACAAATATTCAATATTCAATAGTCAATATTCAATTCCCTAATCAGGCCCCGGTCTCCCTTAATATCTCTCGTGCAGACTTGCCGATAGTGCGGCTCTGGGCCACGCGTATTCTGTCCTCCATCACCTGCCTCTTTCCGAATGCCGCTTCCGCCTTTTCGATAAGATCCTGGACGTCGGTGGGTTTGGTCAGATAATCGGTTGCACCGGACTTCAGACCTTCAACCGCAGAGTCAATGGTGCCATGACCGGTCAGCATAATGACCTCAATTAGCGGATAATTTCTCTTGATCGCCTGCAGGGTCTCAATGCCATCCATCCCCGGCATTTTTACGTCTAAGATCACCACGTGGATGTTGTGGGTTCTCAATATGTCTAATGCCTCGGCTCCGCTGCTTGCGGTTAGGATGTCATAACCCTTCCTCGAAAGCAGTTTTTGGGTGGTAGAGAGAAATCTTTCCTCATCATCCACCAACATCATCTTCATTTGTTCCATTGATTTTCCTCCTGAACTCCGGCTAATTTGGGGACGCAGATTTCCGCAGATACACGCTGATAATTAAAAATACAAAATCAGAGATCATCTGCGTTCATCAGCATCCAATTTTTTTCTTAAATCGTATAGCTGCCTGGCCGGCAACAAGACCGGGCCGGATAATCCCGGTTGCACAGCTCCTACTTTGCTGCCGGCAAAATAACGTTAAAAGTCGTGCCAACGCCTTTCTCACTGTTGACTTCCATGATGCCACCCATCTTGTTAATGATGCCGTAACACACGGAGAGCCCCAATCCCGTTCCCTTTCCTACCGGTTTGGTGGTAAAGAATGGGCTGAAGATCTTCTTCCGGTCTTCAGGGCTGATCCCGCTCCCATTATCCCTGACGAAAATTTCAACCTTTCCATCTTCCTTTCCCTTTGCTCCTACGACCAATTCCCCTCCCTGAGCGCCATGTCTTGCTGTAATCGCATCGATGGCATTATTATAGAGATTAAGGAGGACCTGCTGCAGTTGCCCGCGATCCCCATGAACCGGCGGTGTGTCTTCTGAAACCTCTTGCCTCAGGGCAATCCCATTGACGGCCGCCTTTTTTTCCACCATACTCGTTATTTCAGGGATGTATTTCTGAAGCGCGATGTTTTCAACCACAGGCTCGCTCTGCCTGCCGAACTTGAGGATGGACTGCGTAATCGCAGCACAGCGGCCGATTTGGAGATCAATCTGCTCTATCGATTCCTCGATCTCTGACAGAGATTCCGATGGCTGCAAATCACCCTTCTCCTTCAGCTCTGATAATATGGAATCTATAAGCGCATGTTCGCTCTTCATGACCTGGAGGGGATTGTTGATTTCATGAGCAAAGCCTGTAGCCATTTCACCCAATTCGGCCAATCGACTCGCCCTGATGAGCTGGCCGCCCAATTCTTCTCTTTCAGCATCCAGCCTTTCCATCCGTCTCACAATACCGCCGGTCAGGAGAAAGGCAATGCCGACAATGGCGGCGCAGCCTAAGATGGTAATAAGGACGATGATGTAGGCGGCCGCCCGGAGGAATCTGAATGCATCGGCTTTTTCCTGCCTGACAACGAGCAACCAGCTCTTGTCCTTTAACCATGTTGTGGCGTACAGATATTCATCTCCCCTTGAATCCTTTTCAATAAATGTCTTTATGCCGATGTGGGATAGCGGCCTTTCGATAACCTCGGGGTCTTTATCCATCAGGTTTCCACCGGAGCGGCGCTCTGTCTGGAATATGCCGTCTGCGTTAAGGAGATACGCTTCACCGGTCTTGCCGATGCGAATCTTTTTTACAAGATCGTTAAACATGTAGGTGTCAATGGTGGAGCGGATAACCCATGTCTTGCCGGCCTCTTCCCTCTTGAGGGCTATGATAAAATGGGGTATGCGCCGATTGCCTAAGAAAACATCGCTGATATACTGACCCTTTTTCATGACCTCTTTGAACCAGGACGCCTTTGCATAATCCTTTCCGACCAATTTATAGGGACCCTGATAATTGAGGTGGATACCTTCCTGATCAAAAAGCCCGAGATCAACGAATGTGTTCGACTCTTTTTGTAAATTAAGAAGGATATTATTAAGTTCTTCAGGGTCGGCAAGCTCTTCAAAAGGATAAGAATCAAGAACGAATTCAAGATTAGCCTTGCGGTTGTTTAGAAACGAACAGATCATTTGCCGGTGATCCTTGACTATCCGCTTCATGGTGGCAATGGTGCTGGATTCTAAAGAGGTAGTAAAATAATAGTATCCGATTCCTAAGATGAGGATGAAAGTTGTAAGGGGGACTAAGATCATACTGACCAAAATGCCCCGTCTTAGATTTGCGTATGGGGATTTCTCCATGAAGTGAGCGCTCCTCTCCGATTGCTTGATCTCTTATAAGGCAAACTTCGTGCCAAAAAGGAGATCAGGTGAGATACTCCATAACTATTCAGAGTTATTGATATTATCAAGCATGGAGGTTCTTAGAGTGATGAAGGATTTCAAAAGGTGTGTCAGGGTTTTTTGCAGGTTGTAAAGGGAGTCCTGGGTATTGGGTATTAGGTACTGGGTACTGAGTACTGGGGATTGGATGGGATGGGTGGAAAAGACAGAAGTCAGAGGTCGGAGGTCAGAGGTCGGGAAAAGACAGGGGGTAGAAAGCGGGGATGGGCCTTACGCCTTCGTCAGATGATTAGGAGGACTGGATGGGAATGTTCACTGTAAAGGTGGCGCCTTCTCCTGGTTTGCTTTGCAGGGTAATGTTGCCCCCCATCTTTCTTATGATAGTGTAATTTACCCACAACCCAAGTCCGGTCCCTTTTCCCGTCACCTTTGTGGTATAGAAAGGATCGAAGATCTTTCCTTGCTCTTCTACCGGAATGCCTGGTCCATCATCTCTTATGCTGATAACGATGTTTGGGACCATCAGCCTGGTTTTGATCTTTATGAGTCCATCTTTCTCTATGGCGTCAATGGCATTGGATATGAAGCAGAAGAACACCTGCTCGAGATATTGTTGGTCAACGTTGGTTGACGGCAAATCAGGCGAAAGATCGACTGAGATTTCAATGTTGTTAATTCGCGCATAATTTTCCAATACACCGATTGCCCGGTTTATTATCTCGTTTATATCTGCCTTGTCCGGACGGGGTTCCAGCCTGCCGGCATAGGCAAGCATATTGTGGACAACAGTGCGTGCGCGTATTATATGCTCGTCTATTTTTGCAATGGAGGCACTGTATTCTTCAAAGTTATTGCTTTTTTGAAGATCCTCTTCAAGCAAAAGATCTTTCATCCAGCCGGTAATCTCGAAGATAACGGCCAATGGATTATTGATTTCATGGCCTATTCCCGCTGCCATTTTGCCCAACGCCGCCATCTTGTCCGCTAAGATAAGCTGGGCGTTTAACTCGCCGGTGTTTATAGTGGCTTCTTCGAGATTGCACAGGGGAATCTGGCTACGAATGTCTTGTGCGACAGCTATATTGGCGATCAAACTGCTGCCATCTTCAGTGTGGATATCTGTCATATTCCACCACACGGGACGTATTTGATTGTCTCTCCCCAGAATCGCGACGGGATCCTTTTCCCAGTATTCATTCATGGCAGTTTCTTCGATCGCCCTGAGGGAGTGATAACGGTCTTCTTCCGGAAACAGGGATTCAACACCCTCCTCACTCAAAGCCTCCTCTGTCCAGCCGCTCATCTTCTCAAAGGCCTGGTTCAAAAAGATGATATTTCTCGTAGTATCCCACCCTATCAGCGGGATCTTCACATCTCTGATGACCCTTTGAAGGTAATTCTTGGCGTCTGTCAGTACCTTGATGCGGGTTTCGGCCTCTCGCCCCTCGGAACGGGACCAGAAGAGAAAAAAGATCAGGAGGATGGATGTGGTTGTGGCTAAGGCCATCAGGATCACCAGGACATGGAGTGACAATCCTTTATCCTGGCTTACTGCATAGAGTATGGCCGCGGCATTAGAACAAAGAGCAAAAGCAATAACAACGGGGACATAGCGCAAGACCTGCTGTCCCTTGCTCCTCCATTGAAAGGCTGCCTTTGATGAAGATGCCAATTCAGCCATCTTTGAACCTTACGCTTTTTCTTCCTTTTCCTGCTGGAGGACCCGCCCTGGAAAGCGCACCAGTTCTTTTATCCGGGCGCTCCGGATCTTCTGATCGTGTACATCTTTTTTTTCAAAGGCCTGGGCCAGCTTCACAAGAAGCTCCTCGAGTTTTATCGGCTTCAGGAGGTAATCAAAAGCCCCTAACTTCATCCCCTCAATGCTGGTTTCTACAGATGCATGCCCTGTAAGCAAAAGGACTTCTGCCAAGGGCTGAATCTTTTTCATCTCCCTGAGTGCTTCAATCCCATCCATTCCCCCCGGCATCTTGACGTCCAAAATGACAACGTCAAAGAGCTTTTTCTTCATTATTTCCAGGGCCTGTTCACCGCTTGCTACGCCGGTCGTATCGATATTCCGTTTATGCAGGCGTTTCACCAAGGTCTCCAGAAAATCCTCTTCGTCATCCACAACCAAAGCCCTAAAATCATCCATGTAACAATCCTCCTTATATTGAACCCGTTAAGTGGTTTAGTAGTTGAGTGGTTAAGCCCCTCTCAGTCGGGATTTCTTTCCGAGCCAGAGCCGCTGCGCTACAACCAGTATCCAGTAACCAGTATCCAGTATCCAGCAACCAGCATCCAGTATTCCCGCTAAAGACGGGATTTCCGCTGCGCTACAACCAGCATTCAGCAAAACCTATTTCTTTTCCGGTATGACAGCCGGAAGCGCAACCGTGAATGTGGTCCCTTTCCCCACCTCGCTCTTGACGCTGATGCTACCTCCCATCTTTGCTACAATATCGTAACTGACCCAAAGGCCAAGACCTGTTCCCTTTCCGGTCTCTTTGGTGGTAAAGAAGGGATCAAATACCTTTTTTTGTTTATCTTCGGGAATCCCCGGTCCGTTGTCCGTTATATCAACATTGATGAAAGAATCAACCTCCCTGCTCGTCACCTCAATTAGGCCCTCCGAACCGATGGCGTCAATGGCATTGGTCATCAGATTCAGGAAAACCTGCTGGAGCTGGGACTGATCGCTGGCAATTATCGGCAGATCATCGGAAAGCTCCGTTGTAATCTCAATATTGTTGTTGAGTGCATGATTTCTAAGCAGATCGATGGTCTGTGTCAATGTGCTGTTAACATCTACATCCTCCAAGTGAGGTTCCATCTTTCGGGCGTAGCCTAACATATTGTGGACTACTTTTCTGGCCCGTTCCACATGATCTTCAATTTTACCCAAGGACTCTTTATATTCCTGGTAGTTTTCACTCTCCCGGAACTCCTCTTCATCCAACAGGTCGTCCATCCATCCGGTTTTTTGGAGGATAACCGCTAAGGGGTTATTGATTTCATGGGCCACCCCTGCGGCCATCTTGCCTAAGGCGGCTAATTTGTCTGACTGAACGAGTTGGGCATTGAGTTTATTCATCCTTGAATCGGTTTCTCTTAACCGTTTGATGATCATCTGGGTTGTAAAAACGGTCGCGAAGATGATGGCCAAAAAGCCGCAGACAATAATCACGATCTCTGCGATGCGAGTCGCAAACAGGCCGGTCATCTCCTCTGCCACTTCCTGGCTGATGACAAGGAGCCATTTGCCATCCTTAAGCCAACTCCCCGCATAGAGCGTTTCTTCTCCTTTAACATTCCTTTCTTCGATAACCGTAGTTCCCGTGCCAAACACGCGGGTATTCAGGTGAGATTGAGTCAATATTTCCCCATAGAAGCGAGGGTAGGTCTGGTAAACCCCCTTTCGATCGAGGATGTAGGCATCGCCTGTTTTTCCCACCTGGGCCGAACGTACAATGTCTCCGAAGATATCAGGATCAATGGTCGCCCTGAGGATCCAGTTGTTGAGACCTTCCTGGCGACGAACAGCAATAATAAAGTGAGGGGACTTCCTGTACCCCATATACACATTGCTGACGTAAACGCCCTTGCTCATTACATCATCAAACCACGGGTGTTGATAGTAATTGAGGCCCTTGAGATCATAGGGCCCAACATAGGTGAGGTGCTGACCTGAATTGGAGATCACCCCCAGATCAACAAAGGCCCCCGCCCTCGAATTCATAACAGTGAATATATCGGCAAGATATTTTTCATCTGTCATATCGTTAAGAGTGTGGGTGTCTGCCATGGCGCAGAGGATGGCAGTGCGCTCCTTGAGAAACAGGTCTACAGCCTCTGCCTGGGCCCTGGCCCGGTATCTTATCTGTTCCTCAATCTTCTCCCCATACATCCGGGCAAACTGATGATAGATCGTTACGCCAAGGATAATGAGCGGGGCAAGAGAGACCAACAGCGTGATGATGATGATCTTTCTTTGAAGATTCTTATAGAGAGGTGTCTTCATTTTAATACCAGTATCCAGCTAATGCGGCCATGACATAAACTGCCAGTACCCCAATATAGTCCAGAACCAGAGAACAAGCCATGCAAGAATGGTTATGGGGAGCCCGTATTTCACAAAATCAAAGACGCTTAACAGCCTTTCTCCGGTCTCAGGGTCTTTTCCCATGCCAAATGCTATAGCATTATTGGGAGTTCCCACAACCAAGAAGTTGGCAAAGGAGGAAGAAAATGCACAGGCTAAGCCCAACTTCCATACGCTGACACCGGCTAAAGTCGCCATGGGGAGCACGATTGGACCGAGGGCTGCCACGGTTGCCCCGTCACTCATGAAATTGGTCATAACGCCTGTTAACAGGCTGACCCCGATAACCAGCCCATCGCCGTGCGATATGCTTTCCGGCAACAGTGCCACGAAGGTATTGGCTAACCAGAGGGCGCCGCCGGTAAATTTCAGACCAACGCCCATGGCACAGGCAGCGGCGTAGAGACCCACCACATCAAAGGCCACCCCATCCTGGATATCGTCCCAGCTAACAATACGGCAGAGAAACATGGCAACAACCGCATAAAGCGTGGGTCCGCCCAAACCGTAATGTTCCCCTAAGACAATCCATGCAGTGACCAAGCAGACAAGGATGACTGTCATCATGGCCTCCTTCCCTGCAAACTTGGGCATTTTGGCTACTTCCGCCTTTACGATCTCGCTCGGGTTCACATCTTTCACTAAGAATTTCGATTTAAGACGGATATACATATAGGCCCCGATGACAACGCCCATGAGCGGGACAAAGGGCATGCCGTATTTCATCCAGTCAAGAAATGAGATCGGATCACCATACTCCATCAGATAGCCCACCATGATGGCATTTCGTCCTCCTGCAGCAGGAGACCCGGGCCCACCGTGATTCGCCGCAAAACAGATGCCGAGCAGGAGAAAGACCGCCAATGCCCTGTCCTTTTCCACCCCGTACATCTTGCAGGTCACCTTGTAAACACCCATGAGGACCGGGATGAGCAGGGCCACGAGGGCGTGCTCGGATAAGAAGCTTGCAGACATTGCGAGAAGGGGGATAAATATAAAGGCAAAGGCCTTGGCGCTCTTTATGCGACTCAGGAGTATCAGCCCGATTCGCTTGTCAAGTCCGGTCTTTGCGACCCCCACGGCCACTGCCAATATACCGAAAATAAAGAAGACAGCGTCCTTCATATAAGCCTTGGATATCTCATTGATGGGGAGGACACAGAAGAGGTAGAGCATCACGGCCACAAGGAGGTCGGTGGCGCCTAAGGGCAGGGCCTCTGTTGCCCAGAAAAAGACGACCAAAAAGAAAATGGCAAGCATTATCTTTGCCAATTGCGCCGCCTGTCTGTCCGTCATGAGGGGCTTGGAATCCGACAACCCCTTTTGGCCCTGCTCCATGTTTGCCTTAAAAGCCTTTGGGTGAAGCTTTTGATTCATGGTATCAGCGATTGTCTTGCATTCCCGACCCAACTGATATCCCGCAGGATTTACTTTGCTTACCAGATCGATCATACTCTGAGGAGGGGGAACGATCACCACCGCCACAAAGACCAGCGCCGCGATTAACAAAAGAATGGGCTTATACCCCGGTTTGCTTGCCCAGAATCCTAATTTACGGTTGGTTTCAACTGCCACGTGATGACCCATATTTGTCTCCTTAACTGCCTGTTTAGTAATGCAACCATCATTATGACACCACAACATAAAGAGCCTTTTATCAAACCCCAGCAAAATTCTCCTATACTCGAGACCTATTTCTTCGGTGGATGACTAATGACAAAAGCAATGATTGTGCCAAAAATCACATTCCTTGAAGATTGATTTAACCCACTAAAAACAATGAGAATTATTTTTTTAAAAGATTAGAGTCTATTTGACGAGAGAAAATAGATGTCGGTATTTTTTACAGATTGTAAAGGTTGGGGATAGAGGTTATTATTGGATCTCTTTTTTTGGTGAGAGCCCTGTGACCGATGTTTCGAATTTGAGGCCAAATTTGTCTATCTTGGAATGAAGGGTGGGTCTTGAAAGACCTAAGAGTTTGGCCGCACGAGAACGGTTGCCTCCTGTAAGGTTGAGCGCCTCACGGATCAGAATAGCGGCAAACCGATCCATGCATGAATCAAACAAGTTGGCTGTACCCTTAGAGGTCAGGGCCTCGTATACCCATTTGGAGACAGCCTTTTCTGTTGTTTCACTATCTGTCCCAGTATCCACGTCCATACCGCTGATGGCCTGGGCGATATCTTCAGGCCGAACGGGAGCGCCCCTGTTAAATATCAATGCCTTCTGCAGGGTGTTGCCGATCTCCCTAACGTTGCCCGGCCACGAATAGCCGCTGAGGGCCGATATGGCCTCTTCAGTAATTCCGGGATTATCCATGCCGAAGTCTGCGGCAGACCTGACAAGGAAGTATTTTGTCAGGAGTGGGATATCCCCGGGCCGCTCTCGAAGGGGAGGGAGCCAGATGGTAACCACCTTGAGACGGTAATATAAATCTTCACGAAAGCGGCCTTCGGAAAGGGCTCGTTCCAAATTACGGTTGGTGGCTGCAATTATCCTCACATCCACCGGGATAGTGTCCCTGCCGCCGAGGCGCTCGATGCTTTTTTCCTGGAGAAGCCTCAATATTTTGGCCTGTATGCTGGAAGGCATGTCGCCTATTTCGTCCAAAAATACCGTACCGCGGTTTGCCTGTTCGATCTTTCCCACACGCCGGTGGGATGCGCCGGTAAAGGCCCCTTTTTCGTATCCGAAAAGCTCGCTTTCTAATAGATTCTCAGGAATGGCAACACAGTTGATGACGAGAAAAGGCTTGTCTGCCCGGAGGCTGTGCTGATATATTGCCCTCGCTACCAGCTCCTTTCCTGTACCTGACTCACCCCGTATAAGCACCGTTGCATCGGTGGGGGATACCCGTCCGATGGCCTTGTAAACATCCTGCATGGGCTTGCTCCGGCCGATTATGGCCTCCCGTGACGCAGCGTCAGGCGCGGCGTTCATATCTATTGGCGATCGCATAAAACGGCCCGCCTCGAGGGCCTGTCCTATTATGTCTAACATTTCAGGGATATCAAAGGGTTTGAGGATGTAATCAAATGCCCCCATCTTTGTGGCTTCGATGGCGGTTTCAGTGGTCCCGAAGGCAGTCATGATGATAACAGGGAGTTTGGGCTCGACTGCATTGATGCGTTTAAAGGTCTCAAGACCGTTCATTCCGGGTAATCGTATATCCAAGATAACGAGATCCGGGCTTTTCGACTTGATCAGATTGAGGCCCATTTCACCGGATGGGGCGCTGTCAACAGAATAGCCCTCTTCCTTCAGAAGTTTCTGAAAGCTGACCCGCAACTGGTCATCGTCATCAATGATCAGGATAGTGCTCAAGATTAAGACTCCTTTATCGGCAGGGTGATCACAAAGGTAGATCCCTCCCCCCTTTCAGATATCAGCTCCAGTTCCCCCCCATGGCTTTCCATGATCCTGCTGGCGATGCTCAGGCCCAGGCCCGTCCCTTCCTCCCTGGTGGTGAAAAAGGGTTGAAAGACCTTTTCCTGGATCGGCTTCTGAATCCCCGATCCGGTATCGGTTACACGGATGATAACAACGGACCCGTAAGGTTCTCTAAGGCCTTCTTCCTCATGAATAATAATCGCGCCGCCCCCTTCCATTGCCTCGCATGCATTCTCTAAGAGATTGACCAGCACCTCTTTGAGCTGTTCCGGATCCACCTGGATTTCAGGAAGGGGGGCCTGACGACTGACTGTTGCGGCCACGTTATAGGATTCAAGACGGTGCCGAAGCAGCTGAAGAACCAGGTCTACAACCTCTGACGGGCTGATTTTCTGTGTCTTGAGCTTGGGCGGACGGGAAAACTCAAGGAAGTTCTGAACAATTGTATCGATGTGACGGATTTCCTCGGAAATCACCTCAAAATCATCCCTTTGGGTGGGTGAGAGTTCAAGGGCTCTGTGCAGAGAAAAAAGCCGCATCTTTACGGAGGTAAGGGGATTGCGAACACTGTGGGCCATTCCTGCTGCCAATTTCCCCACCGATGCCATTTTTTCCGCCTGCAGGAGAGTCTCGCGGCTTTTTTCCAATGCGGCCTGTGTATGGTCTGCGTTTTTTATAAGACCACGCACGCTTTGGCTCAAGATATTGACTTCATCTCCTGAACCGGTCGGTTCCACATGCCTGTCCGCCTCTAAGGTCAATCTGCGAATGGGGATCAGGATCTGTTTTGTTAAGACAAAGGCCAAAAGTACGCCGAGGATCAAAACAATTAATATGGCTGTTCCGGCAATAAGCCTGAGGTTTCGGGCCTGCAGGAGGCTTTTGTCCCTGGCTTGTTCGATTGCCTCCCTGTGAAGCGCCTTATACTCCTCGCAGAGATCAAGTATCCTGAAAAACCGGTTTCGCGTCTCTTTATGGAGCCTGGCGCCTGTTTCACGATCACCCTCTTTATAATGTAAGATAACCTGGTCTTTAAAAAGGAGATAGCGCCCATATTCTGCTTCAATCTGCGCAATAGCCTCCATTTGACCTTCATTCTGAACAAGGACCTTTCCTTCTTTGAGTCGGTTTTTGAAAACCTGACGGTGTTCCCCGAGTTGTCTAAGCCAGTCCGGATCACCATCCAAAAAATAGTACGAAACAAACCCCTTTTGATTCACAAGGGCAATCTCGAGCCCTTCCGCGGCATAAAAGGTAGCCATATTTTTGGAGATAATGTTGGTCAGAAGCCCCTCCATTCGATATGTGTACCATACCATTACAAGACCACCCATTATCGTAACAAGCACCAGAGTGGTCAAGAGCAGATATATGCGTGTTCGCAGTCTAATCATATTTATTGTAACCGTTCACTGGTTCAAAGGTTCAGTTGCCTGATAGGATTAAAAAGAGCCTGTTTCAGGTAGATTGTCAAGGGATTTTTCAGCTTCATCCCGCTCTGTGGGACATCCCACGTCACACATCTTGAGACCTTTGAAAAATGCTCAATTTCGTTCAAGATCAAGGCGCGTGAGGATTTTAACCACAGGAATATATTGAATATTTCGAGGATTTAAATCCGAATGCAACACAGAGATTGGACGAAAGGGGGCGTTTTTCAAAGGTCTCATCTCGGTGACCCATAATTCAGAGACGTCTGTCATTTCCCGGATTTCCGTAGCGTTTGAGGTCTTTCTGTATAGATTCAGATAGATATCTCAAGCAATAGCTGCAAAAATTGAGGTTTATTGCATCGAGATCTTGGAGATTCCCGGAAAAATGCATAATGCATTTATCATCGGCACAATGAACAACCTCAAAAAGATGACCCAGTTCATGAAGAGCCACCTTCGCTAATCTTTCCAAGATGTTAGACATGGACGGGCTATATCCATCCGGTCCTTTTCGCAACCTGAACATGGAGGCCAGCGCATATCTTCCTCCTTCTTGAGCCTCCCCCAAGACATGGGTGAAGATCGGTATGAATATGTCCACATTGAGTATGGCGAGTACCTTGCCGTATTCTCTAAAAGGCATGGACTCAAACGTCTTTATGATGGTTGCTGCATTGTACTGCCGTCGCCTCATGTCAAAAGCGTATTCGGGATTTTCTAAGGGCGAGAGGATATCTGCGGGGAGGTTGAAATGGACCAGAATCTGAGCCACCACAGTCCGCAGGGCGGCTTCAGGGACATTTCCAACAGGTACCACCGCAATACATCCCTTTTTAGGGCTCATAGGAGAAAGGGCCCCACTTTATGTCTCACTGCACCCTCTGCAAGTTATATCGTTTGATCATCTTATGCAGGGTGACCCGGTTGATGCCAAGGACCGCGGCAGAGCGGGTTACATTCCAATCGTTTTCTTCAAGGACTTCCTGAATATAATCTTTTTCCCTTTCTTTTAGAGTTCTCGCGCCACTGCGAGCGGCAGGAGAAGGGATTAAAAAAGAGAAATCTTCAACCCCGAGCGTCCTTTTTTTGGAAAGGACAACGGCCCGTTCAATGGCGTTTTCCAGTTCTCTGACGTTTCCTGGCCAGTCATACCTTTTCATAAATTCCGTGGCCTCACGGGTGACATGATCCACACGTTTCGTTGTCTCCCGGCTGTACTTATCGAGGAAATGCTCAACTAACAGGGGGATATCATCCTTCCTTTTCCTCAGGGGCGGAATTTTGAGAGTGATCACGTTTATGCGGTAAAAGAAATCCTCACGAAAATCACCCTCTGCTACCTCTGTTGGCAAATCACGCCGCGTGGACGTGATCAACCTGAAATCCACATCAATTGTCTCCCTGTCTCCAATCCTAAAGACTTTTCTCTCCTCCAGGACCCTCAGTAAATCAACCTGCATCTTGGTGCTAATCTCTCCAATCTCGTCAAGGAAGAGGGTCCCCCCTGATACAACCTCGAAGAAACCTTTACGGGCTCGATCTGCCCCGGTGAAGGCTCCCTTCTCGTGGCCGAATAGTTCACTTTCCAGGAGTGTGTCAGGAATGGCGCCGCAGTTGATGGCAATGAATGGACCTTTAGATCGGAGGCTCTTGGCATGTATGGCCTTGGCTACGAGCTCCTTTCCGGTTCCGGTTTCCCCGGTGATCAGGATGGAAGAATCGGTCTGGGCGACCTCAGGGATAAGATCAAATATGTCCTGCATTGCCCGTGATTGCCCGATGATATTGTCAAAACGTGTAATCTCATCGAGAAGACCCTTCACATAACGGTATTTGGATGTCAGCTTCATCTGACGGGTGATTTTCGCAATGGCGAGAGTGAGCTGATCGGGTTTGAACGGCTTGAGTAAATAATCGCTGGCCCCGATTTTCATGGCTTCAACAGCCGATTCTATAGAGCCATATGCCGTCATGATAATAACGATCGTATCAGGATATTCCTCCTTTACCCTCCTCAACACCTCAATACCATCCATTTGAGGCATCTTTATGTCCACGAAAAGGACATCGAATGCGACCTTTTCCAACTTCTCGAGGGCCTCAAACCCCGAGGCGGCCGTCTCGACCACATGACCCGATCTCTTAAACCAATGGTAAAGGGATTCCCGAACGATTTTTTCGTCGTCTACTATCATGATCCTCATTTTTTCGTCCATGGACCTCCTCCGGTTTATTCTTCTATTTCAGCAAGTTTAGACATGGGGAAGGTGAGGGTGAAGGTACTCCCTTCTCCCTCTATGCTCTTGACATCAATGGCGCCGTCACAACCTTTTACGATGCCATAGACGATGGAGAGCCCAAGACCGGTTCCCGCATTTTCCTCTTTTGTGGTGAAAAATGGATCGAAGATGTGGTCGATCTGTTTTTCCGGGATTCCGCACCCTGAATCACGAAATACCACCTGCGCGAATCCCGTTTCTTCATCCAGCCCAGAGCTCACCATTAGATCCCCCCCATCGGGCATTGCATCGATGGCATTGAAAATCAGGTTCAAAAAACACTGCTGCAGTTCATTTACGTCTCCTCGAACATCTAAAGGTTCCCTGGATAACTCCATTTTAAGGTTTATGCCTTGCAGCGCCATCCTGTTTTGGGTCAATGTGACAACTGATTTGATAACCTCGTTGATTTCCACATCCCTGGTCTCCATGGTTGGTTCTCTCGCGAATGACAGGAGACCGGAGACGATGTTTCCGCAACGCTCCAACTCACCGGACATGAGATCAAGATATTCCTTGAATTGCTCCAGGTCCTTTTGAGAAGGATCACCTTCGGCCAAAATGGATTGCATGAGGTTAGAGAAAGTCAATAATCCTTGAATAGGATTGTTGATTTCGTGCACGCAACTCGCTGCGAGTTGACCGAGAGATATCATCCGGTCTTCCTGAACCAGTTTGCCCAGATCGCTCTTGACCTCATTGAGGCGGCTCTCCCACCGCGGCGAAAGGTCATCTGTAATATCTCTCCAGATTTCGATCACCTTGACTACCTCTCCCTCCGTATTTTTAACCGGATAGGTCTCAAGGTCGCAGTAAGTGGTATGCGTACCCTCGACTATATGCTCGTGGATTGCATGAGAGCTCTGCCCGGTCTTCAATGTTTCCACCATGGGGCAACCCATCTCGGGTTGCCATTCTGAACAGGGAGAATTAAAACCGTGCGTGATTTCATAACAATGTCTCCCCACCGCCTGTTCATTAGTGGAATTAACCGCTTTAAGGTAAGCTTCACTGGCCTCCAGGATAGTGAAATCAGGGGACAAAAGCACAATCCGCTCATTGCCGTGTTGGAGAAGGAACTCCGAAACTATCCTCTCGAGGGCAACCTCTTGCTCCTTTGCTTTCAAGGTTTCATTCAACCTGAAGAGCTTCATAATTAATCGGGCCGTATTATGATCAATTACCCATAAACCTTTCGGCCTCTGGCGAATGACTTCCAATAAAGTATCTTTACTACTGGTAAGTTCAATGAGACCGCTGAGGTTATCAATGGAAAAAAGATCAGTGTATTTATCCGACGTATAAATCCCCAATTCCTTAGCCATTTTCAGGCCCTCGGCCTCGGGGTTGGGGTCACAGACTCCTGCGATGTTGATGGTCAGGTCTGGTAAGAGATCCTTCTGGAGAAGTTCCAGAAGGGCCTTGCAGCGTTCACCTCCCCCTACTATGGCTAAATTCAGCGTTAATTTCTGAGCGGGACTTTCTAACAGCTCACTATTCTCTGCCATGGTGATGCTCCTTAAATTAAGCGCGTCCATGTTTTGCTAATGTCTTACTGCAGTATATGCGAATGAGGGGGGTTGGTCAAGTGGGGGATTGAGGGGCAGTTGGTCTGAAAACCTTGGCCTTAAGTTTGATTGATCATCGCCATGATCTGGGAGTCATCAAATCCTTTCAGGCGAATTGCACCACTCCGGCACGATGCGATACACAATCCACAACCCTTACAAAGAACGGCATTGACCACTGCCGGTCCATCTTCCGGGAAGGATGGTGCGTTGAAGGGACAGACGCTCATACATACACCACACTGGCTGCACCATGCAGGGTTTACTTCTGCCACCATGCCGCTTACAGTTACCTTGCCTGCGGCCAACAGCCCCGTCGCACGCGATGCAGATGCCAATGCCTGGGCAATACTTTCATCTAAAGATTTCGGATAATGCGCCAGCCCGCAGAGGAAAACGCCTTCGGTGGCAAAATCCACGGGCCGCAGTTTGGCATGGGCCTCAATAAAAAAACCTTGTTCATTCATAGGGATCTTAAAATACCTGGCCAATTCCTCTTCGCTCTCCGGCACAATAGCCGTTGCCAGGGTAAGCAGGTCTATCTCCATTTTGACCGGTTTCCCTAAGACGTGATCCAATACCTCAATTTCAAGGGTCTGTTCCCCTGAAAAAACCTTAGGCTTGTTTTCAAGATCATAACGAATGAAAATAATCCCTTCTTTCCGAGCTTGATTATACAGATCTTCTCGTTCACCATATGTCCTCATGTCTCGATAGAGGACTAAAATTGTCATCTGTGGATTGCGACGTTTCAATTCCAGGGCGCTTTCCATGGTATGGGTGCAGCAAACACGACTGCAATAAGGACGATCAGACTCGCGAGATCCCACGCACTGGATAAAAGCCGCTGTATCGATTTTTTCCAAGAGTGGATCATCATGAATAAATCGTTTATCGAGCTCCAAGTGAGTGAGCACCCGTGGGTCCTGCCCATAGAGATACTCATCGGGCTTGAATTCCGTTCCCCCTGTGGCTACAATTGCGATCCCATGATCGAGGGTAATTTCTTCTCCCTCCCGGGGGGTCAACACCGAATGAAAATTCCCTACAAAACCTTCCACATCAGTCAGCTCTGTAGAACAATGCACATGAATAAGGGAGTCGTTCTCAACGCTTTCAATAAGCCGCTGGACATAACCCTGGATATCTTCGCCTCGCCACGTCTTGTAAAGGAAGTTAGCCTGTCCCCCAAGTTCCCGAGAACGTTCCACAAGGTGGACCTCATATCCTTGTTCTGCCAGGTTCTTCGCTGATGTCATGCCCGCCACACCCCCGCCGATGACGAGCGAAACAGGGTTCATTCCCAGTTCAGTTTCAGGCAGAGGCTCAAGGAGAGCAGCCTTGGCAACCGCCATTCGAATCAGATCCTTCGCCTTTTCAGTCGCTGTCCGGGGATCATTACTGTGTACCCAGGAATCCTGATTTCGAATATTGGCCATCTCAAACAGGTACTTGTTAAGTCCCGCGTTTTGTAATGTTTCCTGAAAGAGGGGTTCGTGGGTTTTTGGCGTGCAGGCCGCAACCACCACCCTGTTGATACCTTGTTGCTTGATAACCTCGGCCATCTTGATTTGCGTGTCCTGGGAACATGTATAGAGGTTGTCTTCTGTGTACACAACAAAGGGGAGTGCTTTGGCATATTCCCTGACTTCGGGTACATTCACAACTCCCCCTATATTAATTCCACACTGGCAGACAAAGACACCGATACGTGGCGGTTCGCCTGCGATATTGGTTTCTGCCGGCATCTCTTTTGTTTTAGTTCGAGACCAACGGGTGTCGCTCAGCAGGGCACTGGACGCAGCAGCAGCAGCAGAGGCCTCCATGACAGATTGCGGTATATCTTTTGGACCCTGGAGCGCCCCGCAAACATAGACACCGGACCGGTTAGTTGCCACCGGCATAAAACTGCCTGTCCTGGCAAAATCGTATTGATCCAGTTCAATCCCAAGACGATGAGCGAGTTCCACTGTTTCGCGCCCCACCTGAAAACCCACGGACAAGACCACTAAATTGAAGATTTCCCTCTTGAGATCACCCTTTTCATCCACGTAGTTGATCCGCAGATCACCCTCGCCAAAAGGTTCTACGCTGTGAATGCGTGAGCGGACAAATCGCACCCCGTGTTCATTTTTGGCCCGGTTATAATATTCTTCAAAGTCCTTACCATATGTCCTCATATCCATGAAGAATATGACGGCATCCGGGGTCCCATGGGCATGTTCTTTGGCGATAACCGCTTCTTTGATGGCGTACATACAACACACAGCAGAACAATAAGGGCGCCCCCCGTTGTTGCTGCGGGAACCCACGCATTGTAACCATGCGATTTTCTCGGGCTCTTCCCGATCATACGGACGCATTAAATGCCCCGAGTAAGGCCCTGCAGCGCTTAAAATGCGCTCAAATTCAATACTTGTAATTATATTAGGTGATTCAGAATAGCTGTAAGTGTCAAGTGCCGCGGCATCAAAGACCTCACTCCCGGTCGCCAAGACAACGGCGCCCACCTCCACCTCTGTCTGCCGTGGTTGATCATCATAACACACGGCCTTGGCGAGACAGACCTTTTCACACAGTCCACATCCGATACAGACGTCTCGATCGATGGCATATGCCAGAGGAACCGCTTGAGCGTATTGAATATATGTGGCGGCCCTGAGATCAAGGCCGCAATTGAATTCGTTGATTGCGGTAACCGGGCAGGCCAGACTGCACTGCCCGCATCCGGTACATTTTGCCGGATCAATGTAGCGCGGATAATTTTTCAGCTTCGCCACAAAATGTCCGGGGGTACCATCCAGTGTCTCAACTTCTGAATTGGTGATTACATTGATATTTAGATGCCGGCCGACCTCGACCAGTTTGGGTGAGATAATTCACATGGCACAATCATTTGTAGGAAAGGTCTTATCTAACTGGGCCATCATTCCGCCAATTGTGGGCGAACGATCCACGAGGTGAACATAGTAACCCGCGGATGCCAGATCCAGGGCGGCCTGCATTCCGGCTATGCCTGCACCAACAACCATTACTTCGCCGACTTTTTCATTCTCTGTTCCCAGCGCCATAACTCTTCCTCCTGTATTTGCCACAGACGACGTTCAGTTTCAGATATCGCAAATACTCAACCAATTCATATGAAAAGGGTTTTCAAGACTCGGTCTTTTTTTGTCCAAGTCCTGTTTTCCCTGAATTATTCCGCCATTGATACTAAACCCTAACGTTGCATAAATCTTCGGCCCAAAAACGCTACGCTCGCTCTATATCAGGCCATCAAGTAACGCTGGTCCGTTTTCAAGACCTCACCGTATGTTCAATACGCTTTCGTCCTTGAAAACGGCCGATCGTCCCTCGCTGACCTAATCTAAAGCGTTTTGAACTCAAATTTTATGCAACGTTAGGGTAAACCCTCAAGCGGTAGCTTCAGACATACTCCTAAACATAGGCACTGTTCCCTCGTATTGCTGAAATTCCGCCTCATGGCGCCGTTCCATCTCACCAAGACGTAGAGACACCGAATAGACTGGCAGGCCGGTCTTGAAGGCTATCTCGCGTACAGATTGGGAGCCATCCTTCAGGACCTCTGAAATCAACGATTTTTCGTATTCTTCCTCGACCGCCCTTTGAAGGAGATTTCTGTATTCATCCTCATTCATTTTCTTATTGAATACGTTTCCCCTTTCAGTGATTTGAAGTTCCATCCCCATTAACCACCGAAGCCGGGGGGAATCGAGCGCACGTTCAGTCGCAGCCAACGGAAGCTCATATTTGGCAGGATTAAAGGGGCCCAGTGCCTGGGTTTGATCACTGAATTGGGACACATATTCAGCAAATAGTCGCCCCTCGGCCGCACTTACCCATTTAAGGGCCATGCGCTTTCGCCCAATCCCCGAAATATCCAGAAGGTGTTCCACCACTTTCAGATGTTTGGCTAAATGAATATTACCATACAGGTAATGACATTCTCCGATGTGTCACCCAGACACCAGAACACTATCAAACCCGGCTTTCAACCCCTGCACGACAAAGAGGGGATCCACCCTACCGGAACACATGGTGCGCACCACCCTGATCGTTGGTGGGTATTGAAGCCGTGAGACACCTGCCAGATCAGCACCGGCATAGGCGCACCAATTACACAGGAACGCCAATATCTTTGGTTTGAAGACTTCACTCATAATCCTCCTCCCTATTTGTCAATTCCGGGTTATTGATTATTTCCCTAACCCGGATAAACCGGAAAAGTGCTCTTTTCACCTCTTTTAAACAATACCAACGCCTCAGGGATCAAACTACTCACGAATCTGTGCACAAAAACGTTTGTACCAGCTTGTCCCACCCGATCTCAGGGAATTGGCCGAAAAGATCCGGAATCGGTTCACCACCTGTAGCTGCTAATCGTTCATACTCAGGCCCTAAGAGCTCCAAGAGCTTTCTATTCTCTTCCTCTAACCACCGGACACCCTCTGTTCCGGAATGGAGACGATCCAGCCCCATCTTAGGGATAGAGGGCTCCAGTATAAATAACCAGCCCTCTTCATAAGGATCCTCATGAACGATCTCGGGATGGTCTATTACCCGCGGGTTTATAGCAAACACCTTTCCTGTCAAAGGGGACAGGACCTCTGCTTTATGGCCGTTGCGAGCAAACAACAACCCCCTCCCCCCCTGTCCCAGGACAGTTCCTCTATCAGGCAATTTCAGCGACCCGGCCTGGCCAAAGACCTTGACTATAAAATCATCTATCCCGATCTTCATCCTGCCACCTTGCTCCAACCGTGCCCAGCTATGGCCCGGATGATAATAGTAATCATCTGCCAGCCTATACCCGGACACAACAACAATGTTGGGGATTTCCATGGGACCAGTGAGATGTTTCACTTCAAGAGCGCTTCTACCACCTGCCTCAATAGCGGCATTGATCTGCCGGTCCCGGAAGTGCATCATATCAATAGCCTTCTGCGGACATGATGCAGCACAGATCCCGCAACCTTTACAAAGGGCCGGAATATTTTCTGCCCGGTAACCTTTACCTGGTACCGTGCTGAGGCGAATTGCCCCGAAAGGACAGGATTCTTCACATAGGCCGCAGCCGATACATCTTTCCTGGTCCACTACTGATACGATAGGCTCAACTTCAACATATTCCTGCGCCAGCACACCAGCAGCGCGCATGGCTGCCGCCTGTGCCTGGGAGATAGACTCTTCAATAGGCTTAGGATAGTGGGCAAGGCCGCATACAAAAATGCCATCAGTTGAGAAATCCACAGGACGGAGTTTCATGTGGGCTTCCAGGAAAAAACCATCATCGTTCAGGGGAACCTTCAATATCTTTGCCAGTTCTTCGTGGTTGCCGGGGACAATAGCCGTAGCGAGATTCAAATAGTCGGTAAATATCCTAACCGGGATTCCAAGGATATGATCTTTGACCACGATACTCAGTTTTTTCTTGCCGCCGGCATTCACCTCCGTCACCACCGGCTTTTCGTTCAGGGTATAACGGATAAACACCACACCTAACTCACGGGCCTCCCGGTAAAGACTTTCCCTTTGGCCATAGGTCCGTAAATCCCTGTAGAAGATATAAATGTTTAGATCGGGCTTCTGTCTCTTTAAGTCAATGGCTTGCTGGATAGAGGTAGTACAACAGATCTTGGAGCAATAGGGGCGCTCAGGTTCACGGGACCCAACACACTGGATAAATGCAACCGTATCAGCATCGCTCAATCGCTCAGGTTCCCGCTCAAAGAGATCCTCCAGTTCATGCCAGCGAGTTACCCGGTTGCTCTGACCATAGAGAT
>Ga0222636_1000349_pt1 | contig 25554 bp, 14 predicted proteins | sample AntAcemetagen141_FD_179811 | JGI IMG/M metagenome (GOLD analysis project Ga0222636, IMG submission 179811) | Saline water microbial communities from Ace Lake, Antarctica - #141 | ecosystem: Environmental > Aquatic > Non-marine Saline and Alkaline > Saline | place: Antarctica: Ace Lake...
CACGATTTAAAACTCAATTGAGCTTTGCTATATTCTAACATTTTAGTTTTATGAAAAGGTAGAGAAAAATAATTAACATCTCTGCCTTTTATTTTTTGCTCAACTGAGCCTTAAATCCTATAATGTTGACGGCAGATTATTTTTTTATTAAGCTAGGATTTATAAAGTCAAAATACAAAGCTTGTTCATCTAAAAACAGTTTGTAGCCAACTTTATTATGTTTCTCTAAGTATGCGTATACGCTTTCATTTATCTTTTCCGTATAAATTGATTCATAACTAATTTTGTGTAAAGTTATTGGCGTTGGGTAAGGGGGTTCTTCTTCAATTGACTTTGATTGTTGGCTACTTAATAAAATGTCAATGGGATATCTTGAGGATAAAAAAATGAATGCACAATCTTGATTTATCATATTTGGATTTTTGATGCACAAGTTATCTATTTTTTCAATTAAATAAACACTATTGTCAATTAAGTCTTGAAATTTATAGACTTCTTTTAACTCTTTTACACCATAATAATTTTTGAGAATTTCGATATCAAATTCATATATTGAGACATAACCTTGAGGGTTATTCTTCAATATACTTCCGAATGTATCACTTACTCCGTATTGAATGTATAGATCATGAACTGAAAAATATAGAGCAGTGAGTGGATTATATGTAAGATCAAGTACTGGCATAGGAATTCCAGCATGTCTTAAGTAGAGAATTAAAGGTAATAGATTTGTATTGTTTCCAATTGGGTATTCTTTGATAGTTTCATATCTATCTTTATACATCTGAAAATCTTTAAGTTTTCGATAAAACTCTGTAATGTCAGGTGTCTCATATTTTCTTTGGTATGTAGTTCTTAAATCATATTTTATCCATTGGTCATCTATCGATTTTTTAGGTTTATTGGGAAGTCCACGATATAGATTCTTTTTTGTTGCCTCAGAGGATTTAAGTGTGACAAATTCTTGCCATGTGCAAATCTTTTTTTCATTAATTATGGTTGTTGACATAAGCATTTCATTATTTGCCGCTAACATAAATATAACCGTAATATTCTGTTTATATCTAAATATAACGGTTTGTGTATGTGTAGTGCGGGATTAAAAGTACGAAACTTTCAAGCTCGCACGAAGCCAATTCGTTTATTCATAATTTCAAATTTTCCGTCAATCGTCAAAGACAAATTGGCGGTGTTGCAACAAAGTGCTGCAGTTTAATTACCCGCTGAAACCCGCATTACATATGACACTTTGTTAGGCACTGGCTTAGAATGTTTCCATTAATTCTAGTATATAATCAGAACTATAAATGACATTTATTCCTGAGGAACCTAAACTCATAGAAACAATTCCTAAAACAAAATTATTTAAAGGGCCTTTAGTATATTTAAATCCAGACTTCTCATTAGATTTGAATCTTATTTCTGCGGGCATAACTACTGGTCCTCCGCTATTCCCTCCAACAATAAGACCATCAACAATTATTAGCTTTCCTTCGGCAGTTGTTTGAACTTTACCTTTTTGTCTATTTAAACAATCAATTTCAATTTTAAACTCTACCCCTGGAAGTGAGGAAATGTAACCTGATTTCGCAATTGGCAAATTAGATTTTGAGGATGTAATCCCAAAAGGATAACCTAATGCAAAAACTTGGTCGCCTATTCCAAGGTAGCTTCCTTCGTATATTTTGTCAAATCTTAATAGAAAAGAGGTGTCAAAACTAACTAAATCTATATCTGGTATTATTTTAATTTCAGATGTTATATCAATTATTGCAATATCAACTTTCGGGTTTGGATGTAGCTTTAGTTTATTCGTAGTTTTGCCAGATGAATCTAAAATATTGATGGTCTTTTTTTGAAACAATTTACTATTAATGTTTCCTTTAGTGTATAGAAACAAATCAATCTTTGAATAGTAGTTAAGTATATTTCCATCTGCTAAATTCCAATCACCAACAACATGTTTATTTGTAACTAAAAAAAATTGTCGTTGTTTTGGATTTAATTTACTAGGTTGAGAAACTAGAAAACCAGTCCCATTTGGCTGTTTTCCTAATTTTTTAATTGGTATCTCAATTTTGATAACTGCCCTTAAAATATTCTCCTTTACTTTTCCAGGTAATTCTTGCGCATTTATTGTTGCTCTTGAGAATAAAAATACTAAAGTGATAATTGTGTTTTTCATTTGTCTCTATTTGCTTGTGCCTAACATAAATATAACCGTAATATTCCGTTTATATCTAAATATAACGGTTAAGAATAAAAGAAGTTGCCGATGCTAAATTTTTAAATTTTCCATTTGCACTAAAATACAAAAAATTGTTTACCAATCAAACAGCTAACCCAAAGGTAATTGAGTTTATTTGATGTGTGTGCCCAGCATGAGCAGGATACACCCACCTGAATGCTTTATAAAAAATTAAAAATACAAATTTATTTTATAATAGCCATAAGGATGAGTTAATTTTCGAGAGGGTGAATTACGAAGTAATCATAAGTATTAGTAAAATGTTTTTGTTAGTGCTTATCTTTCCAATTAACAGCATAGAGAAAGGAATAAATCAGTTTACAAAAAGCTTTGTGTAGAATAGGGGAGTGAATTCACCTTTTGTTTGGGGCATATAATAAACCGTTTCTTTCGGTATGTTAGCATACCTAATTAAATTGTATTAAGAAAACCGGTTATATGCCTAGATTACACATAAAAAGTGCAATTTATTTTAATTAAAATTTAGATATAATTGAAATGCAATAAGAAATATATGAATTTTTAAGTTTCCAAATTCATTTTTTAAATACAAATCGATAAGCCTTTACTTTTAAATATTTAAAAAATATTTAAAAGTAATCAATAATATTAATCACTACATTTTTTTATTTTCTTGATTTTCATAATCTTGAAAATCGAAAAATTTTAAAAAACTGTTTTATGGGGATCATCTTTATTTAGACTATTTCTAAGTTCATATAAATAAATATTTATTCTTGATAATTTAATATTTTTGGTAATTCAAAACCTCTAAATAATTCTTATAAGAGGCTTTTTAATTTACAAATTATTATACAATATGAAAAAAACATTACCATTGATTTTAATTCTGCTATTCAGCTTTAGCGTATTCTCACAAGAAGAGATAGAGGCAGACACACTTAAACCAGCAAAAACACGAAACGCTACATTAAATGAAGCTTTTGCTAATGATTCAGTTAACAAGTCGATACTGTTAAAAGCATTTGAAGGTGTTGGTGTAATGCCTGTAAAAGAAGCTTATATAAATAACAGACTTGCTGTTGATAGTATTCTTGAAGCGGATTCGTTAAGCCCTACATTTTTTAGATTATTAGCTTACCAATCTGTGCAATTGTTTGTTCAGGCTAATAAAAGCCCTTCGGTGGCAATGTCTTTAATGTTACCGATATTTTTAATAATTTTTGGAATTATTTTGGTGATACTTCTTATTAGAGCATTTATGATCCGTCCATGGATAATGAATCCTGAGAAACCAGAGAATGATCCAAATGCTTCTCGCAAAAGAAAGTCGAAAAAAAAGGAAGAAGAACCTGAAGAAGAGGAAGAAGAAGAAGAGGATGAAGAAGACGAAAGCAGTCAAAATCAATAAAAATTATTAAAGCGCAATACAATGAGTGATAAATATATATACGAAAATAATGTAAGTAGTGATAAAAAGCTTGAAAATGTCTTAAGAGAAAAAATCAATATATGGGCCAACTCAATACCACATCATCCTTATAGAAATCTTGGAGATAAAATAGCTGTAAAAAGCATTTGGTATAAACCGGCTTATCCTGTTCGACTGAGAAGTCAGTTCGAGGAAAGAATAAAAAAAGAGGGACACGAACCTTTTACAGGACAGACTATCCCGCCAAGGAAATTCTATCAGCTTTCTGAGGTAAATTCATGGGATATAGAATTAAGTACCATTAATGATTTTACCGACAGCACAAAGGATTTTTATGTAAATGGCTCACAATATGTAGTCGATTGTCATACCTGTGATGCACGTGGCTGGATCACTTGTGTGAGATGCCATGGAAATAAAAAGATAACTTGTCCCGATTGTAGTGGATCAGGGAAAGTTAAATGTCATAATTGTGGTGGAAGAGGCAGCAATCAATGTAGTGTTTGTGGAGGTCGTGGTAATGTTAGCAAACAGGTTTCACGAACACGACAGGTTTTAGTTCCTGAAGATTTTGGTTATGACTCCGATGGAAACAGATATACGACAAGAGCATCATATTACCGGACAGAAACCTATTACGAAACGGTTAGCGAAAGATGTAATAATTGTAATGGAACGGGTCGTAAAAGATGCAATACCTGTAGCGGAACAGGTAAATTAACTTGCAAGAGATGTAGTGGAAGCGGTCAGATAATTTGCCCGACATGTGGAGGTACAGGACGAAATACTTGCCCTACATGTAAAGGACATAAACAACTGATGCATCATTATTATATTGAGCGTAAACTGGAATACAGCATCAATAGAACCTGTGTGATTCATGGTGATGTTTATGATAAGTTTCCTCAGTATTTGGAAGAATATGATGATTACGAATCATACAATATTTATTCAAACAAAAAGGAAGATATTTTAAAAGATCAATTGCCTGAAGGAAATCATCTGAATCCGTTTATCAATAAATTTATTCAGCAAGCAGCGGATGAAACTACTAGCTCTCATATTAAAAAATTTCAGCAAGTAGATGTATCATGTATCGACACATGGGAACTGTGTTATGAATTTGGTGGAAAAGAATATGTGATGTGTTTTACCGGCAGTAAATATCAAATTATTCCCGGACTGAGTCCTATTTATGAAGTAGCTTTTAACCATTGGAAAAAAGGTGTTTCTCTTGCTAAGGCTTTTATGTATTCACGTTCAGCAAGTTTACTTACAAAATCATTAAACATTGGTGTTTTTGAAATTAAACAAAAGGTAGAGACAGCACTGGAAACGGTTAAGAAAAAGATAGATCAGTCTTATACATTTGGTTGCATAATTGCCGGCTTTTTGATAATGTTTTTTGGAAGTTTTGTTACTTATACTTATTTCTCCGATGTGAATTATGTATTTGGATATGCAAAATTTATTAATAATCCTGATAATTTTCTTTATTCGTATCATGCATGGACACAAACGGTATTGTTTATTATTCTGGCTTTTTATGTCTTTAAATTGTCTAAAAGAATTGCAAAGTCGTTTAGCTATAAAATGCCCACAGCCTTATTAAGGGTTATAACAGGAATGTTGGTAACAACTATTATGATGGGACTGCTAATGGTAGCTCTGGGTTTATTAAATGCAACAGGTATAACTATTATCATAACATTTGTTGCGTGGTTTATTATTAAGTTATTGAAAATAATTTTGTTTCTCCTTGGTCTTTTAATTGGACTAATAATATTAGTTGCCAAAATTATCTGGGGCATAATTACCTGGATTATTGGATTGTTTTAGAGAGAAAAAATTGTTTGCTTTATACTTGATGCTGGTTTTTTGTAGCTTTTAGAAATTAAAATTTTCCGAGCAAAGCGCAAATCCTCCAGATTTTTGAAATCTGGAGGATTTATTATCGTGGTACGACTCAAAGTCGTGCTACGATTTTTTTTTGAAAACATATAAATTTTTAGATGCATTATGGAACTTCATGTTTTGTACTTTAAATTTTACATTTTAAGTTTTCATTTAAAATTTTCCATACAAAACGCAAATCCTCCAGATTTTGGAAATCTGGAGGATTTTTAGAAAGAGTACGACTCAAAGTCGTGCTACGATTTTTTTTGAAAACAAATAAATTTTTTAATGCATTTTACACAGTGTTGGTGGTAGTTATTTTCTCTTAATTTTAAATGCACCGTTTGGTTGTATGAATACTATTTCATTTATGGATTTATCATCAGATTCCAAAAATTCAATTTTTAAGCCCTCTAATGTCTTACTCGAAAATTTATGCTTGTCTGTTGCTAACAATTCGCTCTCTGGCAGCCCTGTAATAAAGAGATAGAGCTTACTTTCATTTTTAATATAAATTTTTATTGTAGTTCCAGCTAACTCATAGTCACCTACATATTTTTTTAAGGTTGTATTGTCAATATCAATAATATTTGGTTTATGCTTAAACTCAATCGGATGATCTAAAGCTTCCTCCATTTTCATTTTAACTAAAGAAATCTCTCCACCATCGTTGGTATTAAAATTTAATTGTAAAGAACCGCTATCCGTAGTATCAATTCCTGTTTTAGTCACTTCTAATAGTTCAAAAATATCATAGTGTACATGCCTTAAATAAAATGTTTTTAACTTAAAGTTTGCAAATAATGAATCATTTTGATTGTTTATATTAAATTCTCCGTAGCCAGAATTTGAATACTTACCAGTATAGTTCTGCATTAAATGTGATGGTTTTGTGTTTTCTATTTTTGAAGATGTCTTTTCAGCTTTGGCCTCTTCCTTTGCTTTTTTAATTTCTAATTTTCGATTAATAAAATTTTTTGACCAATCTGTTTTTTTTGTTTTTAACAGTCTATCTGCAACTGTATTTCTAACTAAACGAGGAACAGCTGACTCGTCTTGATTTGTTAAAACTACCACTCCAATACTATCACTTGGAAAAAAAGCAACATTGGCAGAAAATCCATCGATATTTCCACCATGCTCAACTTGATAATGTCCTTTGTAGGAGGAAATAAACCAAGCATAACCATAATTTGACAAATGAATAGCAGGGAACTCTTTATCTGGGAGTCCACCACTTATGACCATTTGAGAACTAATTGCTTCATTCACATAAGCTTGTGGCAATATTTGCTGGTCATTGAACTTCCCATTATTTATCCAAGTTATCAACCAGTTAGACATATCATTTACACTACTATAAATGCCCCCCGCTGGACTCATGGCTGCAATATCATAATAATCCATGTTGCTTATTATACTGTCCCTCTTTAATTCATAACCAATAGCAGCATTTGAGCTTTTCTCTAATTCTACAATAGAAACAGTTGATCTGGTCATACCTAATGGTTTAAAGAAGCGCTCTTTAATATTTTCATCCCAACTTTTCCCCGTAATACGTTCCGCAATTACACCTTGAGCTAGAAACATGAAGTTGTTGTAATGCCATCGTTCCCTTATACCAGTAAATGGTTCTAGGTGTTCTACACGAAGGAGTAAACTATCTTTATTATTGGTTGGAAAAAAATACCATGAATAGTCATGACGCGGTAAGCCTGTTCGATGACACATTAAATCTTTTATGATGATATTATTATTCATTTCATCATTATAAAATTTTAAATCAGGCACGTATTTAATAGGACTTTCTTCAAAAGATATTTTATCTTCTTCACGCAATTGGCCAAGTATAGAGGATGTGAATGCTTTTGTACTTGAACCAATAGCATACAAGGTATTGGCATCAGCTGGAATTTTATTCTCATAATCGCTGTAACCAAATCCTTTGGCGTATATGATTTTTTTGCCTTCAATAATGGCTACAGTAAAACCCGGAGCTTCTGTAGCATCAAGAATATTATTTAGTTCCTTTTCAATTCCTTTGAGACGTTTATCTTGTTGGGCAAAAACTGATGATATTGAAATAATTGTAAACAGCGCAATTAATATTTTTCTCATGACTATATGTTTTAATTTATGTAAATCGTATTTTTTTATTTGAAATTTATTTAAATTATTTTGTATTTGCATTAAACCCTTCAATTGCAGTGCCAAAAACTACATATTACTATATATGAGTATATTAGGCGCTTCTTGCCAAGTTACAATATAAATAACTGTCAAAATATCTGACACTGTCTGTATAATAAATTAACATTTTAATCATTTTGTATCAGGTTGACAAACCTTATGGTTGGTAACGGTAAATTGTATGAGTAGTGGAAGTCCCGAAAGCTTTTGGGACTGCCATTATTTAAACAAAATTTTACCAATCGTATTTTTATTGATGATAGCAATGTTATTTTTAATTCTCTAAATAATCAACGGCAAACTGAATCCAATCTTCAACAGATTTATCCAAATAAATATCAGGCTGAACTCCAATATTGTCGATAGGGTAGTCAGGAAGTCTCTTGGCTCTCCATGTTGGTAATAACAGTTGATAATTTGTGCAACCAAATTCAAAATAGCGCTGCGAAGCGTAATCCAATGCACCATAGGATGGTGTTCCCAATATTTTTACTTTTTTACTTTGCTTCATACGAAACAGGAAGGCCTCTCCTGAACTGGCAGTATTCTTATTGGCTAAGATTATAACTTGCTCCGGACTATGTTCTGCAATTTCTACTTCGGTTATGTAAACATTTGTAGAATCAGGATCCGCAAATTCTCCCATATGATCCTTAAAGAGATTAATCCATCCCGTAACCATTTTCTTATCTGACATATACTTTTCTTCATCTGGCGTTTGATCAAGCCAACTTTGCAATCCATCTATTAATGTGGGGGTGACCAGATACTCAGTACCCAATGATCTTATCGAATTAGTACAGATATATGGCAGTAGTTTTTGGTAGGCATTGTCTGTTCCGCCATTATTATCTCTTACATCAATAATAAAATTCTCACAGTTTTCGATTAGAGTAATATTAGCGTCGATTAATTTTTCGATACGTTCAACATAGAAGTAATCAAAAGCGGAAAGGCGAAGTAAAACCGTTTTGTCAGTTAGTTTTTTAAAATAGAAACCTTCAATTTCATCCATTTTCATTTGAATTTCATTTTCGGTGAGCGTTGGTTTCGGTAATTCTTTTAAAAAGGCAGATTTGGTCTTTTTAAAAGACAAAATGGCTCCACCAAACAACTCATAGTTATCTTCTCTCAATGAATGGTCCCCCATAAAATAGTTAGCCTTTCCATCTTTCATTAAGCTAAACTTAACCTCATTGGCTTTCCATGATTTGTTACCGCTTTCAATAATAAATGCCTGATATTCATTACTCTTATTCAGAATACCAACTTTATAAGAACCCGATTTCCATACCCCTTCCAGTTCGTCGGTAGTACTTGAAATGTGATCATAAAAGTTCTCCAGATTAATTTCTATTTTTGGATAGGTTTTAATATCCTTTTCTTCAGTTTGGGCTGGTGCTTCATCCCCGGTTTTTGATAGTACAATATGACCATCTTTAAAATAATCTAAATAGGTTTTTAATAAACCGAAGCAATCCTGTTCTTGAATACTTTGCGATTTAATTTGTAAGCCTTCCTTGAAATTGGAGTAAATTAGCGCATAAGTCGTTTTCTCCTTAAATCCGGGATAATCACTTTCTACCTTTTCTATTAATTGATTTAATGCTTGTTTGCAATTACAATCAGCCTGCGAAAAGGAGGATAAGGTTAAGCCTAAAATTAGAAATGTAATAATACTTTTTATCATAATGTTAATTTTATTTATTTAATGAAATTTATTATGAGTATGACGGTTACATTTGAATTTTGTTACAAAACAATCTATAAAGATGTATAATTTGTTAGGCTTAGCATATTGAAACATTGCACATTTTGAGACACTTTTGTCTCAGGTTGCAAGGTCGTTAATATGTTTGTTAAGGCACATGCTTCACACTAAATCAGTACTTAATCTTACTGATTTTTCTTTATCTCTCATATTATTTTTATGCATTGTTATGCTGCGATTTTAATCTTTTAATATTTATTCACTCCTCTGACTGGATTTTTTTATATGCCTTAGACAAGTCTTTTATATTTGCATTATTAAGCTGGTCTTCAAAAAACAAAAACTCACGTTTATTCAGATAGTATTTATGTGTTTGTTTGCTTTTCATTTTTTTATACAAATTACTCGCTTGGTCTTCCCCTGATTCCAGAAGCGATTTAAAGATTTCATAAGCCCCTGATTTTTTTGGCATATCGTATTCCTCACCATACATGACAGCAAGTACCCGCGATATCATGAAGTCTGGCCATTTGATAACAATTTGTTTCTTGTACTCTTTCGTATTTCTTAAAGCAACAATAAAAACGGTGTCTTTTTCAATTCTTTGGGTGTGACTTCCAAACCCATTTATGCTACCGTCTAAACTATTAGAGCGGATCTTTTTGAAACCTTTACCTAAAGGAACATTCTGATAATGCCAGCCATATTTATTAAAAAAGAGGTCTTTCGATTTTTCATTTAATAGCTTATTTGAATAAAGTGCTTTATCAAATAAATACAGATCGTAAACAGTTGACAGTATATGCCCATAACCAAAAACAAATGACATGTCGAGAAACGATGCTTTTTCGAGGCCTGTGAAATAGTTATAATTATACCCAATGGCTTTGTTTTCTATAGGTTGTGCAGTTATATCGCCTAGTGTATTTTTCATCCCAGCTGGTTGGCAAATTTTTTCCTGCAAAACCTCATCGTATGATTTTTTGCTAACTTTTTCGATTACCAGTCCCAACAAGGCATATCCAAAATTGCTGTACTCCCTACCTTTTCCAGGTTCAAACACAAGCTCTCTTTCGGCGATGCAGTCGAGCAATCGCTCTCGTGAATAATATTCCTTTTCAATATCTATCAAATTTGGAATTCTTGACTCTCCGGTAATTCCAGCAGTATGTGTTAAAAGTTGATGAATAGTGATATTCTTTCCTTTTTCTTTCGGGAATTCAGGCAAATAGTTTATGAGTCTTCCGTCCAACTCCAACTTACCATCTTCCACCAACTGAAGGATAAGCATCACCGTGAATGGTTTGGTAAAGGAAGCAATTCTGAATTTTGTATTAAAAGTATTGGGAATGCTGTCTTCAATGTTTGCATAACCAACAGCATTTTTATACATAATATTTCCTTTTATTGATATTAAAACAGCACCAGAAAACTGACCATTATCATCCATCTTTTCTATTATTTGGGAAATTTTATACTCCATATTCTTAGAAGAAGATAAGATAGGTTCAGAAAAGAAATATCTACGACCAATTAATACAATTGCAGATACTAAAACTGTAAGAATTATTAAGATCAAAAAAATATTCTTTCTTTTCATAATTAATAGATTATTGAGTCATTACTCAGACTTTGGGCTACGCCCAGTCCGAATGCTTAATTGTTACCGCCTGTGCTTGGCTATCTTTTTGTCAACAAATCAAATAATTCTTCATTGATATAATAGTTCCCAGTTCCTAATTTATCTTTTCGTAACATCTTATCTTCTGCCAATCTATTTAAGTAATTTGCTGCGGTTAATCTTGACACACTCAAATCATTTACAACAAATTCAATCTTTGTGTACGGATGTTTGAATAAGTTATTAAGTAAATCTTGACTATAAAATTTGTAGTTATCTCGAAGTCTGTGTTTATAATCAAGCATTAACTCTTTAATCTTAATGATTAGTTCAATTGTTTCTCTTGCTGTTTGTTCAACTCCTTTTATCATAAACAGTATCCAATCTTCCCATAAGTTTTCATCTCTGACTTTTTGAAGGAAACTATAATAATCTGGTTTTTGTTTAATAATATAATTACTCAGATAAAGAATTGGCAATGTTTGAAGATTTTCCAGAATCAGGTAGAGTATATTAATAATCCTGCCAGTCCTACCGTTCCCATCATAAAATGGATGAATACTCTCAAACTGGAAATGTATTATTGCCATTTTAATCAGGGGATCACAATCTTGCATTTCTGAATCATTAATATATTGCTCAAGATTTGACATTAATCGTATAATTTCCTCGTAATCTTGAGGCGGAGTATATATTGTCTTTTCTGTAGCATCGTTTTTCAAAGCTGTACCAGGTAATCTTCTAAATCCAGCTTTATTGTTCTCCAAAACTTCCTGAATTTGCAAAACACTCTTATTTGTCAGTAATCCTGTTTTTGTTATCAGTTCAAACCCTTTCTTTAATGCCGAAATATAGTTTTGAACCTCTTTAGCTTGAAGCGATTTAAAAGCATTAAGATTCAATTCTGATTTATATATATCATCATGAGTTGTGATAATATTTTCAATTGCAGAACTATCTTTTGCCTCTTGTAATCCAAGTGTGTTAATCAAGATGTTTTGATTGGGGATTGTTGATGCAATTCCTTTCAATTCGGCCAAAGCTGCATGTGCTGCAGGTAAAGCTTTTAGAACTCTTTTAGTTTCTAAATCTATGTTTAACGGTAATTTTGTTAATCCCCAAGTTGTCATTTGTAAAGAAAATTTAAAATTTTATACAAATATAATACCTTTTGTATAGAAATCGTCAAAAACTTTACATTTAAGTTTTGGTCTGCATAGAAAATCCTAAAATTTATGCATAACCTCCTTTTTGAGAGCATTGGCGGTAACGATGGCAATATGAAAATGTTGGGCATTTTGAAACACCAATTTTTCAATTAACTACATCGCTTAATTATTATTAATTCGCTTATATTTAGTACTATCTGTCCAATTTTTTAAATTGCGAGTGTGTGCCCTGCATGAGCAGGACACACCCACCCAAAAACTTTCGGGATTTAGTAGTGTGAGAGCTTCTCCCTGCCAGTGTTTACTGATGGGGTGGGCTACTTGATTACTTGCTGGGCTTTATTCATTCTATCAATTCATTTCCAATTTAGCACTGCCCTAATTTTGCTTTTTTTGGGTCGGCAAAAAAACGTTAGCAGACAGACAAGCTCTTTTGCAATTTTTAGCTATATCGTTTGCTCGTGTGAATTGCAAATGTGTATGGCTTTCGGGCGGCTATACGTCTCTAAAATAACCATAATCTTTATCTATTAGTATTCTTCTGTCAAGATAACAGTTAAACATTTCACAAGATGTTTCAGGAAGTAATGTACAACTAAAACAAGCCGATAAATTCAAATTACTTACACCTTGTCCGGTTGTATGATAACAAATTGGGTCAGTCGCACAATCTTTTGCCCTAATCATTGCGGACTCTATTAATTTCCCGATTCTATCATTATCACAAATGGATGTCAAACCACCGTAACTTCCCTCTGAACCAGCAATAGTATAAATTAAAACACCATTCATTTTTAATTCATCATCAATATATAGTCTTTCTTTTATTGATGTAGCTGGATAACCACATAAATACTCTAACTCCTTAATGATTAAATGAGAAAAAGTGTGTAATAATATGAATTTAGGAGTCAGTTCCAAACCAGTATTAAATTCTGATTCAAGATTATTGTGATTATCAATAATTGTAGATATCCGTTTTTCAATATCAGGATGAGAGTTTACCCAATTATTTAATTTGTAATCATCAAAATCAAAGAATATTCCTTCACCATAACTTTCAATTGCAGGTAAATACGAAGTGTTCTTTCCTTCTTTTGAAGTGAATTTCTTTTTTATTGATTCTGTACTTAATGTTTCAATATCATCATCCATTAAAAATGAATTCATTGTAATTGGCTCCTGTCTTGTATATGAAGTTTGAACAGATGTAATTTTGATTTTATCCATTTTATAAATGGATTCTATTAATTCATTTTGAAACAACTGGTCATCAATTTTGTTAAATATTAGTTCTTCTTTTCTAATACAGCTACTATTATCTATTATAAACTTATATTCATCAAATCTATACTGGTTTTCTGTTTTTGCAATTTCAGTTTCTCTTTCGCTAAAGTTATTGTTGATTAAGTCCTGAATTGTATTTGCATCAATCTCAATCTTTTTATATCGCTTCAAATTCTTTGAAATTTGTTTAGCATTACTTCCATCTTCGCACTCCTCTTTGATTAAATTTATCGTAAATTCATTTAATTCATCACTTGTAGGAATGAATATACTTGATAATATATTAGGATAATAAACACTATTACTTGAACGAATTACTGGTTTAAAAAGGATATCACTTTCATTTGTATTTGGGAATAAATCTTGAATTTTAAGTCTTAGACTGAATAAACCTGAAAGTGTTGTGAAATTTACCTGTTCGCCTTTTTTATTCTTGGCAATTATCCAAATTCCTTTTAAATCATCTAATTTATCAGAAGTTTTATATTCTAATGATATATCTGATGGAACGGTAATGTCTGAAAGTGTAATTGTTTCATCTTCAATTGCATTTCCAGATTCACCATTGGTTTTCTTTGATTGTTTTGGTAGTAATGCCCATTTATCCCAAGGAATATCAGCAATTTCACCATTTGGGGAAGTTAGAATAAACCTAACTTGTTCCAAAGCAAAATATTTTTTCTTTTTCTTTTCATTTTTCAGATAGCAGCTATAACACTTAGGTGGAAAAAAATAATAGTCATTGTCTTTACCGTTCTTATCTTTTGGTAGTTTGCTTTTTACATTGTTATCCCAATTGTATTTCCAATTACTGAGTTTATCAAACTTATGACAAGAATTACAATAGAACCATTCAGGAAAGTATTTGGCTGAAAGAAAAGCAAATTTATTTTCAGGGTTATATCCCTGCCGTAAATCATTAACAGGAATTCGTATAAGACTTTCTAATTCTTGAAAATACTTACTTAGCCTATTTTTAAATCTTTTATCATTGATAATATTGTGGTCTTCAAATTTACCATTAATTACTTGGAAAAATGGCCATTCGCTAAAAGGAGAAATTAAAATAGAACCATCTCTGGTTTCTAAAATAGAACCAACGCCTCCATATGCACTTATTGCTTTTCGTGTTTGTATTTGTTCAAATTGTCCCATTGTTAGTTCACGATTTTAATTATACTATTTGTGTCAATTTCTCTCATAGACATCATAAGGCTCCATTCATCCAAATCAGATAATTTATGAATTAGCCCATCTTTATATGTTAGATTTGGATTAGCTTCTGTTTTTTCTGTCCATCTTTGAGCTAACTCTTTTAATTTGGCTAAAGCATAATCTAACTGTGTTTGATTTTTAATTCTGCTTTGAATAAATTCTTTCAATCCTGTAAAATCACCATCGAAATCCTTGGCTTGTTTGTCTTCATTTAAACCTTGTATATGCCTAACATAACACACTAATAGACTTGCTAAGACTTTATCTAAAGCTACCTCTGTAAATGGAGTTACACTCAAAGGTTCAACGAATTTGTAATAGGCATTATTAAATGGAACATAGTTTTCAAAATAGGACTTATCCCTTGAACGATTAGCATCTAATAAGTTAATTACAATACCTCTATCTTTTCTACCTACACGACTTGATGCTTGAATGTATTCAGCTACATTTTTTGGTTGCCCATTCATTAACATCACATTTAATCTTTCAATATCAATTCCCACAGAAAACATATTGGATGCCAATACTAAATCAACGGAATCTTGTACAAATTTATTACCCTTTTCGCTTATCGCTAAGTTAAAGGGATGTTCTAATTCATTTAGTAATTTTTTAATTGAATTGCTTTCTATTCTACTGGTCAATTCTTTTGTTCTTCCTGAGAGGCTATAACTATTAAAACTATAATTCTTACTAATATCAAATCGGTTCTGTAATAGATTTAAAAAAGTTGTAATTTCTGCTGGAACTTTATTGTAAATTTTGCCTACATCTCTTAAACTATTGTAAAATGAAACAATAGTCCAAAAATTGTTTTCGTGTTGTTTTGCGTTTTCTTCTGATAAATTCTCATTTTCCTTGAAGTATTTGAAAAGTTGAATTCTTGCTAAAAGCAAATTACCTAATATTCTTATTTGGGAATTTAAGGCTGTTTTTCCAGTTGGCATAAAACCAATGTGTTTTCTTTTGCTTTCTTTGGAAACATACGAAAAGAAATTGTCGTCATATGAAGTTCCCAAAGGTGGAAAAATATTCAAAGTTCTATTGCCATAAAGCATTGCAACTTGTTGCTTAGTGTTTCTTGTAGTTGCAGTTGATGCAATAATTTTGGGTCTTTTTTCTCCTTTAGTTGAAAGCATTTCAACGATAGATTCATATAGTCCAGTTATAGAGCCTAAAGGACCACTCAATAGATGTAATTCATCTTGAATAATTAAGTCTGGTGGTAATTTGCTACTATTTATTGGAAGGGAATTAAATAATTTATGACCTTCTTTTCTGTGAGAAAGCATTGCAAATTTGTCAACGGTTGCAAAAAGTAAAGTTGGAGGAGTATTATAAATTTGGTCATCAACAAAAAAGATTGGCAGTTCTTCGTTAAAAGCACATCTGGGATTTATACATTTTGTAGAAAAACTTTTATCTGTAGCAGAATAACCTTGCACAAAATTCCCAAGATTATTTTGTGTCACTAAATTACAACCACACCAAGGACAATTGGTAATTGGTAACGAATTTACTTTTTTGTAATCTCCTACTTTTTTGTTATTCAGTTTCGTTATCTCATCAGATATTTTTTTCCAAATACCCTTTGAATCTTTAAATGAGTTTGGAGTGGTTGAAGCTCCAACCCACATACCTATTGAAATTTTTGAATTTCCAAAATGGTTTATATCTGAATTGTTAAATTGCCTTCTTAAAAAATCTAATGAAAGCATTAATTTCGTTGCTCGTTCAAATTGTTGAGCAGTTAATAAACGTAGGGTATAACGCATAATAACAGAAACACCATCCGCATTTTCCTTATGCAAAATCCTTCTACTGATTATCGTAAATGCTGTTAATGCCAAATAAGCTTCAGTTTTACCACCACCTGTAGGAAACCAAAGTAAGTCAACAATATTTGTTCTATCATCCGATTTTTCGTTGATGATTGATTCAATATTTAAAAGAAAGAAAGCTAACTGGAAAGGTCTATACTTTGGAGGTTCAGGCTTCTTAGGGGAGAATTTACTCCAATCCTTAAACTTTTCAAAGAAACTTAAATCATTATAATTAAGGGCTTTATCAATATCTGCTATTTCAATTCCTTTTACTCCAAATACATTTTTATTAGAAATAAGCATTTGAATATACATTGCAGTATTAGCAATCAAGAATGAACGAAACGCTACATTATTTGAATGTAAAAATTCAATATTTTTAATTAAACGATCGTATGTTTGGTCTTGTTTTTCAATTATTTCATTTAATGACTTCTGATAATTAGGATTTTCAGCAGTTTCGTCTTGTTCAATAATCCACTTTTTATATTCATCAGCAAATAATTTAAGCTTCTGAATTATTGTGCTTTTATCTAATTCAGTCCAAATTGATAGTTTCTTTAATTCGGTTATTTCTTTTAACTCTTCAGGAAAATCTTTTTTAAACTCATTACTGTAGTGCTTAATGTCAACTTCGGGCAAGAACGTTGTTTTTAGTTCTGTTGGATTTTTATCATTATTCCAAGTAACAGCACAACCGTGACCAATTCCAAAAGAATGCTCATTTCGATATTGGAAATTTATTAAATTAAGTTCTTCATCAAAAGGGTTTGTTTCTGACAATTGTTTGTATGGTAAAAATGTTGAACCACTAATTGTAATCTCGCCTTGAAAAATAGCTTTTGTGTTGAGTAATTCGTTACTGAAAGAGAATTCATTTTTAGGATGTTTTTCTGTATTTGCCAGTAATATTTTTATGAATTTTCCATATCCAGTTTCATAAATCTTTTTGTAATAACAAGCTAGTTTTTTAGTACCGTTTTTATCTTTTGAAAATGGATATTCTTTGGACTCATCAATATTTATTTCATTCAAGTTTAATGGAATGTTTTCTGGTTCTTGCTTCTCTCTTTTCCAAAGGCGACCTAATAGTAATTCTACCTTTTTATAGCCAATACTGTTTATAAGTTCTTCTTGTTGTTCGTTTTCTTTAAATCTGGCTCTATAAGTTCTAACATCCAAACCACTTCTCTCAAAGTTTTCTTCCTTTAGAAACATAAAACCATTCTTTAATTCTAAATATTGACTTATAGAGTTAAAAGGATGTTCAACAAACCATTTATAATCCTTCTCTTCAATTTCAATACTTGCATTGACTGGTTTCAATTGATAATATTTTGCAAAATTGAAAGTTACATTAATGCTTTCGGTTTCCTTTGGGACACAAAAGGTTAATCCAAAATTGGTTGGAAAGTACTGATTAGCTTCTGAATATTGAGGACTATTATCTTTTGGAGCTTTATTAGAACTGTCTGATTCTTCATCTTCTGAATTATTATTAGATTCTTCATTTTTAGGAGGTAGTACTTCATCAGCAGGATCCTCAATTTCTGCATTGGCATTCACATTATTATTATTTCCTATACTATCCTTTTTTGGTTCCACAACTTCCTTTTTAGGAAATAAGATTCCAGAAAAGTACCGACTTAAAGGATAATCGGAGATGATTTCTTCTTCTTTATTTGAAATAAAAACGTCAGAACCTGGGCCAATCAGGTTGTTTTTTACTGTATTTCTAAAGATTAATCTTGGCTCATCTATATATTTATTCATCTTCTAATAATGTCTTTTTGATTACCTCTTTTTCTTGAATTGTTTCAGTTAGTTTATCTAAAATCACTTTTGATATTCTTTTTAGCGATTCACTCACCTCTGACTTATTTGAAGCAACATAATCTAATAAATCGGTTCCTAATATTCGCCCTGCTTGTTGCCTAATAGAATGGTCTTTTTTTGAATAAATCTTGAATTTCTCAAATTCAATTACTAAAAGTTCATCTGCTTCATTATTCGCCAAACAGAAATCCTTTATTGCTTCCAATGTTTTAATTCTTGGAAATCTTGTTTGAGAACTTTCATCAAAATACAATCTAAAAGTATTGAAGTTTATTCTATATGGTTCTTTGAAAAGCTTATCATATAAGTTTTCAATTCTATCAAACTTTAATGCCAACTTTCTTAATGTTTCTTTCCAACTTACTGAGTATATGTCAAACGAACTTAGTAAGTTTTCTGTGTCAAATATTTTTAGGATTTTAGTAAACTCTTTGGGAGTTGTATTTTGATAGAACCGAATTATTGAACCTTCATATATTTCGCCAACGGTTGTTTTTATGAGGTCATTGTTTTCAACCAAGAAAACACCTTTGGTTGAATCAAACTTTTCAGTAGAACTATCAGAAAAAGTAATTTCATAGGAGGCTTTCCCTTTTGGTAAATCTATGCTGTCGTATGAATTATTTTGAAAGCTCTCACTTTCTATATTGAAACTAAAAATATCATCCAACTCTCTTTTCTTCGTCTCATTTGTAAATTGAAAATTTGACTTGAAAATTTTTTCTCTGTCTTGATGCGATAGTCTCTTATTCTCTTCATTGCGATAAGAGTCTTCAATTTTATCATAGGATATTTCATCTATATTTTCGTAGCACAAGACTTCGTAAGTTCCTTTTATCGATTTTAGTTTATTGAATAATACAACATTATTCAAATAGGGAATAATTATTGTCTTTTTCTCGGAATTCTTAGAGTCATTTAACCATTTATCCAGATACTCTTTTTCACTATCAATTCTCTTATCACTAATAAGTTTAATATTTTGAATTCGCTCTCTTTTAATTTGGCTCTGAACAGCATCATAACTCTTTTTCTCGACTATCAGAAATAAGCTCTTTACCTCTTTTGATTTTTCTTTTATATAATTCCATTTCAAATTTTCCTTTGCTAAAATTTGAGATATTTCTGAAAATATATTGAAAATCCTATTAGTGTAATCATTTATTGTTTCAGAATTCCAAATATCCTTGTTGTAAAAGAAACTATTCAATTCTTCTTCAAAACCATCGCTTTTAAAGTAGTTTCCAAGCCTTTCTGTGTATTCCTGATAAATTTCTTTTGACAAATTAGAATTAGTCATAATAATTCTGAAATAAAAATTAGTGTATTTCAATAAAAACGAAAGATTAACTGAACTTTCATTATTTATATTTTCTATTTCATTTTTAAACTCAATAAGTTTTGAATATAACTCTTCATTTTTCAAAACTATTTTCCGTGGAAGATTAGGTAATTCATTATTAGCAAGTTTAGTTTCATCATTAGACCAAAGCCATTCGGTAAATTCATTAGGTGTATTGGGTTTGAGTGCTCCAATCAATATTATATTTTTCACTTTGCCCTGATATTTTGCCTCTTGCAAAATTGAATCAAAGCTGTTTAAATACTTTGAATCACCTATTACAATTATTTCATCAAAAGTTTGGTTTGTTTTTAGAAGGAATTTTTTTGCAGTCTCAAAATTATTGCAACACTCAATTAGATAATTAAAGAAGGGCAAGTCATTTCTAATCTTTCCATTTTTGTTGGTGTATCTAATAGGTAAATGTTTACTTTCTTTAAAAAACTTTTGGTCGGCTATTACAATTGTTCGATTCTTAAAGTCAGTAATAAACGGAAAGTCATTTCCGAAATTTTTTGAAAGGAAATTAGAATAATCATCAATATTCTTAGCTGTATTTCTGCCATTTGACAGATTAGGGTTGATTTTAGTGTGTTTTCTTCCTTTTAATTCGAAGTCATATATATGCTCATTTTTTTCAGGAAACTTTAAATTTATTTTAATATTACCATTGATAGTATTCTTGATTTCGCAAACTCTTTTCTTATTCTGGTATTTGGTATAAATCAAATCTCCTTTTTTTAATACAGGTTTTGATTTTTCATAACTGAAATAATTTTGATAGAGCTTTATCAATACTAATGAATGAAATATTGAGCAATAAAAATTTGGTCTATAATTATCTTCTGGTAAGCCAATAAAGAAATCATTTTTATTTTCGTCTAAAATGTATTGATATATCAATTGAAAATTAACGAAATCAAAAGTTTGAAAGTCTTCAAATTTAATTTGATTTATATCAAATTCTGTCGATAGATTTTCCTCTATCTCTTGAAATATTAGATTTAAGTAATTTTCAATTTGTTTTTTCATTCAGTTTCTTTATCATAATTTGCATAATAAAATGCAAGTTTTCAGTCAGTGGTGTGTTGAAAAAAATAGCTCTTTTGGTTTTTTAGCGTGGTATTTTGTGTTGGCAAAAAACCAAATGTACTATTTGTGCGGTGGCTTTCCATTTCAATACTTTCTTGTAGCAAATTTACCATTCTGTTTAGTTTCACCAGCTTGTGCCTAACATAAATATAACCCAAATATTCCGTTTATATCTAAATATATCCAATTTTTATTTTGTTAAAATATTGTTTAATACGCTATTACTATGTAGAAAATATATGTTATAATTTTATTTTTTCAAATATATAAAAAAATAATTAGATATCATGTTTATCTAATTTAATATTTTTCAACCTTTTATAGAAATTTATGTTTAAAGGTGTTTCTGAGTTACCTGAGTATATTCATCATTTTATTAAATATTTTTTTCAAGAATTAACGGTCATATATTCTCTTTTGTTAGCGTAGTTATGGCATAAGGAGATTTGTGAAAAAAAATCACAAAATCATTGCTGCCACAATTTTAATGAATAGTATATTTGTACCTAATATTTTGAAATATACTTGTACGGAACAGAATTGCAAAATTTCCAGTTTTGTTTTGTACCGCATTACTACTTCTAAACAGCTTTTGCTTTGCAAAATTGTTAAGAGTTAGTATAAATTATTTGAATAAAAAAAATCAATAAATAGATTAATATCATGGCAAAAAAAACAATAGTATCATTGCCCGGAGACGGCATTGGAAGAGTAGTATTGGAAGAAACAATACGAGTACTTAACGTAGCCGGTTTTGAAGCTGATTATGTTGAAGGTGACATTGGTTGGGAATTCTGGAAAACAGAAGGAGATCCTTTACCTCAGAGAACAATCGATCTTCTGGAAAAACATAAATTAGCTTTATTTGGTGCGATAACATCAAAACCAAAAGATGCAGCATTTGATGCACTTTCTCCTGAATTACAGAAAAAAGGTTTAGTGTACTCCAGTCCAATCGTTGGACTTCGTCAGCACTTTGGTCTTGATATTTGCATGCGCCCATGTAAATCATACAAAGGAAATCCATTAAATTTTATTAAAAGAGGTGTTGGCGATAAAATTGAAGAACCAATGGTTGATACTGTTATTTTCCGACAGAATACTGAAGGTCTTTATGGAGGTGTAGAATGGTCAAATCCATCAGATAAAGTCTATGATGCTTTGATGACTCATCCTAAATTTGTTAAAAATTTCTCAAGTGCACCAAGAGAAGAACTTTCTGTTTCAACTCGAATTTTTACAAAAAAAGCTACAGAGAGGATTCTTAGAGCAGCTTTTGAACATGCTAAAAATTTCGGATACAATAATGTTACTGTTTGTGAAAAACCAAATGTTATCCGCGAAACATCAGGCATGATGTATAAAATGGCCCAGGAAATGCAAAAAGCAGATTATCCTGATATTGAACTTTGGAATACCAATATCGATGCACAAATGATGTGGCTTACAAAAAATCCTGACAAATATGGTATCATAGTGGCAGGTAATATGTTTGGTGACATTGTTTCTGATGGTTTTGCAGGTTTAATAGGTGGACTTGGGTTTGCTTGTTCTGCACAGTTTAATCCTGATTCAGGAATTGCTGTTTTTGAACCAACTCATGGTTCAGCTCCAAAATATGCTGACTACGAAACTTCAATTGTCAATCCTATTGCAATGGTTGAATCAGCTTGCATGATGCTTGATTATATTGACGAAAAAGATCTTGCTGCTAAAATTAGAAAAGCTGTTGCTGAGGTTATTGCCGAAGGTAAAGTCCGTTCTTACGATATGATGAAAATGCCCGGTCGCCCGGATGTTATTGAAAGAGGAGCAGCTTCGACTCAGCAAATGGCGGATGCTATTATTGCGAAACTATAATTAAAAATTATTGATAAATATCAAATTTAAAAAATGGACAAAAACGTACTTAAGCTTTGGCCCGAACTCAAATGGATCAAAGATGAAGAAATCAGAGAAAAAACTGCAAAAACATGGGAACTTGCTCTCGAAAGAAGCATTCTTACTGCAGAAGATTTAAAGAGAATTCCATTTACTTTACTTTGCGGACCTGATCTGAAAGTTACTTTTATGGATCATAAACGCTCGGTTGTTCATATTGCAAGAGATGCCGGAAATAAAATTAACGAAATGTATCATGGAGAGCTTACTTGTGATATGGATGTTTTAATTTCCGGAGCTATACTTTGCGATGTTGGTAAATTGTTAGAATATATTATTGATGAAAACGGAAAAGTTATTCAGGGAACTTATGGTAAATATTTACGTCATCCTTTTTCAGGAGTTTCAATTGCTGAAGAATGTGGTATCCCTGCCGAAATTTCTCATATTATCGCTGCTCATGCCGGCGAAGGAAATATGATTAAAAGAACCACGGAAGCTTATGTTGTTCATCATGCAGATTTTATGACTTTTTTACCATTTAAGGAAAGGTTAGAAATTTAGGTAGAGAGTTTAGGGTTGATAACTGACAACTAACAACCGAATGTATTGATCCGCTAGACGGTTGAATAAAATAAAGAATCCGCCAAGCGCTTTTAAGCGCTAGGCGGATGCAACTGATAACTGATAACTGATATCTGATAACTGATAACTGGAATCTTAAATTTAATATCCTAAGAAATATTTAACAATAATCAATAATTAATAAACAATAACTTTATCTCTATGACAATAATAGAAAAAATAATAGCAAATCATTCCAATAATAAAAATCCTAAACCGGGTGATATTGTTGATGTATTAATTGATGCAAGGGTAGCCAGAGATTTTGGTGGTGCAAATGTTGTTAAAAACCTCATAAATAACAATTTAAAGGTAAATGATGTAACAAAAACATATTTTACTTTCGATTGTAATCCTGGAGGTTCTGATCAGAATTATGCTGCAAATCAGCATTTCTGCAGACAATATGCTCGTGATAACGACATAAAAGTTTATGATGTTAATTCTGGTATTGGAACACACCTGGCTATTGACAAGGGGCTTATTTTGCCGGGAGGAACTTTTATATCAACCGATTCGCATGCAAATATTATGGGAGCCATTGGTGCTTTTGGTCAGGGAATGGGTGATCAGGATATTGCTGCTGCATGGGCTAATGGCTCAGTTTGGTTTAAAGTTCCTAAATCTGTAAAAATTAATTTGAATGGGAAAAGACCAAGTGGAATTTCAGCAAAAGATATTATTCTTAATCTTCTGAAAATTTTTGGCTCCAATAAATTACTTGGATGTTCAGTTGAGATTTATGGTGAAGATGTTGAAAACATTACATTTGATGAGAGAATAACTATCTCTTCCATGGCAACAGAAATGGGTGCAATTATTATTTTTTTTACACCTACAGACGAAATGTTAGATCATTTCAAAAAGATAAGCGAGAAGGATATTCCTCGTATTATTGCTGACGATGATGCTGAATATTACCAATCTTTTGATGTTGATTTTACGCAATTCAAAAATATGATAGCTAATCCAGGTCATCCTCACGATGATGTTGATATAAATGATGTAAAAAAGACAAAAATTGATTCTGCTTTTATCGGAAGTTGTACAAATGGGAGAATTGAAGATTTGAGAATAACTGCAGATATTCTTAAAGGTAAAAAGGTAGCACCCGGTGTTGTTCTTAAAATTGTGCCTTCAACTGATGAGATTTGGACTCAAGCATTAGACGAGGGATTGATTAAAATTTTTAAGAGTGCAGGTGTTTTGGTTTCAAATGCCGGTTGTGCAGGTTGTGCTGCAGGTCAGGTTGGACAAAACGGACCGGGAGAAATTACAATGAGTACAGGTAACAGAAATTTTGCAGGTAAACAGGGTAAAGGCTCGGTTTATCTTGCATCTCCTGCTTCTGTTGCTGCTTCTGCCGTTGCAGGTTATATTACAACTGCTGATGATTTGCCTGATACCCCGGCTGTCTTTGGAAAAATTGGAAAATTTACAGATTCAGTTGTTAAAAAGACTGCTGGTAGGCTGGATAAAAAAACAATTATCGAAGGTAGAATATGGCTTATTGAAATTGATGATATCGACACTGACATGATTTTCCATAATCGTTATCTTACAATTACTGACATTGATGAAATGGGGCAATATGCTTTTGATAATCTCGAAGGATATAAAGATTTTGCAAAGAAAGCTAAAGCAGGTGAAATTATTATGACAGGAAAGAATTTTGGTTCAGGAAGCTCACGCCAGCAAGCTGTTGATTGTTTTAAATCTCTTGGAATACAAAGTATTGTTGCAGAATCTTATGGTGCTATTTATGAAAGAAATGCTATTAATGCTGCTTTTCCAATTTTAACTTATGACCCAAAAGTGATTAAAGAAGTAGAACTTAAGAATCAGGATGAAATAAGAGTAAATTTCGAAACAGGAGAATTTACAAATCTTAGAAATAATAAAACAACTAAGATAAATGGGTTCTATGAAGCTCAAATGGATATTTATAAAAAAGGTGGATTGTTAACTTAAAAAGAACTTTATTTAGGAATGAAAAGAATAACACCATGATTTATCATGGTGTTATTGGTAAGCTGCCCAGACGAAACTTTCAATGTACTTTATATTGGTTTAAATCAGTGAGACTTTAATTTTGAGAAGCAAACATTTAGTCGAACTCCTGCCTGCCGCAGGCTGGGATCCCGAGCATAGAGGGATCTCCAGGGTTATACCTGCCAGCCGGCAGGCTGGTTCCCCGCCGCTTGCGGCGATTACCAAGAAACA
>Ga0222636_1000358_pt1 | contig 24969 bp, 23 predicted proteins | sample AntAcemetagen141_FD_179811 | JGI IMG/M metagenome (GOLD analysis project Ga0222636, IMG submission 179811) | Saline water microbial communities from Ace Lake, Antarctica - #141 | ecosystem: Environmental > Aquatic > Non-marine Saline and Alkaline > Saline | place: Antarctica: Ace Lake...
AAGGTCCGCACCGGTCAAATCATTCAGTCCCGGCCCCCCCTTGACCACCAGTACGGTCCGACGGGCAAGATTTTGAATATATTGAAAGAGTGGAAAATCAAAGAAAACCTCGCCGGCATTGTCCGTTAGATACAGGACCAAACCCGGTTCTTTCACCAGAAAATCCTGCAACCGAGCTAAATCATCTTGAAAATAGACCAGTTCGGTCCCGGCCTGTTCAGAGATCCCGGCCAGGGCATCGTCCAAAGAGCGAAAAAAATCGAGACTGTTTCCTAAGATGGCCAGATTTGCCAAAGACCGTAAATCGTTGCCCACCTGGTCCTTAACTTCTGAAAAAACAGATTCCGCCCGGGCCATTTCCTCTGACTTAACGGTTTTATAAGGGTCTGCGACCCCTGACACGCCTCGAATCACCCTCAGGATCTCGTTGGCGGTCTCCGGAGAAGACCAACCTTTATGTTCCGATTCAGCCAGGATCTTTTTCGTCTCCGACCGGATATGCTCCTGAGAAGTCAGCGCTTTGACACCCACCATGCGAATCACATCTTCTGACAATTCCGCGAGACAATTCGTACAGCGTGGATCAGGCTGGAGTGGTTTTGTTCTCGGATCTAATTTTAAATCATTGAAATAATTCAAATAGCACCTTCCATTTGCCTTATGTACACACTCTAAAAACCAGTAAAATTAATTTGTAGTTTGTAGTATAAGGCCTCAGTGGCATTGTCAACTGATTTATGAAACCATCTGGGTTCAAGGCAGCATAATCAAAAATAGAAAAGGTTAAACGTGATTTTCAGTAAAATATGGTTTGATTTTTCAAAAAACTGTCACTATGATCTGACGCTGGTAGTATTGTTTGAAGCTCTGGTCCTTCGTTGATTGGTAAATCCGCCACCCTCTAACTTAACCTGAATCGTTTCTGTTGAACCTTACAAAGGGCAATTTGTGTCCTCAAAAACATTAAGAGACTTTAATGGTTTTTAAACCCTAAACAAATCTACGAGGAGGTCTATTTATGAAACGACTGGCAATGGCAGCATGTATTTTATCAATGTTCATGTTCCTGGGAACAATGGTGGCAACGCCCGTAATGGCGGCAGACACCATTAAAGTGGGCGTGGTCCTGCCCCTGACCGGGAAGCTGGCTAAATTCGGCGAAATTGAAAACAAATCCTTCCTGATGGCCGTGGACGAGATCAATGCGGCGGGCGGCGTCAACGGCAAAAAAATCGAACTCATTATTGAAGATACCACAGGGAGACCCGACGTGGGTCGCTCGGCCATTGAAAAACTGATATCCCGTGACAAGGTTGTCGTTTTGGGGGGTGGATACTCCAGTTCGGTAACCTGGGCCACCATCGCCGTGGCACAGCAGCGGAAAGTCCCCTTTCTGGTCAACACCGGCTCCGCCGACAGGATCACGGAACAGGGTTGGAATTATATCTTCAGGCTCAACCCGCCCGTGAGTGAATACCCCAAGGCCTTTGCCGATTTTCTTGGAACCGAGGCAAAAGATGTCAAAACCGTGGTCATCCTCCATGAAAACTCGCTTTTCGGCCAGTCGGGATCCAAAAAATTCGTAAAAAAATGCGAGAAAATGGGTCTCAAGGTTCTCATGAAAGAAGGGTATGAAGCGGGCGCCATTGATTTCAAGCCCCTTCTCGTCAAGGTCAAAGCGAAAAACCCGGACCTGGTGTACATGATCAGCTATATCATGGACGCGTCCCTCCTCATGCGACAGTCCAAGGAACTCAATTTCAACCCCAAGCTCTTCGTTGGGGGTGCTGCCGGTTTCACCCTGCCCGAATTCCATAAAAACGCAGGTTCCGCCTCTGATTATGTTTACTCCGCAACCCTTTGGACCCCTTCCGTTCCTTACCCGGGGGCCAAAGAATACTACGACAAATTCGTCGCCAAATACAAAGCCCCCACCGAATACCATGGTGCTGAGGCCTATGCCGCCATGTACGTGCTTGCGGACGCTTTGAAACGAGCCAAGACCCTGACCACCGAAGGCGTAAGGGAAGCGCTTGCCACCACCAATATGATGACCGCATTCGGTCCCGTGAAATTCGTTTCCTATGGGAAGAAGACCCAACAGAACAGCCTTCCCACCTTTCTCGTTCAATGGATCAACGGCAAACTGGAAACGGTCTGGCCGAAAGATGTCGCTACGGCTAAATACGTCTACCCGGTACCCAAGTGGAATGCGCGTTAAATAATAAAGGGCGGGGGTTTTCCCCGCCCTTTTTGGTTTTACACACGTATGAACAGCGCGACAACCTGTAAGGGCGAAAAATTTTTCGCCCCTACAATTTTGAGACGGGGGCGATTATGGAGGTTTTTCTTCAGACCTTGGTGTCAGGCATCCTCAAAGGGGGCCTGTACAGCCTGATCGGCATCGGAATGACCCTGATCATGGGCGTCATGGGGATCATCAACCTGGCCCATGGCCAGCTCATGATGGTGGCCATGTATGTGACGTTTGTGTGCTTTCACTATCTGGGAATCGATCCCTATATTTCGTTGCTGGTCAGCATGCCCGCTCTCTTCTTCCTGGGTATGGCGATTCAGAAATTCACCCTTAATCCCCTCATGGAGGTGGAGTCGATCCTTCCGGAAAACCAGGTGCTGATGACCGTGGGAATCGGAATGGTGTTGACCGAAATCGCCCGTTTTATCTTTACCTCCGACTATAAGTCGGTGAGCACAAAATACAGTAACGCCACCTTCTTTATCGGAGAAATCTCTTTCAGCATCGCCCTGACCATCGCCTTTTTTATTGCCATCCTTTTCACCGTCCTGATGTTCTGGTTCCTGGTCAAGACGGATCTGGGGAGATCCATCCGAGCAACGGCCCAGGACAAAGACGCCGCCCTCTTGATGGGGGTCAATTCCAAGCGGATCACCACCATGACCTTCGGCATCGGTTCCGCCCTGGTGGCCGCCGCCGGAACCCTTCTCATGCCCATATATTATCTGTTTCCGGATATTGGTGGACCCTTTACCAGGAAAGCCTTTGTCATTACCATTCTGGGGGGCCTGGGCTCCACGGTGGGCGCTATTTTCGGTGGTGTCACCCTGGGCCTGGCCGAGGCTTTCGGCGCCACCTATATCGGAATGGCCTTTGACGATATGATCGGCCTGTTGATCTTTATATTGGTACTTCTCTTTCTGCCCGGCGGCTTCAAACGACTGACCAAGATCTAAAGGAGAGTGACAATGAGAAAAGCCGCACCACTAATTCTGCTCGCTGTCCTGCTCGCCTTCCCTCTTGTGGTTCGGGATCATTATTATCAGCACCTGATGATTCTGGTCCTCATGTGGGTCGTCATCGGATCGGGATGGAATATTATCGCCGGGTATACGGGTCAGGTATCTTTCGGCGATGCGGCTTTTTTCGGCACCGGCGCTTATACGGCCGGCCTCTTCGCTACCAAACTGGGCATCTCCCCCTGGTGGGGCATGGTTTTCGGTGGCGTCACCGCCATGGCGGTTGCCTTCCCATTCGGTTGGATTACCTTTCGACTGAGGGGTGCCTATTTTGCACTGGCCACCCTGGCCCTGAACGAAGTCATGCGGCATATTGCCACCATCTGGGAATCCCTCACGGACGGCATGGTGGGCATTCTGATCATCCAGACCTTTGTGAGCAAGGTCCCCTATTATTACATTGCCCTGGCCCTGGCCATCGTATCCGTTATCAGCATCCAGATCATCATGAATTCCCGGTGGGGCTATTATTTTGTTTCCATTCGAGAGGACCAGGACGCAGCGGAAAGCCTCGGCATCGATACCCATTATTTCAAAATGGTTTCCCTGAATGTGGCCGCATTCTTAACGGGCATGGCCGGGGCACTCTATATGAATTACATGGGATTTATCGACCCTGAGGTGGTGTTTTCCCTTCATGACATTTCCATCATGGCCATCCTGGTAGGGATCGTGGGCGGAGTCGGCACCATCTATGGCCCCGTGGTGGGGGCTTTTGTCATGGTGGCGGTCCATGAGTTTTTCAGGACCGGGTTCTTCGGGTTTTTCAAGGGCCTGGCCTCCATCACCGGATCTGATGCCATCACTGTTTTCGCCAAGTACGTAAGCCAGGCCCATGTCCTGGGGTTCGGCATCCTGGTGGTGCTGGTCATCCTTCTGCTGCCCAATGGCATTGTGGGAGATTGGAACAAAATTATTTCTAAACTGTCGCCTTTCAAACGAAAGGAGGTCGTGGGTTGAGCTTCTTCGAAATACGGCACCTGGTAAAATATTTTGGAGGTCTGGCCGCCGTCAACGATGTCAGTTTTGAGGTGGAACAGGGTGAAATCTTTGGTCTCATCGGCCCCAACGGCTCGGGCAAAACCACCATGTTCAACATGATCAGCAATTATCACCGGCCCACTTCCGGGGGCGTCTTTTTCAAAGACCTGGAAATTACCGGTCTCAAGACCTACAAGATCTGTCGCCTGGGAATCGGCAGAACCTTCCAGGTGGTGAAGCCCCTGGGACGGATGACGGTGGAAGACAATGTGATTGCCGCGGCATTTTCACGGGTGAAATCCAAACAGCGTGCCCGTGATATCGCCCTGGAAACCCTTGACTTCTGTGAACTGACCCATCGAAAGGATGTCCTGGCCAAAAGCCTCCCCATCGGGGAGAGGAAGCGGCTGGAAATCACCCGGGCCATAGCCACAAAACCGCAGCTTCTGCTTCTGGACGAAACCGCTGCCGGGCTCAACCCTACCGAAGTGGACCAAGCCATCGAATTGATCAAAAAAATCCGTGAAAATGGTACCACCATTATCATTGTGGAACATATCATGAAAGTGATCATGACCATTTCCGACCGGATTCACGCCATCAATTTCGGCCAGACCATAGCGGAAGGAAACCCTCAGGAAGTCGCCAACAACAAGAAGGTCATTGAAGCCTATCTCGGAGAGGAATATGCTCAGGGTTAACGACATTGATGTCTTTTACGGAGACCTTCAGGTCCTCTGGGATGTGTCTTTTGAGGTGAAAGAAGGGGAAATCCTCGTTCTCATCGGCGCCAACGGCGCCGGAAAGTCGACCACCATCAGAACCATCTCTTCCCTGCTGGCGCCCACCAAAGGGAGTATAGAATTTAACGGCATACCCATAAACGGATCTCCTCCCCACAAGATTATCGAGCATGGCATTGTTCACGTGCCTGAAGGAAGGCGGCTGTTTTCCGAAATGAACGTGGAGGAAAACCTGATCATGGGCTCTCTGGCACACGCCGCCAAACAAGAGCGCCGAAAAACCATGCAGCATGTGTTTGAACTTTTCCCGCGGATGCGGGAAAGACGGAAGCAATCTGCCGGCACCCTGTCTGGGGGTGAACAGCAGATGCTGGCCATTGGCCGCGGTCTCATGAGTCTGCCCAAACTGATGATGTTCGATGAACCGTCTCTGGGGTTGGCCCCCATCCTGGTTCATGAAATTTTTGAGATGATCAAGCGGATCAATCGTGAAGAAGGGGTCACCATCCTCCTGGTGGAACAGAATGTTCGACAGACCCTGGCCATGTGCAACCGCGCCTATGCCCTCGAAAACGGCCGGGTCGTTCTGGAGGGCTCGGGGAAGGAACTGATGGAGGATGAACACGTGAAAGAAGCCTACCTGGGAATCTAGGAATGATTTCCAACCTTTCTACCCCTACCATAAAACACTTTGAGAGTCACTTATCCCATTCAGGCGGTTTGTACACCTCGTCTGGCTGAGGGCTGCTTCCCCTGGTTGGACAGCCACGCAAAGGCGCCTTTTTGGGCCCGTCCTTTTGACCCGTGGGCAGGCCTGGTTCTCTTGCTCTGTCTCCCGCGAACGGTTTGGGGGCCTTTTCTTTGCGGTGTTAAAGGCGCCACATCGTAATCGAAGTCCGGCAGGGTTCGCCGCTCAATGGCGGCACCAATGATCTGAGTGATGGCGCGTACCATCACCTTATCTTCTGCGGTAATAAAAGTGAATGCTTCGCCACTGCAGGTCGCACGGCCGGTGCGTCCGATTCGGTGAATATATGCATCTGGCGTGGAAGGGATATCATAGTTGATGACATGGGAAACCCGTGTGACATCAATGCCCCTGGCGGCGATATCGGTGGCCACCAGAACCTGATATTTACCGTTCCGAAAACCATCCAATGCTGCCTGACGACGTCCCTGGGAAAGATTCCCCTGCAAAGACGCACAGCGGTGTCCCGCTTTCTCAAGCTTTGTCCCCAGGCTTTTGGCGCGGTATTTGGTCCGGGTAAATACCAGCACCGACTTGGCGGTATTATTTTTTAACAGCTTCAACAGCAACGCCGTTTTTAGATGATGAGCCACCGGATAGAGCGCATGACGAACCGTATCCGCGGGTGCCACGGTTCCCACCTGGACGGTTTTCGGATTCCGCAGAATATCCCCTGCCAATCGACGTATTTCGGCGGGCATGGTAGCTGAAAAAAGCAACGTCTGGCGCTTTTTGGGAAGACGCGCCATAATGCGCCGGATATCAGGTAAAAACCCCATGTCGAACATCTGGTCCGCCTCATCAATAACCAGCACTTCCAGGCGGGAAAAATCGACGGTACGGCGATTCATATGATCCAGAAGCCTTCCCGGACATGCCACCACAATGTCGGCACTCTTCAGTTTCTCGATCTGCGGATGAATCCCCACACCACCGTAAACCGCAACGCTTTTCACATGGGTTTTACGACCCAGGGTTTCAATGGCCTGATGAATCTGTTCGGCCAGTTCACGGGTAGGTGCCATAATCAGCGCACGAACGCCCGCCCTCTTTTTTCCCATCAGCCGATTCAGTATGGGCAGGACGAAGACAGCCGTTTTGCCGGTACCGGTCTGAGCTACTCCCATTATATCGTGATTCTCGAGAACTTTGGGAATTGCCTGGGCCTGTATGGGGGTGGGGGTTACATAGCCCGCTGCCACAATACCTGCCGCAACATCGGGATGAAAATTAAACGTCTTGAAATTCAAAAAAACACCTTCTTTCTATGTTCCAATAAAAAAAGCCCCGAAACTATTCCGGGGCTTACGTGATTTTCAGTTACAACCAGGAACATCAATTAATGTCTTGTACTTTAGACATCTTTAAACCCAAAGTCAAGTATATTTATCTGTATTTAGCGCTTAGAGCTATTTCATGGGATTCCCATGACCATTTCCACATTGACCCGCAAACCATATTCTTCTATTCTCGAATCTCAAAAAAGAATTAGCAGCTCGCTTTGAGAAAGAAACCCAGCCATACGGATATTTTGAAGCGTCCCCCCCCATAATCAGTTGCTTCAGGATGCATTGCTGTTTTTGTGGAGGATTGCCCTGAAAAATGAAACATTCACTTTGTGAATGGGTTGCTAACGAAGCGCTTTTAAACCATCTGATCGCCGGCTTTCCAGCCTGGGGCCTGCTGCTGATGATGGTGGCGTGCATATACGTCCTCTCCAAAGGAGCGGACTACATGATAGACGGAGCCGCATCTCTGGCCATGCGTACGGGCATGCCTCGTATTGTCATCGGCGCCACCATCATTTCACTGGGCACCACCATGCCGGAAATGTTCGTCAGTGTGGCGGCGGCATGGACCGGAAACCCGGGACTTGCCCTGGGGAACGGTGTTGGCTCCATCATCTGCGACACCGGTCTCATATTCGGTTTGATGTGCATTATCAGCAGGATTCCGGTAAAACGGTACATCCTCAACCGAACGGGCTGGGTGCAGGTGGGCGCCGCCACCCTGTTGGTCCTGATATCGGTTTTGGCCTATGTGACCAGCAACGGCCGGCCGGTTCTGGGTCGCGGGGTAGGCCTGACTTTTCTGGCCCTGCTGGCCTGGTATCTTTTCATGGCCTATCATTGGGCCCGTCAGGGAGGCGAAGAGGAGGAAAATGAGGAAGAAGAGGCGGAACCCGATTGGAGCACACTCAATTCGTTATGGTTGACCCTTGTGGGTTTGCTGGGGGTGATTGTGAGTTGTCGGCTGGTGGTACCGGCTGCGGCTGAGGGGGCCGGACGTATGGGTGTGCCCCAGGACGTCATCGCAGCCACCCTGGTGGCTTTCGGGACATCTCTTCCCGAATTGATGACCGCCATCACCTCGGTGCGCAAGGGGTATCCCCAGATCATGGTGGGTAACGTGGTCGGTGCCGATGTCCTGAACTGTTTGTTTGTGATCGGCGCGGCAGCCACGGCCCATCACCTGGAGGTTCCCCCTAACTTTTTCACTTTTCATTTCCCGGCCATGCTGATAATCCTCTATTCGTTCCGGTTCTTCATCTTCATGAACAAGGACGGCTGGTTCAAACGCTGGCAGGGCATGTGGATTTTAGGCGTTTATGTATCGTACATTATTTTGCAGTACACATGTAATATGGGAGCCACATAATCGTGGGGCATGGGGACAAAAAAACCAAGAACGTCACCTCGGTTGTAGAGGATTGCCTTGAAAATGCAACACTCCTAAAAACACTTTTTCTATTGAAAGGAAAATATGACACTCAATGCATTGTTTTGCGTATTTGGTTTTGCCATGCTTTATTATGGCGCGGGATGGCTGGTGAAGGGTTCATCCAGTCTGGCCAGAAGCCTGGGCATCACGCCCCTGGTGGTGGGTCTCACGGTGGTGGCCTTCGGTACTTCCGCGCCGGAACTGGTGGTCAGCATGGTTTCCTCCATTCAGGGCAAGAGCATGATTGCCGTGGGAAATGTGGTGGGAAGCAATATCTGCAATATCGCGCTCATTCTGGGGATGTCGGCGGTTTTTCAGCCCATCACCTGCCACGCATCGGTGGTGAAACGGGACATCCCTATCATGATCGGCATTTCTTTGTATCTGCTGATACTTTCCTTCAATTCCACCATCGGGCGTTTTGAGGGGGCTACCCTCTTTGGCGGCGTTATCATATATACGTTTTTCAACTATTACACGGCTCGGAAGGAATCCGCAAACGGAGCCGACGAAGATGCCATCAAACCCCAACTGAGCACTGAAGAAGCCGGTTTCATGGCATCGAGGGGTAAACAGCTCCTGTTCATCAGCGTTGGCATATGCGGTGTGGTGTTGGGGGCTCAACTGGTGGTGGATTCCGCCGTAAAGATTATGACGGTGCTGGGGGTTTCCGAGAAATTCATAGGGTTGACCATCGTGGCCTTCGGCACGTCGCTTCCCGAACTAGCAACCTCTGTTGTGGCGGCCATAAAAAAAGAGATGGATATCAGTGTCGGCAACCTGGTGGGAAGCAACGTGTTCAACATTCTTGGCGTGGTGGGGGTGGCTGCCCTGATCCGGCCCATCCCCATACCGGGTGGCTTTTTCCACAGCGGCCTGCTGATCGATTACCTGGTAATGATATTCATCAGCGCGCTACCCTGGTTCATGATGCGAAAATCCTATACCATAACCCGTAAAAGCGGACTCATGCTTCTGTTCTGCTATGTGGGGTACCTGATCTATCTGATTGGTAAAGCATAAGAAAACACCGAACACCCCTGGGGGCATAACTTATATACCGGGTCAAGGAGAAAATCATTGACAAATACCCCATTCATTTTATAGAAGCGTTGGAAAGTATCCAACAATGAGATTGTGCGCATGATGTATCAAAAATTCACGGGCTTTTTTTATTTTAGGTTTGGGGGAATATCCATGCCCGTGGGTTGATGGCGTTTTTGACAATTTTCAAGCCGTGGGCATTCGAAAGCCCACGGCTTTTTTTTGCTTCTTTTTCCAGAGACAGGGATCCGGAACCATAGACCCAAAACATTATGATTGAAGGTGAAAAAATGAAACAAATGACCTCAGAACCCATTGCCATCACGCCCAATTTCTATCGACTGGGCACCCCCGCTTTTCCTGCTTTTCTGTCCCTGGGAAAGGTCGGCATGATCATTGAAGGCGGCACCGGGCCCACGTTTGAAATGATCGTAGAACAGGTCAAAACCCTGGGCGTTGATATGAAAAAGATAGAATACATCCTCCTCACCCATACCCATGCGGACCATATCGGCGCCGTACCTCACTTGAAGCGCAGGTGGCCGCATCTCAAACTTGTTGCCAGTGGACCCGGCGCAAAAATACTGAATACCCGGGAACTGTACAACGAATTTCTTCTGGTGGACCTGGGCATCGCACAGCTTATGCGTGCTAAATCAGAAATTGAGAGCATACCACCCATACCCGAAGATTACCGTTTTGAAGTTGATTTGGTGGTCAAAGGCAAGGATACCATAGACCTGGGAAATCGTGTGAAATGGGAAATCATTGAGACCCCAGGTCATTCACAGTGCCATATTTCAGCCTATGAAAAAATGGATCGCACATTGGTGGTAGGGGATGCCACGGGGTTCTATGTTCCGGAAAAAGGCATTTTCTGGCCCAATTATTTTCTATCTTTAAAGGACTATACTGAAAGCATCCAAAAACTCGCCACATTTCCCGCCGAACGCGCAGTGCTCAGTCACAATGCAGTGGTGGAAAGCGATGTTCACCGATATTTCGAAAACGCCATGGGGGCGACCCGGAAATACCATGAAAATCTTCTGGCCCGGCTTGCGCGTGGAAATTCGGCCGAGAGTATTGCCCTGGACGGCGCACAGTTTGTCAACACCCTCACAGACATCCAGCCCTTCAAGGTCATGTACGATCTCTGTAAACTCATGATTAACCGTTCCCGTGAAAATGATGACAAACTATATTTCAACCTGTCAGAAGAAGATCCACCTGCCTTCCATGAAACGGCCGCGTTAGAAACCGAAGTTGAAACTGATTTATTTTCCGAACCCGGCACTGTCACGCTTCCTGAAACCAAAAAAAACCTGAACCTGAGCGAACGTTTGAGTCTGGTGGCACTCATTGATGAAGGTATGCGCCGTGGATTGTCGGAGGCACCGGTGTCAGCAGACCTTTTTGACAATCTATGGGAACTGGTGGGGGCCACGGCCAAGGGTGGGCGGATAAACCGGCTGAAATTTACCGATTCTCAAAATGGGTTTCAGATGTTCGAAATCAAAGCGGAAACCGGCGAAAATCTCGCCCGCCTCAACATGATCTATCTGAAAAAACCGATCCCCTGCTATTACCTGGTGTATGTGGAAGTGGCAGCACCCTTCAGACGAAAAGGTTTAGGACACCAGATTTTGAAATCTTTTGCGGATTTCCTCACCCATAAATCAGCCGTAGGGATTCTCGATAACATCATCCCCCAGGAGGATCCCACCAACGATGTTTATTTAAAACAATCCTGGATTCCCGTGGAAAACATCATCGGGAATCTGATGTTTTACAAAGATAACAACTACATGATTTTCATCCCCCCCTCACTGAAACATAGGGATCTGAAACAACCGGTCCTGAAACTCATGTATCACTTGAAGCGGAAACGAGCAGTCATTGATATTCGAGAAAACGAAACCATGGTCAAAAAAACGCTGAATGAATTCAGGGAACTCTACCAGGCACTGATGACCTATTTCCATTCAGAGCTCCAGGGATCTCGATCTTCAGTCTTCATGCGTTTCCTATTTACCCGCTTTGTGACCAAATTCATTGCCTTCAGGCGCCGGATCGGCGACCTTGTGGGATATACCGGTGGGGAATCAACCGAACAGATTGTTCTAGATGCCGGCATCCATAAATTGCAGGTGAAATCTTATGCGCCGAGGGAATTCGTAAAAGAGGACGCCGTTGTAATGGGGGCATTGGGGTTATTGTCAAAGCTTCCGGAAGAGCTGAAGCAAAAACCTGCCCAAATCATCGAATCACTGCCCAATTATCGAAGGCCCAATTTTTTATTGTGGCTAGAGGAGAACCACAAAACCTATGAAGACACCCTGACCCTGGGCGACCTCATGGATCTGGGGTTTGATCCCACCCGATTGAAAGAAATTGAGATTGACAACAAAACCTTCATCTTCGAAAGGGTTCAGGCCAGGCAGATCGACATCCTTCGAGAAAAAGGTGAATTGCTGACCCGGATTTCAGAGAGAATGCCCAATGCCAAAATAAAAAGTGCACAATTGAAAACAAATCCCATTTTGCTGATCATCCGTGACCGGGGAAATGGCTATGTTCTGCGCCGTAAAATTGATGCCATCCACTGGGAAGAGGCCATTGAACAGCTTCAGAGCAACCCCAACTTGAAATCGATTAATGAGGCGGTGAAACTGGATAGAATCATTCTTGAAACGGTCAAAACCTCCGCCACCACCATCGGCAACGCGCTAAATGTGGAAAGAGAGACGATTATTGACCAGTTAACCCCTTTTGTCTCCTGGGATTTAAACAATAATCGGCCTAAAATGGTGATTGATTTTGCATTCTCTTATTTGGAAACCCTCTGGATCGCCTAAACCGAAGGCTTCGAAAGGCACGCATGCCCGAATTAATCTGCATATTCTGTGGTGGGCCGGCTGAACTGCACGGCCGTTGAGCCAATGCAAAAGTCTCCTGCAGGTCATGTGGGATGGAAACCAGTCCCAATGAATACGCCGATCAGATAGAGAAATGGATGGATAAAGCGTACGAAGAAATAGAAGAAACCTGCTGCTAATTGTTAATACTTTGCGGCTTTGCGTGAGCCTTAGTAAATCATCCCCACCAGCGCGCCGGTCATGCAGGTGGCGATGGTCCCCGCCACAATGGATTTGAGTCCCAACCCCACAATCTCATCCCGCCTTTCCGGCGCCATGGAACCCAAACCACCGATCATGATACCCAGTGAACCGAAATTGGCAAAGCCGCACATGGCATAAATCATGATCAGACGGCTCCTTTCACACAATGCCCCCTGGGGCAATTCCGCGAGATTGAGATAGGCCAGCAATTCGTTCAACACGGTTTTAATTCCCATCAACCCTCCCGCGGTAACAATCTCCGGTCCCGGGATCCCCATGAGCCAGGCGACGGGCGCCATGATATAACCCACAAGCCGCTCGAACGTCACCGGTTTACCGAATATTTCCGGCAGGAACGCCAGAACGAGATTCAGCAAATGGACCAGGGCCACAAAAACAACCAGCATGGCGATAATATTGATCAGGAGCTTGATACCACCCAGAACGCCATTGGTAATGGCATCCATGGCGCTCCGTGCTCCCCTTGGTACGGCAAGGGCTTCCCCGGACGAATCGGATATCTCGGGAACCATGAGTTTAGATATGGCAATAGCCGCCGGGGCGCTGACAATGGATGCCACCAACAGGTGCCCCATAATACCGGGGACCACCGGCTGAAGTATGGAAGCGTACAAGACCATCACCGTACCCGCAATCGTAGCCATGCCGCACACCATAATGGTAAAGAGTTCGCTCCTGGAAATCTTCGAAAGATAGGGTCTGACAAACAGCGGCGCCTCCACCATGCCGATAAAGACATTGGCCGCGGCGCCGAGGCCTTCCACACCGCCGATTCCCATAACCCGCCTCAGAATCCACGCAAAACCATTGACTACCCAGGGGATGATACGCCAATAAAAAAAGAGGGACGTCAAAGCGCTGATCACCAGTACCAGTGGCAACCCCCGAAAGGCAAGCACATAGCTGAAAGCGGGATTTTTCTCGTCAAAAGGGAGGGGACCGCCTCCCAGATAACCAAACACAAAACCGGTTCCCGCCTGGGTGGACTCCTCAATAGCCCGTACACCTTTATTCAACCAACCAAAAACCTCCCGGCTTCCCGGAAATTTCAGTAACAGCAGGGCCAGGCACACCTGCAACAACAAACCGGGAATCAGGGTTCTGAAATTGATATTCTTTCGACCCTCTGAAAAGAGCCAGGCCAGAAAGGGCAGCATGAGAAAGCCCAGAAAACTTTGTAATTGATTCAATTTTTCTCTCGCAGAAGAAACGGGATACGAAGGGTGTTCCGCCTCAAAGGGCGTTGCCGATAGTAGCAAAATCTCGGTTTTGGGGTCAATCAAATAGATGGACCGAACCCTTGGGGCTCACTTCAGACATTTTTTCACAAAAGTATTGACATATTTATCTTATTTTAAGATGCTCTCCGAGATAGCGTATCTCACCGTAAACATGCTAACAGTTAATCGTTTCTTGAAAGGAGAATGAACCAATGGCAAAAACCCTCACGGAAATGGTGGTGGAATTGGCAACCGCCCAGGCGTCTCACTCAAGTATGTCAGCCGAAGAGATGGAAAGCTTCCTGACAAAAACTTTTCAGACGTTGAAGGACCTCAAGAGTCTGGAAGAGGGAGATGTGGCCGGCATCGAGGAACCCGCTGAACCCGCACTGGATCCCAAGAAATCGATTCTGAAAAACAAGGTTATATGCCTTGAATGTGGACGGGAATTCAAGATTCTGACCAGCAAACATCTTCTAAAAGAACACGGCCTGGATTCAAAGGAATACCGTAAGAAATACGGCTTCTCATCCCGGCAATCCCTGGCCGCCAAGTCCCTGTCAGCAGAACGAAGCGCCACCGCCAAAAAGCACAAACTCGGTGAGAAACTCCAGGCCAGTAAAAAGGCAAGGGGTAAAAAAGCAGGGGGCAAGAAAGCCTGAAAGTGATTAATCAGCGGAAAATTCTTGAGCCAGTTCTTCAATTTCCCGGGAATACCGTTCGTATTCTGGCGATGTTCCGGGACTGTAGTTCAGGTTTTTGTAGAGTCCCGTGATCGTTGTAAACGTCTGGCGAGCCATGTCCTTATCCGCGAACCGATACGTCTGCTGAGTCAGCTTTTTGACCAGTTGAAAGCTTTCAAGCTGGCGATCCAGGGGCATGGAAGCGTCCACATCGTCAAAAGCATCCTGTTGCAGGAAAACCATATCCACCAGGGTGGCTTTCTGCCACGTGACAAAGTCCTCGATACTGATCCCTTCCTCGCCGGTGACCTGCATCATCTGATAGATGGCGTCTCCCTTCACAAACAGTTCATGCATGGATTTCACATCTTCGACCCAGGAACGATTCAGATTGTCGGTGAACCAGTCCTTGAGCTGGTCCAGATAACGGGACCAGGAAATCAGGGGATCAATGGCGGGATAAAAACGTTTGTAAGCCCTGTCATAAGAAAGGCCAAGGAATGTCTTCACGGTGGCCAAAGTTGCCTGCGTGACAGGTTCTTCAAAATTACCGCCGGCAGGCGAAACCGTGCCGATCATGGTCAGACTTCCAACGGATTGATCCGGACACCGTAACACACCCGCCCGCTCGTAAACGCTTTTGATGGCTGAATCCAGGTAGGCGGGATAGCCTTCTTCCCCGGGTATCTCTTCCATCCGCCCGGAGGTTTCTCGCATGGCCTGGGCCCATCGGGAAGTGGAATCGGCGATCACCAGTACATGGTATCCCATCTGCCGGTAATATTCCCCCAGCGTAATACCCGTATAAATAGAGGATTCCCGGGCTGCCACCGGCATGGAAGAGGTATTGCAGACGATAATGGTGCGGTCCATCAGTGAGCCGCCGGTGCGGGGATCCTGGGTTTCGGGAAACTCTTTAATGGTTTCCACCACTTCTCCCGCCCGCTCACCGCAAGCGGTCACAATCACGATATCCACGGTGGAATACCGCGAGATAAGGCTCTGCAAAACGGTTTTTCCGGCTCCGAAAGGGCCGGGGATACACGCGGTCCCCCCCAGTGCGATGGGGAAAAAGGTATCGATAATCCGGGTGGTAGTGGTCATAGGTTCATGAGGGTAAAGCCGCTCCACCCTTCGTTTTCGCAGCATGACTTCGGGAATGGGTCGACGGACAGGCCATTTCCGGCAAAGGGTCAGTTCTTTCTCAGCTCCGTCCTGCCCCTTAATACGTGCGACTACCGTATCCACGGTAAAGCTCCCCTGTTGAATCCACGTTACTTCCACGGCCTCTGGCTCATGGAACGGGATCATGATTTTGTGAATCAACAGACCTTCCTGGACGGTTCCGATGGGTTGTCCCGCGAATAGTTTATCTCCCCTTGAAACGGTGGGGGTAAAGGCCCATTTTTTTTTCAGATCCAGGGGGAACATCTCCAGCCCCCGGGGAAGAAAAAACCCATGATCTCGCGCCAATACGGCCAGGGGATTCAGAAGCCCGTCAAACACCTGCCCCAAAAGACCGGGCCCCAGGACCACCGAAAGCATTTCACCGCTCATCTCCACCCGGTCGCCCACGCGGACGCCCCGGGTATCTTCGAACACCTGCATGTCGGCGGTATTGCCTTGAATCCTGAGCACTTCGGCCATAAGGCGCTCCCGGCCCACCAGAATAAAGCCCACTTCATTTTTTCGAATGGCTTTCCCCCCCGTGTCAATGGTCACGAGGCTTTCGCGCACAGCCATAACCTTGGCATCGCCCGATCCGCCGAACGATATTTTTCTCCGGGGCTCAATGGAAAAGCTTGGGTTGTCCATGGGTGATCTCCTTTACCAGTTCTTCAAATCGTTCCCCGGCTTTTTCAGCGTTATGGGTTAACCACTGCGCAACCATGTCCCATTTCATGCGGTAGCTTATGACGGCAGGTAACCCGAAATCATAGGGGGGTACCGTTCGGTCCAAATGATCCCAGAGCACGTTTTTGAGAAGCCGATCCAGGGCCGGGACTTCTCCGGCATCTAGATGGAGCTGTGCTTGAGGGACCCAGGGGTATACGGCGGCAAGTCTGAAGTGAGGGCTTTCCCAGTTGCGCTCAATGTGCCGCACATAACGGCCTAACCCCCATAATTCTTCGGCGGTGGGCGGGCCAAGACCTCTATGGCGGCGTCTCAGGGCGGCCATGATGGTCCTTTGGTCAACGGGAAAATGAATAAGGGCATTTAAAGCGGCATCGGAAATGGTTTCCGCCAGCATTTTGAACCGGATGGCCATTTCCCGATCCGTGAGGTTCGGAACATCCTTTTGCCAGGTCAAGAATGGGGCGGATTGCTCCAGAAACCGGGCGTCAGAAGGCGTCAGCATCCTCAATCGTTGCTGCAAGCGCTCACGGCTGATGGGCAACCGTTGAGCCCTCTCAAAACGGTGCAGCGGCGGCAAGCCGGCCAATAACGTGTAGTAGGTCTGGCGTATCATTTTTTTAAACAATCCGCATTCCGAAATCCACAATCCGCAATCTACTCTTCCCCTCGAACAATGGCCTGGTAACGGGGCAGTAGATTCTCAAGGAGCAGATCGCTCAAGGCCTGGTCGGACAAATCGATTTCCAAATCTTCGCCGGCCAATCGAACCCGGATGCCCCGTTTGAGGGTTTCCGAAGGCTTCAGTTCAACCCCTTCCCGCAACATATCGGCCGAAATCCCCAGTACCAGGTGGTGCATCCGCTCTTTCCCTTCAGGGGTCAGGCGCGAACCCAAATCATCCGTTTCAAACAGGTCTTTGGGAAGCAGCACGGTAACGGGCTGACCCTCGCAGACCATGTGACCGGTGGCCATGCCGGAAACGGCCAGAATACACTGCCTTATGAATTCCTTGTCGCCCATTTCAATGGATACCAGCCGTCTCACATGGGCGGCAAAGTCCGCCTTCAGCTCGGCTTCCATTTTCAGTTCCGTATCCCGAATGGCCATGCGAAGGGAACCCATGCCGGCCTGGCGGTCTCTTTCAATCTGCACTTTGGCCCGACTCAAAATTCCTTCCGCTTCAGCCTGGGCATCCGCCACAATTCGAGCGGCCTCTTCTTGTGCCTCCTGAAAGACCTGAGCGGCTTTTTCCCGACCCGCCTTTACCCCGTCATCCCGCAGACGCGCAATCAGTTCCCTTACCCCGGAGGAAACGTCTGTGTTCTGTTCCATGTTCACCGCCTCCTCAATTCCCGGTTACCGTGCCCAAGAGCACCAGCGCAAATACAAAAGCAAACACGGCAAACCCTTCCACCACTGCCGCCGGCGCAAGGGAAACGCCGAAAACCTCGGGCTTGTTCTTGCTCACACTGATGGATGATGCACAGGCGTACCCTTGGTAAATGGCGCTCACCATCAGAGCCACCCCCGCCAGAAGACCGATGCCGAAAATCCCCGGCGCAGACGTTTCATTCATGGCGCCCCCAAAGGTGAGGGTCACCACCACACCATAAATAACCTGGGAACTGGGCATGGCCGATACACCGATAAAACGACCGTAACCACTTTCAATTTCGAGCATGGCACCAATGGCCGCCTGCCCTGCCCTGGCGCAACCGATCATGCTGCCCACGGCGCCAAGGGCCAGCGGTGCAAATACACCCAACCACCCCAACGCTAGACTCAGGTTTTCCACGATTTTTTCTCCTTTCTTGCAAAGGGACTGAAGGGACGACCTTCCTCGGTAATGCTCCACCTGAAAAATTCAATATAATTCAGACGCAACCCATGAATAAATCCGCCGGCCACAGCCAGAACAAAATTTAACGTGTGCCCCAGAAGCGCGATCAAAAGGGCAAATAGAATACCGATTCCCGGCAGCGCCTCCTTGACTTGCACCGCCATGGCGTTAAAGGTCCCGGCCAGCGAAGCACTGGCCAGCCCCAGAGCAAACAGTCGCAAATAACTCAAGGCATCGCTGAATGCGCTGGATATGCCGGTCAATCCCGAAAGCCCTTTCAGCAAACGCTTTAAAAAAGACCCTTCAGTGCTGGTGAACAGCAACACCCCCAAAAGACCAAGGCCCAAACCCATGGCGCCGGGAATTTTCAAAAAGCCCAAAGATCCCTCATGGGTGATCCCCTGCCAGAAAAACGCACCGCCCAAAAAAACAACGGCCCAGGAAAGGGGCTTAAGCCCTTTCAGGGACTTCCTAAAGTGCCAGGCGCTCATCCCGTTTGCCGCCACCAGGTGTAATACGCCCAACAGGATTGAGATCCGCATCATGAGGTCAAAATTCATCATGTCAATGATTTTGAATTGGGCCAAGACAGCACCCTGTTTCGGTGACACCCCGAAGTAACTTCCCACCATGACACCGTAAATAATGCCCGCCCCCACCATGGTCGCCAACAGGATACGGAACCGGCAGCCTGTTTTGGAGCGACCCATTTTCTTCCAGAACACTCCCGTCAACAGACCCATGAAAACTGAATATCCCGCATCCGCAAAAATCATGGCGAAAAACACCGCAAACGAGAAAAATACAATGGCCGAGGGATCCCATAACCAGTATTGGGGCGTGGTATAAAATGAAACCAGATCCTGCCCGCCGGCGATGCCCGAAGGATTTTCCATGAGTGTGGGTGGCGTTTCATGCGGGTAGGGAGGGGTGTTTTCAAAGACCAGTTTCCGGCCTCTCGCATACGCTTTTAATTCGGGCACATTTCGTTTCGGGACCCACGCCTGAAGGGCAAACACCGCATCCTCGGCATAGGTTTTTTCCACCGCATCAACCACTGCCGCCTGATCTTCAAGACGTTCAATATTCCTGCCAAAGAGCTCACACCAACGGGTTAGCCCTGCCCTCTCAGCGAGCAGGTCTTCCAACGCCACTTCAACTTCTTCCAGCCGAAACTCCAACTGGAAGAGGGTCCGGTTGCCCGTGCGCGCCCGTTCAACAGGCATCCCTTCGGGCTGGGCTTCCGAGATCACCACCACATAAGAAAACCGGTTGTCGGCAAAAACAGTTTGCCGGATCAGTTCCGTTTCCCTGACCTTCCGCATATCTTTATGGGGAACCACATAAAACCACAACCTCAGGTTATTCAACGCTTCGGGACGTGGAAAGTCAAAAGCCCCCCAGGGGGAGAGGTTTAGAATGCGGCCCAGCAGAAAATCCCGTTCTTGTTCCAGTTCCTGTAACCGGTCCTTTATCTTGAGGGTTTGGCTTTCAATGGCGACCGCGTCAAACTGGTCCGTTCGGGTCACCTGTCGCCGCCGGTTGGGGCAACTGTAGAGAAATTGCAGGGCTTCCCGTGCCCTTGAAGAAGGTCCCGCCGGAGAAAGGGTCTCTTCTTCAGGGGTCAGGTCAATCAAGTGAAGGCAACCTTTTGCTTGAAGATCGGCCAGAACCTGCCGACGGTCATCCACATGACCATAGAAGGTTACTTTTTCGAGGGAAACGATGCTCATGGCGTTGCCCCCAAAAGCGCCTGGGCTTGTTTGCTGCGAATGCGTTTGGTGATTTTAGATCGAACCACGGATGCCCGATCCGCATCAGCCAGATAAATCCGTATTTTCCGAATATTGCCTTTGGCCTGGGGGATGAGTATTTTTTCAAACAGATTGGTACGCTGGGTCACTTTTCGTGAGGCCTGTTCAAGCAACCGTACCCGATCGGCCGTCACCTGGACCAACGCTTTCTGCGTGACCATCCGCTCCAGTTGATCCACCAGCATATCCACCCAGTGGGGCCTGGACAGCATGGCATACTCGGCGATCCGGCACCGAACGCCCACGAGCCTGGGTAACCTGACACCCACAATGTTTTCTTCCTGAATATCAATTGATTCCACATGAACCAGCCCCGCCGGATCCATTTCACCATCGGCCAGCATGGGCAACTGCAGGGAGACTTTCCGAAGGCGCCTTTCCGTTTCCGCCTGAACGTCCATCAGCGCCTGCCCGGCGCGCTTCAGTTCCGCAGACAACTGCATCCGTTTGAGTTCCAGGGAAGGGAGTACCCGCTCATAAAGACGCATATTTTCGCGCTCTTTCTGAAGCCCCGATTTGCTCAAAACCGGTTTACCCATGGCTCAACGGTCTCCATCGGGAAAATACTTGTCAACAAGATCCTGTTTCATCAGAAGCTCTCCCGGCTCAAAACATTCCGCCAGGGTCTCCCAGCAGCGATCCAGCGCATGGATCACGGGCATGGAAACCTTTATATCCATAAACCGCTCCCGAAAAAGCCCGCCGAATTTAATGAGTTTTTCATCAAAAAGAGAGAGTTCAAATGCCATGATCTGTTTCTTTTCCGCCTCCATGGCCTCCGCATAAAAACGGATCATGGTATTCATGATCTGGCCGTGATCTTCACGGGTGGCCTTACCGATCACTTTCTGTTTCAGCCGGGAAAGGGAACCGAAAGGATCGATATAGCCATCGTGCAGATAAAACTGGCCTTCGGTAATGTAGCCGGTGTTGTCCGGCACCGGATGGGTCACATCATTTCCGGGCATGGTGGTCACCGTGAGGATGGTGACGGAGCCGGCACCTTTGAAATCGCAGGCTTTCTCATAGCGCATGGCCAGTTGGGTGTACAAATCTCCCATGTAGCCCCGGGCCGCCGGGATGCGTTCCAGGGAAATGCCGATTTCTTTCATGGCATCGGCATAAGCCGTCATGTCGGTCATGAGCACCAGAACCCGTTTGCCTTCATCCACTGCAAATTTTTCAGCCACCGCAAGGGCCATATCCGGAATGGAGAGTCGCTCAACGATTGGGTCGGACGCCAGATTCACATACATGACCGTCCGGTGAAACACCCCATGGGATTCAAAAACGGTTTTGAAAAAATGGTAATCATCAAAAATCAGGCCTAAGCCCCCGAACACCAGGATATCCGCATCCGCTTGAAACCCGATTCTCGCCAGGAGTTCATTGTAGGGTTCCCCCGCCACCGAAAAGATGGGAATCTTCTGGCTTTCCACCAGACAGTTGAACAGGTCGATCATGGGGACTTCCGTCTGAATCATTTTGTCCGGAACCACCCGCATCATGGGGTTCACGGTGGGACCGGCCATCTCAATTTTTGAATCCGACGACAAATCCGGACCATCGTCAATCGCCACTCCGGACCCCCTGAAAATACGCCCCAGGATATTATCGGAAAAGGTCACATTGGGTGGATGCCCCAGGAACCGCACCACCGCATCCGTGGACAGCCCTTTACCCCCTGCAAATACCTGCAGGCTCACAATATCGCGATCCAACGCCACCACTTTGGCCTGGCTGGTTTCCCCATCCACATTTTCAACAATGGCCAGATCGCCGAAGGCGGCACCTTCCGCTTTCACACGGATGGTATCGCCCACAATCTCCAGCACGCGCGTATGGCGGGTAAGTTCCGGGAACATGGGTTGGTTACTCCTCAATTATTAGCGGGTTAAGAATAGGATGGATCATCCACAGTTTTCTGTTCAATTTACCGGCTAGCCTATAAATTCACTCAAAAGCCCTGCCTTTTTTGCAGCGATTAACTGCCTTTTATCGGAGGTTACAAAAAGATCTGCCGGCCATTCCAATGCACAAGCAACGTGAAGGGCATCCATGGCACGTAAAACATTGTTCTCCAACAATTTCACTGAATGGGAAATGACTGAAGGTGTTAACTGAATCACAGTCGCATCATGGACATCTTTCAACAATTGCGTTTTTGCCTTTCCATAGTCTCTTTTGGATAAAAAGCCTTCTCTCAAACGTCGGTTAAGTCCAGAAATTATTTCGGGTACCAAAACAATACAAAGAGCCAAATCCGAGGCACTTTGCAGTATTAAATCGACATCCTCGCTACCGTCTTCCCGGACATACCTTTTGGAAAATGCGGACGAATCAACCACAAGTTTCATACCAACGCCTCACGATCCTCCAAAATTGCCGATGAAAGATCACTCCCTTTAATTTTCAACCGAATTCCCGGTCTTTTCCAAGAGGGCTCTTGTCTGGATCTGTCTGAAAACGGAATTACCTCCGCAACCGGTTTCCCTCGACGCAAAAGGATAAGCGTCTCACCATGCTCAACCTCGGCTATAAAGCCTGAAGCCTTTTTCCGAAAATCTGTAAAAGATATGGTTTTCATAGGGTTCCTTATTTTAGTATCACCTGGTTTACTGTCACAAAAAACAAGAAAATCGTTGTATTGTAACAGTTCTCAGTTTTCAGTAAAAGCATATCTATAATATCTTGAAAATGTTTATACAAATCTGAGCATAACTGTGAAGACCTCTTCCAACCTTCCAAATCCTCAAATTTCAAAATAACCTCCAGTGCTGACAACTGATAACTGACAACTGCGGCTTGCCGCCTTAGTTTATATGCACGCTTAAATGTACATATAAAAGGGCATTTTGTAAATATTTTTCTTAAAGACCAACCCCAAAATACGAACGCGTTCGATTACTACCGGCCACAGCATTTTTTGTATTTTTTACCACTGCCGCATGGGCAAGGTGCATTTCGACCTACTTTATTGTTTATGGCGGCCGGGGATTCATTTATATCTCCATCAACATAAAACCATTGATTGTTTTCTTTTACAAACCGGCTGACTTCATGGAGGTTAAAGATTTTCTTTTGGCCAATAGCTTTTGCTTTGAACTCAACGACTCCATGATTATCGCTTTCATCCCCCGCTTCAGTGCGAACAATATGTAGGTCGCACCATTCAGGGATTTCGGCTGAAACTATAGCAGCCGGTCTTGTCGATGAATGCCAGGTTCTAAGCAGATAATTCACATCTTTTACAACATAGGCTGAATATCGTGACCGCATCAACGCTTCGGCAGTAACGGCACATTCATTTCCGGCAATGAATGGTTTGCAACAAGAGGAATAAGATAGCCCGGAATTACACGGGCAATGGCTGCCAACGGTCATGGTATTTCCCAAATTTTATAACAGCAGAAAAGCAAGAAAAGGGGGGCAGATTTATTTTCTAATACCAATGCCCTTCAAAAAATAAATCTGCCCCCTTTTTCTTCATGGTTCGCTCCGCTCTCACAATCTAACCTTATTCGTTAGGTATTTTTCGAGTTACCCCCCTGGAGTTATTGGAATAACAAGCCTGGTTGTATCACTCGTTAATACCAGCAAACAATACGTTTCTTTGTTTGAATCAAACTGATTTCCAGCTAATTTTTCAAAGTTTACTTTCACAATAGAGACTTCTTTAGCCCACATACCTTCCTTTAACGAGTCTCCCTTGACGGTATCCTCATGTTTTGGCTTAAGAATTACAGGAATTTCAGTTATTATCTCCAATGTGTTTTTAAGTAAATCTCTCCAACGATTATCATCGTCAACAATATCTGTAGATAACTGATTCATGATTAAAAAGTTTTTTAGTTGCAACTTGAATTTTCCAACAAGTGAATCAGATACTGCTTTAATTAAATCATCTGTATGGCCTTTTTTTCCATTTTTAAGGGATTTATTGATATTTACTATCAAAGATGAACCTGCACTCGATCTATCTATTACAATATGCAATGCCCAATCACAGAATAATTTCAGATTCTCGAAGTTATTATATTCCGTAAGATTGCTTTCCCTCAGTTGTTCTAATATTTTTCGGACTAATACCAAGAAATGGAGATATTCACTCTCCGAGGGATATTTTTCCTTCAGAAGAAAACCTATTTTATTTTTAATGTCAGCCATAGAATTAATCTCATTATTTGTTAAATAGTACCTAACGCTATGGGTCAGGGGTGCAGGAAACGCAGCGGAATGCATCCCCTGCACTCATTTGTTCAGCCTTGCTTCAGCCGATGAAGAGATCTCTTACAGGCACAAATGGGAATCCAGTTTCTGCTGCCCTCCGCACCTTCGCATTCATCACATCAACAAAAGAGAGTTTCAGTCTCAGCATCTCGGATAGATCGAAACCGTCCATGCAAATGAGACGTTTTCCCCTACCGAAAGCTTGCAGCCCGTCAGAAGAGAACCCAGAATTGCTGACAAATAGCCCCCTTGACCAAGAAGCCTTCTGCCCCAGTTTCCCCTCGAATGTGTGCAAATCAGCCGCGCCGGTCTGAGAGTTCTGCCACTTGGCTTCTAAAAGATAGGTAGCGTTGTTTATCACAAAACTTCCATCTATTTGTTCTCCCGTGATGCGGAACGAAGCCCGCGCAGCGAGGCCGTATGCGTCGAACAGTTCCTTAAGAAAGGCCTCGAATTCGTAACCGCGTTTCTGAGGGGGCAAGGACGTCACCTGAATCAGCCGAGAGATGAGTTTGTTCGAGGCATTGTCGCTGAGGCTGGTTGATTGAACCATGCTTATCCGGTTGACACATATGACCCCATCGCCCGTTGCCGGATGCTCACGTTTGGAGCAGTGCTAATGACACTGCGTGGTCTGTGCGTGGTCTTCTGCCTGTCAATCCGAATCAAAAT
>Ga0222636_1000359_pt1 | contig 24894 bp, 24 predicted proteins | sample AntAcemetagen141_FD_179811 | JGI IMG/M metagenome (GOLD analysis project Ga0222636, IMG submission 179811) | Saline water microbial communities from Ace Lake, Antarctica - #141 | ecosystem: Environmental > Aquatic > Non-marine Saline and Alkaline > Saline | place: Antarctica: Ace Lake...
TAAATATTGCTAATTACACATTTTTTTGTCTGTGTCAACTCTTTGGGGGTAGTTTTCTTTGGTGAAAAAAAATCTTCCGGTTTTGGGTAGACTTACCCCTTGTTCTATTAAGGCTTATTGTTTTTACCAATAAGCATAATTGTCCTTATTTTATTTAGGTTACAGTAATACATTTTAATCTTCTTTCTTATATTTTCTTTAACTGATTAATAATATCCTACTTCAGTAAGTTTTCGTAAAACACCCACCCAGGGTTTATCCTGATCCGGTCCGATAAATGCCGGTATGGTTACCTCGATAAGAGGAGAAGTCTCTGTTTCTTTCTTAAAATGGGAAGCAGATAGAGGTGGTTTATACTTACTTACTTTAATATTTCGTTCTCTTTCGGTCTCCCACCATTTATCCCATTCTCCATTTATGATAGTCTCTTTTATCTTTAAGAGAGCCAGGGCTCCCGGTTTACTCCAGCTCATCCCTCTTTTTTTAAAGCGGGAGGCTATCACCTTATTGATGTTTGATTCTATCGCTCCTGCCCTTTCTATTCCTTTATCTTTTAGTATAAACTGATTGGTAATCCCTTGACGGTTACGGGATATGTAGGTATAAAGTTTTACTAGATTATCTTTTTCTTTAAGGTCATAGGGATTTCTGATTAACTGGTCTATTACCGATAAACCCTTATCTATCTGATTAGATAACAGCAGGTCTTTTATTAGTTTCTGTTCATTTTTCCTTCTTGCCAGGCATTCTTTAAACTTTTTGTAAAGGTGGTAGAGACAGAGAATATAAGTGGCAGAAGAAAAGTAATCTTTGATCCCGGAGGTGATCCAGGAATCTCCATCTCCTCCGAAGATGACCTTTTTTACTTTAGAGAGGGAGAATCTTTCTTCTGCTAAGAGACTTAATTTTCTCATAAAGTCTTTCCCTGTGCCGACAAAGGTGAATTTCTCCTTTAGTCTTTTGGATTTACCGCTAGAATAGCGGGCTTCTTTACCGGTATAGCCCACTCCCGCTTTTACTTCCATCTTTTCTTTTTTCTTCTTGCCTCTATGCTGTAAACTAATATAGGTAGCATCTGCTTCCAGGTAGGCAGTATCGGGGGCCTCTTTATCCGGGTAATCTAAGTTCTCTATCTGTCTTAACTTTTTCTCCTGGTTTTCTATGAGTAATTTGCCCTCTTTTAATACCGATTGTCTTATGGCCTCATGGCAGCGGGGGCCACCGATTAGGAGCTTTATCCCTTCTACTACCTCTCGATAGGAAGAAAAACCGGAAAGAAAACATTCTATCCTGGCTCGAGATAGGCTGATCCGCTGATTTTTATCTATACTTAAGGCCTCATCTAAGAGATAATGACTTTTACCAGTCTTCTTGTCTTTGTAACGGGTACGCAAGTAGAGGATATCACCGAAACGGGTGAGGAAGTATTTTTCTCTTTTACCGGTGTTTTTTAGTTTTCCTCTTTTTCTATTTTTACGCAAGTAATTATCTATATCGGTAATAGCCTTTTCAAATACCTTGCGAGCGATATTCTGTAATATTTCAAAGAGCATATCTTCTAAGATATCAAAGGTTAGACCCTTAATGGGTATTTTAACCTTGACCTGGGGAAAAGTTATTGTTATAGTATCCATGGGTGTAGCTTACCTCCTTTTTGTTAAGGGTTTTCTATATAGGTAAGTCTACACCTTTTTATTATTTTTTTGCAATTCTTCTTTTGCTACTTGTCTTATTACTAACCAAAGAAAGTATTATTAATATATAATATTTTTTTCTTCTAAGTACCCCACTAAAGTTTACACTAACCCCCCAAGGGTTCCCATAAATATATCGTTCAATTTGTATCACGAATTATATTTAAGAAAGATTAAAGGAATTTATGAGGGGTAAGGAATGAAAAAATTCAAAAAGACATTATTTTTATCTAACTATCAATCCATAATTCTATCTATATTTAGTCAGTAATCAATTACTTTGCAATTAATATTATTATTCTTTGCACTATCACTAGTTTTCAAAAAAATAATTGGATATTTTTCTTTAACTGGATATGTATTTCAAAAATATACACTCAGATTTATAAAGAGAAAAATATCTTTTTTAAGAAAATAAATGGCAAGCAACAAAATGTTTTTCTTTTGTGCAAATTAGTTTTGGTTCTTCTTCTTTACATATATTTCTTACAAACGGGCACCTCGTATGAAAACGACAACCCAAAGGAGGATTTATAGGACTGGGTACATCACCGGTAAGTATTTGTCCTTTTTTTCGTTGCTTGGGATCAAGTGTCGGTATAGCAGATAATAATGCTTTGGTATAGGGATGCTGAGGATTGTCAAATAATTCTTTCTTGGATGCTGTTTCTACAATTTTCCCAAGATACATCACAGCTACTCTATCGCTAATATGTTTAACTACGCTCAGGTCATGAGCTACAAATAAGAGAGTTAAACCAAATTCTTCCTGTAAATCTTTTAAAAGATTGATAATTTGTGCTTGAATCGAGACATCAAGAGCTGATACCGGTTCATCTGCAACAATAAACTCCGGATTCGTAGCAAGAGCTCTTGCAATGCCTATTCTTTGTCTCTGTCCTCCGCTAAATTCATGAGGATAACGATTTATTTGATCCGGAAGAAGACCGACTTTCTCCATAATTTCCACAACTTTTTCTTCTCTTTCTTTTTTTAAAAAAATATTGTGCACTTCTATAGGTTCTGCAATTGTTGACCCAATGGTCATTCTAGGATCTAAAGAACCAAAAGGATCCTGATAAATAATCATCATTCTTTTTCTATATTTTAACATCTCTTTTTTTCTTAGATGAGTTATGTCCTGACCATTAAAGTAGATATTACCGTCAGTCGGATTTAGTATTCGCAGAATGGTCTTTCCGCAAGTTGTTTTTCCGCATCCTGATTCTCCCACCAAACTTAATATTTCTTTTTTTTCTATATATAAACTAACACCATCTACTGCTTTAACTGATTCTTTCTTCTTACAGGTGCTACTGCCGGTTAAAAACCATTTTTTAAGATTTTTTACTTCAACTAATTTTTCCACTTTATTTTTCCTTTTAATATTTAACTCACAGTTTTATTGCCAATTTCTTTTAAATACCTTTAGAAATAACTTTAGCTAGATGGCATTTTACTAAATGATGATCTTCTACTTCTATTAATTCTGGCATTTCTTGTTTACATTTTTTCAAACGAAAATCACATCGAGGATAAAAGGGACACCCGGACGGTAAATTAAGAAGATTGGGAACCAAACCTTTTATTGTATCCAGTCGTTCTACTTCTTTATCCATTCTCGGTATAGATTTATTTAATCCTAAAGTATAAGGATGAATTGGATTTGAAAAAATAGTATCTATATCAGTATATTCTACAATATGTCCGGCATACATTACTGCTACATAATCAGACATCTCAGCGATTACCCCTAAATCATGAGTGATTAGCAACACTGATGTTCCAAATTCTTTTTTTAAATCATTGATTAATTTTAATATTTGAGCTTGAATAGTAACATCTAAAGCAGTGGTCGGCTCATCAGCAATAAGCAAAGTGGGGTTACAGGAAAGAGCCATGGCAATCATCGCTCTCTGTCTCATTCCTCCGGAAAGCTGATGAGGATAACTATTAATCCTTTTTTCTGCATCCGGTATCCCTACAAGCTTTAATGATTCTATCGCCTTTTCTCTGGCTTTCTCTTTACTTAACCCCTGGTGTAATTGAATAGTTTCCATAATCTCAGAGCCAATCGTAAATACCGGGTCCAAAGAAGTCATTGGCTCTTGAAAAATCATAGAAATTTTTTTTCCTCTTATCTTCCTCATCTTTTTTTCATCTAATTTTAAAAGATTTTCACCTTCAAACCATACTTCTCCATCTACAATTTTTCCCGGAGGATGAGGAATTAATCTCATAATAGAAAGCGAACTCACACTTTTACCACACCCGGATTCTCCCACTAAGCCAAGAGTTTCTCCTTTATTAATAGTAAAACTAACACCATCTACAGCTTTTACTATTCCTTCATGAGTAAAAAAATGAGTCTTTAGATTTTTTACACTAAGTAATTCTTTCATATTTTAACTTATCCTAATTAATATTATAGGGTGCAAGAGGTTGTTTTCTATATCATTTTGTACTACTTTATCAAGTTTTAAGGCGAGGATCTAATATATCTCTTAAACCATCTCCTAATAGGTTAAGGCCTATTACAGATAATAATATTGCTATTCCGGGGAATGTTGCTGCCCACCATGCTCCGCTTACAATATAGGAATAGCTCTTAGAAAGCATAGCACCCCATTCCGGAGTGGGAGGTTGAGCACCTAATCCTAAAAAACCGAGAGCTGCGCAATCCAAGATGGCAGTAGCCAACATCAGAGTTCCATATACAATTACCGGGGCGATACTGTTGGGGAGGACATGCCGAAAGATAATTCTCCAATCACTTGAGCCAATTGCCTTCTGGACTTCAATATATTCCATCTCCTTAATATAGAGTACCGAGCTTCTAATAATTCTCGCCATCTGAGGTGTATAGACTATACCTATAGCTATCATTGCCTTGTCTAATCCCTGACCCAGAACGGTTACAATTACAATAGCCAGTAACAATGCTGGGAAGGCAAACATTATATCGACTATTCTCATAATTACTGCATCTATCCAACCACCGTAATAGCCTGCAATTACTCCAAAGGTTATTCCCAGGAACATGGCGATTCCCACTGCTACAAAACCGGCAGTTAAACTGACTCTGGCTCCGTAAAGAATTCTACTTAAAACACATCTCCCCAGACCATCAGCCCCTAAGGGCATATCTTCCAGTCCGTCTTCACTCCAAAATCCCGGTTTTAAAGCCTTGAAAAGTTCCGGAGGAGAAGGAGTAGGGCTATTAGGAGCAATATAATCAGCTGATACGGCGCATAAAATGAGTATGATAACAATAACCAGCCCAAAGACTGCTGATTTATTGTATTTAAGTCTTCTTACTAACTCTTGGGTTTTAGTCTCTTTTGTTCTTTCCATTTTTTACCTATCCGTAATGAATTCTTGGATCAATATAAACATAAACAATATCGGTTATTAGATTCACAATGACAAACATTAAAGCAAAAAATAATACACATCCCTGTACCACAGGATAATCTCTCATATTTACTGCGTTTATCACATACCTTCCGATTCCCGGCCAGGAAAAGACAGTTTCGGTCAAGATTGCACCGGCTAATAGTAAACCAAAATTCAATCCGATTACGGTAATTACCGGAATCATAGCATTTCTTACCGCATGTTTATAGATGACCATTCTCTCTGATAATCCTTTAGCTCTTTCTGTTCTGATAAAATCCTGTCTTAATACTTCCAACATACTTGACCTGGTTACACGGGCAATAGTAGCCATTGGTATAGTAGACAGAGCAACAGAAGGTAAGATCAAGTAACGAAGAGAACTTATAAAAGCTGCAAAATTACCGGCAATAAGACTATCTAACAGGTAAAAACCGGTGATTCGCTGGAAAGAAATCATCATGCTTATGCGCCCACTGATAGGAAGCCATCTTAACCAAACACCAAAAATCATCATTAACATAATTCCTAACCAAAAAACGGGCATGGACACTCCGAAGATAGCGAAACCCATAAAACTATAGTCAAAAACCGAATACTGCCGCGAGGCAGAGACAATTCCGGCAATACAACCGATGATTACAGCAAAAATCATAGAAAGCATTGTAAGCTCGATTGTATTGGGAAATCTTTCAAATATCTCTCTAATTACATATTCATTCGAAACTATAGAACGCCCCAAATCACCTTTCAAGACTTGTTTAAGCCAGACCCAATATTGAGTGGTGAGAGGTTTATCTAACCCGTATTTTTCCCTGATAGCACTGATAACCTGAGAAGAAGCATGTTGTCCGGCTATAGTTACTGCCGGATCACCGGGGGCTAAACGAATTAAAGAAAAGGCGAGAATGGAAACTCCTAATAGTACCGGAATTAACATTAATATTCTTTTTGTAATATACCACTTCATTTGATAATCCTTGTTTTTTACTTATTTAAATTATTACATCTTCTCTATTATACTTTCAAATAAATAAATTTCAAGTAAAAAAAGAAAGTATTATTGTTGGCTAATATTTTTTTCAATTATCTCATTAAAATTTACACAAATTAAAAAATGTCTTAAAAAAAGCATTTTTTAATAAAACATGGGAAGGAGCAATGTTGTTCCTTCCCATTGAATTACATCAAATGTTTATTTCTATTCAACTGTAACAGGATAGAAAAATTTTCTGGAAGTAGGATTAAGGACAAAACCCTTAACGTTTGTTCTGAAGACTATATTCTGGGTTGAGTGAGCTAAATAAACCCAACCGGCGTCTTCGTGAATCATTTCCTGGGCCTTCTTGTAGTAAATGGCTCTTTTCGTATCGTCATAAGTAGCTAAAGCTGCGGAAAGTAATTCTTGAACTGTATTATTGGTATAGAAGGCATAATTTCCGGCTGAACCTATAGAACAAGCATTAGCACCATATAATACGTTCATAAAGTTATCCGGATCTCCGTTATCACCAGACCACCCTAACATACACATCTGGTGATTTCCTTCTTCGGTTTCCTGTAGATAGGTTGCCCAATCAACCTGATAGAATTTTACAGTTATACCTACTGCAGCTAAATAACTTTGAATCGCCTCTCCAACCTTGGGAGGATCGAACATATATGGTCTTGAAACCGGCATTACATATAAAGTCACTTCAAAACCATCCGGGTAACCTGCTTCAGCTAATAATTTTTTAGCTTTTTCAGGGTCATAAGGATAATCTGCAATAGCATCATTATATCCCAACATAAAGGGAGGCATTCCATTGGTAGCTTTAATTGCTGTTCCCATATAAAGATTATCTACAATAGCCTGTTTATCAATGGCTAAATTAATGGCCTGTCTGACTCCCTTTTTAGTAAGAGGTTCAAAATATCCCGGGGTTTTTACTAAAGGTTCCGAAGCAATATCACGTACACCATTTTCATTAGCATCGATATACCCATATCCGGTATTCATGGCCATATAACCAATATTCATTCCAGCTTGAGTCATTAGATTAAGATCTTTATTAGCTCTTATCCGATCAAAGTCAGCAGGGTTAGGATACTCAATCCCCTGTACTTCACCTGTTTCTAAATTCATGAGTCTAGCAGAAGGATCAGGAATAACTTTGAAGATTAATTTATCCAGACTAGCCCTTTCCCGCCAATAATTTTCATTTGCTTCCAGGGTAATATGGTCATCTTTTACCCATTCGACAAATTTAAAAGGACCTGTTCCACAGGGATTTTTAAATGCATCTTCTGTGTATTTTTCGGCATTGGTTGGACTGACAATATTAACCGGAAACATGGCAAGGCTGGTCATAATAGAGGCATTCGGTCTTTTTAAGACAAGTTTTGCAGTGTAGTCATCAATCTTCTCCATCTTTTCAACATCACTATACATGTATCCCCAATAAGACCATTCTCCATATTGATGATAGGGATGATTGGTGTCATACTGACGGGCAAAGGAAAATAGAACAGCATCAGCATTAAAGTCGGTTCCATCATGGAACTTAACCCCTTCTCTTAAATGAAAAGTAATCTCTGTTCCGTCTGTTGAGGCTTCCCAGGAAGTAGCCAAACAGGGCTCTATTTCAGTATTATCTGCCTTGTATGAAACTAAACCTTCAAAAATATTATCCATCCTCTGAATAGATTCTCCATCAGTTGCATCTCCGGGATCTAGTTTCGCTGCATCTCCGCTACTTCCAAATACTAAAACTCCACTTGCAGAAGCATTTGTCAATATTCCAAACATTAATGCAAACGTTAGCAATAAAATTAAAAATATTCTTTTTTTCATTTTCATAATTCTCCTTTTAAATTTTTAAAATTAAAAAATCAATTAAATCTATAGAATTTACCTCCTTTCTCCTTTCTCTTTTTTTAGAGATTTACTTATTTTGTAAATATGGCAAGGGATTACACGGTTTCCCGATTGATCTTACTTCAAAATGAAGATGGGGACCGGTTGCATTACCAGTTTTTCCTACTTTACCGATAATATTTCCCTTTTTTACAGACTGCCCTTTTTTAACCAGATTTACAGAATTATGAGCATATACTGTAGAATATCCTCCGTTGTGGCGAATAATAACAATATTACCATACCCTCTCATATAACCAGTATAGCTTACCAGGCCGCTCTCGGCAGCTACTATATTAGTTCCGGTAGGAGCTCCAATATCTATACCTGTATGAAATTCTGTTCTTCCGTTTAAAACTCTTGCCCCAAAAGGAGAAGTAACCCTTCCTCTTACCGGCCAGATAAAGTTACCTATATTACTGCGGGCTCCGGATGCATTGGGAATTCTCAATTGCTGTCCTGTAGAAATCTTGGAAGCATTGGTGATATTGTTAGCCGCTATAATAGCTTCTATTTTTACATTATATTCACGTGAAATACTCCAGAGATTTTCTCCCTTTTTAACATAATATATAACTTCTTGAACTTCTTCATTTTTACTATACCCTTCAGCTTTCGCAATATCCATGTTGGTTATGGGAATTTTTAATTTTTGTCCTACAGATAGTCGGGAAATTTCTTTTAATTGATTGGTTGAAATAATTGAACTCATCTTTACATCATATCTCTTGGAAATAGTCCATAAGGTATCGCCTTTTACTATAGTATAAGTAATAATGCTGGGTTTTGCGGTTTGAGTAGTCTCAGGTAATCCACCACCTATCCCGGGAATTTCCAATTTTTGACCAATTGATAAATTATTCCCATTCACCAGATTATTAATTTCGGCAATGGTCGTTAGCGAAACTCCCTGTTTTTGAGCGATATTCCATAAATTATCCCCTTTTCTTACCACATAAGTAATCGGTCTTGTTATATCTTCCTTACTCACATTTTTAAAGCTTAGATCTTGACTGGTTTCATTTTTACCTATATTCTTTCCTTGAATACTAGGAATGTTTATTGATTGTCCAACAGAAATTAAATCGGAATTATTCAAATTATTTATTGTAATAATCGAATTTACTTGAATATTGTATTTCCGTGAAATTGACCATAAGGTTTCACCCTTTTTCACGTAATGAACCAAATAATTATCGTCTTTGGAAAACATTTGGGGTATTTTAATTATTTGTCCTATAGATAAAATATCGTTTTCATTAATATTATTTATTGATAAAAGATTATTCTTTGAAATATGATATTTTTGAGATATGCTCCAAATACTCTCACCTTTTTGTACTTCATGAGAAATAAAGGGATTATTTTCAGCATAAGACAAGAAAGAAATGAAAAAAAATAGAAGTAAAAGTGATAATATCACATCAGGTATTCTACTTTTACTCATCATGCAATTATGGAAACGTCGCATTCGGTATTCTCCTTCAATCGAAACATAAAAGATAAAATATATAAATTATGCTATTGAATAATTATCAATCCTCAACAATCATATTTATCTGATTTTTTTGGACTAACCATTATTTTTCTGATTTTTTGATTTGCTTTCTAAAAAATTATCAATAACTTCTCTTTTAAATCGCCATATTCTTCCAATTTTTACAGCGGGAATTTTGTTGGATTTTGCCCATTGGTAAACAGTAAGAGGTTTGACCTGCAAATATTTTGCTACTTGTTTAGTAGTTAAATATTCTTCCATTTTTTAATCCCTTCCTTGTTCCAGTCTTATTTTTATATATTATATTATTGTTTTTTAACGATTTTGTCAATTTTTTATATTTTTTTTCAGCGCTTTATATTTCTATCTTTCTTTACTCGATGTTGGCACAAGTTCAGTTTAGTCGATTTTTAATCTAATAATATGATAGGATTAATCTATTTAAAATAAATAAATGATACACTTTAATTGATAATAATGAATATAAGGAGAACATTTTTTTATCTCACTATTTATCCTCATGTAATATATCGCTTAACTCATGAACGACCCGGTAAGGTTTTGTTAAAATTCTAATCGGGATTGATTTTAAAAAATGAGATAAATCTCTTTTTATTTCTTCGGTCAACCGGTGTGGTTTGGTGAAAATTCTGTCTAAAAAATCAACAGTATAATTTTCTAACAATTTTTTACGATTAATCCTGATTTCATTCCCGCAAATATTACATTTTACATCTTCTAAATATTTATCTTTATATGTAATCGTGTGCTCGGTCTCCTTGTTGCAATGCAGACAAAAAAGCTGCGCGGTTAATTTAGTAGTCATTTAACCTTTGGTTCGATGATTCGAACCATTACCCCCTTTTCATTTTTTATTCCTACTTTTTTGTTTTATTTCTTGATATCTTCAGAAAATTGTACTATTCTTTCATACATTAGGTAAGATTTTAACACTTTTTTAATGTATCCTCTAGTCTCATCATAAGGAATATTTTCTATAAAATTATCCGGATCGGAAATATTATATTTTTCCAACCACCGGCTGGTAGTCCCCGGACCCGCATTATAACCTGAAAGGGCCAAGATTAAATCATCAGAAAATCTCTCATTTAGATATTGAATATACCAGCAACCTAAATCAATATTCACCTCCGGAGAGAAAAGCATTTCATCATTATAATTTATTAAATTTATTTTCTCGGCAATCCATTCGCCGGTAGAAAGCATGATCTGCATTAACCCTCTCGCCCCTACAACAGATTCATTCCAGGGATTAAATCTACTTTCTTCTCTTATGATAGCCAAAACTACCAGAGGGTCTATTTCATATTTCTGTGCATAATCTTCAATAAGATGACTATAATAATCAGGGTAAAGATTTTCCCATAATTCAAGTGGCATTTCTTCCCATTCTTGCTTTTCCACTAAATAACTAAAGATAATTTCCGCAAAATATAAAGAATTATAATAATCTTCATTTTCTTTGTAGGTATCACTCAGTTTAAATAAAATTGAAATATTTCCCGGATCATTATCCAGCGCTTCTTGCAATTCAATGATGGCTTCCTCAAAAAAGCTAATTTCTTTAAATAGCTCTGCTTTAAGTAAAAGCAATTTACTTCTGTCATTTATTGTACTAAATTCGCTTAGGAATTTCTCTATTTCTTTTAATTTTTTTTCTTTAAAATTAAGAAAGGGAAATGATGTATTAAGCTCACTCCTATTCTCTAATACTTTTTCTGTATAATAACTTAAAGGGTAATTTAATATAAGTTCTTTATAGGCTGTATCTGCTTTTTCTTTAAGGCCTAATTTTTGTAAGGTTTTCGCCATCCAATAATTGGCATCGTCCCCCCTGCTGCTTTTGGAAAATCTTTCTACTAATTCTCTGTAAGCATTCAAGGCAAAGGTATAATTTTCTTCGTTATCGTAATATCGTGCTGCCTTCCATAAAGAAATCATAGCTTCATAGCTATTTGGATATTTTGTATTCAATTCCTGCCACATTGAGATTGCCTTTTCATTTTCCTTTAGCCTAAAATAACATTCAGCTATTCGTAGATAAGACTGTCTTGCATAATAAGATTGAGAATGTTTTTCTATAATTTCATGATATTTATTTAAAGCGATCGGTATTTCTCCTAAAGTAAGAAATGTATTACTTAAAAGATATTTTGCTCGAATAACTACCTCGTTTAAAGAAAATTTATCAATAATTTCCTTGCAACAATTAATAGTTTCTCGATATTCTTTCTTATAATATAAAGTTCTTGCTCTCTTATAGTATATTTCCTCAATATCTGAAGCTTCTGGAAAATTATTAATGATTTCATTATAGAATTTTTCCGCTTGAATATATTTTCGATACTTAAATAGAATATCTGCTACTTTTACTTTTACAGGATAAGGAATAATTATTTCTTCATCGTACTTTTTAATTGAATAAAACCGCCTAATAAAAACCTCTTCGGGTTCTGAGTTTCTTTTCATGCGATAGCCTTTATGCAATATTTCGTAGAGATAATTCATAGACTCTAAAGGTTTGTTTTCTTGCCAAAATATTTCTGAAAGTTGAAGCAGTATTTCAGCTTTCAATTGGTTATCCTTCGTTTTTTCTAAAGTCTTCGTGAAATAATCTACCGCCGAACTAAAATCGTTTAATTTTAGATAATTTTGAGCAATCTGGTAATATGCTTTTAATACAATAGAACTGTCGGGAAAGTCTTGAATGATTTTTTTAAAAATATCGTTCGATAGTTGATAATTTTTATTTAGTTGAAATGTTTGCGCTAAGAATAAATGTGAAAATTCAGGCAAGAGAAGGTCTTTGGGAATCAAGTTTTTATAAATTTCTATTGCCTTATCCCATTCGTTATTTTTTTTATAGCAGTCTCCTAAAATATATTGAGATTTAATATAAAGCGGCAAAACTAAGGTAGAGTAGTTTACTTTTAATAATTCTGAAACCGCATTCGTATAATTTTGTTGTTTATAGTATTCCAATCCTTTTTTATAATTTTCAATATTTTTTATTAAAAAAGTATCCTGTGGATTATCTTTAGTTATCTTGGAAAGTTTTAATATTTTATATTGCTGAAATTCCAAGGTGGAAAGTTCCCTACTATCAGCAAAAATAATGCTTACTTCAATGATACTTATTCCAAAAATTATTAATAATAAAAGTAAAAATAATTTTCTCATTTTATACACTTAAAACCTTTGTTAAATATTTTTCTTTAATTATAATCTATTAAGAAATACAGGCTAAACGGATTAGAATCTGAAATTTTTTTCTTTGAAAAGTTTTACGCAAGCATCGACTGCCTTAGAATCAAAAAGTTTATTTTTATTTTTAATAATTTCCTCTAAGCATATATCTATGCTAACTGCAGGTCTATAAGACCTGGAAGAGGACATGGATTCAATAACATCCGCAATGCATATTATTTTTGCTTCCAGAAGAATCTGATTCCCCTTTAATCCCTGTGGATAGCCTGAACCATCGATTTTTTCATGATGCTGAAGAACAATTTCAGCAACCGGCCAGGGAAATTCAATTTTTTTTAATATTTCATATCCGACATTTGGATGGTTTTTTATTAAATTAAATTCCACTTCAAATAATTTTCCCGGTCTACTTACAATATCTGTAGGTAAACTTACTTTTCCTAAATCATGAATCATTGAAGAAAATTTAATTCCATCAATTCTTTTTTCAGATAGTTTCATTTCAGCTGCTATAGCTATAGCTAACTTAGCGACTCTTCCATGATGCCCTTCGCTATAAGGATCTCTTGTTTCTATTACCTTGCTAACTATTTTAACAATTCCTTCGGTAATTTTTTGTAGATTTCTATAATTTTGAGCAACTTCTGATTCTAATTGGTTACATCTATTTTTTAATTGTTCATATTGTGTAGTTTCGCTACGTATTTTTTCTAATTGTCCAGATACCCCGTATTTGTCTTTCATTTTCTTTTCCACCTTAATATAACACCTCCGAAAAATATATCTATTTTCCTTGAGAAAAATTTAAATACCCGTATTAAAGATTTTTGATTTATATATATCTATTCAACAAAATATTACAAAATCCTTTTTATAGTATAAATTTATGTTTTCTATTATCCTGTTCTTCGGATAGTTCTTGAGTAAATTATGGTTAAGAATCTATTACATCAACAATTATCTCATTTCAAAAAGAAAACCATGATGTAAAAAATCATTTTATTATACCCAGATAATCATAATATAATGATTTAATAAATATTTGTTAACTTTCTTTCCAAAACTTCTCAGCTGATAAATTTTTCTCTATATTGGAAAAAGGACAAACTGTTATGCATTTGGAACAATCGCTATTATTTTCTGTCCAGAATTCAAAACATTTTTCCGGATTTATATAATATTTTTTTACACCTGAATTATTTGAAATAGTCTCTCCTTTTACATCTGGTTTTGTTTCAAAAGAAATTGCTTTGCTTTCACAAGCTTCGGCACATTGATAACATTTTTTACAAAAATTAGTAAGTTTGGAAATAAATTGAATATTCGGTTTATCAGGTATCAAAGGTAAATCAGTAAATATTTTACAAATTCTAACATTGGAACCATATTCCGGAGTAACGAGTAAACCATTTCGTCCCAGAGCACCCAAACCGGAATCTATCGCCAGAGGAATACTTAAAGCTGTGTCATTTCCACACTGAATAGCCTGATAGCCTAAATTTCTTATAAATTCCCCTAAGCAGGAAATAATAAAAGCCATCTTAGAATATCCTAACCCTGTTGCTGCACTGGCAGGTAAAGCAGGAGTAGTAGATAAACCTACAAGATTCATCTCTATGGCTATAACTATTGCCCGGTTAATCCCCTGAGGTAAATTTATAGGATAAGAACCTATAAACTTACCATCAAATCTCTTCCCTGCATTTTTATAAATCCATTTTTCATTAATTTTAGCTATCCCTACCAGAGAAGCGCCGTAAAATTTTGTTACTTTTTTTACTTCATTAGTAAATTTTTCCAGGTTTTTAATTTCATATTTCTTTTCTCTTAATTTATACCCATACCAGTCTTCATCAAAAGAAGTATCACCTTCCCAGGAAAAAGCAAAGGGAAATCGATTATACACTGCCCAGGAAGCCTTAGAAAAAGCATAATCTAACTGGGTATATCCTTCTATATGTTTTTTTATATTTTTTAACATATCGCCAGAAAAATTATTTTGATATGTCCTTAAGGTTTTATCCCATAGATATCTACAAAACATTTCATTTTTCTGTTCAAATCTCTGATACACATTCTCATCAATTGCATAATAATTTTTTTCCATATACTACTAATTCTTTTCCCTTCTATTCAATTCAATCATTAAAACCAAAAAAACTCCATTTATTGTTTTTATACCCATTCAGAGAAAAAGTCTTTAAGATGTTTGTTTTGATTAAGTTGTACCAAGCAATATTCTTTTTCTGCTCTATATGATAATAAACTATAAGAAGCAGTATCTAAATGCACTTTCCAAAAATAAGGTGGGGGAATGTTTAAGCATGCGGCGATAAGAGGTTTAAGAACTGCTCTATGTGAAACAACTACAAATGTTTTACCTTTATTTTCCAGCACTAATTTATCAAGACATTCTTTTGCTCTCTTTTGAACATTATAAAGGGTTTCCATCCCATCAATTTTAAGCACTTCCGGATTATTTTTCCAAAGCTCCCATTCCTCCGGATATTGTTCGGCAATCTTATCTTTTTTTAATCCTTCCCAATTTCCCAATTCTATATTATGAAATCCCTTCTCAATTTTTATCTTTACACCGCATTTTTTCCCAATTGCTTCCGCAGTCTGCCGGGCACGTTTAAGAGGGCTGGAATATATATTATTTATAGAAAATTTTTTTAGTTCCTGACTTAAATCCTGAGCTTGGACGAGTCCTCTTTGATTTAAGGGAAAATCTGTTCTTCCTCTAAATAACCCTTCGATATTTCCTTCGCACTCTCCATGCCTTACAAATATAATAAGTGTACCTACAAAGTTTTTATACACAATTTCCTCCACTTCTTTTTAAAAAAATAATCATTAATGCTTTTTTATAGTTTTCCCTTCCACTCTTTAAAGAATTCCTTCAAATATAAATTCAAAAAACGGTGTCTTTTTTTGGCTATTTTTCTACCTAATTTAGTATACATCATGCATTTAAGCTTTAACAATTTCTCATAAAAATGATTAATGGAAGGCGCTCTTGTCGTTTTATATTCTTCCTGAGTGATATTCTTATTTAGTTTAATTTCCGGATTATAGATCTGTCTTCTATAAAATCCTCCATAAGTGAAGGTTCTGGCTATCCCTATTGCTCCTATTGCATCAAGACGGTCGGCGTCACATACCGCCATAAATTCTTTACTCAGCATTTGTACAGATTTCTTATTTTTTCGATTTATAGATTTCGGTAAAGTATTTTTAAAAGATATTTTAGAAATTATTTCTAAAATTCTTTCCATTAAAACTTCTGAAATTTTAAGTGAAGAAAGCCACTTTTTTACAAACAATAATCCGGCGCTTTCATCTCCTCTAAAAAATTTATAATCACCTACATCGTGTAGAAGTGCAACAATATCTACTATAAATAAATCTGCATCTTCATCAAGAGCAATCTTTTTTGCCAAAATTCTTACCCGATGCGTATGCCACCAATCATGCCCTGTGCTTTCCTTTTGAAAGATCTTTTGTACAAAATCTTCTGTTTTTTTTATAATTTCTTCTTTATTCATAATCTTCTCATTCAATAATTATTGACTTAATTGAATTGTATTACTTTCGAATAGTATTTACAAATTAGTGCAAAATAAATTGGTCAATTATATAATCATTTCTAATATAATATTAATAATAAAAATATCCAAAACAAGAAGGTAAACAGTTTACATCACCAAAGATGAATGTATTGCCAGTTACAAATACAGTGTACTGCAGCATACACAAAAACACAAGAACCTCTAACGACCCTAAAGAACAAGAAATAAATATAAATAATTTTTTTATGATCGGTCAAAAAACATTTTTTATTTTTTTTATTGTTGCCTTAATTATGCAATTTCTTTTCCAAGTTAATATAAATATAGAAATCTACTTGTTGCTTTTAGGTTGGCTGATATATAGTTATGTTTCCCAGAGTATTGTAAAAAAAAGAAAAATAGAATTTGAATTAATGAAAAAAATAGAATTTATCAATTATATCTTATGTTTAGTATTTATAACTGCAATTTTTTATTATAGTGGAAATATTTTATGGATTGGACCTATTTTTTTCATTTTTATTATTCTTTATGCAAGCATTTTAATCCCTCCCATTGAAGGCATGATAATTACCTTTCTTTCATTTGCTTTTTCTACTTTGATTATATCGCTTGAATATTTAGGCTACATCTCCCCATCAAGGATTCTTCGAATCATCTTCATATCTTTATAAAGATAGCCAATATATCTATTCAACAATAATCATGTTAGGAATTCAATATTTTTTAATCTTTACCGCAGGGATAAATTTTGCAAAAAAAATAAAGCAAAAAAATAATGAATTATCCACTGTTAAAATGGAACTTGAAAAGTGGAACACTAATTTAGAAGAAAAAGTGAAATCAAGAACTCAGGAATTACAAAAGTCTAAAGACCAATTAAGCACACTTTATCACATATCTCAGACCATTAGTTCAACATTAAAACTTGAAGACATACTGCAAACCATACTGGATTTCTCAATCAAAATTAGCAAGGCGAATAGAGGTTCAATTATGCTTTTAGACACTGAAAAGCGTATGTTTTTTCATTAAAATCCCTTTTAATAAAAATGAAAAAGATATTGATAAAATCAGTTTCGAAGAAAATAAAAACACAATTGGATGGGTCGTTAAAAATAAAAAACCCTTATACATTGAAGATTTGGAAAATGACAAACAATTTTCAAAAATAAAAATAATTCGTCGTAAAATAAAGCAGCTACTGATTATTCCAATCATTATTGAGGATAAAGTGAAAGGGGTGATCAATTTAGAAAATACAGATACAAACACCGAAATCATCAATCTTCTCAAATCATTTTCTGAAGGCGCCGCGGTTGCGATTAACAATGCTCAATTATATCAAAAAATTCAAGATAGTTATTTTGAAATAATAAAAGCCTTAGCCCAGGCAATAGAAGCAAAAGATCCCTATATCCATGGTCATTTAATGAGGATGATGAAATATGCAGGCTTAATTGCTCAAAAATTAGATTTACCTGAAGAAGAAAGGGAATCTTTGAAGTTTGCCGCGATCTTACATGATATTGGAAAGATTGGTATAAGCGAAATTATTTTAAATAGTAAAGATAAGTTAACCAGTAAACAATATGACGAAATAAAACAACATCCAATTATTGGACAAAATATTATTCAACCAATAGAACTATTAAAACCAATTCAATCTCTAATCAGACATCATCACGAATGGTTTAACGGTAATGGTTATCCTGATGGTTTATCCAAGGAAAATATTCCTTTTAGTGCCCGTATTTTAGCAATTGCTGATGCTTATGATGCAATGAAATCTGATCGATCTTATCGTAAGAGTCTTTCAGAAGAAAGAGCTATTCAAGAGCTGAAAAATGGATGTGATAGTCAATTTGACCCGGATTTAGTAAAAATATTTTTAGAAATATTAAAAGAACAAATAATATAAATATTGATTTTTTTTCAAATTAATTTGTCTAAAGAAGAGCGGTGCTAAAGTATCTTTCCGCTCTATCCGGAAGTATGGTTACCACTCGATTTTTCCCATTATCTACGTGAAGGGCAGCAAAGACGTTTGCTCCCGAAGAAGTACCCACCAACAAACCTTCTTTTTGAGAAAGTTTACGTGTAGTCTCAATAGCCTCTTCATCAGTTATGGTAAAAACCATGTCTACCAGATTAATATCCAGGACATCGGGAACAAAACCATCACCGATTCCTTGAATTTGGTGCAACCCGGGTTCGCGATGTAATAATGCAGCAGAATTTTTTGGTTCAACTGCTACAATTTTAACCTTGGGATTTTTCTCTTTTAAAAATTTCCCAATTCCTTGAAGAGTTCCCCCACTTCCCACTCCTGCAATAAAAACATCCACCTTTCCTTTCATGTCTTTCCAAATAGTTGGTGCGATTTGTTGGTAATGTACTTCGGGATTATGAGGATTTACAAATTGGTCGGCAATGAAATAATTGTTTGGTTCGGAAGAAGTAATTTCCCGCATTTTTTTTATTGAACCCGGTAGACTTTTTTCGGCGGGAGTAAAAATTATTTTCCCTCCAAAAGCTTGAATTATTTTTTTTCTCTCCTCGCTCATATTTTCCGGCATAATGCATATTACATTATAACCTTTTTGCACTCCTACTAAAGCTAATCCAATACCGGTATTTCCCGAAGTGGCTTCTATAATCGTCATTCCAGGTTTAAGTTTATTCTCCTTTTCAGCCATTTCAATAATATGTTTGGCAACTCTATCTTTAATGCTTCCCCCTGGATTCAGAAATTCCGCTTTCACAAAAACATTCCCGGAAGATATTTTTTTCAGTTGAATCAATGGGACATTTCCAATTGTATCTAACACAGAATTTACTAACATAAAATTATTTCCCCCTAACCGATGATTAAATGTCAGAATATTTTTATTGTAAAAAAGAAATATAATAACAAATTTTCTAAATATTCTCTTAGCTAAGAATTTTAACAAAAATATTTAATTTATGCAATAAAAAAAGAGAGATTTAAATTGAGTCTCTCTTTTTTCTATATCTATATTATTCCTAAGTTATTTTAAAGGTAATTCCGGCTCCAAATTTTCTACTTTTTTTTCTTTAACATCATTCTCAAATTGAAGTGCGCTTTCCAGTTCCTGAATTCTCTTTTTTTGATTTAAAATCATTTTCATTTTCTTTATTTTTGACGGTACCGACACTAACAAGCTCATTAAAACTCCCAAAGCAATAGTTATTAACAGTACTAAAGCCAAAGAACTTTCGAATTTCCAGGTTAAAAAACTTACAGTGATTGGAATTGCATTTTGAAGAGCAAAAAATACCGCCAGTATGGCTATAACTATAGCCATAATCAACCATAATTGCATATAAATTCACTCCTTTCTTTTTAATAATAAATTAAATTTTATTATATTTATTTACGTGTTGTTTAAATAATTGAGTTATTTTATTTAATTTACTCAATAATATTCGACTATCCACCAGTACTGCTTATATTGTTGGCTATACTGCCGATTACACCCACTAAAAAAGCTATCGGGCATATAATTATTGCCAGCAAGAAGAATGCAACTTCGAGAACCTTTAACAAATTACTTAATATTACTATTTCTTTTGTTATACTACCTAAACCATAAAATAAATTATGTAAAAAAACAAAAATAAAAAATCCTGCTCCTGACACTCCGGTTAACAGGAGAAAATATTTAAGTTTTCTTTTTACTTTTTGTTGTAGAGCAAAAAAGATCAAACCTCCGCCTAATATAATTAGCAAGCCACCTGAAGTAATCATAAAAATACCACTTAAAAACTCTCTGAATATCGGTAGGAAAATAACACTTACTACTATTAAAAAAACCATTGTGAGCATCCAAAATATGATCAATAATCTATTCTTTTTTAATTGCTGATAATCGATCATTGTTTTGTTATCTCCCCAAAAAATTGGCTAGAAATTTTATTATAAAAACTTTACATCCATTTTTTCTTTTTAAATATAATTAACATTCCAACTCCGATAAGCAACATAACGGATAACACGGCGGGATATCCCCAAAACCATTTTATTTCCGGCATAAATTTGAAGTTCATTCCATAAATACCGGTTATAAAAGTTAAGGGAATAAATATAGTAGCTATAATTGTCAATACTTTCATGATCTCATTCATTCGATTGCTTGTACTCGAAAGATAAATGTCAAGAACACCAGCAATAATTTCTCTTAAACTTTCGACATTATCTATCACTTGAATAGTATGGCCATAAATATCTCTTAAGTAGGGTATGGTTGATTGACATATTAAATTTGATTCCTCAATCTGCATATTATTAATAACTTCTCTTAATGGCCATACTGATTTACGCAAAAAAGCTAAATCCCTTTTTAATTTATGTACCAATCTTAAGTTTACAGGATTTGGCCTACTAATCAGCTTATCCTCTAATTTCTCTATTTTTTCACCCATCTTTTCAATGGTTGTAAAATAGTTATCAACTACAGCATCAATTAGGCAATAAACAAGATAATCTGTCCCGGCTTTTCTTATATTCCCGATATTATTTCTAATTCTTTCTCTAATAGGATTAAAAACATCTCCCTCTTTTTCCTGGAATGAAATAACATAATTTTTTCCCAATATTACACTTACTTGTTCAATTTTTATCGTACTATTATCTTTATCGTAATACAACATTTTCAACACAATAAACAGGGAATCACCAAAATCCTTTATTTTAGGCCTCTGCCTGGTATCAATAATATCTTCTAAAATAAGTGGGTGTAAATCAAAATGCTTTCCGATTTCTTTTATAATTTTGATATTTTTTACTGTATTAAGATCAATCCAAGTGACTGTTTTTGTGTTCTTGTAAGGAAATATTTCTTCTATAGATTTAGCTATTTCTTCATGTGCATTTTTCTTACCGTAATCAATAATGGTAATTTTTATATCTTCTTTACGGTTTCCCTTCTTTTCCTGCTGACTTCGTGAAGAGATCGCCTTTTTTGATATATTATTTTTCATGGATTTAAACATTTTTTTACCTCGATTTTTCATGTCTTTAAAAATGAAAGTATTTCCTTTTTTAAACAAATATTATATCTATAATACTCTCTATAACTTTATTATTCCTTCTTTTCTGTTTTAAAGCAATCTTTTTGAAAATTATTATTTTTCAGTTTCTCTGCCTATTAAATGTTAATCATGTTAATATTCTGCAATAGTAGAATATTTATTCAATTGCATGCTGCCATAGGTCACTTTTCACTGTATACAATGTAAAAAATTAAACATATGCTATTACTAGATAGCTTTTCTCAATTTTTATCATTTATTAGATTTTAAAAAAGGGAAATAAGAACCGGGGATTGGTAATAAAAGTTACTCTCGCTTTTATTGGGTATTTATTGAGCAATAATATTTATATCAGGTACAAAAAAATGCCGGTCATGACCTGACCGGCATTAAATTTAAAATATATCTCAACCTTTAATAGGTAACACTGCTTTGCAAGCAGCATTAACAATAGGATAGGATATTGGGGAAGAAGTAAGAGCAGGGTGAGTGCCCATCTGGAACATAACAATATCGTTTGCAGTCATATGGTGAAGTATGCATGCACTTAAAACATTTACCATTTCTCCGGTTGATTTTCCACCTGAAACAGAACCACCCAGTATTGTTCCAGTATCCTTGGCAAAAATCAATTTTACTTTCGTCATGGTTGAATTCGGCATTCCTCCGGGGTGTGTATCAGGTGCAGCAGCTTCTGCGACAATAATTTCCTTTTTATTTTCCCGGGCAACTCTTTCGGTAAGTCCCGCTACGCCAAATGCACGACCATTTATTACCGTTGCAAATACACTGATGACTCCGCAACTATGGTGAACCGGGGAGAATAGGTTTGCACCGGCAATCCGGGCTTCTGCTGTAGCAACCGAAGCCAACATAACTCCGGATGGCTTCCCATCAAAAAAGGATTCTTTGGTACAACAGTCCCCACAGGCAAAAATATTATAATCTGTATAGCTTCGCATATAACGGTCAACTTTTATTCCTTTTCTAAATCCTAATTCTAATCCGGCCTTTTCGGCAAGCTGACTATTCGGGACACATCCAATACCAAGTATAACAAGGTCGGCTTTTATTTCTTTTCCACTGGCTAATTTTACGAATTCAACCTTATCGCCGCCATCAATCGATACAACTTTTTCACCAGTCATTACTTTTACACCAGTTTCTTCCAATTTTTCTCTGGCTTCTTGACAATACTCATCATCCAGCGCTAATTTTAAGCATTGATCCAGCATTTCTACAACTGTTATATTAACATCTCTATTTTTGCGACATTCATCAGCAAATTCCACACCGATAAATCCGCCACCAATAATAACGATATCTTTTGCTTCATCGACTTTTGCAAGCATATCTTTTAGATAATTGAATTCTTTTTTTACTGCAAAAACATTTTCTTTGTTTACTCCCGGTATCGGTGGAACTAAAGGTAGAGAACCTGTTGCGAAAACTAATTTTTCATACTGGATAGGTTCATGGTCTTTTAGAATAACAACTTTTTTCTCTCGATCCAGATCAATAGCTTCATCGGTAATCAGTTCAATTCCATTTTTTTCCAGTAATCCATCTGGAACAACGTTATTTTCCGGTCCACCGACAGTCCCAAAAATGTATGGAATTCCACAGGGAATAAGAATAGTACCCTCTTTTCTGATTAATACAACTTTTTTTTCTGGATAATGACGACGGCAACTAATTCCAGCACTAATTCCCGAAAGTCCTCCTAATATAACAACATCTGTTTTTTTCATTTTGAAAACTTCTCCTTATAATATTATAATTTAATATATAAATATTATAATTATTACAGATAATAGTCAAATAAATTTTATAAAATAAATCAATAGGATTTTTTTGGATTCTGATAATTAATATTTTGAGTTTAAAAAAACGGAAAGAAAAAAATTTACAGAATAAGTTTAATAAAAAAGCTATTTAATTTCAAGTATGCTCACTGAATAAAAACCTCAGGATAGACCAATTAAAGTCTCATTCAGCCACCCCCAATGGGTGGAAATACTTTTATCAAATTACCATCTTTAAGTTTTTGATTATAATCTTTATAGGAAATAATTCTATCATTTAAAGTAACCATACTGATTGCTTCTATAGCCTTTTCATGATTTATATTTTCTTTCAGCAATTGTTTTATAGTTTTTCCTTTATCCACTTCCAGAGTTATACCTTTTTCAATATCATAATTCTTTACATAGTTTCTTAATCCCGAATATATTTTTAAGGTAACTTTCATATTCCATTCCTTCTTATATTAGTATAGTGCATATGAGTTTCTTTCGATTAATAGAATCGCTTGCAATCAATATTTAATTATTTATCTAATTTTAATATTTCTATATCATGATCTTCCAAATCGATAAATAAAAGTTCATTTCTTAAAGGTTTTCCTTTTTGTAATAAAATATTTATGACTTCCTGCACTTGGAAAGAAGCAATTAAAGCTGGGGTAACTGCCGGAACGCTTAATCTTGATATTCTTTTTTGTCTGTTTAACTTTTTTAATGAACCATAAATTAATTCTAATCCTTGATCTTGTGGAAAAATTGTGCTGACCTGACCATTAAAGCCATCTACCGCACCGTGGACCAAAGGTATCTCTAGTTCTTGGCAGGCTTTCTCTAAAACAAAACGGGTAGAAATATTATCCAGGGCATCAATTGCTAAATCTGCTCCTTGTATAATTTCCTGGATATTTTTTGAATTAATAAACAGTGTATGGGTCTTTACTTTTACACTGGAATTTATTTTTCTTACTCTCACAGCTGCTTCTTTTACTTTGCTTTTTTTGAGATTTTCTTCTGTGCATAGTATTTGACGGTTAAGGTTGCTTTCATTAAATTTATCTCCATCGATTACAATTATTTCCCCTACTCCCAAACGAGCTAAAAGCTCTAAAATATTTCCACCCAAACCACCGCAACCGATTACTGCAACCTTTGAACGTAGCAATTTTATTTGCTCAGATAAACTAATGCTGCTATAATTTTTCTGATAACGCGAAGGCAGTATTCCCTCATCTAATGCAAGAATTTCAATTTCTTTAGAAGGATAATGGAATTTTTTAGCAATTTGCTTGATCTCTTTTATGCTAAGCAATAAATATTCTTGTTTTTTATCAACAGTGATTTTTTCTTTTATTCTATTTAATTCATCAATAATAACCTTACTGTTTATTTTCATTTATCCACCACCTAACAAGGGGTATAATTTTATACGACAAGAATGATTGATTAGGAAATCCTGATTAGTATTTTTGCCATTTAACATAATTAAACCTATAAATCTTAATTTGATTTTTGCATCTGTAAGTACTTCTCTAACAGTGATTGGATTAATATATTCTCTTTTGATAATTTCTGGTCCATTTTTAGTTGATTTGCTATTACCTAAAAAACCAGCCACAATCAGTTCTATTTTAATTATTTTCATTAGAATTCACACTCATACTTTTACTTTACAAAAAAATATAAAATTCTTTTTTTATTATAACAGAAAAATAAATTTGGAGCGATTATTCCTTCTTTGCGGTGATCA
>Ga0222636_1000365_pt1 | contig 24651 bp, 22 predicted proteins | sample AntAcemetagen141_FD_179811 | JGI IMG/M metagenome (GOLD analysis project Ga0222636, IMG submission 179811) | Saline water microbial communities from Ace Lake, Antarctica - #141 | ecosystem: Environmental > Aquatic > Non-marine Saline and Alkaline > Saline | place: Antarctica: Ace Lake...
ATAAGCATCCAGAACCAGACCGGTCTTTTCATGAATAATTTTGGTCAGTCCTTCTTTTTTCAGCTGGTCACATATAGGAGCAGTCCTTCTACATTGCCACACTATAGCATTATATACCGGCTGACCAGTATTTTTGTCCCACATTATAGTAGTTTCTCTCTGGTTAGTTATCCCGATGGTTAATATATTTGATGCTTCCAAATTTGCTTTCTTTAAGGCAAGTTTAGCTGTTTTTATTTGAGAATTCCAAATCTCCAGAGGATTATGTTCCACCCAGCCGACTTTAGGATAAACCTGCTTAAATTCCTGACTAACAGTACTTATAATATTACCACTTTTATCAAAAATAATAGTCCGGGAGCTGGTAGTTCCCTGGTCTAAAGACATTATATATTTTGCCAAAATAACACCTTCCTTTTCTTGAACTTTTCTAACTTCTATCTTACTCTCCGTAATTCTTCTTTTCTTTTAAAGTCAAAAAGGAAATTTATATTGGTCTAAACCTAATTCTTCTTTTATTTGCAGCATCTGTTTTTGAAGATTTTTATTAATCGGTGCACCTTTGTCTTTTCTTTCCAACCAGGCAAGATGCTCTTTTTCTCCGGCAGTGTAAATCCTTTTTTCTCCCGGTGCTTTTTGAGAATTACGAAGATCACGTAAAATACTACCGGTTATCTTTTTAAATATCTCCGGGTCGATAAAGGAAGAAATATCAATGGCAATAAAGAAATGCCCTAAAAGAATCGGACATGGTTTACCATCTTTTACACCAGAGAGCATCTTCATGAAATTCGCGTTTGAAAGAGCAGAAGATAACATCTCAACTACAGTTGCATATCCATACCCTTTATAGCCGGCGGTTGTTTCTCCAATGCCGCCCAGTGGAACCAGAGCTGCTTTCCCTGATTTTAAATCGCTTAAAATCTGGTGTGTATCTGTTCTGGTTTTCCCGTTTCGGTCTATCACCCAACCGGCAGGAATTTCTTTTTCCGCCCGGTCATAGGCCTCTATTTTACCTCTCTGACTAATGGAGGTAGCACAATCCAAAAAGAAAGGAAATTCTTCGTCAGTAGGTATTCCGAAGGTTAAAGGGTTAGTACCCAGCATATTCTCCACACCAAAAGTAGGTGCAATGGAAGGACGGGCATTGGTTCCGGTAATTCCGATCATTCCTTCTTTTATAGCCATCAAGGGATAAAAACCGGCAATTCCATAATGAGTAGAATTTCTAACTGCCACCATCCCCATACCGAATTCCTTTGCTTTTTTTATCGCTATCTCCATAGATTTTTTGGCAATTACATGACCCATTCCGTTATGTCCGTCAACAACTGCGGTAGTTGGTCCTTCTTTTACTACTTCAAAATTAGTCATCGGTAATTGTATTCCTTTTTTAATGCGATCATAATAAATAGGTTTTAATCGGCCAATTCCGTGAGAATCAATTCCTCTCTTATCGGCTGATATAAGAACCTCAGCACATATTTTAGCTTCACCCTCAGGAACACCAATTCCTTTAAATGTATCTACCATGAAGTTTTCCAGGGTGGAAAAATCCACCCAAACGATACCTTTACTCATAACGCACTCCTTCCACTATTTATATTTATTATTAACAAGATAGTAAAAGATTAAATAATTAATTTAAGTATTAAACATATATTATCATTCTGTTACACTCTTTATGTTAATGTAAATTACCATAATTCTTTTCTGCTGGTAGAAACAGCAAAAATTCCTTTTTTAAATAATTCTTTTATCTCTTCCTTTTGGCAAATCAATCCACCGGCAATAACCGGACAAATTATTCTTTTATTAATATGCTCGACAAAATAGGGGGCAGCAATTCCAGGTAAAATTTCTATCGCATCAGGTTGATTATGTTTTAATAGAAGCTCTCCGGTCTTTAGAGAAGCAGAATCAAGTAAAAATAGTCGTTGGATAACAATAAGGCCTTCTTTTTTAGCAATTCCGATCAAATTACTTTTAGTAGTTACAATCCCGTTACATAATTTCTTCCTGGCTAAATAAATTATTCCTTTTCTGTCCCGGCCAATTCCCCTGATAAGATCCATATGTAAAAAAATCATTTTATTATGTTCTTTGCTTTCTAACATAATCTGAGGTAGATTAAATATGTCTCCGTGAAGAATGAAAAGAACAGTTACTTTACTATTAAGGGCATATTTAAAATCCGCATCGTTTCTTATGGAAGCAATTATGGGGTGTTTTCTAAAACAGTCTCTGAAATCTTGCATCTATAGTTTTTTCCTTAATGTTATAATTTTATATAAATTCAAAATATTGATTGAAATGAAATTACTATAGAAATAATAACATATATAATTTATTACTTCAAAATATTATAGATAGGCAAAACTAGTATCGAGTATCGCGTTAAGTAAAGAAAAAAATAAGGGAAAGTAGAGAAAAGATGTAAGCGTAATCTTTAGGAACACAGATTAGAATCAGCTTTCTTAATATTGCGGGTGGCAACCAGGCTCACGCCTGTTCCTATCAAATTATCTTTAATTACCTGGCCAATTTGGATGGGTGCCTTCACTTCAATTTCAGCAATTTCGATCATAGCTTTTAATAATAATCTTTTGGGAATTGCTTTTTCCGTCTTTACCGATACCAGAGGAAATTCGCCGCCAATTACTTTAACTGTGGTAGGTAAAATTCTTAGCGGATTAATAAATTCTCCTTCGGCATATTTAATTCCTTTTGGGCAGGCATTTCCTATGATAGAGATAATCTTTCCATCTTTACTTTGGATGGTCATCCTACAACCTATGGGACAGCTTATACATATTATCTTATTTTGTTCCATCCTCTTTACTCCCTAATCCCTTTTAACAGAGATAGTTATATTTTTCAATTTATCATCCAATAAAGCTTCCGGTAAATAGACACTCACCATTTCTCCCGGAGTTACAATTCTCTTCTTGTATGAACCCAATACTCTGCCCTTATCATCTAATAAATTAATCCTGACCCTCTCCGCCGGTTTTTTTACCCTCATAAATATTTTTATTTTTTTTCTTTCCGGAACAATGAAGTCTATATGCTGGGGAACCACATAAGTAATATTAACACCGGGAATTATTTTTATAGATTGCGGACGATATTTTCTTTTATCTTTTAGATATTTATCCACCGCTCGACCTACTATCTCTCCCTCTTCGGTAACAAAATCGGCCAAGTCATGAACATGTAGCACATTTCCACAAGCGAAAATTCCCTCGACTTCTGTCTCCCGGTTTTCATTTACTCTGGGACCTCCGGTCACCGGGTCTAATTTAATTCCTGCTTCTCTGGTTAGCTCATTTTCCGGAATTAAGCCAACAGATAACAGGATAGTATCACAGTCTATCTCCTCTTTGGTTTCAGGAATCGCCTGTAAATTTTTATCTACCTGAGCGACGGTCACTCTTTCTACCCGCTTTTTCCCCTCAATCCGGGTAATGGTATGATTGAATTTTAAGGGAATATTAAAATCATCCAGACATTGAACCTTGTTTCTTATCAGCCCGGTAGAAAATGGCATAATTTCCAGAACCGCCTTAACTCTTGCTCCTTCCAAAGTCATCCTGCGAGCCATAATCATCCCGATATCCCCCGAACCCAGAACGACTACTTCACGACCCGGTATATATCCTTCTATATTAATATATCTCTGGGCAGTACCGGCAGTAAATATTCCGGCAGGCCTATTCCCGGGGATGGCAATCGCTTCCCGGGTTCTTTCCCGGCATCCCATGGTCAGAACAACTGTCTTTGCTTGGATATGCAATAAACCATTATCTCTGTTTATGGCTATAATCTGTTTATCGGGGGTTATATTTATAACCATTGTTTCTGTCTTTACATCAATCTGGTTATCATTGAGTTTAGCAATAAATCTCTCTGCATATTCCGGTCCGGTTAGTTCCTCTTTAAAATACTGTAACCCAAACCCATTGTGAATACACTGGGGAAGGATTCCTCCCAGATATTTATCTCTCTCTAAAAGCAAAATATTTTCTACTCCATTTTTTTCTGCTTCCAGAGCAACGGCCAAACCGGCCGGGCCTCCTCCGATAATTACCAAATCATACTCTAATTTCATCTCTAAACTTAACTCCTGTTTCTTTAATCATATCTTTTGTCTCAGCCTTTAAAACTTCTGAGCCCAATCCCTTTTTAGTTATTCTTAAAGGAGAGATTTTTAATTCTTCCGATAAAATCTTTAAAACTTTAGGACCACAAAACCCTCCCTGACATCTACCCATCCCTGCCCTGGTTCTTCTCTTAATAGCATCCAGACTTCTGGCCGGTACCGGTTGATGGATAGCCCTGAGTATTTCTCCCCTGCTTACCTTTTCACATCGGCAGATAATTTCTCCGTAATCAGCATCTTTTTTTACTATCTCCTGCCATTTACCTGTCTTGTCTAAATAATCTGCAAATTTCGGCTGGTCGGCTAAAGTCTCGATAAAATCACTTTTATGGTTTAATTTTAACCGGGGAGAAATTTCTTTAATTACTTCCTTTAAAATATCACTTACCATCTCGGCAATAGCTGGTGCAGAACTTAAGCCGGGTGATTCAATACCTGCTACATTAATAAATCCTTTAATCTTTTTTGAGGCCTCAATAATAAAATCATCTCTCTCTTTAATATCTGCTCTTAAACCGGCAAAAGAGTTAATCAGGTCTTGATGGGGAAGATGAGGAATTAATTTTTTGGCTCCCTCGTATACTTCTTTTATTCCGGCCCGGGTAGTAGCCGGGTCATCCTTTTCTTTTACCCAATAAGAGTTAGGTCCTATTAAGAGATTATCATGAACTGTGGGAGCCACCAAAATTCCTTTGGATAATTTAGTGGGAATAGGGAAAAGGATATGATTAACCAGATTTCCCCACTGCTTGTCAAAAAGTTGATATTCGCCTTCTAACGGATTTATCTTAAAATTGTCTCCAACAGCTTTAGCTATTTCGTCGGCATGTAACCCGGCAGCATTTATAATTGTTCTGGTTTCAATCAGGCCTTTATTGGTAATCACTCCGCAAACCTGTCTTTCTTTGATTCTGATATCTTTTGCTTCGGTCTCCAGCAATACTTTAACTCCGTTTATCACTGCATTATCAACCAGAGCGATAGTAAACTTATAAGGGGAAATAATCCCGGCAGAAGGAGCATAAAGGGCATATTTGGCTTGAGGATTTAGATTGGGTTCCAATTCAAATAATTTATTACCGGTAATTATCTCTAAATATTTAATCCCGTTCTTTTCCCCGTTTTTCTTTAATTCTCTTAATCTTTTCAGATCTTCCCCGGAAAAGCCCACTACCAAAGACCCTATCCTCTTAAAACACACTTTCAAGTCCTGACACAATTCATCAAACCGGGGATTACTTTTTATATTTAATCGTCCTTTCAGGGTTCTAAAATCAGCGTTATAGCCGGCATGGATAATTCCGGAATTACCCTTGCTGGTTCCCATTGCCACATCGTCTTCTTTTTCTATTAGAACTATATTCAAACTATATCTGGATAGCTCTCGGGCAATGCTTGCCCCAATTACTCCTCCACCTATAATTACTACATCTGCTTTCATTGACATTCTCCTTGGCTGCATAATAAAAAAAACCACTTCATCAACCGACATATCTAACCAAAATCAGATAAAAGGGGTTAACCCCTTGGTTAATAAAATGGCTTTCTCTAAAATCTCTACCATTTATATTCAATTTTTTTACATAATATCATAAAAAATAATAGATTACAATTTTTTTGCATTTGCGTATCAGCGTCAACTTTTGTTAAAAAAATTTCTTCTGATTTTGGACAGATTCTAACGCCTGGCTCAAAATCTCAAGGACAAACAACTAAGGCCTCCGTTAACCTTCCTATACTCAGATGTGTCAACTACAATTGTCTTAAAACCAGCCTTTTCAATTTTTTCTTTGATTTTAGGATAACCTGCCGGTACTAATACATAATCATTTACTCTGATACAATTAGCTGAATATATTTCATCTTCATCAACTACTATTTTTCTAAACTTCTTAAATTCTATATTGTTTATAAATTCACCTGCAACAAGAAGTATATTATCTTCTAAATATGCTAATCCGCTTTTTAGGTGAAGCATCTCTGACAACTCTACGATCGAACCTGTCATTCCATATTTTTCCAAAGCTTTTATCAGCTGCTCTGCTCCTTTTCTATTTGTCCGTCTTGAAAGCCCAACATAAAAATAATCTTTTATTATCATTACATCTCCACCCTCAAGGGTCCCGGGTTCTTTTATATATTCAAGATTATTATAATATTTTTTAATCGCTTCTATTATTTCTTTTTCTTCTCCTCTTCTTGATATTGCTCCCGGCCTTGCTATCATTGCAAATTTTTTTGTACAAACAACTACATCTTCAACAAAACAAGAATCGGGAAATCTTTCATTTGCTTGCAATACAGTAACTTCAACTCCACAAAATTTCAAAGCCTTAATATAGGCGTCATGTTGTTTCATAGCTATTTCATAATTTGGTTTTCCCAACTTAGGAGTTGAGGTTATGCCATCTACTAATGAATGACCCGGTCTTTTTACAATAGCATTTTTAAACATTTAATATGCCTTTCTTATTTAATAAATTTTAAATATTTTAGAAATGATTAAAGGTTGTATGATATGAAGATAAAATTAAAGGTGAGTAATTGGTTCTTGATGGGGGTAGATTTCTCCACCCCCTTTTATATAAACTTATTTACTATAATTGTTTTTAAATTCTTAATTTATTATTCATCCATGCTATTTTCCTAAAAAATCAAAAGGAGAAATGATTTCCTTTCCATATTTCTCTCTTGTTTCCTGTAACCTTAATATTTGAGATTTCAACTCCTTATTAAAAGTGACAGGCATGTCAATATGTCCAAAAATTTTAATCATTCTCTCCATCTTTTCTAAATATTTAGTAACTTTTAAAGAAAATTGTTGTTCGTACTCTTTCCTGGTATAGTCTTTATTCAATTTACTGTTAAATAATGTTTTGATATCTTCGTACTTCGGTATTCTACCTACCGGAGTTTCAATGGCTTCATATTCATTATTTACCCTACCTTCAGCCCAAAGGATCCATACCTTTTTATCCAATTTACTATTCAAATAATTCCCTTTTTCATCTTTTAAGAAATAATTAGTAGCATATATTTTAGGAATTTTTTTCAAGTCATTTACAAATTTTAAATGATTTTCGATATAAGTCTTAATAGGAACCGAGATAAAATCAAGGTTAGCCATGGGATTATGTTTTCTGACTCCTTGAGCACCCAGGGTTGCAGCAGTAGTCTCAGACTCAATGGTAGCACCTAAAAATACACCATGTGCCCAATTAATGGATTCTACTACAGGAATTGTGGTATCAGAATCTCTTCCTCCATAGATTACTGCCTTTATTGGAACGCCCGTGGGGTCATCTGCTCTTTCATCGATATTTTTCAAGGCATTTAATCTGATCGTATATCTTGCATTTTTATGAGAAGGAGTAATTTCATTTCCTTTATCATCTTTTTTGCTTTTTGTCCATTCTCCAAAATAGTTTACGCCCTCTTTCGGTATATCTTTCTTCATTCCCAACCAATAAGGTTTATTGTCATTAATTAATACATTCGAAAAAATGAGTTCTCTCGGGGTGGTTAATGCCTGATAAATCAAAGGGTCATCATCAGGATTGACATCACGGATAATACCGAAAATGCCGGATTCTACATTGACTGCCCTTACCTCTCCATTTACTTTTCTAAGGTAGGCAATATCATCTCCAACAACAGTTTGTCCGGGAATCATGGCTGTACTGGTTTTTCCGCAGGCACTGGGGAAAGCACCGGTAAAATAAGAAACCCGATTTTTGGGGCCATGAACACCCATGATAAACATATGCTCAGCCAACCAACTCTCATGTTGTGCTTTGTTAATAGCTAGCCTAAAAGCGAGCTTTTTTAATCCGATGGAATTCCCGGCATATTGATTATTCACTGAAAACACTCTATTTTCTTCGAGATCAATATAAATTCTTCTTTTATTAATATCTGCACTTACGCCATTTTCCAGCCTTCCGGCAGAATGAAGGAAGAAGAAGAAATTGGGAGAGCCGTTAAGTTTCTTAAATTCTTGATATCCTTGGCGATAAAGAAGGTCTTCGCTATGGGCTACATAGGCAGAATCGGTAATCTGTAGAGCCCTAAGGGAAAACATAGAATTCGTGGGTCCCAAAGAAAAAAACCTCACCAGCATCTCCTTACCGACCATGCTTCCATCAAGAAAAGAATGCACTTCTTTCAGCCCTTTATCTTTTTCTATATAATTAATACCCAACCCCCAATTTACTTTTTGAGATAACAAGTATTTGGTATGTTCTTTGTCTCTGGCCTGATCGTAATAGCCGTCAAAATGAATAGTATGACCTTCCATTTTTAATTTTTTTTCTTCACCAGTATCAAGGGCTAATTTTCTTACATAGTTAATATCTTCTTTTGAATCACTAATTATGTTTACTTTTGCCGGCTTACATAATTTTATAGCTTCTTCGATCTTCTCTGTAACATACCTATTATTTAATTTTTCTAATTTTTGCAGATTAATTTTATCCATAATTCTTCCTCCTTTTTTTATCCAAAGCTAAATGTGACAGGACAACGGTTTTTGTCACATTTAATTAATCTTTTAATGAGAATATACCTTGATTATTGCTCCATATCCGGGAGAAGCGGTTATTTTTCCGTTATCAAATACGACATGGCCTCTAACAATGGTCTTTTCGGGTTTTCCGTAAACTTCCCATCCATTATAAACCAGTGCGCTGTCTCTGCATTTTGTAAACATTTTATCCTTGGAAATGACATCTTTTTTGTCAGGATCGAAGATGACAAAATCTGCATCTGAACCCACTGCAATTGTTCCTTTTTTGGGATACAAACCAAATATTCGTGCTGGATTTTCGCAGATAAGTTCAACCATTCTATCTAATTCCATTTTTCCTTCCTTTACTGCGGTAAAAAGCAGGGGCAATCTGGTAGATAATCCGGGGAATCCTGCTGGTGGAGTAAATATATCTTCACTACCTCTTTCTTTTTCTTCTTTTGTATAAGGAGCGTGGTCGCTTCCGATAATATCGATACTCCCATCATTCACCATTTCCCACATCCCCTGCCGCTCTTCTTCACTCCTTAAAGGAGGGTTACATTTTGCAAAAACGCCTATTTCATTCAGTGCGTTCTCGTTAAGGAATAAGTAATGCGGACAGGTTTCTGCAATAGCATATACCCCTTTGTATTTTGCTTCATTGACCAATTCTACTACTTCCGGAGTAGTAATATGGCATATTTCCACTTTCGCACCGGTTTTTTCTGCAAAAAGTAAAATTTTAGAAGTCGTTTCTATCTCTACAACCGGTGGGCGGGACCTGCCATGATATATCGGAGAAATTTTACCTTCACTCCTTAATCGGGCAATATTTTTATTTATCATATCATTATTTTCTGCATGAAAACCAATAATTACTCCTGTCTGCGAAACTTTTTCCATAAGTTCATATTGATCACCGGTATTTGGTGCAGTAAGTCCGATAAATTCTTTTTCTCTGCCCGGAGGTGCTTCATGTAAAAACGTTTTAAAAGCTACAATACCTGATTTTGAACAAGGAACAATATCATCCAAATAATCTGAACCCGCTGCTCCATAAAATGCAATATCAACAACCACTTCTTTATCTGCAATAGCCATTCTATTTCCTACTATTTCCGGTGAATGCGGAGGAGGGGCAGAGATGGGCATTTCGATAATCGTCGTCACTCCTCCCAGGGCTGCATCTTTTGAACCACTCTCAAAGGTTTCTCTCTCGTCATGACCCGGAGCCCTGATATGAACATGAGGGTCAACTGTTCCGGGTAGTACCATTTTACCTTTTGCATCAATCACCTTTTCCGCTTTTAAATCTTCTTTGCTTATTGTAGTGATAATTCCATTTTTAACTCCTACATTGCAATCCATCAACCTTCCATCCACAAAAACTTTATCAGATTTAATGACCAGATTATATTTTTCCATAGTTCATCCTCCTAACACTACTTTACTCTCTTTATTTATCTATTCACATAATTTATTTCTTGTTTCCCTGAAACCAGATAGTTTTATTATATTTTATATTTTATAATTCAAGTATAGAGTTAATTATAAATTGACAAAAATTTTTATTCTATTTTTATTTTAATTTACTTAAGAATATTTTCCTATTTTACTCGTTGCTACTTCATATCTGTTAAGTGATTCTATTATCATTAAAGCGCTTACTACTCCATCAATAACCGGAACTCCGACTATTTTTTCAATTTTTTTATCAAAACCAGCCATTCCTGCACAACCCAGAATTAATACTTCAGCACCATCTTCTTCTACAGCTTTTATCCCTTCCTGTACAAGTTTTTCTCTTTTTTCTTCATCAGTTGCGATTACCCCTAATCCGGTTATACGAATAGATGCACATCTGTTTTCCAATCCGTATTTTCTTACTAAGTCCTCCTTCTGAGGTATTTTTTTCCTTTTTAAAGATAATATGCTAAATTTATGTCCTAAAGGCAAAGCAAAAAGCATAGATGCTTCTCCTATACCTATAACCGGTTTATAGGTTAATTCTCTAAGTAAATCAACCCCTATATCACTATGGCAAGCAATAATAAATCCATCATATTGATTTTCCCATTCTTTGAATTTTTCCAGTAAATATTTTTCAGAAATAGCAGCATCGTGATAACTTTCTATGCCCGGCGGGGCTTCATCTATATATTTTACTTCTATTTCTGTAGTTGGTAAAGTATATTTTTTACAGATATTTTCAATACCAACCGTTACTTCTTGCGAACTATTAGGATTTATACATAATATTTTCAAAATAAACCTCTTATAAAGAAATATATTACCGTTTATTTGTCAACTAATTTACCACACTTTGATAGTTTTTCGGCAAGATCTTTCAACCCCAGTTTTTCCAAACCTGACCTGGTCTGCATACCGGTCTTTTTATCCCATCCCCAAAGTGTATAAAACTCATCAAGCATATGATTATATTTATCTTCATCAATCTTTAATCCTTTATAAGGACCGGATTTCACTTTCTCTTTCATAAACCTCTTTGGAGGAAGGTCGTCTTTACGAGACATATCTGTATGAAGAGCATTAAATGCAATTTCAAGATTTCTTCCTATTGCAGCATATTGATTCATTAATTCTTCTTCTGTTAAATCAATTCCCATTCCTGAATTAATCAGTTCTACAAAATCACCTATAGTAAGAAAATTAGCTCCAGACCAGGTTCCCACATAATTACAGATACCGAGATTGTCTTCCAATTCTTTGGTTTTACCCTGCCATACTACACCCTTTGCCTGATTTCGATAATCTGTTACATTAAAATCTCCCGGTCGAGGTTTTGGTCCATATCTGTTGCTCCCCATCGTCGCTCCTCTCAAATGTCTCCCGGCCACAGGTGAAGTAGAGACCGCAAGCGCCCAACCTTTGGGAACACGGAAAGGTTCAATTGAAGGTTGTCCTTTTACCTGAACAAGATAGTATTCTGAATTACGACCAATTTTTTCCGCTGCTTCTACCATACCATCAGCTAACAAATTCCCAATTCCTTCCCTGTAAGCTAATTTTTTAATCATTTTGATTAAAGCTTCACTATTTCCCCAATTTAATTCTAATCCATCAGTGTCTTTTTTATTTATAATACCTTTTTCATATAATTCAAAAACCCAGGATAGTCCGGCTGCCACATAATCACCATCCAGGCCTAATTTGTTGGTAAGTAGCCATGATTCTACCACCGCTTCCGGATCGGAAATATCAAATCGGCAGGCATGTCCCATAATTGTATTAATCCAAAATCCTTCACCTTGATAACCTTTATGTTTTCCCTTGTTTACTTCCATATACGGCATGCATCCAATTGGGCAAGAATAACAGGCTCTTACCCCCTTCTGCATACTGGGAACACCTGTTATAGGATTCATTAATTTAATTCTTTTTTCTTTTTCCCATTGATCATCTTGTCCATTTTTAATCACGATATTAGTATTCCAGCCCTCCCAATCAGGATCAGAGTAAAGATTAAATGGAACTTTGCGCATCATTTTAGAATTAGGTTCATCTTTACATTGTTGGTAACATCTGGCAACAACCTGCATAAATAGCTTCGGTTGGGCAACTTCAATTTTTCCATGACCTCTTACGACAATTGCCTTCAGTTTCTTATCTCCCATGACACAGCCCACTCCTGAACCCCCGGCAGCTTTTGATGTATCTATCATAATTGCCGAACCTCTTACTCTGTTTTCTCCTGCCGGTCCAATACAGGCTATTTTTATATGCTCATCCCCGATTTCTTTTCGCAATATATTTTCTGTTTCATAAACATCCTTACCCCATAGGAACCCCGCCTCTCTAATCTCAACCTTATCATCATTGATATACAGATAAACCGGTTTTCTGGATTTGCCAATAATAATGAGGTTGTCATATCCTGCATATTTCAACTCCGGGCCCCAAAAACCTCCGACATTAGCAGAACCCTTTCCTCCGCTAAATACATTAATGGTGGAAACATCCACTCTGCAAGCACCTGGTGCCAAGGTTCCGACCAGGGCACCTACTCCAAAACAAAGCAAATTTTCCGGGTCATACCATTTTATTTTAGATTCTATTTCATTGACCATAATCAGGGAATTAATTCCCCTGCCACCTAATGTTTTTTCGGCATAACTTTTAGTTTCTTCAGTCCATATCTTCTTATTGGATAAATCTATCCGTAAAATTTTACCTGCTAAACAACCTTTGATACCACCTTTTTTAATCATTATCTTTTACCTCTTTTACTACTTGGAGAGCTCCATACACACAGTATTTTACACATAAAGGTTCTTCCTCATCTACGCATTTATCACAGGTTGTATTCATGCGCCATTTTATGGTGCCATCTTGGGGATTTCGAGAGACAATAATACTACTTCTTTCAGGCCAGAAAGTTTTGGTATGATGATATGAACAAGCTAATTGACAGGTTTTGCAGGCATAACATAAATTACTATTTCTAATAATCTTCATAATTTTTCCTTTAAAAAATAGACTAACAGGTTGATAGATAGTAAAAAACGATATAATGAATAATTCCACATTTAAATCACTCTGCCATTAGTGATTTAAAAAAATAAATTCTAATAATTGGTTTTCTCTCTTACAAAACACAAAGGGGTTGTAAATTAATTACAACCCCTTTGTAAAAATATTATCTTTTTTTCCATTCTGGTGCTGGATAAATTGGTGCATTTTCCTGGGAAGATTCAGGATATACAATAACATATTCGCCATTTTGTACCTGAACTACAGGATGCGGCCATTTAATATTCTGACCTTTTTCATTAAAGGCAATGGCTGGCCAAGTTGAAAGCTCAACATCCAAACTTGACAGAGCATCTCTAACTTTTTCTGTCTCGATTGAATCTGCTTTTTCTATAGCCAATTGTAATAATGTTCCTGCAGCACTTGCACTGGATACGTGGTATTCGGGCATATAATCTTCGCCAAATTTATCCTTGCAAGCCTGAACATAATCTGCAGTGGTCCCAAAAACTTTATCACTAGTTTTCATGTTTGGCAACCACCATTCTCCCTCAAAAGCATATTCAGCATCTGCTCCTAATTCGTCAACAAAACTGGGAATCATGACTCCAACCGAGAATGCATACATTTGTGGATTAATATTTAATTCCTTGCATTGTCTCATGACCATTAAAGTATCCGCGGTATAACCAGCATCTGCTAAAATATCAGGATTTACGGCTTTTACCTTAGTAAGTAGGGTAGATATATCGGTGGCACCAGCAGGATATTTTTCAAAAAGAACGACGTCGAATCCCAATTCTATACACTTATCTCTAAATCCCTCGGCACAACTTAAAGGAAATAGGTCATTTGCAACTATTATAGCAACGGTTTTAGGTTTGGGATCTAAATTTTCTGCCATATAAGCTATTGGAACCATCAACATGGGAGCGGGTGGAAGAATAGAAAATACAAGCTTATATCCTCTTTCGTACACTTTGGTAGCATTTGCTTCCGGAGCTATAGTAATAACACCATATTTTTCTCCGATAGCAGTAGTGGCAAAAGTAATAGAACTGGAAAATGGACCAAATAAAAAGTCTACTTTATTCTGAGTAATTAATTTTTCTGTAAGTTTTGCGCCTCGAACAGGAGTACTCTCGTCATCATAGTAAATCATTTTTACTTCATAGTTTTTACCTCCGGCATCAATGCCGCCATGACTATTTACCCAATCAGCCCATACTTCATATCCATCCTTAACCAATCTTCCTTCATATGCTATTTTCCCAGTCAAAGAAACAGCAGCTCCAATTTTAATAACACCATCTGAAGCAAAAGTATTACCCGTTAAGGCAATCAAAAAAACACTAATTAAGATTATTGATACTAATATTTTTTTCATTTTTCTCTCCTTATTAATTTGGAATTTGATAGTTAACAGTTGCAATTACCTTAATTGATTCATTTATCGCCCCCTCCTCCTTCTTTATTATCTGATTTTGCAAGAGTCCCTCTTTCGGATTTTATATTTAATCTGGATATGTTAGGTTATATTCCCAGATAGGCAGTTTTTATATGTTCATTTTTAGCTAATTTATCAGCCTTATCTTGAATAGAAACTGCTCCTGCCTCCAAGACATATCCTCTGTCTGCAATATCGAGAGCAACCTTTACGTCTTGTTCAACCAATAAAATGCTAATTCCTTTTTCTTTTCTTAATTTAGCAATAATCTCGATCAGATCATCTACAATAACCGGTGCCAATCCTAAAGATAATTCATCAATGATAAGTAGTTTTGGATGAGACATTAAAGCCCTTCCTATAGCACACATCTGTTGTTCACCACCGGATAAATTCCCTGCATATTTTTTTCTATAGCCTTTCAATACTTTAAATAGTGTATAAACAAGATCTAAATCTTCTTTTAGACTTTTATCATTTTTTCTTTGAAAAGCACCCATTAAAAGATTGTCTTCAACGGTTAATCCAGAAAATAGATGTCTTCCTTCAGGTGCAAAACCGAGCCCCATTTTTATTCTTTCCGGAGATTCAGTCTTGATTATATTTTTACCTGAATATATAATTTCCCCTCTAAAGGACGGAATAACTCCGACAATATTCTTCAATAAAGTACTCTTTCCTGCTCCGTTTGCCCCGATAACGCATACAACTTCTTTCTCTTTTACTTCTAGATTAATATCCCATAGAACCTGGATTGCACCATAACCTGCATCAAGATGGGATACTTCCAATAATAGATTATCCTTCATTATTTACCTCCTTGGCATATCTTTTCCCCAAATATGCTTCAATCACTGCTTGATCATTTATTACTTTTTGAGGTGTGCCTTCCACTATTTTTTTGCCATGGTGTAAAACTACAATTCTATCCGAGATTCCCATAACAGCTTTCATAATATGTTCGATATAAACAATAGTTAAATCTTTTTCTTTTCTAACTTTTTTAACTAAAACACTTGCTTCTTCAACTTCTGTCGGATTTAAACCGGCCATAACCTCATCTAAAAAAACCACTTCGGGTTCCATAGCTAACACTCTGGCAAATTCCATTTTTTTAAGGTCAGGCAGGGTAATGCCACTTACCGATGAATCTTTTATCTTTTCTAAGCCTACTAATTTTAATATTTCCCTTGCTCTCTTTGTTGCATTATTCATATCTCTACTTCTATTTCCTCTGCCAAAAAGGGAGCCAACCAACACATTTTCTTCCACTGTCATTCCCATCAAAGGTTTTACTACCTGGTAGGTACGGGTCAATCCCATTCTTGCTATCTGATAAGGTTTTAGATCGCTCACATCAGAATTTTTAAAAAATACTTTACCTGTAGTCTTAAAATAAGTGCCATTAACAAGATTAGTAACGGTTGTTTTTCCAGCACCATTAGGACCGATTAATCCTACTATTTCACCTTTTTTTACTTCAAAGCTAACATCATCTACTGCTTTTAAGGCTCCAAAATACTTACTTAAAGATTTTATTTTTAAAATGATGTTGTTTTCTTCCATTTAAATAGTCACCTTCTTTTCAGCTCTTAATTTTCTCTTTTTTGTAAAATCGGAAATGGAACCCACCATACCCTTGGGAACAAAAATAACGATAACGATAATAATAATTCCCAATACGGCAAGATGATATTCGAGAAAAGCACTCCAGGCAACTTCAGCTAGTAATTCAATAATAAAAGCCCCTATGATAGGACCTAAAATGCTTCCCGCTCCCCCGATCAACATAATAACAATGGTATTCACAGCAATCATAACATCAAAGACTTCATCAGGACCGATAAACGACATCCAATATGCATAAAGAGCGCCGGCTATACTGGTAAAAAGAGCACTTATGGCCCAGGCTATTACTTTATGATAAGTGGTATTAATTCCCATGGAATTTGCTGCCTCTTCGTTTGCCTTTATGCTTCGAATTCCAAAACCAAATTTTGATTTTATTATAAAATGTAAACTCAAACTTGAAATTACCATTAAAGCCAACATTGCTAAATAGAAGTAATTATATACTACACCTGGTGCTTTATCTATAATGGGCAAGGTAGTTCCCATAGCTCCTCCGGTTATCTCAGTAGCGTTTTGCACTACTGATAAAATTGCCCCGCTCATCCCAATTGTAGCAATTGCAAAATAATGACCACGAAGTCTAAGTACTGGGAGTCCCAATAAAATACTAAACAAAATTGCAGTAATAGCAGCTAAAGGAACAACAAGTAAAAAGGGTAACCCTTTGCTCATACCGATAGCCGTAGCATAAGCTCCTATCCCAAAAAACATAGCATTACCAAAAGGTAAATAACCCATATAACCGGACATAAGATTCATTCCCTGGGCAATTACCGCATACATAAAGATAGTAGTAATTACCCTCACCCAATAGCCTGATAAAAAACGCGGTAAAAAGATAAATACGCCTAATGCTATTATTAACAAGAAAATATTTATTTTTTTATTATTTAACACCTATCTCTACCCCTCCTCTTTCAAATAATTCTTGAATTAACCAAAAAACTTTTTTCCCATAAGTCCATAAGGTCTCCAGAGTAAGACGATAACCATGATTACCATACCAATAGCCTCCTGCCATTGTGAACCCAAAAAGGTTGCACCTGCAACTTCTGCAAACCCTAGAAGCAAGCCTCCCGCAGCTGCGCCCCAGATATTTCCTAAACCACCTAATATTGCTATAATAAATACTTTTCCTACGATAATACCTATAAGATGAGGAGAAAAACTATAGATGCTTGCCCAAAGTGAACCGGTTAGACCTGCCAAAGCGGTCCCTAAGGCAAAATTAATCATATACATTTTTTCCACATGAATCCCTACCGCCTGAGCACCTTCTTTGTCTAGGGCAACCGCCTGTATTCCTTTTCCGGTTTTTGTTTTCATCATAAAAAGATAGGTTAGATAGATTATTATTCCGGCTACGATAAAAGATAAAAATTTAATCAAGGGAACATAGGCATCGCCGAATTGAAAATTACTACCAGCGTAAGTAAGGCGTATAGTACGATAATCAGCAGACCACACTTTCAATATAATGTTTTCTATAATTAATCTAATCGCAAAGGTTAAGATAAGAGTAAAAACTATTCCACCTTTCAGAAAGGGTTGCAAGAGTCCGCGATATATTACTGCTCCAAGCACAAAAAGAATAGCACCGGACATTATCATACTAATAAATGGGTCTATATGGAAAAAATTAAAAAATTCCAAGGAAATATAAGAACCCAACATAACCATTGCCCCGTAAGATAGATTAATTATTCCGCTAATACCCCATTGTAAGGAAAAACCTATACCCATTAAGGCATACAATCCGCCCAATAAAATAGCGTTTACTAACATTTGTAATCCCATAGGAACAAACTCCTTTACTTTAACTTTAAAATACAAAATATATAAAGAATTTCTTCATTATTATAAAAACTGATTACTATTGTTAAATAAAATTTACCTCCTTACTAAACCAATTATATCTCGAATAGAGCTATATTTTTTTCTAATCAAATATTCTTTAATTTCATTAATGATCTCTAACATTACATATGGATTACTAAAATTTGCGGAACCCACTTGTACTGCGCTAGCACCGGCAAGAAACATTTCTATTGCATCTTCAGCACAACATATCCCGCCAACTCCTATCATCGGTATATCGATAACTTGTGCAATTTCCCATATCATTCTAACCACTATTGGCCTTATTGCCGGTCCGGATAATCCTCCAATCTTGTTTCCTAAGCGTGGTAATTGCTTATCAACATCTATCGCCATACCCATGAAAGTATTAGAAATAGTTATTATTTCTGCACCAGCGTTTTGTACGGATAAAGCCATTTTTTTTATATCGGAAACATTTGGTGATAGTTTAGCAATAATCGGTTTTGATGAGTTTTTCTTTATATTAATGATTAATTCGTATAATTTATCTTCATTAACACCAAATGGAATCCCATTATTTAGATTAGGACAAGAGAGATTTATTTCTAATGCTGATATTTCTTCTACTTTATTGAGATATCCTGCTAAATTACAAAAATCCTCAACAGAATCTCCCAGAAGGCTAACAATAATAATTTTGTTTGCTTTTTTCAATAAAGGCAATTCTTCTTTTATAAAATATTCTACGCCCTTAGAAGGTACACCGACTGCGTTCAATAATCCACAATCTGTTTCACAAGTCCTTGGCTCAGGGTTTCCTTCTCTTCCTTTGAAAGCAATACTTTTAGGTACTACTGCTCCTAACTTATTAAGTTCGTTTTCATTTAATAGAGTACACATCACATCAAAGGTACCTGAGGCAGGCATAATTGGATTTTTTAAATGTAAAGGACCTAAATCAACTTCTAAGCTCACTTTTTTAGTCATTAAAAATTACCTCTTCCACTGGAAAAACAGGTCCTTCTTTACAAACCCTTTTATACCCGTCTTTAGTTTTATGAACACATCCTTTGCAGGCACCTATACCGCAAGCCATATGTTCCTCTAAACTTACAAATGATAAAAAATTATATGTTTTTTGAAGATCTCTTATGTGCTTAGTAAGCCTTTTTGATCCGCAAGTATAAACAACATCAATTACTATTCTTTTTAAAACTTTCTCTAAAAAATTAGTAACTTTTCCCTTTGCTCCTTTTGAACCGTCATCTGTGGTGTAAAATGTTTCTCTGGAAATAGATTCGATTTTATCGCTGTATAAAAGTAAATTTTCCGTCTGAGCAGATATAAAACTATAAACCCCAATCCCTTTTTGTTTACTTTCTAATATTAACGGCATTAAGGTAGCAATTCCTATACCTCGTGCAACTATAGCAATATTATGTGTATTTTTAGGAATTTTAAAACCATTACCAAGGGGACCTATTAATTCTACTAAATCACCTATCTTTGATTCAGCTAGAATTTTCGTCCCTTTGCCTATCTTTTTATAAAGAATATCGAAAGTCCCCAAATTGGATTCAATCTTATAAAAACTAAATGGTCTTTTTAAAAAAATTTCATTAATTTTCCATTTAGATAACATCACAAACTGCCCGGGTTTAGCTTCTTTAGCAATTTGAGGTGCTTTAATTTTTATTCTATAATAATTGTTATTCAGATTAACCTGTTTAATTATTTTTCCTTTGGTTAGCACTTAATTTCCTTTTTTTAATTTTTACATAATTTTTTATGTTTTTGACAATACCCTTAATCCTTATTTAAATATAACAAATAAAAAATATTTATGTCTTACCGCTAATCAAGGCCAAAAGAGCCATTCTCACATAAAGCCCGTTATGTGCCTGCCTGAAATAAGCAGCTCCTTCGTAATCATCAACATCAATAGATATTTCATTTACTCGTGGTAGGGGATGGAGAATAGTAATTCCTTTTTTCGCACGGTTAATTATTTCTCTATTTATAATATATACACCTTTAACCTTTTCGTAATCCTCCGGATTTTCAAATCGTTCTCTTTGTACTCTCGTTACATAAACCATGTCACTGACTGATAAAGCTTTTTCCACATCTTCGGTTTCTTCAATCTCAGCACCCCGGCTTCTTAGGTCTGATGTTATTTCTACCGGCATTTTTAAGGATTCCGGGGAAACGAAAATCATCTTATTTTTACATAGAGCCATAAAATAACCTAAAGAATGAACAGTTCTTCCATTTTTTAAATCACCTAAAAAAGTTATTGTCTGTCCACCCAAAATTCCTTTTTCCTTGCGGATAGTATAAAGATCTAAAAGAGCTTGAGTGGGATGTTGCCCGGTTCCGTCACCACCGTTAATCACCGGATGAGAAGCATTATCAGCAGCAAGTTGAGCAGCACCTTTCATAGGGTGTCGCATAACGATAACATCTACATAACCATCTATTGTTCTAATGGTATCGGCTAAAGATTCTCCCTTAGCTACAGAAGAGCTTGCCGCGTTCGCCATACTGATGACTCGCGAACCTAATCTGTTAATTGCTGTTTCAAAAGAAAGACGGGTTCGGGTACTCGGTTCAAAAAATAAGCTTGCAACGACCTTTCCTTCCATGTCTCTAATGATTTCTCCGTTTTTAACTCTTCTTTCGAAATTTGCTGCTGTGTTCATAATCAAATTTAATTCTTGAAGCGAAAACTGTACAGTGTTTAATATATCCTTTCCTTTTAACATTTTCATAACTCCTTAAATTTATTTATTATTATTTTTTTTATCACAGTAATGTCGCAAAGCAAAAGAACAATATATCGTACTCTTGCATATTTCCTCTACTAATTTATTTTTCTATAATAGTTCCACTTTGTCCTTCAAATGCTTCTAAGGCCTTATCCAAAGATGTAATGATGGCTTTCTGTCCTCCATTTTTTAAGAATCTTAAGCAGGCTTTCACTTTTGGCCCCATGCTTCCTGCTAAAAAATGTCCTTCATCAAAATAATTTTGAGCTTCTTGTAAGGTTATTTTACCTAAAGCTTTCTCATTGGGTTTGCCATAATTAATTTTAGCTTTTTCTATATCTGTAAGGATTAAAAATATATCAGCACCTACTATTTCAGCTAATCTTTCTCCTGCAAGGTCTTTATCTATAACTGCTTCAATTCCTTTATAATTTCCTTCCTCATCTTCTAAAACCGGTATACCACCACCGCCTGAAGCAATAACAATGACTCCTGCTTTCACCAGTGTTTTAATCACATCTCCTTCTGAATTGGAAATAGGGTCAGGTGAAGGAACAGTTCTTCTCCAACAACGTTCACCTGTTGGTTTTACTTTTTTAAGAATATAGTCAGGGTTATTCTTCTTCATTTCTTTGGCTTCATCTTTGGTTAAAAAATTACCAACAGGTTTAGAAGCATTTTTACCAATAAATTCCGGATCATTTTTATCTACTATCACCTGATTCAGGATAGCACAAACCGGTATAGTAATATCCATTTTTTTAAAATGATTTAATAATGTTTGTTGTAACATGTAACCAATTTGTCCCTGAGTCATCGCTCCCACTACATCCATGGGGTGAGCCGGAACAACATCTTGAGAAAGTTTTTGCTGTACCATTAGATTGCCAACCTGGGGTCCATTTCCGTGAGTAATAACCAATCGATCTTCTTCGCCAAGGCTCTTTACAATTTCTGAAATGTGTTCTGTGGTTTTCCAACAATTCCTAAACTGTTCTTCTGAAGTTCCTTTTTGATTTGCCTGTTTTATTGCATTCCCGCCCAATGCTATTAAAATTACTTTAGCCATTTTTTCTTCTGTCTCCTTTTAGATTATTTATTTACTTATCATAAAAACGAGTATTTTAGATTTTTAGTTTATATCTTTCTAAAATTTCTAAATTATTCTATGTTTACTATTAAAATTTATTTTACTTCTTATATCCCAGCCTCTTGGATAATTTTTGAGAAGAGTTAATTAAAATTGTGGTAAATTTTACAATATTGTTCTTTGATAACCTCTTGGACAACCCGGTAATGGTAATACTGGCAATAACTTCATTATTAATATTTTTAACGGGAACTGAAATTGCTTTTGCACCTTCTTCGAGTTCTTCATCGCAAAAAGCAAATCCATTACGTTTTACTTTTTTTAAATGTTTTTCTAACTCCATAGGATCTATTATCGATTTCGGCGTATACTTATGAAGATTTTTTTTATTAACAATATTTTTAATTTCTTTTGATTGCCGATATGCTAAAAGAACCTTTGCAGAAGCAGCACAATTAAAAGGCATTTCCTTTCCGATATCAACAAAGAGAAGTGAACTTACCTTTAAAGAAGGAGTGATTGAATCTATACAAATACCCTTGTCGTTATACCAGGTAGTTAAAAAAGTAGTAAGCTTGGTTTCTCTGCAAACATCTTTTAAAATTGGTTTAGCAACTTGCCTAAAATCAAAAGAGTTATAAAAGGAATTTGAATATTCAATTATTTGCAGTCCCAGCTTATATTTTAAAGTTTCTTTGTCTTGATTAACTAAAGAATGTTTTAATAAAGTATTTAATATTCTATGAACCGTGCTCTTGGGGAATGATAATTCCAAGCTTAATTCAGTTATTCCAACACTCCTTTCCGCATCGGAAAGATAATTCAATACTTTGATTGATTTCTCGATTGAATTCATAAAAACTATCCTTTATTCATTTCCATTATATGGAACACTGTTCCATATAATTATTAATAAAACAACTTTAATTAATATATCATAGTTTTTTTTAAAAATCACTATTTTTTAAATATTTTTTATTTAATTATTTTATTGATATTTTTATAATTTCAAAACTTGTTGTTATAATTTTAATTTGACTAATACTTTTCTTCTTTATTTAAAATTATAAACACTTAATATTTCTTAATTTTAATATTAAAAATACCTCTTCCCCTATTCCCAAATTCATTCTTTTAAAAATGTGATAAGGTAATTCAGCTAATAAATCATTCCCTTCGGCTTTTACTTTTAATCGAATGACTTCATCACTAACATTAATATCTGTCACAATACCCTTAAATCGATTGACATCCGGGCCGGGAGGTTTTAATTCAGCAATGTAAATATCCCGGGGCAACATTGCAATTTTTCTTATTCTGTTTCCTTCATCGGGAACAATAATAGAAAGACCTCCACAATCAACCTCTGCAATTCCCTTTCCTAAAATTCTGAAACTATTACAATCAAGAATATTCGGTGCCCCAATAAATTCAGATACTTTTTCATTTTCAGGAAAGAAAAATATTTCCTCAACCTTGCCTACCTGTTCGATTGCTCCTTTTTCAATAATTGCTATTCTATCTGCCATTTCTTCTGCTTCTGTAAGGTTATGAGTCACATATATAGTAGTAATCCCTAATATTCTTTGTAATTGTTTTAATTCTCTTCGTAAATATTTTGAAGACTGCAAGTCCAGACTACTCAAAGGTTCGTCTAAAAGCAAAACTTCGGGGGTAAGAGCTAAAGCTCGAGCCAGGGCTACACGCTGTTTCTCTCCGCCACTTAACTCTTTGGGATAACGATGAGTTAAATTTTCTATTCTCAACATCCGTAATAATTCTTCAACTCTATATTTTATTTCATTCGGTTTTTTTCTTTCAATTTTTAAGCCATAGGCTATATTAGAAAAAACATCAAGATGGGGGAATAAATATAAATCCTGAAATAGATAACCTATTTTTCTTTTGCTGGCTGGCAATTTATCGATACACTTGTTCTCAAAAAATACTGATCCCTTATAATCAATCAATCCTGCAATCACATTTAATAAAGTGCTTTTTCCTGCACCATTAGGACCTAATAAAACTAAAAATTCTTTATTAAATATTTCCAAATTAATATTTTTACAAACATATTTTGATATGTTATTAAGTTTTATAGCTGGCATATTTTAACTCCATCGAGCGGTAAATCTGGTTTCCAAAAAAAGAAAAAATCTCTCAAAGATAAAACACATTGCTGCCAATACTATCAGACAGACAATGATAATATCTATTCGCATCAAGCTCTCTGCCTTCATCATCAATGCCCCTATGCCGGTTGGAATAGCAACCATTTCCGCAGCTATAATTACCCGCCAGGCCATTCCGGATTCCAATTTTAAACCGGTAAAAATATTCGGTAATGCTAAAGGAATAACTATCGAAGTTAAAATTTCCCTATCAGATGCTCCTAAACTTTTAGCTACCCGTATATAATTTTTATCTACCATTTTAATTCCAGTGGAAGTATTATAAAGGATGGGAAAGAAAGAACAGATAAATATGATAGCAATCGGTAATATTTCGCCAATTCCCAGCCATAGCATTAAGAGCGGTAACCAACCTAAAGCCGGTATGGGATAAATCAGGCTAATTATCGGGTTTAGTGCTTTGTCAATCAGACTTTTCCATCCCATTAAAATTCCTATAAGTAATCCGGCGATAGAACCAAAAGAAAAACCAATTAAAACACGTAAAAAACTGCTTAAAAAATTCTTCCCCAGCACACCATTAGCTGTAAGATAATAGAAT
>Ga0222636_1000370_pt1 | contig 24424 bp, 23 predicted proteins | sample AntAcemetagen141_FD_179811 | JGI IMG/M metagenome (GOLD analysis project Ga0222636, IMG submission 179811) | Saline water microbial communities from Ace Lake, Antarctica - #141 | ecosystem: Environmental > Aquatic > Non-marine Saline and Alkaline > Saline | place: Antarctica: Ace Lake...
GTGCGTATTGCATACGCCCTACGCTAGTAATGCTAACGGCTATTCCTTGTTTCATCGGTGCATTGGAGAATGGGTCAATTGGTGAATTAATTTATTGGAGGGTCGACTATTGAATAGATTAAAAGATACTATTAAAATAATTTCTTTTGATGCGGATGGAACTTTAGTGGATCCGGAATATAATGATTTAATATGGTTTAAAGAAATTCCTCAATTGATAGCCAGGAAGAGAAATATATCTTTTGAGGATGCAAAAAAAACTGCATTAAAAGAATATAATGATTTAGGAAAAGATAATTTAAATTGGTATGATATTAATTACTGGATCTCTTATTTTGCTTTAGAAATATCCCCTAATAAAATTTTAGAGAAATATGAACCCCAAGTTCAAATATACCCCGAAGTAATCCCCCTTTTAGAAGAATTAAAGAAGAATTTTATACTTATTGTTATTACTGCAATGCCTCGTGAATTTCTAATTCCCAAAATGAAAAACTTGGAAAAACATTTTAAATTCACTTTTTCTGCCATATCTGATTTCAAAGAATTAAAAAATACTGTGATTTATTCGAAAATAACTAAAATGCTAAATGTATCTCCTGAACAAATATTGCACATAGGTGATAACTGGAAATTTGATTATTTAGCTGCCCGTAAAGCGGGTCTGAATGCCCTTTATCTAGACCGCAACAATATAAAAAAAGAAAAACATATTATAAATAACTTGGGGGAAGTTAATAAAATAATAAGACAATAATAGGATAGTATAAAGTATAATTACGGTATATAGAGAAAAACGAAAAGTATAAAATGCAGAGCCATAACACAAAATTTTAAATTTAGATATGTACTAATATCTATTTAGTTTTTTATCTTATCTTGCACGCTATGCATGTTATATGGCGAAAATAAAAAACTAAAGCAGAAAAAACAGAGCTTAAGATCTAATGTTGAGAGAAAAAGTTTTGAGGTTTAAATTATATTTTTTCGTTTTTTATTTTAACTTTTTGGTTTAATTCTTATAAGTTTTACTAATTTAGCACTATAACCTAAACGCTATATGATAATTCTATACTAATGACAAAATTAATTGGCTAATATGTAAAGAGGTGATAGCAATGCCGGAATTACCAGAAGTAGAAACCATCAAATTAGGCCTTCAAAAAAAAATTAAAAATAAACAAATAAAAGAGGTAATAATAAAAGTTAATAAAATAATAAAAATTCCTTCTTTGGAGAAGTTTGCTGCAAAAATAAAAGGGAAAATAATTAGGAAAATAGATCGCCGGGGAAAATATATTATTATCCATTTAAATTTAGAATACAAGTTAGTAATTCATTTGGGCATGACTGGACTTTTAATCTATCCCTATGACTGTAAAGTTAAAAAGAAAGAAATTAAACCAAAACATAATCATATTATTTTTATTTTTTTAGATAATACTCAATTAATTTTTAATGATGTTAGAAGATTCGGGAAAGTATATTTAGTTTCTAATCTTAATGAAATAGAAACTATATGTAAATTAGGGATTGAACCTTTAGATGATTATTTTACAGAACAAGTCTTTATTCAAATATTAAATAAAAAGAAAAAAAGTAAGATAAAGCCATTTTTAATGGATCAGAAATTTATCACTGGTTTGGGCAATATTTACGCTAATGAAGTGCTGTATAGATCGAATATTCACCCTTTAAGACTAATTTTTTCTCTTAACAAGGAAGAAGTTAAAGATTTGCACCAGCAGATTAAACTGGTATTGAATGAAGCAATCGAGCTTCGGGGAAGTACGGTAGCTGATGAGGCTTACCGGGATTCAGATGGTAAAAAAGGAGAATTTGTTAAGAAATTACAGGTTTACGGCCGGAAAGGTAAACCTTGTATAAAATGCGGCTCTCCTATAGAAGTTGTAAGGATAAATGGTAGAAGCTCATTTATCTGCCCCCAATGTCAAAAATTATAAAAACTAATGGTTAATTTAATTATTGGAAATCCAGGTAATTTCCTTCTCTTTACGCAATACAAGTTAGTGGTTAATTTTGCCGGGACAGGTTAAGTAAAAATGTTTATTGTTAATATCTTTTTTTCTTTTATTTTCTTTATCTTTCTTAGCGCGATATATGATACTATATGCTTGTCCGATAATAATAACCCAAGTATTGATTCAACACTATTATAAAATATTATAAAATACTTGATTAAACAAAAAAAGAATAATATAATATATGAAGTATTTTTTCAATAGTACTTTTTATAATCATATTCTCCGAGCTATTTTACCTAATGCAAAAACAATGGTGATTTAGCCGAAAGGGAACAAAGGGAAACTTTTGTCCCTCCCGTGTTTGGAAAGGAGAGCATAATTTATTTTTAAATTTATTGACCAGCACCAAACATTGTGTTGGTTTTTTTATTTTTCTTTAAGAAATGTGCTTACTTGAGACTGGAAATAAGAACTAAACTAATATATGAATAAATATAGGAGGTAAATGACTATTATGTTTAAGCCTTTACTTAATGTAACTACTCCTGACAAAGCCATTCAACTTTTAAAAAATCATCTGAATTTAGAAACATATAAGCAAAAAAACAGAGAGAATATAAATATAAAAGATGCTTTAAATCGAATATTATCCAAAGATATATCAACCCTAATTAATTTACCGGGATTTAACCGTTCCATAATGGATGGTTATGCTATTAAAGCAGAAGATTCTTTTGGAGCAAGCGAAAGTTTGCCCTCCTATTTAAGGGTAATAGGGGAAATATATATGGGATGTAAGCCTGAATTTAAAATAAACTTAGGTGAAGCAGTTAAAATATCTACAGGTGGAATGCTTCCTGATGGAACCAATGCAGTTGTCATGTTGGAATATGTTGAACAAGTTGATGAAAAAAATATTGAAGTAAGGAAGTCAGTTGCTCCATGGGAAAACGTTGCTCGGAAAGATGAAGATCTAAAAGCGGGGAAAATTATATTAAAAAAGGGACATAAATTACGTCCACAGGATATAGGAATTTTAGCCGGTATCGGAAAAATAAATATTGAAGTATATAAAAAACCGAAAATAGCAATCATATCAACGGGTAATGAAATTATCGCAGCTAAAGATACTCCCGATTTTGGCCAGGTAAGAGATATAAATTCTTATACCTTGGGAGCTTGTATTCTAGAAACACAAACCACTCCAGTGTATAAAGGAATTGTAAAGGATGAGAAAATTCTTTTAGAGGGAAAAATAAGAGAAGTAATTAAAAAAAAGGAAGCTGATGCAATCATCATTTCCGGTGGAAGTTCAGTGGGCAGCAGGGATATCACACTCGAAGTACTTGATAAATTAGGTAAACCCGGAGTACTGGTCCATGGAGTTTCCGTAAAGCCGGGAAAACCTACAATTATTGCTGTAGTGGATAATATACCAATATTCGGTTTGCCCGGTCATCCTGTATCAGCTATGATTATTTTTGATATTTTTGTAAGAACTTTGATTACCTGGCTTCAGGGAAGTGATTGTCAGTTCAAATCTAATACACAAATTGAGGCGGAAATTGACAGTAACATAGCATCTGATTCCGGAAGAGAGGAGTATGTCCGTGTGTTATTATATGATAAAGAAGGTAAATATTTTGCAAAACCAATTTTAGGAAAGTCGGGATTAATTTCCAATATGGTTCAAGCATCAGGATTAGTAAAAATCGATTTAAATATTGAGGGTTTGGAAAAAGGTTCAAAAGTAAAAGTAAAATTATTTTAGTTCTGTATAAACCAAAGAAGGGATAAGAAAAATTTTGAAAAGAAACATTTATTTAAATAAATTATCTTTAAAAGAAGCACATGATAAATTCAATAAAGTATTATATAAAAATAAACTGAATCTGCCTATAGAAGGAGAATTGATTTTCGCAGTTGATTCATTAACTCGAGTAACTGCTGAACCGGTTTTTGCTAAAATATCTTCTCCTTATTTTCAATCTGCGGCTATGGACGGAGTTGTAGTAAAAGCTGAAATTACTTTCGGAGCTTCTGAATCAACTCCCGTAAAACTTAAGAAAAATCTTGATTTTTATTATATTAATACCGGTAATATTATTCCGCAAGGTTTTAATGCAGTAATAAAAATTGAAGATATTAATATTGTAAATAAAGTTATTTCTCAAAATGAGAACCAAAAAAGATCTTTTTTTAAAAAGGCAGATAGAGGTATTAGTGAAGAAATTGAAATATATTCAGCTGCCTTCCCGGGACAGCATATTAGAAATATTGGAGAAGATATTGTGGCAAACCAATTAATTCTTTCGGTAAATCATAAAATTAGACCGGTAGATATAGGTGGGCTTTTGGCTGGCGGAATTAGTGAACTTTTAGTTAGAAAAAAACCTCGAATAGGTATAATACCTACCGGGGACGAATTAATTGAACCCGGAGAAAAAATATTTCCCGGAAAGATAATTGAATATAATTCCAAAGTTATCAAAAATATGATCTCTGAATGGGGAGGGGAAGCATCAATTTTTAATATTGTTCGAGATATTCCGAATGATTTAATAAGTATTTTAAAAAAAGTCATCCAGCAGAGTGATATTGTTGTAGTATTGGCAGGTTCTTCTGCTGGTTCGAAAGATTTTACTTCAAAAATTATTCAAAGTTTGGGAGAGATTTTAGTACATGGTGTTACAATCATGCCCGGGAAACCGACTATTCTGGGAATTATCGATAAGATCCCCGTTATTGGTCTCCCCGGATATCCGGTTTCCATGTTTATTTCAGCTGAGCAATTTTTAAAGCCTCTTATATTTAAAAAACTTGGTTTACAATTAAAAAATCGTGAAATGATTAAAGCTGCTATGGCGCAAAAAGTAGTATCTCGCTTAGGAAATGAGGAGTTTTTAAGAGTAAGATTAGGAGAGATAGATGAAAAAATAATGGCATTTCCTCTTCCTCGAGGTGCGGGAATAATAAATTCTTTAATTGAAGCAGATGCATTTATTCGGATTCCTTCTCTCAAAGAAGGATTAGACTATCAGGAAGAAGTGAATGCAGAACTTATGCATAATTTAACCAACATTAAAAATAACATCATTGTAACCGGCAGCCATGATTTAATTTTAGATGTTTTGAAAAATGAATTACAAAAAAATATTTCAAATCTGAATTTAGTTTCCTTTAATGTAGGAAGTATGGGGGGATTATTAGCTTTAAAGCAAAGAAAAACTCACCTTGCCACTTCCCATTTATTAGACCCGGAAAACGGAGAATATAATTTTTCATATATTAAAAGGATTTTGCCACACAGAGAGTTAAAAGTAATTAATTTGGCTTACCGGGAACAAGGAATAATGGTAAAAAAAGGAAATCCCAAAAATATAAAAAGTATAGATGATTTAGTAAAAAAAGATATTACCTTTGTTAATCGACAAAAAGGTTCAGGCACTAGGGTTTTATTGGATTATCTATTAAAGGGCAAAGGATATAATCCTTTAAGAATTAAAGGTTATTCCCGGGAAGAATACACACATTTAATGGTAGCCTCTTCGGTTGCAGAGGGAAATGTGGACGCAGGTTTAGGTATTTTATCTGCTGCCAAAGCTTTTTATTTAGATTTTATCCCAATTGCCAAAGAAAGATATGATATAATTTTGTCATTGGAATTCTATTCAAATTGGAAAATGAAAGAAATTCTTCAGATTATAAGATCAGAAAATTTCCAAAAAAAAGTATTGGATTTAGGAGGTTATGATCTCACTCTAAGCGGAAAGGAAATAAAAAATGAATCAATTAATTGACAATTTTGGTAGAGAGATTAGTTACCTTCGAGTTTCAATTACTGATCGATGTAATTACCGATGTATTTATTGTCGACCTGAAAAATCATTTAGTTTTATTCCTCATCAGGAAATATTGAGATACGAAGAGATGGTGGAAATTATTGAAGAAGCAGTAAAACTTGGTATATCAAAAGTGAGGATAACCGGAGGAGAACCTCTGGTAAGAAAAGACGTTTTGAATTTTGTCCGTCAATTAAAAAAAATAAAAAAACTGAAAGATATTTCTTTGACTACGAATGGTTTTTTTCTTGGCGAATATGCTAATAAATTAAAAGCTGCAGGTTTGAACCGGGTGAATGTCAGCCTGGATTCATTACAGGAAGAGAGATATAGAAAAATTACACGAGGGGGGAGTCTTGAAAAAGTTTTAACAGGGATATATACTGCGATAGAAGCAGGACTGCTTCCCATTAAAATTAATACCGTGGTGATAAAAGGAGTTAATGATGACGAAATTGATGATTTTGTAAAATTAACTTTGAAATATCCGGTAAATGTTCGCTTTATCGAATTCATGCCATCTACGGATACATTAATCAATGAATATGAAAATGGTTTTATTTCGGTATTGAAGATAAGAGATGACTTGATAAAAAAATATTTGTTAGAACCTGTAAAAATTTATACCAATAATGGACCTGCAAAATATTATCAAATAAATGGTTCCAAAAGTACCGTAGGATTTATCACAGCTTTGAGCCAACACTTTTGTGAGAGTTGTAATCGAATAAGATTAACCTCCGATGGAAAAATAAGGCCTTGTCTTTTTTCTAATAAAGAGATAGATATTAAAAGTGAAATTAGAAACTCGGAAAAATTAAATATAAGTACTCCTTATTTAAGAAAAAAGTTGATACAGGAAAAGATAATTGAAGCAGTAAAATTAAAACCTGCAAGCCATCAACTAAATACGAAAGTAAAAAATAATATCTCCTTCCAAATGTCTAAAATCGGAGGATAAATAAAAAAGAAGGTAGTTGATAGAAAATGGGTAAAAAAATGCAAGGAAAAATATTGGCAGTGTGCCAAAGTAAAGAGAAGGGAACGGTTAAAAAAAATATCGGCTCAGGAATTTTCGTAAAAAATTATGGTTTGGAAAACGATGCTCATGGTGGAAAATGGCATCGTCAAGTTAGTTTATTGGGAATCGAAAGTATTAATAAAATGAGAAGAAAAGATTTTGAGATTGGATTTGGTGATTTTGCAGAAAATCTAACAACTATAAATATCATTTTACATAAATTAGTTCCCGGGACCAAATTGTCAATTGGAAAAAACGTTCTATTAGAAATAACCCAAATTGGGAAAAAATGTCACCATGATTGTGAAATTAAAAAGAAAATCGGAGAGTGTGTCATGCCGAAGGAAGGAATATTTACTCGAGTGTTAAGAGGGGGTATGGTGCAAACTGGAGATATTATTGAGGTCATTTAACGGAAATTTAATTGAATTTTGTATTTAATCAGAATAATTTCTATTACATTTGCTATTCAGAATTATTAGGTATTTAGGAATCTTGAATCGGAGGTTGATTAATTAAATGGACAAACCGAAATTTACACATTTTAACGAAGAAGGAAGAGCTCAAATGGTAGGTGTCGGCAAAAAAGAGAATACTCTTAGAATGGCTATTGCTGAAGCTGAAATAGTTATGTTGCCGTCAACTTTAAAAATGATCAAAGATGGAAAAGCTTTTAAGGGTGACGTTTTAGGAGTAGCTCAAGTTGCCGGAATCATGGCTGCAAAAAAAACTTATGAAATTATTCCAATGTGTCATCCTCTATTATTGACTCATATTAATATTAATTTTAAAATTGATGAAGAAAATAACAGAGTCATTATTCAATCACAGGTAAAAACTATGGGAAAAACCGGAGTAGAAATGGAACCATTAACTGCTGTTTCAATGGCTGCTTTGACTATTTATGATATGTGTAAAGCAGTAGACAGAGGAATGACTATTCAAAATATTCATCTAGTGGAAAAAATAGGTGGACGAAGCGGGCATTATCAAGGCAAATCAAAAATGGAGAAATAAAAAATTATGTCAGAAAAACTAAAAGGCAAGATAACCGCAGTTTGCCAAAGTAAAATAAAAAAAGAAAAGAAGAGGGTTGTAAAAGAAGGACTAATCCTTAAGGATTGGGGATTAGAAGGCGATGCCCATGCCGGTAAATACCATAAACAGATAAGCATCCTAAGCCTTGATAGCATTAACAAAATGCGATATTTGGGAGTAAATATTAATTATGGTGATCTTTATGAAAATTTAGATGTAGAGGGAATTGTTTTACATGAGTTACCTATAGGGACAAAACTAAAAATTGGAAAAAATATTTTACTTGAGATGACTCAAATTGGAAAAAATGAAGAATATTTATTAGAAATTGATGGTAAGGTAGTAAGTTCAATAATGATCAAAGAAGGAATTTTTACCCGAGTTTTACAGGGTGGAAAAGTAAAGCCCGGTGATGAAATTAAGGTGGTTTTCAAATGATTAAAGTAGGTATTTTAACCGTAAGTGATAAAGGCTCGCAAGGGGAGAGAGAAGATCTGAGTGGAAAAAAAATAAAAGAGATTGTATCTGAAATCGGTGGGAAAGTAAAATATTACAAGATAATTCCTGATGAGCAAGAGTTGATAAAAAAAGAGTTGATTAAAGCAGTTGATAATATACATCTCGATTTAATTTTCACTACCGGCGGTACTGGTTTGGCAAAAAGAGATGTGACACCGGATGCCACCTCTGAAGTAATAGAAAAAATCGTACCAGGAATTAGTGAGGTGATTAGAAGTGAAAGTTTTAAAAAGACTAATCGAGCCATACTATCTCGTGCAATTTCCGGAATTAGAGGGGAGTGTCTGATTATAAATTTACCCGGTAGCCCTAAGGGGGTCAAAGAATCTTTGGAAATAATATTAGAAGCTCTACCTCATGGAATAGATATTTTAAAAGGTCAAGCTTCTGAATGTGGAAAAAACGAATAAAATGGATGAAAATTTATGAAAATAATATTTTTAGGTACCGGTTCGGGATCACCTTCTCTAAAGCGAAATGTATCTTCCATAGCTCTTGTTTTTCTAAAAAAGAATAGATTGTGGTTATGGGACTGTGGAGAAGGTACACAACATCAGATTCTAAAAACTTCTTTAAAGATATCCAAGTTAGAGAAGATATTTATTTCTCATTTACATGGAGATCATTTATTCGGACTTCCTGGTCTATTAGCTTCCAGAGGTTTGGTTGGTGGAAAAAACCAGCAAATAATTCAAATATTCGGTCCGGAAGGGATCGACATATACCTGAAGAAAACGTTGAATTTAACAAAAACTTATATTCCTTATGAAATTAAAATAAAAACTATACCTCCAAATGTGCCATCTGGTATCATATATGAAGATGCAGAGTATAGAGTTAAATACAGTGAACTTACTCATAATATTAAATCATATGGATATTCTTTGGAGGAGAAAAAGAAACACAGTCATTTTTTAGTAGAAAAAGCTCAAAAACATAATATAAAACCAGGTCCGGCGTACAAAGCTTTAAAAGAAGGGGAAACAGTTAGATTGCCTGATGGTAGGATTTTTCAAGGAAAAGATTTTATTGATTGTATTAAAAAAGGCAAAAAAATAGTTTTTGGTAGCGATACGACTTTCTCAAAAAATCTAATTTTTTTAGCGAAAAATGCTGATCTCTTAATTCATGAATCAACTTTTTCCCATAAAGATAAAGAAAATGCACAACGTAATTTTCATTCAACAACGGTGATAGCTGCAAATGTTGCAAAAGAGGCAGAAGTAAAACAACTTATATTAAATCATATCAGTTCGAGATATGGCGTAACAAGCAAAAAAAATAAAACAGATGAAAAAGATTTACTTATTGAAGCTCAAAATATATTTCCGGATACATTAATGGCAGAAGATTTTATGGAATACATAATATAAAAATTTAAAATAATACTATTCCCACCACGAAATTCTAGTCCAAATCTTTTCTTGGACTATATACGCGATACTCGAATACTGATTAAATGATTTGAATTTTGTTTACTTTTGCGATATTATTGATATTGTCGAATATGTTAAAAGATTTAGTGATTTTAAAGGAGGGAGAGGTAAAATGAAAGCAGTGATAGATAAAGATTTATGCACCGGATGCGGGCTTTGCGAAGATACTTGCCCTGAAGTATTTGAATTGAAGGAGGACATAGCAACAGTTAAAGTTAGCAATGTACCTGATAATTTGGTAGAATCATGCAAACAGGCCGCAGAAGATTGCCCGGTTGAAGCAATAACCTGTGAGTAAATAGTAAAATGTTTTTAAAAAAGGGAGGCAAATATATTGCTATTTGCCTCCCTTTTTTTAATGGGAATTTTAAAAAGCGAGTAGCATTTTTTACTTCTTGTTTTTGTCAAGTGCCTTATTGTTGACAAAAAAAGTCATAAATAATATAATTTTAAAAATAACTTTCCAAATAAATAAACTGTAGTTTGTCATTTAATAAAAATAAACAAAATTATACATAAAGATTGTTTATTAGATATATAATAAAAGTTGATTTGTGCTAATAATGCTCTTACCAAACAAAAAAATATACAATTTATATCAGTTAATAAATTTGATAAGATGAGAATCTGGACATTAGAACACTAACATAAAAAGGAGAAAAACCAATGAAATTATCTACCAGAGGAAGATATTCACTTCGAGCGATGATTGATTTAACCCAAAACCAAAGTAGTAGTATAAAACCGATCTGTTTAAAAGATATTTCTTTAAGGCAGAGGATTTCATTACAATACTTGGAACAATTATTTAACAAATTAAAAAAGGCAGGTTTGGTAAAAAGTACTCGAGGTGCTTGTGGTGGTTATTATTTATCCTGTAAAGCTGAAAATATTAGCACAGGAGAAATTATCAGAGCTGTTGAAGGACCTATAGTACTAGTTAATTGTATCGATGATGTACTTCAGAATAATAAAAGCATTGGAAATAAATGCGATTTAATCGAAGACTGTGTGATAAAAATATTTCTGGAAGATATTTCAAAAAAAATAAATAAACATTTTGATGATATTTCTTTAAAAGATTTATGTAATATTGCAATAAACAATAGCGAGAGGAAAATGGATGATTAATAAAATTAAAGCAGTAGCATTATTCTCCGGGGGATTAGATAGTATTTTAGCCATTAAGTTAATCATGATACAGGGGATAGAAGTAATTGGCGTTAATTTTAAAACTCCCTTTTTTGGTCTGGATGAATACCCTTCAATAAAAAGTTTTGATATTAATTTGAAAATCATAGATATAAGCAATGAATATATGAGAATACTTAAAAATCCAATTCATGGATATGGAAAAAATATAAACCCCTGCATTGATTGCCATGCTTTTATGTTTAAAAAAGCCGGAGAATATATGTCCAGAATTAACGCTTCATTTATAATTAGTGGAGAAGTATTGGGTGAAAGACCAATGTCTCAGAACAAGGGTAGTTTGCGCACAATAGAGAAGGAATCGGGATATCCGGGTCTGATACTAAGACCCTTATCTGCTTTACTACTTAAGGAAACCATTCCGGAAAAAACAGGTCAGGTAAATAGAAATCAATTGTTGGATATATCAGGTCGTTCTAGAAAAAGACAAATTGAATTAGCCTCACGGATGGGAATAGAAAATTATCCCTCCCCTGCAGGGGGGTGCAAATTAACCGAACCCGGTTTTTCTCATAGATTAAAAGATTTGTTTATACAAAAAAAATATTCCTTAGAGGATATAGAGTTGCTAAAAATTGGCAGACATTTTAGGTTAGATAAAAATACTAAAATAGTAGTAGGTAGAAATAAAGATGAAAATAGTCAAATGGAAAGGTATTTTCATAATGGAGATATTTTATTGAAGGCGAGAGATCTTAAGGGTCCGATTTCCTTATTGAAAACAAATGGAAATTTAAATGATGAGTTAATTAATCAAGCCTGCAGAATTATCGCAAGATATTGCGACAAAGAAGAATTTGATGAAATAGAGATAAATTATTATTATTATTCGCACCAGGATGATCCGAAAAATAAAAAAGTAAAACCGATGAAGGAAAAACAATTAGATATTATAAGAGTTTAAAAATATAATTCAAGCGATATAAAGAGAATAGGCTAAATGATAAAAAAAGTAAAAAAGAAAGTATTAGTGGCAATGAGTGGGGGAGTAGATAGCTCCTTAGCGGCTGTTCTATTGAAAGAAACGGGATATGAAGTTTGCGGTGTTACAATGAATCTTTTTAATAGCAGAACAGTAAATCTTAAAGGAATTAAAGATTATAGCAATAATGAAAAGAATATTGAAATTGCCAAACAGGTTGCATATAAATTAAATATTCCATGGACATTGTGGGATTTCTCTTGTGAATTCAAAAAAGAGGTGATTACATATTTTTGCAGTGAATATCTGATAGGAAAAACCCCTAACCCTTGCGTGGAATGTAATCAAAAAATAAAATTTGAGCTTCTTTTAAAAAATGCTCTATCAATTGGAATTGATTATATTGCCACCGGTCATTATGCATTGAATGAATTTAATAAACAAATAAATCAATATATTTTAAAAAAAGCAAAAGATGAGAAAAAAGATCAATCTTATTTTCTTTATAAATTAGGACAAAAAATATTATCGCACGTCATATTTCCTTTGGGTGAACTAAAAAAGGAAGAAGTAAGGGAATTGGCAGATAAATACGGACTGGAAAATTATAAAAAACCGGAAAGTCAGGAAATTTGTTTTATACCGGATAATAATTATAGGGAATTCTTAAAAAGAAATATCTCCCGAACTATCATCCCGGGTTTTTTTAAAGATATAAAGGGAAATACATTAGGAGGGCATCAAGGAATACCTTTTTATACTATCGGACAAAGAAAAAAATTAGGTGTATCTTTAAATAAACGTAAATATGTAATAAAAATAGACGCGCAAAAAAATGAAATTATTTTAGGCGATAATAGCGACCTTTACAAAAGTAAATTTAAAGTAATTAATTTAAAAATAATTTCCGGTAAAAGATTTTTATTTCCGATGAAAGTAGATATAAAAATAAGATATAATTGTAAAAGTGCACAGGCAATTCTATACGATTGCGGAGCGGGAAAAATATTGGTTGAATTTAAAAAACCTCAAAGAGCTATAACCCCCGGGCAAGCTGCAGTTTTTTACAATGATGATTCTCTGCTGGGGGGCGGAGTCATTGAATAACATCGAAGTGAATAATTTAAGATTTCATCTTTACTCAATAATGATTTGTATAACAATTAATTTATATTAATTATCGAATCTACTCATCCCCGGGTAGATTAACTACCAGCTTCACAACCATTCTTTAGTAGATTATGTATAATTCCAAAATGGTATCCATTTAATATTTAAAGTTACAAGCTTCATAGTAAAATATTCCCGAAAAAAATCAAATAAGATTTTTGTTTATAGCTAAGTTTAAAAGTAAGCGATTTACTCAAATAGGTAATTATTCACATACTTTTAGCAATTAGTATTACGAGATTAATATTTTTTACGTGGTAAGCATGAGACATCTGGAAAATAAAATTTGCTATCTGTAAAAAATCATGCTATATTACCTGTATACAAAAATGTATACAGGAGTTTTTTAAAATGCATTTTATCAGAATTGGCGAAAAAGTGATCAGTAAAGAAAAAATAAACAAGGAAATAAATAAGATTCTAGAATTGCGCACCGAAGGCATAACTCAAGAAGGAGTTGCTCGTAAATTAGGAGTCGAAAGGACCTTTGTATCAAGATTGGAAAGTTTAGGTGAGATAAGAAAAGGAAAAAGAATTGCCTTGATTGGTTTTCCTATTCAAAACATAGAAGAATTGACTAAATCAGCAAAAGAGATAGGCATTGAATATGTTTTTCTTTTAACTCAAAAAGAGAGATATAGGTTTGTTGAGGAAAAAAATAAAATTGAGTTGTTCAATGAAATCATGAAAATCATTGTTAAATTATCAGATTTTGATTTAATTATCTTTTTAGGCTCAGACAAAAAAGTTCCTTTAGTTGAAAAAATATTTAGCGTTCAAGTAATCGGGAAAGTCATAGGTCATTCGCCCATCAAAGAAGATAAGTATATCAATCCCGAAAAAATAATAGAAATTGTAAAAGATATAAAGATTTGATAACAGATTTATATGGAGGGTTAAAGATGAAAAAAGTCCTGGGAGTTAGTTTGGGTTCTTCAACGAGAGACCATAAGGTGCAAATAGAAATATTAGGTGAAAAGGTTGAAATCGAAAGAAGAGGAACTGATGGCGATGTGAAAAAGATGATTCAAATATTTCAGGAGAATGATGGGAAGGTAGATATCTTCAGTTTAGGAGGGACAGATCTATATTTGTATTCCGGACCTCACGGGAAAAGATATACTATAAGAGAATCAGAAAAGATAGTTAGTGTTATCAAAAAGACTCCTATTGTAGATGGTACCGGGATAAAATATGTATTAGAAAAAAGCGTAGTAAAATATATTGATAATCAAACTGATATTAGCTTAAAAGGAAAAAAAGCTTTAGTTACTATTACTGTGGATAGATATGGAATGGCAGAGGGTTTAATAGATGTTGGATGTGAGATGACTTTTGGAGACTTGATATTTTGTTTAAACATTCCTATCCCGCTTCATTCTTTTCGAAGTATTGAAATTTTTGCTCAGTTACTTTTACCTATATTAGTACATGTCCCTATAAAATATTTGTATCCTACAGGCGAAAAGCAGGAGAAGTCTAATTTAAAGTATGTTAAATATTTTCAAGATGCTGATATAATTGCCGGTGATTATTTAGGTATAAGTCAATATATGCCAAAAGAAATGAATGGAAAGATAATTATTACAAATACAGTGACAAGCGCTAATGTAAAAGATTTAAAAAATAGAGGAGTAAAATATTTAATAACTACAACACCGGAATTCGAAGGAAGATCTTTTGGAACAAATGTATTTCAGGCTACTTTGGCTGCTGTTTCAGGAAAATCTCCGGATGAATTATCCCCGGATGACTACCTGAAACTAATAGAAAAAATTGGATTCAAGCCGAGAATAGAAAAATTAAACTAATAAATTGAAATAAAGGGAGGAGAAAAATGACAATTTTATTAGAAGATAAAATTAACGAACTCAAACAAAGAACAGATAAAATGAAAGAAAATGGTAAATTCTTTTACTTAAAAACAGTAGAGAATGCATCAGAATCAAGAGTGTTCATTGATCAGAAAGAAAAAATAATGTTTGCTTCTTATAACTATTTAGGATTAATTGATCATCCTAAATTAAAAGAAGCAGCCATTAATGCTCTTGAAAAATACGGAACAGGAACTTCCGGAGTTCGTCTATTATCAGGAACCACTAAAGTGCATGAAGAATTAGAAGCAAAAATTGCAGAATTCAAAGAAGCAGAAGCTGCCATTACTTATACCAGTGGATATGTTACCAATTTAGCGGTTATAACTTCTCTTTACCAAAGAGGAGATCTGATTGTAATGGACAAAATAGATCATGCCAGCATTATTGATGGATGTATACTTTCCGGAGCAAGACATAAAACTTTTTTACATAATGATATGAATAGCTTAGAACAGATTTTAGCTGATTCTGATGATTTTGTAAATAAAATAGTGATAGTAGATGGCGTTTATAGCATGGAAGGAGATGTAGCTAATTTGCCCGAGATATCACGATTAGCTAAAAAATATAATGCTAAAGTAATGGTAGACGAAGCCCATTCTATAGGAGTTTTAGGCAAAACGGGTCATGGGATAGAGGAACATTTTGGTTTAAAAAATGCAGTAGATATTCACATGGGAACTTTGAGTAAAGCTATTCCTTCCGTAGGAGGATATATAGCAGGAAACAAAGATATGATTGATTATTTAAAGCATAACTCAAGGCCCTTTATTTTCTCCGCTCCTCTTCCTCCGGTTACTGCCGCAGTAGCCAAAGCTGCTTTGGAAGTGATTGAAGATGAGCCGGAACGTATTGAAAACTTACGGAAAAATATTATAAAATTTAAAGAAGGAATCCGCTCAATGGGTTATAATATTGGGAATAGCACGACTGCCATTGTTCCTCTTATTATCGGTGATGAAGAAGAGACATTAGAACTTTGTAAAATGGTGAATGATGAAGGAATTTTTATTTGTCCTATTGTTTTTCCTGCAGTCCCAAAGGGAACAAATAGATTAAGATCTCATGTATTAACAACCCATACAGATGAAGATATTGAAAAAGCCTTGGAGATTTTTGAAAGATGTGGTAAAAAATTAGGAATAATATAGTATTAGATAAACGCAAATTTGTGAATACTTTATGAGGTAATCGAGGAAAAAATTTATATTTATCAATACTTTTTTTGTTAGCAACATGACAAGCATTAAATTTATTTGACAAGAAAAAAACAATACCTTATAATCTCTTGTAAAGATAATTAACGAATTAACTCTTAGGCACTATTACTCTATTAAAAGATAATAGTGCTTATTGTTAATTCGTAAAAACGAATGCATGAAAATAAGATAATTATGCTTTTGTACAAGATAGTATATAATAAATATTTTTATTGGAGAGATGTAAAATGTTCGATAAAAAAGTCATGTTAACAAAAGAAGGCTTAAAAAAAGTAGAAGAAGAATTGCATCATCTTAAAAGAGTACAGAGAAAAGAAATTGCTGAGAAAATTAGAAATGCGGTAAGTTTTGGTGAGATATCGGAGAATGCAGAATATAATGCCGCAAAAAATGAGCAAGCTTTTATAGAGGGAAGAATATTTACTCTGGAGAGAATTATTGAAAATTATGAATTAATTGATGAAAGCAAGAAGAACTTCGATTTCGTATCATTGGGTTCAGAAGTGTTTGTTGAAGATTTAAAGCTTAAAAAGAAGATTAAATTTATAATATTAGATTACGTAGAAGCTGAACCGGACTTTGGCAAAATATCCATTTCTTCACCTATTGGAAAAGCTTTATTAGGGAAAAAGAAAGGTGATGTTGTGGAAATTAGAGTACCGGCAGGACAACTCAAGTTTAAAGTGTTAGATATTAAATAATTTTACATATACATAGTTTATTTGATAAGCGTTATAATGAACAAAGTTTTAAATATATTGACATGATATAAAATGCTTTGTTCATTATTTATTTATATGACTTTAAGGGTACGCAACAAGCAATAATTTTTGATAGTTGCGCCCTGTAAATATAAGAGTGTTTTGTTTGTTTATTAAAAATTAAATAAAAGGATGAATGAATGGAGATAAAAAAGACTACATTGGAAATCATTTCTATTAAAAGAGACGAGATAGAAAATCTAAGAAAAGAAGGGATTGACCCCTTTGGACAAAGATTTGAAAGAACACATAAAATTGGAGAAGTTACACAAAAGTTCAACCAGTTGGGCATTGGTGAAAGTAGTCAAGAAAAGGTTACTATTGCTGGAAGAATGATGGCTTTAAGGAAACATGGTAAAGCCGCATTTGCCGATATTGAAGATGTTGAGGGAAGGATCCAAGTATATATAAAATCTAATAAAATTGGTCAGAAAGCATTCGAACTTTTTAATAAAACTGATGTTGGAGATATTTTGGGAATTACCGGGATAGTGTTTAGAACAAAAACGGGAGAATTAACTATTTTTACAGAAGAATTAACCCTCCTGTGTAAATCCATTCGCAGTTTACCGGAAAAATGGCACGGACTGAGAGATGTAGAAACAAGATATAGAAAAAGATATTTAGATTTAATTGTAAATCCTTCGGTTCGTGATATTTTTGTAAAAAGAAGTAAAGTTACACAATTATTGCGAAATTTTTTAGACAACAAAGGATATCTGGAAGTTGAAACACCAATTATGCAGCCTATTCCCGGTGGTGCTACAGCTCGGCCATTTATTACACACCACAATGCCCTGGACAGGGATTTTTATTTACGGATAGCTCCGGAGCTATACTTAAAGCGATTACTGGTTGGAGGTTTGGAAAAAGTATACGAATTAAACCGTAATTTCAGGAATGAAGGGATTTCCACTAAACACAATCCTGAGTTCACCATGGTTGAATTATATGAAGCGTATGGCAATTACCATACTATGATGCAAATTACCGAAGAACTCATCATACATATTATTAAAAATATTTTTGGTAAACTGGAAATTGAGTATCAAGGAAATATCATCAATTTTTCTTCTCCCTGGAGAAGAATAAGCATGTATGCGGCCATTGAAGAAGTATGTGGAATTGATATGGAAAAATTACCCGAGAAAGATTTTGAAAAAATCATAGAAAAAAACAATCTGGACATTAAAGGTACAAAAGGTACAATAAGCAGAGGCGAAATTACCAATGAGCTTTTTGAGAAATATGTAGAATCTACATTAATCCAACCCACTTTTATCTTTGATTATCCTCTTGAAGTATCTCCCTTATCAAAACAAAAGAAAAATGATCCAAAATTGGTTGAACGTTTTGAATTATTTATTAATTCAATGGAATTAGCCAATGCTTTTACTGAATTAAATGATCCTGCCGAGCAAAAACGAAGATTTGAAGAACAAGTAGCTAAAAAAGAAGCAGGGGATTTGGAAAGTCATTTTATGGATAAAGATTATATAGAAGCTCTAGAGTATGGTATGCCACCTGCCGGAGGTTTGGGTATTGGTATTGACAGATTAATGATGTTGCTTACTAATTCAAGTTCAATCAAAGAAGTCATACTTTTCCCTCAATTAAAAACAAAAGAGTAAAACAGGTTGTAGTATATATAGTGAAAAAGAATATAGAGGACAGGAATTGCTGTTGCTAACGCTAGCGTTTAGTTTATATGAAGAAAACGAAAACCCAAAGCGTAAAACCATAGCTCAAAATTTAAAATTAAAATAAAAAAGAAGTCAAAAGCTGGGAGTCAGAAATTAGAACAAAAGCGTATTACGTAAAAAAATACGGTGATAAGTGATGTGTAACGAGTGTGCGCCAATTAGTTAATATCTTCAGGTTTCAAATTTCGAATTTATAGAGATGAAGGAATGAAGTATTATTTACTATACATTGGTTGATAGACTGGAATACCGAGTGACTGGTAGACTGGTCAACTGGCTAACTAAATACTAACGAATTTAATTGGAGAATTGGCTAATTGACAAATTGGCTAATTGACAAATATGCGATTAGATAAATATTTAAAAATAAGCAGAATAATTAAAAGAAGAACAGAAGCTAAGAAGGCATGTCTTGCAAAATGCGTTAAAGTTAATAATCGAATAGCTAAAGCAGGAGATGAAATTAGAGTGAATGATGAAATAGAAATTCGTTTTTCATCTAAAATTACTCGCTTAAAAATATTTGAGGTTCCGTTAAAAAACGTTCCAGCTAAATATGCTTCATCATTATATAGAATGTTAGAAGAAATAATTAAAAAAGAAAATTAAAAAAATAAATTTACTTAAGATGTTATATGATTGCAATCTAAAAAATAATAATATGCTATAATATTCTCTGCATGTACCATATATAATCTGGTGAGAATATTTTTAGCTTTTTGGGAAGTAACTATCACCCAAAATTAATAAAGGTTAAGAAGTGAATCTGGTGTTTGGTGTGTCCCGAACAAATAAAAGAAGGATTAAATAGATGGAAAAAAAGAGAGAAGAATTTACCAAAAAAATCATAAGGATATTGGAAGAAAGTAAATATGAAGAATTAAAAGAAATTATTAATAATTTATATCCTACAGAATTTGCGGAAATCATTGACTATTTACCTTTAGAGAAAATAATCGAAATATTTAAAAGATTAAAAGATGATGAAAAAATAGCTGAATTGCTTGCTGAGCTGGGATTAGAATTGCAAACTACTATTATGGAAGCTTTAGGTAAAGAGAAGGCTTCTGATATCCTTGGAGAGATGGATACAGACGAAGCAGCTGATTTTTTAGGAGAAATAACTCCTCAAGAATCTCGCGAATTATTGGATTTAATGCCAAAAGAAGAAGCTGCAGGTATCATAGAGCTTTTAAAGTATGAGGAAAATACTGCAGGAAGCATAATGAATAATGAGTTTGTTTCTCTTCCGGAGGATCTAATTGCAAGTGAAGCAATCAATAGAATCAGAGAGCTTAGCCCGAAAGCAGAGATGATTTATTATGTATATGTTGTTGACAAAAAGGAAAGATTGATTGGTGTATTTTCTTTGCGTGATTTAATTCTTGCCAAACCTGATGCAAATATATCGGAAATTATGGAAGATGATGTGGTCAGTGTTTTTGACAACGTAGATCAGGAAGAAGCCGCCCGCAAAATTTCTGATTATGATTTTTTAGCAATGCCGGTTATAAATAAAAAAATGGTTTTATTGGGAATAATTACGGTGGATGATGTCATTGATGTTTTAGAAGAAGAAGTTACCGAAGATATTCATAAGATGGTCGGTTCATTTGAAGTATATGAAGATAAATTAATTAAAGCAAACTCGTTTACCAGGACAAAAGCGCGCCTTCCCTGGTTATTTGTTTGTATGTTTGGTGAAATTATATCCGGAACTGTAATAAACTATCATTCAGATATTTTACAAACCGTGGTAGCTTTAGCTTTTTTTATTCCCATTATTATGGCAATGGGCGGGAATGTAGGGGCTCAATCTTCCACCATTACGGTTCGTGCTTTAGCGACAGGTCAATTAAAATTAGATGAATTATGGCAAAATGTTTGGACCGAAGCAAAAGTTGGTTTATGGATTGGTATTATTGCTGGAGTGATTACAGGTATTGTTGCTTTGTTCTGGCAAAGTAATTATTTATTAGGAGTAGCCGTAGGATTATCTTTATGTGTTACTATGGTGACCGCAGCCACTGCCGGGACTTTACTGCCCTTAATTTTTACTAAAATTAATATAGATCCCGCGATTGCTACCGGTCCATTTATTACAACTATTGTGGATGTAGGAAGTTTACTAATTTATTTTAGCCTGGGTTCTTTTTTATTTAGTCATTTTGCAGGTTAAATATGACCAATGAATATTTAATTTAATGATATAACTATGAAAATTATAAGATGATACTCATAATTAAAAGAAAGGAGATTAAATAAAATGAGTGATATTTTTGATGTGTATGCCAGGGAAATATTAGATTCCAGAGGAAATCCAACAATTGAAGTAGAAGTTGAACTTGAAAGTGGGGCGATTGGAGTAGCCCAGGTACCTTCCGGAGCAAGCACAGGTGTTCATGAAGCGATTGAATTAAGAGATGGGGATAAAAAAAGATATTTGGGAAAAGGAGTAAAAAAAGCAGTCGAAAATGTTAATGAAATTATTGCTCCGGAAATTATTGGATATGACGCAATGGATCAATTATTGATTGATAATCTCTTAATTGAACTTGACGGAACACCGAACAAAAGTCGCCTTGGAGCCAATGCAATCTTAGGAGTTTCATTAGCTACAGTTAAAGCAGCTGCTAATTTATTAGGTTTACCTCTATATAGCTATATTGGTGGTGTTAACGCCAGGGAACTTCCGGTTCCAATGATGAATATTCTAAATGGAGGAAAACATGCTGATAGTGGTGTTGACTTACAGGAATTTATGATTGCACCTGCCGGAGGTACTAATTTTAAAGAGAGTCTAAGAATGGGAGCTGAAACATTTCATACTCTAAAAAAAGTACTAAAAGAAAAAGGTTATAATATTTCAGTTGGAGATGAAGGAGGATTTGCTCCTAACTTACAATCAAGCGAAGAAGCCATTCAATTAATAGTAAAGGCAATAGAAAAAGCAGGATACAAACCGGGAAAGGATATTTTTATTACTCTGGATCCAGCAGCTTCTGAATTATATAAAGAAGGGAAATATATATTATCCCGCGAAGGTGCTATTAGAACTTCAGATGAAATGATAGATTATTATACTGAATTAGTAGATAAATACCCCATCATTTCCATAGAAGATGGTCTTGCCGAAGACGATTGGGAAGGTTGGAAAAAACTTACAAAGAAATTAGGGAACAAGATTCAAATTGTAGGAGATGATCTATATGTAACGGATAAAGCAAGACTTATCAAGGGAATCAAATTAAGCGCTTCAAATTCTATCTTAATAAAACTTAATCAAATTGGAACCTTATCCGAAACTTTGGACACAATAGAAACTGCAAAAAAGGCAGGTTTTACTTCAGTTATTTCTCATCGCTCAGGCGAGACAGAAGATACTACTATTGCCGATTTGGCGGTTGCTACAAATGTAGGTCAAATTAAAACCGGCTCTCTCTGTAGAACAGAGCGTATTGCGAAATACAATCAATTATTAAGAATTGAAGAACAATTAGGTGATTCAGCAGTGTATCGGGGAAAGGCTGTGTTCAATTTAGAATGATATCGATTAAATCGGTATTTCAATCAAAAATAGTTTGGATATTAATTTTACTTTTACTTTTTTACACTACATATATATTTTCTGATAAATATGCCAGAATATTGCAGTTAAAAGAAGATATTAAAGAATTAGAAACAGAAATTGAAAAATTAGAGTTGAGAAATAAAGATTTATCTGAAGAAGTTGACTGTCTAAGTAAGAAAAAATCCATAGAGAAAATTGCCCGAGAAGAATTAGGTTTAACCAAACCGGATGAAATATTGATTAAAGGCATTGAAAAATAAAATTAGACAATTAATAAAAAATATTTTTTTTAAGCATATTAATTTTTAAGGTTACAATAAATTTTAATTAGATTTTTAATTTTTCGCTTTCAGTTACCTTGATATTTACAATTTTCTTATAAATAAAAAAATATTATTGTGTATATACTATTGACGAGCTGAAAGATTTATCATATAATTACTTGCAGTCTGCCGGAGTGGCGGAATAGGTAGACGCACAGGACTTAAAATCCTGCGAGCTGTAAGGTTCGTGCCGGTTCGATTCCGGCCTCCGGCACTTTTATGGTAAAATGAAATTAGACATGATATTAAAAATTAAAAAATATTTAAATTTGACGCGGGGTGGAGCAGTTAGGTAGCTCGTCAGGCTCATAACCTGAAGGTCGGTGGTTCGAATCCGCCCCCCGCAACCAAATTATAAAACCTCTTAATCAGAAATCTTGATGGAGGTTTTTTGCTAATATAATAAAAATGGCAAATAGTCATTAGTTATTTAGTGAGTCGATGAATAAATTAATAGCACTAACCAACTAACCAGCCAACTAATTTTGGCGGTGTAGCTCAGATGGCTAGAGCATGCGGTTCATACCCGCAGGGTCCTGAGTTCGAATCTCAGCACCGCCACCATATTATATGTCTACGAATTAAAGGTCTTTCTCATTGAAAGGCCTTTAATTGCAAGGAGACTAAAAATGTTGGAAGAAAAAGCATTAAAAACGATTAAAAAATTCAACATGATTTCTTTCAATGATAAAATCCTGGTAGGAGTATCGGGTGGTATTGATTCGGTTTCTCTATTAAGATATTTGCTATCTTTAAAAGAAGAATATAATTTATCGATTTATATTGCTCACTTGAACCATATGCTTAGAGGAAAAGAATCAGATAAAGATGCTGGTTTTGTTAAAAAAATTGCTGAGGAATTAAAACTATCTTATAAAATTGAAAATTACGATATAAATGAATGTTATAAAAATAATTCATTAACCCTCGAAGAAACTGCAAGAGAAATCCGCTATAAATTTTATTTGAGAACTGCAATAATATTTAAAGCCAACAAAATTGCTTTAGGGCATAATGCAGATGATCAAGTTGAAACTGTATTGATGCGAATAATTAGAGGGTGCGGACTTGAAGGATTAAAAGGAATTCCACCAGTTCGCAAAAGTATCATTAGACCATTAATAGAATGTGCAAGAGGAGATATCGAAGAATATTGTCGAAAATACAAGTTGAAATACCGCATGGATCTAACCAACAAAAAACCGATTTATTTTAGAAATAAAATTAGGTTGGAGTTGTTACCGATTCTATCAGAGGAATATAATGGGAATATTAAAGATAATTTACTAAAACTTGGGAATATTGTTTCTGAAGTTTCGGAATATTTAAAAATAAAAACCGAAGCGGCATTCAGGGATGTAATAAAAAAAGAAAATACAGGCAAACTGATAATTGATTTGGAAAAATTAAATAGTTTTCCTTTAGCCCTAAAGAGAAGAATTATTAGAAAAACAATAAAAATTGTTAAGGGAAATTTATACAACATTAACTTTAAGCATATTCATCAAATTATTCAGCTTACCGATCGTCAATCAGGAGAGAAAAAAATAGATCTTCCTGAAGGATTAAAAATCAAAAAGAGATATAATGATTTAATTATCTTTAAAAAAAAGCAAGTTGCTGAGGATGAAAAAAATTCCTCTCTCAATTGGGAATATAGATTACCAACTCCGGGAAAAGAAAAAATTGTGTCTTTGGGAATCGCTATAGAAATAAAAGTCTTAAATTCATCCGAAATAAAACCATTGGAATTTTATAAAAGGAAAAAATTTACTTCAGAATTTACAGAATTTATAGATTTTAATAAAGTGAAATTTCCGATCA
>Ga0222636_1000373_pt1 | contig 24323 bp, 12 predicted proteins | sample AntAcemetagen141_FD_179811 | JGI IMG/M metagenome (GOLD analysis project Ga0222636, IMG submission 179811) | Saline water microbial communities from Ace Lake, Antarctica - #141 | ecosystem: Environmental > Aquatic > Non-marine Saline and Alkaline > Saline | place: Antarctica: Ace Lake...
GATCGACCAGGAAAAGGGGTTTGATCCTCAAAACCGTTTTACGGAACGGGACATGATTCTCATCACTTATGGTGATCTGCTTCGCGGAGAGGGCTATTCTCCGTTGGCCTGTCTGGACGAATTTGTACAATATCCAGGTCTCAGGGATACCTTCAATACCCTGCACATCCTTCCTTTCTTTCCGTACTCTTCTGATAAGGGGTTTTCCGTCACTGATTTTGAAAGCGTTGATCCCAACTTAGGATCCTGGCAGGATATTGAGGAGATGGGAAAGCGTTACCATCTCATGTTTGACGGGGTCCTCAACCACATTTCCGCCAAGAGTCCCGCGTTTCAGGAATTCCTGAACGGCAGTCCGCTATTTAAAGACATTGCCATTGCATACAAATCCCGAGACGCACTGACATCGGAGCAGAGAAAGATCATCGTACGTCCTCGAACCTCTGACCTCCTGACAAAATTCCGTACAATCGAGGGCGATAGATATGTGTGGACCACCTTCTCCGCAGATCAGATAGACCTTAACTACAAGAATCCGGAAGTGCTCATGTATATCATTGAGACCATGCTCCTGTATGTGCGCCGGGGGGCTGGGATCCTTCGCTTGGACGCCGTGACCTATCTGTGGGCAGAACCTGGAACGCCCTCTGTGCATCTGGAGCAGACGCACGAAATTATCAAACTCCTGCGTGATGTTTTTAATGTAGTGGCACCCTGGACTGCTGTACTCACAGAAACCAATGTGCCCCATAAAGAAAACGTCTCCTATTTCGGAAATGGCCATGATGAAGCCCAGATGGTGTATAACTTTGCCCTTCCTCCACTTGTCCTACACACCTTTTACAGGGAAGATGCAACCGCTCTATCCCGGTGGGCAGAGAATTTGAAATACATCTCCAATTCTACGACTTTCCTCAACATGCTCGATACCCACGACGGCATCGGGCTCATGGGGGTGAAAGACATCCTGCCCGAAGAAGATATCGATTTCATCATTCAAACGGCAAGGGAACACGGGGCCTTTGTGTCTTACAAAACAGGGAAGGATGGTAAGGACGAACCTTACGAAATCAACAGCACCTGGTTCAGCGCCATCAACCATGACAGCAGCGATGAGGATATTGCCTTTCAGGTAAAACGCTTTATCGCCTCAAGGAGCATTGCCTTTGCTCTTAGGGGTGTGCCGGCCATATATTTTCATGGATTGATCGGCACCCGCAACGACATCGACGCGGTTTTGAAGACAAAGTCAAAGCGAGATATCAACCGTAGGGTGGTTGAAGAGGAGTCACTGCTTAAAAAACTGGAAAACCCTAACTCCAAGCTTTCACATATCGCTCGCCAGATTAGCTGGATAGGGGATATCCGGGTGCGGCAGTGCGCTTTCCACCCTAACGGAGATCAACGTGTCCTGATGATCTCTCCTGATATTTTTGCAGTTCTGAGAATATGCCCTGACGGAGATCAGCATATTTTGGCCCTGACCAATGTGACAGCTAAGGTTTGCCAAATAGGGATATTCCTCTCTGAACTCGGCGTTGAGAACGTCCACTGGTATGATCTTGTGGGGAAACGAGGTTGGATCGCTAAAGACGGAAAGCTCGGTGTAACCCTGCAACCTTATGATATCTGCTGGCTCATACCTTTTAACGAATTAGAGAGGATGGTCGAGTCATAGGGACGGGGGAACCTATTTCCTTTTAAGGGCAACCGTGACAGCTTGTGATTTGCAGTATTTCTGGCTGGGGTCAGAGAAAATTAACATCGGAGGATATGGCATCCAAACGCGGGAATAAGTCATAATAGTTGATAAGTGCTCAAGATCCGATTTATTACTCCAATCAATCTGTTACCCCCATTCTTCTCAGACGTCTTAATTTCGAGGCATCGGAGCAAAAGGCCTTCTTTCAGGTATTGAGCTCTTATCTGAACATCTTCGTTGTTTGTGGTTTGGCAGATATCTGCAACCAAAATATATTGCAGATTAATTAGCATGCAAAATAATCTTAGTGAAAAGTGAATGCTAAGATAATATAGGAAAGTCAGCATCTCCGGATCATGGCGTATTACGGGAGCAACCACAAGATGTAGTGGCATCTGATGATGAGCATAATGGCAAATTCAATCTTGCCCGGATGAGATACTGAGCTCATATGTCAACGTTTTCGTTGGTTGAGCTTTATGGCAGATCTCTGTAATTCATAGTTAGTTCATATACCGAATCAATATCCTATGTTCACTCGATCAACCCGAATTGAAGATATCACAGGTTTTTTGACCTGCTTATATGTTGGGTTTCTGCCAGATATGTCACCCCAACGTTGCAAAAGTCGAGGATGCCGCAGATCTAAGGCGCCGAGGGTGAAGCTGTAGTACTTTACCGCGAACCCTCGACAACGCAGGAGATGCGGTATCCTCGGCTTTCCCGAAGGGTAAATAAAATGGCTATTTTTCTATGCTTTCAGGATGCAACCCTAGTGGATTCCAACATAGCATTAAAAATAACGAAATAATCTGTATTTGTAGCTTTTTAGCTTATGTTGCCATTTTATTTATGCAACTAAGGGGTCATTATGTCATACTCACCGAACCGAGATAGGGTTTGTTGCAAAGCTCCAAACAATTTGACTGTAACTTCCATATTTTTCTCTTGGCTGTGTTATATTGGTAAGTGGTGCCACTGATCCCCCTTGGGCCGTGTGGATCGGAACGTGGAAAACAATCTCTTAATAAAATTCGAAAAGACTACACTGACCCAAGTTCGGGCTCATCTTTTCGGTTCATGCTCTGACCAACCTGGAAATCCCAGGGGGGTGACGTACTTTTGTCTATATCCCATCCACCAACGCCAGGGCGCTGTCAAGGTCCTCATCCGTTATCTCGAAAACTGAATTATGGGGCGACAGGGGCTCTTCATAGAAGAACTTAGGCAGCCGATCGTCCTTATTGGTTAGTCCGGCCTTGCGGTTGAAATCCCGTTCCGCCTGGAGGATTTTCATTCCAAGTGCGGCGCCGTCATCCGGACCTAAGGACGTACCCAGCTTGGCGTTGATCATATTGAGAAATGCCAACCCAGCGTCAGGATCCTGCAAGGCGAAGGACGCCAGGAGGCACATCCCGGAATTATCAAGAGAGGCCATAGCAATCTGCGCGTTGCGTGAGGCCTCGACCTGGCCTTCAGGCTTTAACGGGTTTAAGTTTCCGGCCAGGTATTCTCCAATCAGATTGCCTGCAGTATGGTCGGCGCCCATAGGAGAGGTCGCATAGGTTACTCCAATACCCTGCATGCTTCTGGGGTCGTAGGCGGCGATGCTTTGTCCTTTGACTACGGGTACACGGGAGTGATTAAAGTGCTTACCTACCGTTTCTGGACCATTACCGATAGTCCGGCCGATCGCTGATCCGCGGGCGACCTCTTCCAATAATTCGATGGCGGCCTGCCCATCACCGAAGTCCTTGTAACCGGCGTCCATGGCCACGCCAATGGCCACACCTGTATTCATGGTGTCCAGGCCGATATCGTCGCACAGGAAATCCAGTTTGGCGATTACGTCCAGATCGGTGATGCCGGGCATACCGCCCATGGACCACAGGGTCTCATATTCAAGAGACGCAGTCACATATTTTCCATCCTTATCCACGTATACGTTAGAGCAATGTACTGCGCATCCTTGACAGCCGACATGGGTAGTCTGCCCCCCACGACTCTTGATGATTTCGGCCATATTTTCTCCGCTGATTTTCTCGAATTCTTCCAAAACGCCTTTCGTGGCATTGTAACTGGGAAAAGCGCCCATAGAATTGGCAATGGCCACTATAGCCGCCGTGCCGAGTCCCGGCAACATTTGGCCTGTGAATGGATTTTCCTTTATCGCTTTAACAAAAACTTTTACCCCTTCTTTAAAAACGTCTTCATCGGCCAGGGGATCGGGGTGTTTGCCGCGCCGGTCAACGACCAGGGCCTTGAGCCCCTTGGCTCCCATAACGGCGCCCATTCCTCCCCGGCCGGCGGCCCGGCAAGGATGATCATCCATGTCGGTGGTCTGTATCGAAGCCGATGCTAACCGGTATTCACCGGCCGGTCCTATGCAGGTGACCGAATTCTGTTCTCCGTATACCCCCATTAGTTTTTCCACCATGGCATATGTTCTCATGCCTTGGTATTCTTCCCCCGGAATCAGACTCACCTCGCCCTTTTCGTCAACTCTGAGAATAGACAGGTCGTCCTCCGGAGCCTTTCCTTCAACAATGATGGCGGTGATGCCATGTTTGGCCAAGGCATCGGCTACCGTTCCGCCGACGTTGCTCTCCTTGATGCCGCCGGTTAAAGGGCTTTTGGCGCCAATGGAGAGCCTGCAGGTATTGAGCAGTGGGGTTCCACTCATAAAACCTGGGGCGAAAATGAGCTTGTTTTCGGGTCCCAATGGGTCGCATTTAGGGGGAACCTCATTATTAATCATTATCGAGGTGAGTCCCCTTCCGCCCAAACCTAAATAGCCTTGAGGCACATCTTCGACACCTATGGCTTTTGTGTCCATGTTAATTCTGACAAATTTCATCTTAACCTCCTTTTTCAAAGTACTCTTTGATTATTGGGTCGGGAAAGAACGACTCGGTTAGTTCCTTTTTAGTCCCTTTGGGGTCCAATTTCCCGAAGCTTGCCTCTGCTTGCTTCCTTACCAATACGCCGGAGCTTGGATTTAGGTTTGATGCTGTTTTCTTCGCACCATCGGGGATAGGGAGAATCAAAATCAAGCTGTTTGCCCAGTTCAGGGTGATGATGGGATCAAGATCGGCCTGCTGGAAAATCTTGATCCCATTTTGAGGATTTGTTTATAAACTCTTACTCCGAAAAACTCTTAAATGGTCTCGCATTCGAACCAGTAGCGGGCGTTTTCCAGTGTCTTCAAACCATATCCTCCCATCCAGAGGCCTATGATCTTGGAATCCCGCCAATGCTTCTCAATCCCGTACTCTCGAGCGTAGCCGGCTGAACTCATGAAATCCATGGCTCGGCTGCAAGTCCGTTCCACGGCAATACCTGCGTGCACGGCCAAGCCTCTGGTCTTAAGAGTGAATTTTTCATCCCAAGATTTTTTGCCGTAAATTTCGGGGTGATCCCATTCTCTTATGTACGCCCACATCCAGGCGGATGTGGATTCAATATTTCTGGCCACTTCAGAAAGCATATCCGCGCAAATGCTGTGCTCTTTAAGGGGCTTGCCGGCAATGATCCGTTCACTGGTCCATTTTTTAATAATTTCATAGACGCCCTTCATAATCCCTACGCACATGGCCGCAGCGCCGATTTGTCCCATGCTGACGACCCGTAACCAGTACTTCGCATCATCGCCCGGTCCGTGCAAACGATATCTTTTGGGAATCCTTACATGGTCGAACCAGACATCCGTGTTAATATCCGCCGACATTCCTGCCTTATGATAAGGATTACCGACAGCGACCCCGTCGGTGTCGGCCGGAACCAGGAAAAGGCCGAAGTCATTCAGGTCCGTACTTCCCTTTTTGGTTGTGGCAACGACCACATAGAGGCTTCCGACTTTACCCGAGTTGGTCGCCCAGATTTTATGGCCATTGATCACCCATTCATCCCCGTCAAGAGTTGCTGTGGTCTGTATGGTTTTCCCCTTCATAACACCAAGGTTCTCAACATCGGCCCCACTGGCCGGCTCGGTGATAAGGTGGCTGCCCACGTACAATTCACTGCCACAGAACTTGGGTGCAAATTCCTCAAGAAGCTCCATGTTTCTAGTCGGCTTCAGCAAGATTGGTACAAGTCCCCAGATTGAACAAATAGCGGCTGTGCCAAATCCGGCATCAATCCTGCACAACTCTTCGACGGCAGTGCAGGTCAAGGCCATATATTCGTCTTCCGGCATATCCTGTCCACCAAACTCGGTCGGGAAAAAAGCGCCGTTTAGGCCGAGATCGACCAAGACCTCTTTGAGGAGCGGTTCGACGAGCTTGTGCTCTTTCCAGTCTTCATCCACCTCCTCGACAATTGGTCGCAATCGCTCTTCCGCCCATTTTCTGATGGCTAGTCTCATTTGCGTCTGCAAATCAGAGGTCCACTCCTTCGGCCTAATGAAATCATCAATATTCGGCATATTACATCCTCCTTACTTTTTAACCGCCGCCATAATGGCCCGGTATTAGGTTTTAAGGCCGCTTCACGTCCCGCAAAACAGCAACCTTTATCTCCCTGTATTAAGCATGAAATGTGCCAGGAGGGTTTATTCGGGAATTAGCTCTTAAATTCAATTTGTTAGCTTCAAAGGCGTATAGAGGGGAGAGATTTGAAAAGTTGAATCAACTAAGACAAAAATGGCCCAAAAACGTTCAATAAGTACGTAACTTGTAGTTATGACGGGATATATTACAATGTATCAATTATGACCCGTTTATGGGTCAATTATAACCCGTTTCTGGGAGGCATTAGCCCATATGATATCATCTTGCGATAAAGCGTCTTGCGGCCTATGCCGAGAATAGAAGCGACTCGAGTACGGCGCCACTGATGCTCTTCCAGAAGCCGGGCTATGTATCTTTTCTCAAATTCCACCACAACATCATTCAAGGGCCGGCCAACGGATTTCATATTCGGTTCCACCAAGTCGGCCTGGCTCTTCACAGACTCGGCGGCGCCCAGAAAATCAAGCCGATTAAGGGCTGCATATCGATGCAATGTGTTTTGCAGCTCCCGAACATTTCCAGGCCATTCATAATCTAACATATGGGAAATAACGTGGGCCGGCAAATGAGGCTGTGTTTTTTCATACCCATTTACTTTCCAAAAATATTCGATTAGCAGAGGGATGTCTTCACTTCTTTCCCGTAGGGGCGGCATGCGTATGGGGAAAACATTCACGCGATAATAAAAATCCTCCCTCATCAGGCCTTTTCTAATCTGGTTTTTCAGGTCCAGGTTGGTTGCGGCGATAATGCGAAAGTCGGGTTTTTTTAACTCGCGGCCTCCCAAAGGCGTAAAACCGCCTCCTTCCAGGGCTCGCAGAAGTTTGACCTGTAAATTTAGGCCGATTTCGCCTAATTCATCCAAAAAAAGGGTACCCTTGTCAGCCAAATCCAAAAAACCGTCTTTATCGTCATTGGCACCGGTAAAAGCCCCTTTTTTGTATCCGAAAAATTCACTTTCGAGTAAATTTTCCGGGATGGCGCCACAGTTAACGGGTATGAATTGGGCGTTTTTTTGATCGCTCATTTGGTGAATGGCGCGGGCGGTCAACTCCTTCCCCGTGCCCGATTGTCCGTATATTATGACTGGTACATCAGTAGCAGCGGCTTTTAGGATGAGTTCGTAAACTTCCTGCATCGCAGCGCTCTTACCTATGATGTTAGCGAATTTGTATCGATCTTTAATATTCGATTTTAAACGAATATTTTCTTTTCTAAGGTATTCTTCCCGTTCTCTTAAAGCTTCTACAGACTGTTTACGTTCAGTGATATTAACAAAAAATCCTTCGATCAGTTTTATATCGCCGTTTTCTTCATGGACCGTTCGCGCATGTAAGGACACCCATATGACGCTTCCGTCTTTACGACGGAACTGGATTTCTAAACCGGATACTGCTTGTTTTCTTTGGATGAGCTCCAGGAATTTATTCCGATCTCCCTGAACAACGTATAGCTGTTTTCCAATGTCCTTTACTGTCTCTAATAACTCTTTCGGAGAGTCGTAACCTAAAATCCGGGCAGTGGCTGGGTTGGCGCTCAAAACCTTGCCATCAGGCGTAGTTTGATAAATGCCTTCCACGGCATTTTCGAAAATACTGCGGTATTGTTCTTCGGCGGCTTTAAGGTTTGAATACAGTTTGGCATTTTCGACCGAAATGGCAATTTGGGTGGCCAGAATTTTTATCACTTCAAGTCTCTCAGTCGTAAAAACCCCGGCAGCCAAGTTGTTTTCCAAGTAGATTATACCGGTTAATTCCGTCTTATGAATAATGGGAACGCACAAGATTGATCTAGGACTATTTGTTCTAATATAAGGGTCTTCCGTAAACTGCCCTTCGCGGTAAGCATCGTACAAAACCACGTTCTCTCCGGTTCTCGCCACATATTCCACGATTTGCATACTCAGATCTTCAAAATCTTCAACCGGAAGTCCCGGTCGAGAGAGGACTATTTCCTGGTCCAAAATGCTGTAAGCCTCCACTGCCCAACTGCCGCCTAACCTGAAAATAAGAACACCTTTTTGGGCCCCAACATTCTCCATCAGGACTTTCATGAAGATATTAATAAGCTCGTCAATAAGGATTTCGCTTGAGACAGCTTGGGAGGCTTTTATCACGGTGACAAGGTCGATTCCATCCAGCCTGGATTGGGCAGCAACATCATTGAAGATAATTTCTTTTTTTGCAGCATCGTCAATAGGGACGTCTGTACTCTTTAATAGGTTGGAATATCTATTTTCCAGATGTCTAACTTTTCGGAATGCGCCCCATTGCGTATAACCGCTCCAAGCATTATGCATATAAAGCCCCGCAAGATTATCTTTGCCTTTACTCAGCCAGAACCTTGCGGTCAGTTCGAAGGAGAGGGCTTCTTCATTCGTATATCCACCTTTATTGGCATTTTTTATCGCCAAATCGTAGTGATCGAAGGCCTCCATGTCTTTCCCCAGGATACGCAGGCGTTCCGCTTCCACTAAAAGGTATTTATGAAGATGATTCATAGGTGCGTGGTTGGACCAGGTTTTCATCTTTTCTTGGTTCCGTGTCACTTTTCGTAATATTTTTTCCTTTTTTCCCTCTGAACCGTTTGTGTAGCAGGCCAGTTGTATTAAGGAATCATAGAAGTGAAAGACCGGGACTACAAACATGGCGATGGCACCATCAAGATAGCTCTCGGCCTGTTGGGAATACGCCAAAGCGACTTCATACTCTTCAAACAAGTAACTCAGAATCATTTTATTCAAGTAGAAATAATTGAGCGCGTGCCGGTCATTGGCTTGCTGATGCCGGGCCAGCATTATCCTTTCATCATACACGTCTCCCACTAAGATATGAGGGTCCCCGTTGGTTCCTCTTAGGTTTAGAACCGCCTGTTGAAAGATCGAATGGAAGTGCAATACGGTCACCTGTCTATGCTGTTTTATGGCCTGGCTGAATTTGTCCATCTCCTCCTCTACCCAGGCCAGATCCTGGCCTAACAAATAGGCATGGGAGCATCGATTGAAGGCGCAGAAATCGGCGAATTGGAGGTCGCCGGTTTCCATGCCGCTCTGAAACCCGGCAAGCAAGGGATCAAGCGTTTCGCGAATATGTTCCTTGTTGTGCCGAATATGGACATTAAAGATCTCGATGGTTTTGCATCGGAATTCCTTGTAGTCTTTCTTTTCGGCAAGTTCCATTCCTAACTTGCCGAATTGATAGCCTGTATCGATATCCGTATAAAGGCCAGTCAAGATGAGTCCATATACCGAATAGAAAAAAGAAGACTCTGGTAAGTTGCCATAAAACACCGACAGGGTGACGGCCTTAAAGACCATCAACGGCAAAAGGCTCGGACGGGAAAAGTAGATCGGAACACAAATGTCGGATAACAGTTTGAGCGTAGCCTTTTTAATTGGATCGGTCATTATAGGCATTTGAATCAGATCCTCAATCGACTTTTTCTTCAGAAGCGACCGGGTTTCCTCAAAGGCAGCCTGGATATCCTTCATATCGGGCTGCTCGGGAAAATCAATACCCAATAGCTTCAGTATTTCGAAACCCGTGTTTATCGCCTCCATTAACCGGTTTTGGGCAAGGTACGCCTGGATACGGCTTTTATAAGCGCTAACCTGATCCAGGAAATTCCTTGAATTCTTTATTATATGTCCAAACAAGGTTTCTATCTCGGCTATGTCCACGTTCAGATAAGCTGTCTGTAAGGCTTCCGTGTACAGGGACAATGTCAGATCATAATGAGTTACCCAAGCATCAGGGCCAAGTAGTGCTAAGCCGGCCTTTGCGTACTGAAAAGCGTGTTCGAATGCTGCAGAATGCTTGGCTTGCCGGCTGGCGATTAAGTTAAATTCCGCCACTTGGTAACGTTCGTCCTGATTTTGGATAAGTTCTGCGGATATGTTCAGATGACGGACAATTTCGAAAATTTCGTCCTCAAGTTTCTTAGGATCGGTATATTTAATTTTGTTGCGACCCAGTTGCAAGTGTATTTCTTTGCGCCAGTCGTGATCAATCATTTCAAATACGGCTTGCTGAATACGATCATGCAAGAACTTGAAAGTGGCTATTTCGTAGGTGTTTTTTTCTTCATCGACGATTTGATAGTCGAAACTGGAAATAAGCAAGCCATTTTCCACAGCGGGCAACAGGTCTTGCAACAACCTGTTTAAGCCCTTTTCCATGATCGTGTTCAATGTGATAAGGTCAAATCGATTCCCGATGCAGGCGCCTACTTTAATTACATTCAGAGTGTCGGCTGGGAGTCGTTTTGCGGTTCTTATGAGCAGATCCACCACGTTTTCCGTGACGCTCAGTTTCTTTATCTTCTTCAGATCCCATTTCCAACGCCTCTTGCTGGACTCAAACTTCAACAAACCTTCCTGGAATATTGTATTAAGAAACCAAGTAATAAAGAACGGATTTCCGTTGGTTTTTTCCAATACTGTCCGAGTCAGAAAACTGACTTGGGTTTTTTTCAATTTAAGGGTATCAGCGATAAGTTGTGTGATATCGATTAGACCCAATGGTCCTAAAACAATTTCCTCGATACGGGTCCCTTCAGACTGCAGTGCCTCAAGAGTGTCATTTAGCGGATGGAATTGTGCAACTTCGTTTTGACGGTAGGCCCCGATCAACAGGAGATACTTCGTCTCTTCATCCGCCATAATAGAGTGAATCAGTTTAAATGTGGCCGTATCGGCCCATTGCAGGTCATCCAGGAAAACCACTAAGGGATGCTCGGTCTGTCCAAAAATCCTGATGAACTTTATAAAAGTATAAGTGAACCGGTTTTGAGACTCTATTGGTTCCAATTCCTCAATTGGTGTTTGGGGACCAATGATCAATTCCATTTCCGGAATAACATCTATAATGATTTGTCCATTAGTGCCGAGGGCAGTTAATATTTTGTCTTTCCATCGCATAAGGTTATCCGGACTGTCTCTCAAAAGCTGCCGGACCAGGGAGCGGAAAGCATCCACCAGGGCACTATATGGGATGTTTCGCGTTTCACTATTAAATTTGCCATATAGAAGAAATCCCATTTTGCGAGGTGTCATGTAATAGATTTCATTGACAATTGAGGTTTTTCCTATTCCGGCGTCGCCGGATATGAGGATTAATTCCTTACGACCCTTGCATGCTTTCTCAAAACTTTTAGAAAGAAGGCTCAATTCCCGGTCACGTCCGTAAAGTTTTTCCGGAATTTTTAATAGCTGAGGAGAGTCAAACCTGCCGATGGTAAAGTCATCTATCCAACCGGTTCCCGCCAACCGGCTAAGACACTCTTCCAGATCTGCTGCCAGGCCGGAAGCGCTTTGATATCGCTGTTCCACTTCTTTGGCCATAAGTTTGATTATCATGTTGGATATGACCAACGGCAGGCCCGGATTGGTTTCATAGGGCGGTAAAGGACGCTTGGCCAAGATGAAATGGAGCAACTCGACAGGGTCCGTGACTCTAAAGGGCGGACGTCCGGTGGCCAGTTCATAGAGGGTCGCACCCAAAGAATAAAGATCGGACCTTAAATCAACCGTCCTGTTCATGCGACCGGTCTGTTCCGGAGACGTATACGGCAAAGAGTCCTCGAGCACACCTGTTAAAGGCCGGGATTCCTCTCGTGGCAGCTTGGATGCTATGTAGAAACCAGTTAGGTGGCTTTTGAGTGATTCGGGATTTAAAAGAAAATTGTCAGGATTAAGATTTTTATGGATAATATGCTTCCCGTGGATCTGCTCAACATTCGCCGCCATAGACAAGGCGACACATAAAAAATCTCTCAAGCTTAATCCACTGGCAAGGTGAAAGCCGGACTTGATCATGTTCGTAAGAGGACTGCCTCCGGGATCCCCATAAACTGCCACCATCTGATCGTGATGATCCTCTAATGAAAGTGGTTGAATTACACCTGGGACTTCCGTATCCATGAGCAAGTTATACTCGTGTCTCAAAAACGCTCGACCTTTGGACGCAGTATACCTACCTGACGCTACTTTAAGGATGACCTGTTTGCGGTCTGCCTTTTGTATGGACCGCAAAACGTATAGGCTGCCTTTTTGCCCTATATTTTCAACTATCCTGTAACCAATAGGCGTTTTCATAGGCTCATCCTCCAATTTGCATGGCCTAAAAGGAATTCCCCGTCACATCGGGATCTATTCCAAAGATTCTGGACTTGAGTATAATACAAAGTGCTTCAAACTGGAAGTTACAGATTATTGAAATAACGACATAAGCACGGACAGGTCGATTAAGGAACATGCGGTGTCGGGTGCCCCGCCAGAGACAGCCGCCCGCCTATCGCCCAACCAAGCGGATTTACTCGAAATCAAAGGGATGTCAAGGGCCGCGAGCCAAGTATAAGCCGGTTGTGTGACCAATTTACCACATAGTGCAGGTGACTGCAAATTGAACGGGCGGCATTCTCAAAGAGATCGTACCGCCGAGATCAAACCGTTTGATTGAAGCTATGCTGGAGGTCTATTTCTGGTCAATACTAGCGTTGAGATAGTTGCGGTATCTGCTATTCAAGTCAACCCACGTAAAACCTGAGATATCATCATCCTGAGGGGCGAATCGAGAGTTGAGATATGTCATGGGAAGTACATCAAATCCAGGCATTAGAAAAGGTGAGATACCTTGACAGTACCACTAAGAATTCACGCCATCAAAACGTGGTGATATCCCTCACGTTATCCAAGAGCCTGGTCCCGTCTGTTAAACCACCCCGAGCGTGCTCACAACCACAATATATAGTGGTCGATCGGTTTTCGGCTCATCCGGTCCCCACAGAAACTTACGTGCATGATACTGGAATTTGCAAAAAATGCAATATCCTTCGCATGCTAAATACTTCCACGCTTATCCCAAGCTTCGATATTGCCCGGAATCCCAAATAAATCCGGACAGATAGAATGTTGTGATACGCCTTACATGTGCAACTACGGTCGGTTAAAAGCCCCAACAATGCGGAAATGGTGTCACGTCTTGATTAAGGCATTAATACAACTAACCTTACCTTTACCCAGTTTATCCTGGCGGTCCTGTTAAAACAAAGGAAAATGGGACCAGGCAAATAATGTTGTTTTATCTCTTAATGGGATAAAAGAGGATTAGAAATGGTTTATCACGGCCCAAAAACCCCGTTACTCTTTAGCGAGCGGCTGGGTTTTACGTTCTGGGGGTCAGGTAAAAATAACATCGGTCTCGCTACAAAGTCAATGTGGTGGTCTGTGTGAGGGCAAAGCAAGCCATGTCGATGTTATCCTCCTCGTTGATTGACCGGCATCTTTGAACGATGGCGTCCTGTTCAGCGTCGCTTCGGTTCTGGTTGTGATGGAAGAGACCGAATGTTTTGACCTTGGCCTCCCGGGCTAAGCGCAGCGCATCAAGGTAAGTGGAATGTCCCCACCCCCTGGTTTCCTCATATTCTTCCCTCGTATATTCCGAATCGTGAATGAGCAGATCCGCATCTCTTGAAAACGCAGCATATTCCTCAAAGGTTTGGCCGTTTCTGTGTCTGTAATCGAGTTCGTTGTCCGTCAGAAATACAAAGGTTTTTCCATCCTCCACAAATTTATACCCCATTCCCCCATTGAGATGGTTCAGATTGATGGGAAAGATCTCTATGGAATCGATGTGAAAGGTTAGGCTGCACTCAACGTCGTAATCGATTTTGGCCTGCAAGGCATCAAAGGGTACGGGAAACAGCGGGGCGCTCATGGCTTTTGACAGGAGTTTTTGAATGTTGCCCTGCGTGGTGGGGCATCCCATCAGATGAATGGTCGCTTTTTCATGGTAGATAGGCTTGAAGAAGGGAAATCCCAGGATGTGGTCCAGATGGGAATGGGTGAAAAGGACGTGATAGTCAAAACGCCCCTCTCTGAGAAGCTTGTTCCCCAATCGTCTGATACCAGACCCTGCGTCCACAATAATGATCTCGTCATTCTTGGTCCGTATCTCGAGGCAGGTGGTGTCGCCGCCGTATTTGATGTACTCCTCCCCTGAAACAGGGATCGAACCTCTTGCGCCGTAGCATCGAATTATCATTGATTATCTCGTTATAATCCATTCACTGTCTGTTTACATCGCAAAGCGCCAGGGTGATAACCTGGACTATTCCGCCCTGAGAAGGGAATAGATGCGCACTGGTTTTTCAATGCCCTTCAATGCCGCGGTTCCTTTATCGAATACGGGCCAGAGGCCGTCAATCAACATTCTTGTTTCTTCCCCGATCAGGATATCGCCCCCCTTGGAGAGACCCGCAATCCGTGCGGCCAGGTTGGTAACATTTCCACTGGCCGTGTACGTCATCCGTGTCCCGATAGAGCCTTTGAATCGGGTCATGCCCACCAGGGCCGTACCGCAGTGAATCCCCATATTGACCTTCAGGGGATCAATATGGGACGGCAGTTCCCGATTACATTCCAGGTTTTGCTGGTGAATGTCAAAGGCGGCCTTGATGGAATTAATGGCATTGATCTTGATGTCGTCCTCTTTAAAGATAATCATCAGGCCGTCTCCGGCAGTTTCATTGATATCTCCCTTGGATCGATGGATGGGGTCCACAAATCTGGAAAACAACCTTTCAACAATCTCGTTTACTTCCTGCTCAGGCAGTTTGGCACTGAGCTGGGTGTAGCCTTCAATGTCAAGGAAGAGGATGCTCACCTCTTTTTCCTCTTTGTCCTGCTCCAGGAGCGCGGGGTCTTTTTCGGCAATTTTTAATACGGATTGCGGAACAAAGAGGGAAATGTTGGTCAGCATTTTGCTGATCCGCAGCTTGTCCTCGGTCATTTCCCAATGCTTTTTTGCCCGTAAAACCACATTCCGGGCAGTTTTTGCAAAATCCTCAATGAGAAAAAAGTCCTTGGGAGTGAAGCGGGTCCCCGGTTTTCCCACCACACTTACCACGAGTAGGACTTCATCACCCAGAAATGCCGGGGCCGCAGCCTCAGGCCCGATCCTCACCAGAGACCCATCCTGCCGCTCAATGGGATCGCCTTCGGGAATCACCACCATCCTTCTTTTCTCCAGGGCCTTTTTGATGACCGGACGGCTCCTTTTGCAGGACAAACAGTTTACCGGACGGTCATAGAGAATGCATTGCAGGGGGCGGGTATATTTCCTCGCATCGGGATCCAGCAGCAATATCCTTGTCTCCATGGCGGAAGGGATCGCATCCCTGAGTTCATCCCGCATCTCCTGAAGAATATGGTTGATTTTGACCAGAGGCACGATTTTTTCGTCGAGTTGGGACCTTGCTTCAAATCTTTCTTTGTAATATTTTTCCATTGATGTTTCTCAAAAGCTCCTAATTTCCCGAAGTGGATGAATCGCTTCTCTTTTGAATTGGTCGAGTTTTTTCTGGTAAAGTACCAGAAATTCCGGTAATAAGGAAACAAAAAACCGGATAGATACGGTTTCCTTGTCCATGAAGACTTTACCTCATTTCATTATCCCAATGGGAAAAAGAATAAAATGAAAAAATTAGAACTGATTTTTCTGTGCCTTGTTTTTCTTATCCTGTTTTCGTGTACCCCGAAGGAAGAGACCGAACAGGCCCCGCCACCGCCGCCTAAAGTGACTGTGTATGAGACTGTAGCCCGTGAAGTGCCCATTTACCAGGAGCTTGTGGGGCAGGTTTACGGGTTTAAGGATATTGGCATTTCGGCACGTGTGGAGGGCTATCTCGAAGGGATCCATTTTAAAGAGGGATTTCCCGTAAAGAAGGGGATGCTGCTCTATACCCTGGAAAGTCAGCAGTTCGAGGCGGATGTGGCAGCCAAGATGAGCGGTGTGGCCGCCGCTGAAACGTACACGATGGAATCGAAAACCTACTTGGACCGTATTAAGCCCCTTGCTAAAGAAAAGGCGGTCAGCCAGAGCGATCTGGATTCCGCCCAGGCTCAGTATGATGTGGGACTCTCCCAGATAAAAGCGGCAAAAGCCAATCTTCGGGCCTCAAATATTCAACTGGGATATACCAAGATTTATTCACCCATTTCCGGGATTATTGGTAAGACCAAAGCCAAAGTGGGGGATTTTGTGGGCCGCCAACCCAGTCCCATCTTATTGAATACGGTGTCACGCATTGACACGGTGCTGGTGCAGTTTTTTATCACGGAAAGCCAGTATCTCATGTTCATGCGGCGCCATATGGAGCAGATCGACAAGGGTAAGTTTAAAGAGGTGGAAAAAGCGAATCTGGAACTGATTTTGTCTGATGGGTCCATATATAAGCACAAGGGCAAGGCTGATTTTGTCAACCGGGAGGTGGATCCCCAGACAGGCGCCCTTTTGATTCAGGCCTCCTTTCCCAATCCCGATGAACTGCTTCGCCCGGGTCAGTTTGCCAGGGTGAAAGGGGAGATTGAGGTGGTAAAAGATGGGATTCTGATCCCCCAGCGTTGTATAGTGGAACTACAGGGGACCTTCAGTGTGTATGTGTTGGGCGCTGAAAACAAAATACAAATGAAAGAGGTCAAGGTGGGGCCGAAGATCGAGTCTTTCTGGCTGATTCGGGAGGGCTTGAAATCCGGCGAAAAGGTGGTTTACGAGGGGCTTCAGAAAGTCAAAGATGGTACCGTCGTGGAGGCGAAGGTGGTTGATGTGCCTCTCAAGGACGAAGAAAAGAAGTAATGAGTGATATGGATTTAGGAATTGAGGGATTGAGGGATTGAGGGATTTAGGAATTTAGCGATTTAGGGATGGCGGAATTAGACGTGAAACGTGAAACGTGATTCGATTGCGTAACTAAAGCGAACTACGAACATCGAGGATCATTCGATTTCAGTCCTGCAGGGCGGGATTGGAATGCGGATTTCGGAATCAAGAACCATCACGTTTCACGCATCCAGTATCGAGTATCAAGTATCCAGTATCCAGAAACCAGCATCCAGTATCAAAATGGCGGATCAATCAAAGCAGGCCAATCAGGCAAAGCAGGCCAATCAGGCAAAGCAGGCCAAACAGCCCAAGGCAAACCAGGCGGGTCAGGCAGATAAGGGTAATTTTTTTGTCAGACGGCCCATTGTCGCCATGGTGATTGCCATTGTGACGGTGATTGTCGGGGTTGTTTTCTTAAAGGCATTGCCCATAGAACAATACCCTGACATCACGCCCCCCATCGTGGAGGTGCGCGCCACCTACACGGGCGCTGACTCCATCAGTGTTGAACAGTCCGTGGCCACGCCGCTGGAGCAGCAGATCAACGGTGTGGACAACATGATCTACATGAAATCCACCAACGCCAATGATGGCACCATGACCATCCAGACCTCCTTTGACATCGGTACGGATCCGGATATGAATACGGTGTTTACCCAGAACCGGGTGGCTGCGGCCACGGCCAAGCTCCCGGAAGAGGTCAAACGATACGGGGTAACCACCGAAAAATCCCTTCCCAATATCCTCATGCTCATTGCTGTCACGTCGGAGGATGGCCGGTACAACCAGCACTGGCTGGGGAATTATGCGCTGATCAACATCAAGGACATCCTGGCACGTATCAAGGGTATCGGACGGGTGAACGTGATCGGGGCCAGCGATTACTCCATGCGTATCTGGATCAAACCGGATCGGCTGGCCCAGATGGGCATTACGGTGCCGGAAATTATCGATGCCCTTCGCGCCCAGAGCGTGATTGTGCCCGGGGGCAAGTTCGGCGCGGAGCCGGCGCCTCCGGGAACGGAGTTTACCTACACGGTTCGACTGCCGGAGCGTCTACAGTCTGAAAAACAGTTCGGTGAAGTGGTGATTCGTACCACCGATGACGGCGCCCAGGTCAAGATCAAACATGTGGCAAAGGTAGAGTTAGGTGTTGAAACTTATAACGCTTTTACCCGGCTGAATGACAAATCATGCGCCATGATCGGCGTGTATCAGGCCCCCGGTTCAAATGCGGTGGACCTGGCCCGGCAAGTCAGAGAGACCATGGAGGAACTTTCAGGGTCCTTTCCGGAAAGTCTTCGCTACGATATTTCCCTGGATACCACCCTGGCGATCACGGCAGGTATTGATGAAATTATAGAAACCCTCTTTATTGCTTTGGCCCTGGTGATCCTGGTGGTTTTTATCTTTATTCAGGACTGGCGGGCGGCGCTGATCCCCACCATCGCCATCCCCGTTTCCCTGGTGGGTGCCTTTATCGTGTTTCCCATCATCGGCTTCACCATCAACGTGCTGTCCCTTTTAGGATTGGTGTTGGCCATCGGCATCGTGGTGGATGACGCCATTGTGGTGGTGGAAGCGGTTCAAAACAATATTGAAAGCGGTATGGACCCTAAAAGCGCCACCATGAAAGCCATGGATGAGGTGACCGCCCCCGTGATCGCCACCACCCTGGTGCTGGTGGCCGTGTTTATTCCGGTGGCCGTCATGGGCGGTATCACCGGTAGTCTCTATCAGCAGTTTGCCATAACAGTCGCAGTATCGGTATTGTTTTCATCGGTGAATGCTTTGACCCTGAGTCCGGCCCTTTGCGCCTTGCTGCTCAGGAAGCGGAAGCCCATGAGAGGCCCTCTGGGCGCCTTTTTCAGATTGTTCAACAAGGTTTTTGACAAATCCACCAACGCATATATCGGCCTTACGAAGGTTATTGCACGGAAAATTTCCTTCGGTGTCGTGTTTATTCTGATTATTTCCGTGGCCATGGGATTTTTGGGAAAGATGGTGCCGGGCGGATTTATGCCGGAAGAAGACATGGGATATCTCATGGTGAATATCCAACTGCCCGATGCGGCGTCCCTTCAGCGGTGCGATGTGGTTTCCCGAAAGGTGGAAGAAATCATCAAAAAGCAACCGGAGGTGGAGTTTATCACAACGGCTGCCGGGTTCAGCCTGCTGTCCAACAGCATGAGCTCCAATTCGGGTTTTATTTTCGTGTCTTTAAAGGACTGGGGCCTGCGGAAGGCCACCGCCAGGGAAGTGGTGGCGCGCTTGAATATGGAGTTTTATTTTAATGTCAATGAGGCCCAGGTGTTTGCATTCGGCCCCCCTGCCATTCCCGGCCTGGGCAGTGGTTCCGGATTTACGCTGATGATTCAGGACAAGCGCGGGAATACGCCGGCCTACCTGATGGATCAGTCTGTCCAATTCATCCAGGAGGCCTCGCAGCGCCCTGAGATCGGGTCCATTTTCACAACTTTCCGGGCCAACGTACCCCAGCGTTACATCGAAATCAACAAAGACAAGGCCTTGAAAGCGGGGATCAACCTGAACGACATTTATACCACGCTGGGTGCTTTCCTGGGAGGCTCCTATGTAAATGATTTTAATCGTTTTGGAAGACTCTACAAGGTGTATGTCCAGGCTGAACCCCAGTATCGGCTCAAGGAAAGCCAGGTGGAACTGTTCTACGTCAACAATAGCCAGGGAACGAGTGTTCCCCTGTCCGCCTTTGTCAACATAGAGAACATCGTGGGCCCGGATTACACCAACCGTTACAATCTGTACCGTTCCGTGGAGCTGACAGGCTCCCCGGCCAAGGGCTTTACCTCCACTCAGGCCATGACCGCCCTGGAGGAGACCGCCGCCAAAGTACTGGCGGATGGTATGGGTTATGAATGGAGCAACATGAGTTACCAGGAGAAAAAATCCGCCGGCACCGGGTCCATGGTCTTCATTTTTTCCCTGCTTTTTGTGTTCTTAATTCTCGCGGCCCAGTATGAAAGCTGGTCATTGCCTTTCAGTATTTTGCTGGGAACTCCCTTTGCCATTTTTGGCGCATTTCTGGCCCTGTATCTGGCCCGCATGTACAGTGAAAGTTATGAATTGAATGTCTTTGCTCAGATTGCTTTGGTGATGCTGATTGCCATGGCAGCCAAAAACGCCATCCTCATTGTGGAGTTCGCCAAGCTGGAGTTCGATAAGGGTCTTTCCCTGTTTGATGCAGCCGTGAAATCCGCAAAGTTGCGGTTTCGGCCCATATTAATGACGGCCTTTTCCTTCATTTTGGGGGTGTTGCCACTGGTGGTCGCCACGGGCGCCGGATCGGAAGCCAGGGTTGTTATGGGTATGGCTTTGCTGGGAGGGATGACCCTGGCCACATTGCTGGGGGTTTTCTTTTATCCCATGCTGTTTGTGATGATCGGTAAAATCGGCAGATACGAGAAAAAACGCGATCTTGAAAAGGGTGAGGCCTGAAAAAGATGAACGTCCAGGTAAGCGACAGACTCCGACATCGAACATCGAACATCGAACATCGAATGAAAACCCCCCCCTTCTTTAGCCTTTTTTCTGGTTTATCCGCGTTAGCACCTATTTGTTTAAATCACATCATGTTTGCGCATGATTTATGCCATATCCAGATTGAATCTTGTAAGGGATTCTTTAAATTTTTAAGAGACCTACCAAGAAATGACGGAGCGAAGCGACTTCCACAAATATTCAATTTTCAATATTCAATAGTCAATTCCGGCTTCGCCGGATTAGGTATATTGATTTTTTTGTTTCTCACAGGATGCGCGGTGGGACCGGATTTTAAGCCCCCTGTGGTTGAGACGCCAAAAAACTACCGGTTTGAGAAAGTTCCAGTGGAAACCATGATCAACCTGAAGTGGTGGGAATTGTTTAATGATCCCATGCTTTACACCCTCGTGAGCCAGGCGGTGGAGAATAACAAAGATCTGAAAATTGTCGCCAGCCGCGTGGAACAGGCCCGCGCAGCCCTGGGATTTACCAGAGCTGACCAGTATCCCTCGATCAATATTCAAGCAGGCGCCGGCACGGGGAATTTTGGCGGTAGTACAAGATCCGACACCAGAAACACGAATTACTATGTGGCTCCTGCGTTGAGCTGGGAACTTGATTTCTGGGGCAAGTTCCGCCGGGCCACCGAATCAGCCAAGGCGGACTTAATGGCCTCTGAATATGCGCTCAGGACTGTTCAGATCGGCTTGATATCGGAAGTGGTAGGCTCCTACTATTTGCTGTTAGATTATCATCAGCGGGTGAAAATATCCAAGGATACCCTTGAGTCAAGACAGAAAAGTCTGGATATCATTCAAAAACGGTTCGATCGGGGGATTATTCCTGAATTAGATGTGAACCAGGCCCAGATCCAGAAACAAATTGCCGCGGCGGCCATACCCCAGTATGAGCGGTCCGTTGCTAAAACAGAAAATGTATTGAGTATTTTATTGGGCGAACTTCCCGGGGCTATCAAGACAGGCAAGGGCCTGAATCTTGAAACCGCACCCCCGGAGATTCCTGTTGGTTTGCCTTCCAACATCCTTGAACGGAGGCCCGATATTATTGAGGCCATGTATCTACTGGAATCCCGAACCGCCAATATCGGCGTGGCCGAAGCCATGCGTTTTCCGGCCATTTCCCTCACCGGTCTCCTGGGTTTAGCGAGCAGTCAATTAGGGGGGTTAACCTCCCAGGGAGGGGCCTGGTCGGCCAATGCCGGGCTGTTTGGGCCGATTTTTGAGTTTTACAAGAATGTCCGGCGCGTTGAAATTGAGGAAGCCAAGACCAAGGAAGCCCTTTATTTTTATGAGAATACCGTATTGACCGCATTCAAGGAGGTTGAAGACTCCTTAATTGAAATCGATACTTATAGAAGGCAAATGGCTGCGGTAGAAAAAAAGGAGAAGGCTGCCAAGAATGCCTATAAATTGGCAAAGTTAAGATATGACAAGGGTGTAAGCAGCTACCTCGAGGTCTTAGAAACCGAGCGGGCCTTGTTCTCTGCTGAACTGGAATTCTCGCAATTGAAGCAGCAATATTTGAACGGGTACGTTAAGTTATATAAGGCCTTAGGTGGTGGATGGATTACAAAGGAAGATATGAACAAAGAGATAGTTAGACCTGCGGAAAACAATGAATAGAAAATCTCATAATCAGCCTGGGTGGCTTTACGTTAACAGATTCAGTTTTTTACTTATCTCAATCATTTTGTTTATGATATTGCGTCCCTTTGTGGAAGACCTTGTCAGGCTCAGCTTCCTGATGGAGATCTTCGTTACAGCCATCCTTTTATCCGGGATCTATGCTGTGAGTGAAGACCGGGTATCCCTTGTCTTTGCCCTCCTTACGGGATTGCCTGCCCTATTTACAAATTGGGCTTTTCAGTTCTTGAAAATCCCATCCCTCCTTTTTGCACATCACATCTGTGCCGGGCTCTTTTTTGCAGTTGCGACGATCATTATCATCCGCCATCTGATAAACCAGAAGGAGATCACTGTCGATCTGATATGGGGGGCGGTGTGTGGATATTTTCTCCTCGGTTTCATGTGGGGAGATATCTTTTCTCTACTTGAGACCATTCAACCCGGTTCTTTCAATCTCGGGGAGCAGGGGGTACCGGATATTGACAGCCTCATTTACTTTAGCTTCGTTACCTTGGCCACATTAGGATACGGCGATATTGTTCCTTTGACAAAACAGGCCCAGTCCCTCGCCATCATTGAAACCGTCATGGGTCAGATGTATCTTGCTGTGAACATCGCAGCCCTTGTAGCAATCCGTATCTCCCAGTCAAGAAGCAAAGATTCGTGATATCACCGAAAACAAATCCGTGGGACGTCAAAAAGACTGCCAGGAAAACGAGTTTGGAGCATCTGGCATTGACGTCATTATTCGATATTTAGTCCCACTTCGCTCAACCCGTCAATCGTACGTTCGACAATCTCATCGAATTTTATGTAGTGACCGATCAAAATACGGCTGCGGCTTGGAAAATCGGGTTTAAGTTTCAACAATTCTTCGGCGGCTCGTTTTCCCTCTTCGATCCTTCCCAACCGGCCTAAGGACACGGTTCGCATGAGCGGCTCCCAGAAAACTTTAGGCCCTCTGAAGTTCAGTGTCTCCAGATAGGCCTCCTCATCCTTCCCCTGTCGGATCCAATCCACCCACAGGGCGTAATGAACATAGAGACCATAGTAGGGGTTCTGGTGAATGACTTCTCTGATCAAGGTCGGGCCCCGTTCCCATTCTCCCAGAAGGGTCATTATGTAACCAATACCATCGAGAATAAACAGGGAATTTGGATTCAGGGCCAGGGCCCGTTCCACCTCTGCCAGCGCTGCTGGAATCTCATTGCTGAACATTCGAACAAGGGCCAGTATGGCTCGGGCCCGCTGACTGTCCGGATTCAGTTGAAACACCTTTTCGGCGAATCGAAAGGCCTTTTCCAGGCGGTCTCGAACCCGGGCAGCTCCAGGCTGTGGATATTTCCATACAAGCTGCCAAGCATATCTATCGGAGGATGTTTCTCGATCAGAGATTAGGCTATGAAAGGCGTATCACAATGTTTTGGTGATGCAGATTGTTTGACGTATTGTCAAGGTATGTCAGTATGGTGGAATTTTGAGATACCATCTGTCTATACCCAGTTCAAATTCAGCGGCCCTCACCAATATCCATCATCCTTTCCATCAAACACTTTCTCTTGGGGCCGAACTGATGCATGATATTGAAATTTTAAAGAGCGTCCCATTGTTCAAGTAAGAAAAGGAGAAGGGATCGTTAGAGATATGACAGATGAGCGCTTAGTTACTGAATTACAAATGGACGTCCCGCAGATCATCACAAGAGCCAAGGGCAGATTTAACCCTCGCCTCCTATCTGTCAACTGTGTAGGCCTGACACCCATGTCTTTCGCAGAATGAAATTTGAAGAGGCGCGGGAACTGATTCTCCAAGGGATAAAACTGCTCCAGACCCTGGGACACAAGCCACAATATGCCACTGGTCTCATGTATCTGAGTAAGCTTTACGCGGACGCAGGCCAAAAAGAAGAGGCCGTTAAAAACCTCAAAAAGGCTGAAAAAATGTGTCAGGAGATGGGTATGGATTATTGGCTTGGCAAGACGCAGGAGGTTTTGGCGGCACTGTAGAATGCGACAGATTATTGCCATATCTTGTGGTTTCTACTAATCAAGCAAAACGCTACAATACCGATATGAAGTGCGCGTTGGATTTTCCAAGCAAAAAAGCTAACTTACATCTCCCACTCTTGAATATTTTTGCCGGATGTGCCATGCTGGATTAATGCACGTTATGTTGTCAGTTAGTTTATGTTGCGTGTATTTGGTTCCTTCCATTTAATTCCCGAGATTCCTTTTGTAAGGAATCCTTCTAATTCCTTTTATTCCATATTATTTTTCAGATTCCA
>Ga0222636_1000383_pt1 | contig 23913 bp, 22 predicted proteins | sample AntAcemetagen141_FD_179811 | JGI IMG/M metagenome (GOLD analysis project Ga0222636, IMG submission 179811) | Saline water microbial communities from Ace Lake, Antarctica - #141 | ecosystem: Environmental > Aquatic > Non-marine Saline and Alkaline > Saline | place: Antarctica: Ace Lake...
ATTTATAATGATAAAATGCTTAAATGCTTAAATATTCCATAACAATTTAATCTTAGTAATAAAGGGTTGGTAATAGACAATATTTGATTTTTGTATCAGCGCAGTTTTTTTTATTTTCGCATTAAATCATTTTCGCATTTATCAATATTCCACTAAATTCGTGGTAGTACCAATTATTTTACAACTGCAACAAATAAAGTATTAAAGGAAGACTTACTAAACTAATAACAGTAGAAACAAAAAAGTTTTTCATAGCTAGTTTATCATCAGCACCATAGCGTTTTGCAAGAATTACCAAAATGGCCATGCAGGGCATAGATGCTTCCAAAATAAGCACAGAAAAAGCAATATTGTTTATCTGTAAATTAAAAGCATTAATTAAAAATCGGAAAATAAAAATAAAAATAATAGGGAGTAAAATCAGTTTATTAATAGAAAGAACAAAAACATTCAAGCTGTTAATCATTTCTTTAATTTTTATTTGAGCCATTAAAATCCCAATATATATCATCGAAAGATAAATTGTGGTTTTACCTAATCCCTGTAAAGGAGCTTGAATAATTTGTGGAAATTGTATCCTAAAAGCCATCATAATTAATCCTAAACATAAGGCAATCATATTTGGATTCAAAAGCTTTTTGAGGTTCTTTAAACCTTTTTCTTTTGAGGCAGGGTTTAAAGTATGTATGCCATAAGTCCATGTTACTGTATTTTGTGCCAACTGAAAAATTCCGGCATATAGAATAGCCTCGCCGCCGGGAAATAATGCATCCAGTAATGGAAAACCCAAAAAAACAATATTACCAAAAACAGTGTGCAAAATATGAATCGAAGCTTGTGATTGTTTTAGTTTAAAAATCCTGGCACTTAATTTTCCTGCTAAAATCTGTAAAAACAAAACAAGATATGTTCCAAAAAGTATAAACAACCCATTTCGCAAAATCTCTGAAGTAAATGAAAGACTGGATAATTTGGTAATAATTAATAAAGGCAGAGTAACATAAAAAACCAATTTCTCAATCACATCTTTAGCCGAATTATTCAAAACCTTAAAACGATATGCAAGAATGCCGCAAATTGAAAGAATAGCAAGAAATGAAATTTGACTTATAATTGTTGTAAAACCCATAAAGAAAAGTTAATTAATTTTTTGTTGCATGACTACGAAAAATTATTTCCAAACATAACAAAACAAAACTGGAAATTTTGCAATTCTGTTCCGTACAAGTACAAATTGTCAAAGAAAACAACATCCATATCAATGTGATTAGAATTTCAAGTATGTCAACTTTCTCCATATCCATTCTAATGGACCAAAACGGTATCTTTTTAACCACAAGCGACTGAAAAAAAGCTGAATTAAATAAACTATTCCGGCAAAAATTATTAACTGCCAGGGTTCAAATTTTCCAAAAAATCCAAAACCATACGAATACATTATTGTTGTAAAAATTACTGATTGCATTAAATAATTTGTTAATGTCATTCGCCCAACATATTTTAGAGGATTTAGAATTTTTTTGACAATAATGATTTGAGAGAAAAGCAAAATCAGAAGTATATAACTAAACCCGAGAAAAATATTTGTCACTTCGTATATTCCCATATAAATGGCGGTATAAAATTGATTGGTTTCGGCGTTAGCAAATACATCTACAATATCTTCAGTAAATATATTTAATAAAACTCCTATAATAAGTAAAAATATTAATATGATAAAATATTTGATTTTTGAAGAGTTTATTTTTCTTAAAAAATTATGCTTATAAAACAAAAATCCAAAAAGGAATAAAGATAAAATTTTAGGTGCGTAATAAATAAGATTAATATTTCGGAAGGCAAAATATTCATGTAACCTAAGTTTAAAGATTTCGCAATATGAGCCTGTTGAATAAATATCAATTACTTCGGGCAATTTTAAATTAGTGACTGAGCTCATTGATGATGGTAAGAATGGGAAAACACTTTCAAAGGCAATATAAATTATCGGGAAAAAATACAAGAATATACTCAAAAACAATATTAGTCTGGAACTTAACTTTCTAAATAATAACAAAATAACTCCCATTAAAGAATAGGAAACCAAAATATCTCCAGCCCAGAAAAATAAAATATGTATAATTCCAAATATCAAAAGAACCAACATACGGCGAAGATAAAAGCGGAAGAATCTTTTTTCATCAGTTTTGTATTTTAAATACATTAAGGAGAAACCCACTCCAAAAAGAAAGGAAAAGATAAATATGAATTTATCAGCGCCAAAACCTATAATTAAATTAAAAACCTTGCTATTCAATGGATCTTCAAAAGTTTTGTAGAAACCGGAAAAGTCAAAAAACGAAGAATTATAACCAAAAACATTTACAAGCAAAATGCCAAATAAAGCAAAACCACGCAAAATGTCGATTTGTGAAATTCTTTCGGATGAAGTTGTTGGAGTAAAATTAATGTTCATATCAAAATTTCTTCATACTAATTCTTAACAATTTTGCAATTTTGTTCCGTACAAGTATAAGTATTTATTTATATCTGAAGCAAAGATAAAAACAAATATTAAATTTTTACAAATACAATTAAAGGTAAGTTTTAATTCATCTCAGGATTAGAGGGGAAATTATTCCATATTTCGTATTCACTTCCTAATGTGTCAAGTGAAGCTTTCCAAAGATTATCCGGTTTAGTATTAAGTAAATTTTTAACGTTCATTGCAGAGACAAGCCATGAATTTTTCTTTAATTCCTCTTCAAGCTGTTTTGATTCCCAACCTGAATATCCTACATAAAATCTAATATTATTTTCATTAAGATATCCCATCATTATCAATTCTTTAACCTCATTAATATCGCCACCCCAATACAATCCATCTATAATCTCATTACTGTTACTAATTTTTGAACCCAGTGTGTGAACAAAAAATAAACTATCATTTTTAACAGGACCTCCAAGGTAAAGTTGAGTATTAAAATTAGGAAAATTATTTATTACTTCATTAAATTTCAAATCAACAACAGGCTTGTTCATTATTATTCCGAACGAACCTTCGTCGTTATGTTCGGCAAGCAATATAACAGAACGCTTAAAATAATAATCATTTAGAAATGGTTCGGATATCAATAATTTTCCCCGGGAAGGAGCTATATTGTTTGACTTTATTTTTAAATATTTGCTGATATCTGTCATAAAAATATTTTTTTCAAAAGCAAATTATTACTTTTGAACTTTTTAAATATATATCAAATATAATACCATTTTTGTGAAAAAAAAAGATAATTACAATAAATTTGAATTATTACGCACTGAATACCCATATTTTATCTTTGAAAGCTATAGCTATACCACTATTGGAAATACATTAAATATTGAGTTTGTCTTTAATTTATCAGACAAATACTATTTCAATCCAAAACTATCATTCCCTAACCGGGAATTTTATAATCTTGACAAAGTTACCGATTTCATGTTACAAAATCTCGTTTTTAATCTTGGGATGATTGAATTGATAAGTTATTGGAAAGCTGCTTGTTCGCATGAAATTATTATTAAACCACACTTGCTAACAAACAAACAAATTGATTGGTGGAAAAAACTATATTTCAATGGATTAGGTGAGTTTTTTTATTTAAACTCAATAGATGTTGATTTAGACTCTTTTGTTAAGATTAAAAGTATTTCCAAAAACAAACTTTCAATTTTTAAGCTTGACACTAATGACGATGTAATTATTCCGATTGGAGGAGGAAAAGATTCAATTGTGACTATCGAATCAATGAAGTCAACAAACAAAACAGTTACACCATTAATTCTAAACCTAAACGAGGCAAGAGAAAGAACAATAAGAACCGCAGGATTTTCTATTGAAAATTCTATTGTAATAAACAGAACTATTGATCCTAAATTAATTGAACTTAACAAAAAAGGATTTTTAAACGGACACACTCCCTTTTCGGCAGTTTTGGCATTTCTATCGGTGACAGCTGCTGCAATTTCAGGAAAGCGAAACATAGCTCTTTCTAATGAGTCGAGTGCTAATGAGGTAACCGTGGAAGATACAAATATCAATCATCAATATTCAAAATCTTATGAATTTGAAAAAGATTTTAGAGAGTATCTTGCTGAATTTATTTGTCCAGATATAAATTATTTTAGTTTTTTGCGTCCGCTAAACGAACTGCAAATAGCAAAATATTTTTCTAAATATCCACAGTATTTCTCAAAATTTAGAAGTTGTAATGTTGGAAGTAAAAGCGATGAATGGTGCGGTAATTGCCCGAAATGTCTTTTCACTTTTATCATTTTATCTCCTTTTATTGAAAGAAAAAAGCTAATTCAAATGTTTAATAAGGATCTTTTTAATGATGAAAAATTAATTGATATTTTCGAACAACTTACAGGTAATACTGAAGTAAAACCTTTTGAGTGCATAGGAACAATTGATGAAGTAAATGCTGCTATTATGACAGTTATTGATTCATTTAATCAGGAAAACTTACCGAAACTTTTTCAGCATTACAAAACTTATTTATTGAAAGAAAAGCAAACATTTCCCGATAAGGAAAAATTGCTTAATAATTTTGAAAAGGAACATTTTTTGAGTGATGAGTTTGAAGTTCTATTACGTAGATGATGAGTAAATGATTAGTTTGACAGAAAATCCTCCGGGTTTTTAAAATTTTGAGGATTTAATTATTTAAATTTTACGGTATAAAGTTAAGTAGAAAAATGATTAAAATATTAAAAAACAAAATTGAAAATAAAAGTGTTGTTATTCTTGGATTCGGTAGAGAAGGGCAATCGACCTATAAATTGATACGAAAATATTTTCCCGAAAAACTTCTTGCCATTTCTGACAAAAACAAAAATATTATTGAAGAAAAAAAATACAACTACAACGATAAAAACTTAAAATTCTCTCTTGGAGAAAAACACATGAAAGGTATTAATGACTATGATGTTATTTTTATTAGTCCGGGTATCTCACTAGAAAACCAAAAAAGATTTGTTGCTAAAAAAAGAATTACTTCACAAAGTGATATTTTCCTGGAAGCCTATTCAGAGCAAATAATTGGGGTCACAGGAACAAAAGGCAAAAGTACAACTGCAAGTCTTATTCATGAGATAATAAAATATCATACTGAAAATACTGTGCTAGTTGGTAATATTGGTATTGCACCTTTCGATAGTATTAATCAAATTGATAAAAATACAAGAATAGTTTTTGAAATATCATCACACCAACTCAAGTATGTTAAAAATTCGCCTTATATTGGTGTTTTGCTGAATATTTTTCAAGAGCACCTCGACCATTATAATTCCTTTGATGATTATAAAGACACAAAATTTTTTATCACAAAATATCAAAATAAAACAGATCATTTTATTTACAATTTAGATGATGATAATATCTTAAAAAAGCTTAATAATTATTCTTCGAAAAAATTTTATCACACTTTTTCGTTACAAAAAAACCAAAATAATGGTTGTTATTCTGATGAGGAATCAATCAATTATATTGAAAATAATGAGAGTCTTGAATTTTTCAACCTCTCCACTACACGATTTTTAAAAGGTGAGCACAACATAAAAAATATTATGGCAGCAATAATTTGCTGTAAAATTTCAGGTATTCCAGACAAAGCAATCCTAGAAGGAATAAAATCATTCAGAGGATTAAAACATCGACTTGAGTATGTTGGGAATTATAGAAATATTCATTTCTACAATGATTCTATTGCAACAATTCCGGAAGCTACAATTGAGGCGGTTCGAACAATTAAAAATATTGATACAATAATTCTTGGGGGCTTTGATCGTGGATTGGACTATAGTTTCTTAACTGAATTTCTTGCAGGCACTACAATAAAAAATTTCATATTCATGGGGAAAGCGGGTGAAAGAATGATGAAATTGATTAAAACAAAAAGCAATAAAAGTCAAAATCTTTTTTTTACTGAAACTCTGGATGATGCTTTTAAAATTATTAAAAGTAATACTGAAGCAGAAAAAGTTTGTTTGTTATCTCCGGCGGCGGCGAGTTATGATATTTTTAGGGATTTTATTGAAAGGGGTGAAGCATATAAAAAATTAGCAAGAAGTTTATAACTCCTTGCTAATTTATTTGAGAATAGAATAGAAACTATTCTTTTTCTTCTTTTTTTACGGCTTTCTTTTTTGTTGTTGGTTTAGCCTTAGGTTTTTTTTCAGTTTTTACTGCTTTTTCAGTTTTAACTTCTTTTTTGGATTTTGGTTCTGTTTTTGGTTTTTCTTTTACTTCTTTTTTTGCTACCGTTTTTACTTCTTCAACTTTTTTCTCAGCTTTTTTCTTTGGTGTTGGTTCTGCTTTTTTTACAGTTTCTTTTTTTACGGCAACTTTTTTTATAATTTCTATTACTTTTTTCTTTTTCCTGGGTCTTAAAATCCCGTAAGAGCCCATTATTCTTTTTCCTTTTTTTGTTTTTTTATCGCCTTTTCCCATAACTCCTTGTAGTTTTTTTTATTATTTTCGGGTAAAGGTATAAAAAAAATATTAACTACATCAGAAAATATTAAGTCTTAGTGTTTTTAAAACATTAGCGATATTTGAAACTGAGTAATGAAGAATGGAAACCTTTAAAAAGGTCAAAATATAAATACATATTTTTTTACTCTGCTAACTTCTATCTTTTAAAAATTTCTTTTCAATAACATCAACCATTTTAATAGTATTTCTCATCCAATCAAGTTGTATGTCTATTGATTCTTCTTCGGTAAGATGCCAGTTAATACCCGATTTACGGAGCTTTTCGGAAAGATAATGAAGAGATAATGCTGCTGAAACTGAAATATTAAAACTTTCGGTAAAACCATACATTGGAATTTTTACGAACTCATCAGCATTTTCGATAGCTTCATCAGAAAGTCCTTCGAGTTCGGTACCAAAAACAAGGGCAAATTTTCTATCAAGCGATAGATTTTCGAGTAAGCTATTATTTTTATGAGGACTTGTAGCAACAATTCTATATCCCTCGCTTTTAAGTTTATTTATTGTTGTGATTGTATTTTGCTCTTTATGATTGTATTTATGTAACGACAACCATTTAGACGATCCCAAAGTAACATTTTCACTCAAAACATACTTATTTTTATTTTCAATAATATGAACATCTTGTATTCCAAAACAATCGCAACTTCTTAAAACTGCACTGGCATTATGCGATTGATAAATGTCTTCTAATACTACAGAAATATATTTTGTCCGGAAGTTAATAATATCTTCAAATCTCTGTTTTCTGTTCTCCGAAATAAATTCGGATAAATGTTTAAGAAGATCTTTTTTTATGGAAATATTGTTTAATAAAGTCATCATTAAAAAAAACAGATGTAAAAAAGAAATTTTGCGTATTTAGGCTACTTTATAAATTATTGCATTTACATTCATTCCTGCACCAACCGAAGTGAAAACAAAATAATCATCTTTACTATAATGATGATCCTTTAGTTTTCCTCTTGAAAACAGATCAAACATAATAGGTAAAGTGGCAACCGAGTTATTACCAATTTTTTCAATAATCATTGGTAATATATTTTTGGGTATATCATTCTTTTTGATATTGAATAATTTAAAAACCCTATTGAGCATAGCATAATCCATTTTTGCATTTGCCTGATGGATAAACACTTTCTTAACATCATCAATTTCAAGACCAATTTTCTCAATACATTCTTTAACAACTATAGGAACAGTATTTAATGCATATTCATACAATTTTCTTCCGTTCATTTTAATAAATAATGTATCATCTTTTGAATCAGGATTATAAGTTTTGCCCATTTTTAGTAAATATGCAGCCTCTATAGTATCTGATCGTGTTTTATGTGTCAAAATACCAATTGGTTTTTCGCTTTCCTTTGATTCAATAACAACAGCACCTGCACCATCAGAATACAACATACTGTCTATGTCATGTGGATCTGATACTCGGGAAAGTGTTTCGGCACCTATAACAAGTATTTTTTTTGCATCACCTGATTTAATAAAATAATCAGCTTGAATAACACCCTGCAACCAACCCGGACAACCAAAAGGAAGGTCATAAGCAACGGTATATGGATTTTTAATTTTTAATTTTGCTTTAATCCTTGAAGCAATACTTGGAACAAGATCAACCTTCCTATTATCATCTTTAACATCACCAAAATTATGTGCTACAATAATATAGTCAAGCTCTTCCTTATCAATTTTTGCATTTTTTATTGCTTCATCAGCTGCAAAATATCCAATATCTGATGTTATCAAATTGCTATCAACATATCGTCTTTCTTCGATTTCTGTAATCTGAAGAAATTTTTCAATTATATCTCTATTTTCTTTATCAATCTTATTTCCGGTAGAATCATAAAAAATATTATTTAAAAAATCTATATTCTTAATAATGTTTTTTGGGATATAACTACCTGTACCAGTTATGATTGAAAAATATTTTATATTCATTATTGTGTGTAATTTTTAGAATTTGTAAAAGTATAAAAAGAAATTAGTAATAACATAATATTTGTTTTTATTTATAAATAAAAAAAATTACTTTTGCACCACAAAAATAAAAAATATTATGGTAAAAAAGAAAGACTTAAAAAAGAATAAAACCGAAGAAGGTATAGTTGCATTTGAGGAGGCTTTAAGTAAATCGGAAAAGTTTATTGAAAAAAATCAAAAAGTATTGACAATAATAGTTTCTTCAATAATAGTAATTGTTTTAGCTTATTTCGGATATAATAAATTTTACTTGGCTCCATTAGATAAAGAAGCAAAGTCTCAGATATTTATGGCTGAATCCTATTTCCAGAATGATTCAATTGAAAAAGCTTTATATGGAGATGGAAACTATCTTGGATTTATTGATATAATAGATGAGTACGGTGCAACAAAATCAGCTAGTATAGCTAATTATTATGCCGGACTTTGTTTTATGAAAAAAGGAGATTTTGAAACAGCAATTCACCACTTAAAAAAATATAAAGGTGATGACATGATGGTTTCTTCGATGGCAATTGGAGTTATTGGTGATGCTTATATTGAACTTAATAATCCGGAAAAAGCTGTTAATTATTACTTGCAAGCTGCAAATAATCATGTTAATGATTTTCTTACTCCGGCGTTCTTATTAAAAGCAGGTTGGGCATACGAAAAGCTTGGTGAATATGACAAAGCTTTAAGGAATTATAAAAGAATAAAAGATAAGTTTAACAAAAGCTACGAAAGCAGAGATATTGAAAAATATATCACCAGGGCTGAAAACAAAAGTAAATCATAAATAATAAAATATAATATTATTATATAAAATACCTGGTCATTTGATCAGGTTTTTTTATTTTTATTGAAGTTTTCATTATTAAATATTTTTAGAGTTAATAAAAGTTCATACTGATGAAAAAAAAACTCAGAATAGTTTTCTTAGGTACTCCCGATTTTGCCGTTGCTTCATTAGAAGCTTTACTAAAGAATGCTTATGATATTGTTGCTGTGATAACAGCTACTGACAAAAAAGCAGGAAGAGGCAGAAAGATTCATTATTCGGATGTTAAAAATTTTGCTATTGATAATAATTTAAAACTTCTTCAACCAAAAAATTTGAAAGATAAAGGTTTTCTTAAGCAATTGTCTTTATTAAATGCAAATTTGCAAGTAGTAGTAGCTTTTAGAATGTTACCTGAGGTTGTTTGGCAAATGCCTGAATTTGGAACAATAAACCTCCATGGTTCAATATTACCACAATATAGAGGTGCTGCACCAATAAATCATGCAATAATAAATGGAGAAAAAGAAACCGGAGTTACTACTTTTTTTCTTAACAAAACTATTGATACCGGAAAAATTATCATGAGTGAAAAAACTAAAATTGAAAAAAATGACAATTTTGAAAGTCTTCATGATAAATTAAAAATAATTGGTTCCAGACTTATAGTTAAAACAGTAAAATCAATTGAAGATGGTAAAGTAAATGTTACTGAGCAGAATAAATTATTTTCTGATTCTAATGAGTTAAAATCAGCTTCAAAGATCGACAAAGAATTCTGTCGAATAAAATGGAATAATACTTCTGAAAGAAATTATAACTTTATTCGGGGTTTAAGTCCTTATCCTGCGGCATTTTCATTTCTTTCTTTGCCTGACAATAAAAAGATTCAGATAAAGATATTTGCAGCTAAAGAAGAAAAATCAAATATCAAATTAATTCCCGGGATAATTTATACTGATAATAATAACTATTTGAAAATTTCGTGTACTAATGGATATTTAAATATCCTTGAATTACAACTTGCAGGTAAAAAACGAATGGATATAGTTTCTTTTCTGCGAGGATTTCAAATACCTGAAAATTGCAAAATCATATAATACTAACTGAACATCCAAATTACCGATATATTTCGTTTCTTTTTTCCTTTCTCTGCGTTAAATTTTATTTCCGTCCGTACGGATGCAAAGAATATTTGCCTTGACAAAGAAAAAAATATTTCAAAATATTTATCAGCAATTTAGAAATTCAATTAGTATAATATCGTAAATAAACAAACATTAGTTCTTAATATCAGTTAGAATAATTACTATTACTCACAATAATATCTAAATATTTATATATAAAATAGTGATTCTACAACTCTTAATTATCATCATATACAAATGTAGAGCTTCTAAAAAGCTTGTATAATAAGCATTTCAGAAGCAAATTATCTTTAGTTATCAACAAAACATAAGATTTATTAACAATTTTGTGGGTTTTGTGGGGTTTTATTTGGATTTTGTTATTATTCACTTATATTTGCATGTCATACAAATAAAATAAATAATTATTATTAACCAAAAACCTTAAAACATGAACAAAGCAGAATTAATAGAAGCTATGGCTTCAGACGCTAAACTCACAAAAGCTGATGCTAAAAGAGCATTAGATGCATTTATTGGAGCAACTTCAGGCGCACTAAAAAAAGGTGACAGAGTAGCTTTAGTTGGTTTTGGATCTTTTGGTGTAACTAAAAGAGCTGCTAGAAAAGGTAGAAATCCACAAACAGGAAAAGAAATTAACATTGCTGCTAAAAAAGTAGTAAAATTCAAACCAGGTGCTGACCTTTCAACAATTGTTAAATAGTAAAAATAACTATTAATAAAAGCTCCTCATAATAAGTGAGGGGCTTTTTTTTTGCAAAATTTTCAAGGGAAACTAAAATAATCCGGGAATTGATTTTAAAATAAATCGATATGGAAGTTTTACATCATCACCAGCATAATCTATACCAATTCTTTTAGTGATTTTAATTTCATTCTTAGCAATTTTTATCCCTTTATCTTCAAGCCATATTTTATCACCGGAAAGACTTAAACCTGAATGACTAAAATGAATACCCAGAGCTTTGGACACTTTTCCAGGTCCATTTGTTACTTCTTTTGAAAGTTTCTTTTTATTCACCCTTTTTAAAATAATTTCTTCACCTAGAGCGGGAAAAATACCTCTTATTAACACAGCATGTGGAATGTTTTCTGCATTTGTAACAATATTAAAAAGCGAATGAATACCATAGCATAAATAAACATAAGCAGTTCCGCCTTTGTAATACATTATTTCCGTACGCTTAGTTCGCTTATCACCATAAGCATGCGATGCTTTATCAGTAATTCCGGCATAGGCTTCAGTTTCGGTGATGATACCTCCAGTGAGTATACCATTAAAATGTGTAAAAAGATATTTCCCTAATAATTCCCTGGCTATTTTTACAACATCATCTTTTATATAAAAGGAAGGTGGAATTTTCATAGATACAATTTATTATTCCAAGTCTAATGTAAATTGTTGCTTCCAGGCTAAACTATTATCTTTTAGAGTGTAAATTTTATCATTATCTTTTAACCATTGAATTACACTAATAATTCGATCTTCATTAGAACCTTCAATATGTGTAATAATCTCATCAAGTGTGTATGGTTTTTTCTTCAAAAGTGGTTTAATCTGTTTAACAACATTATCAAATTCAATTTCATTGATATTGATTTTATTTCTTTCTACACAAACATCACATTTCCCACAACGAATTGAATTAGTTTCACCAAAATATGCTAATAAATACTGACTACGACATTTATTATTTGAAGTGGCGTAATCAATAACAGCTCCTACTCTTTTAGAAGCTGAGAATTTCCTGTCATTATAATTTTCTTTGCTTATTAAAATATATTTACGGTCAAATCTTTCGCAACTAAATATTATCTGAGGTTTGTTTTTTTGTGGAATATATGTAATAACTTCAAGTTTATGAAGCTGTTGCAGATATTTTTTTACAGATTCAGAATTAATACCGATTCTGTTTGCTATTTCAATTTCATTAATATTGATAAAATCACTAAAAACGCCACTATACGATCTCAATATCATTTTAATGAATCCATCATAAAATTTATTCTCAATTTGAAATCTGTAAAGATCTTCTTTATTCAAAAGGAAACGAATTTTGGAAGGAACATCAACAGATTCGTTTAACAAAATATAATCTTCTTTTTCAATGAATTTCAATGAATTATAAGCTATCAAAGGTGAGAAATTATAATTTTCGCAAAAATCATTAAGGTCAAAATCAAACGCCATATTTTTGCCACTACCAACAGCTAATTGAAAATAATTTCCCAATGCCTGATAAACGGCTTTTATAGTATCCCTATCGGGGAATAATGTTTTAAGATTTTGTTTAGAAACAATAAGATCAGCTTTTTCGAAAAGCAAAATTGCATAAGACTGTTTTCCATCGCGTCCTGCACGACCTGCCTCCTGAAAATATGCTTCAAGACTATCAGGAAGATCCATGTGTACAACCAAACGTACATTTGATTTGTCTATCCCCATTCCAAATGCATTTGTTGAAACAATTATTCTTGTCTCTCCTTTCATCCAACTTGTCTGTCGTTTTGATCTGGTTCTTGAATCCAGTCCTGCATGGTAATATTCAGAACTGATTTTATTATTTTTCAGGAATTCGGATATTTCTCTTGTTTTTCGTCTGTTTCTAACATAAATAATTCCTGTTCCTTTAATTTTATTTAGTATTCTTAAAAGACGACCAAATTTATCATCTTCCTGAAAAACAACATAAGTGAGATTTTCTCTCAAAAAGCTTTTTTTAAAAAGATTTTCTTTTTTAAATTCCAGTTTCTGTTGAATATCCCCAACAACTTGTGGAATGGCAGTTGCAGTAAGTGCTAATATTGGAATATCAGGAATTAGTGATCTTACTTCAGCAATTTTTAGATATGAGGGACGAAAATCGTAACCCCATTGCGAAATACAATGAGCCTCATCAACAGCAAGCAAGTTAATATTCATATTTTGAATTGCTGATCGAAAATCTGGAGTACTAAGTTTTTCAGGAGAAACATATAAAAATTTTACATCACCATAAAAACAATTATCCATTGCCAGATCAACTTCACCTTTATGCATTCCTGAGTGGATAGCAACTGCTTTGATTCCAATTTTTCTAAGGTTTTCTACCTGATCCTTCATTAAAGCAATAAGAGGAGTAACTACTAAACATAAGCCTTCTTTTGCTAAGGCGGGAACTTGAAAACACACTGATTTTCCCCCTCCTGTGGGTAGTAATGCAAGAGTATCTTTCCCTTCCAAAACGGAATTGATAATATCCTCCTGCATGGAACGAAATTCAGAAAAGCCCCAATATTTTATCAGTATGTTTTTAATATCCAAAACCTAAGCAGTTTGATTTTTATACGAAGATACGAAATTTTTGATTATTGTCTGATATCACAAAGTTTGATTATCTTTGATACAAAATTTCATATCAATGAAAACTGATAATAAAATAATAATTACAGAGTTAAAGAATATTCTTTTAGCAAAATTCAAAGAAAACCTGAAAGATGTTGTTTTGTTTGGTTCACAATTATCTGATAAAACTCATCAGGATTCAGATTATGATATTTTAATCATTTTAAAGAAAAAGTCTGATTGGACTATTGAACGAGAAATTTCTGATTTATGTTATGAAGTTGATTTAAAGTATGGAATAATTACTGATACTCACATATTAAGTGAAGCTGAATTAAAAACAGCACGAGGAAAACAACCAATTTTTGTAAATGCTTTAACCAAGGGATTGCACGCATGATAAATGACATAGATAGAAAATCACTAATTGATTATAGACTTCATCAAGCTAATGAAACAATTGACTTGGTAAAGTTCTTATTAGAGTCTAAAAAAATTAGTGGTTGCTGTAAATAGGATTTACTATGGAATGTATTATTCATTAACAGCACTTGCACTAAAACATAAATTTGAAACATCAAAGCATACACAATTAATCGGATGGTTCAATAAAAATTTTATTTCAACAAAAATAATTGAGCCAAAATTCGGAAAGATTCTTAGAAATGCTTTTCAAAACAGAACAAAAGGAGATTATGATGCATTTATTAAATTCAGTTATGATGAAGTTAAAGTAATGCATTTAGAAATGGAACAGTTTATAATGCAAATTGAAAAAAATATTAAAAGTTAGAAATTTAAGTTTACAGATTATTCTTCCACTTTTCTTACTACATCAATAATAGTTCCGTCAACCCATTTGATGGCTGCAACTATTTCGCTTCCAATATTTGGTTTTCCTGGTTTGCCGCAAATTTTCTCAGCTTCATCTTTAAGTTCTTCAATAGTTTTAATTGGAAGTTTACTGCCTTTTAATTTCTCAATTAAATCTTTACGAAGAGGATTTATTGCGATTCCACGTTCGGTTACAATTACATCAATAAGTTCGCCGGGGCCGCATATAGTTGTAACTTCATCTTTAATTATAGGAATCCTGTCACGGAAAAGAGGAATAGGTAAAATTGTACATTTTGAGAAAAGACAATTCTGCCATCCTCCAATTCCATGGAGTAAATATCCATCGGAATGAGTTACAACATTTGCATTAAAGCTAACATCAACTTCTGTAGCTCCAAGAATCACAACATCAACCATAGTTGCAAAATTACCTTTGCTGTGATAATTATAACTTGTAAATGGACTTGTATTTACATGCCCAGGATTTTCGCGCATTGACCTAACTCCTTCAAGATCGAAAGTCTGTCCATCAAGGATATAATCAACATAACCTTCTTCAAGCATTTTAACAGGGTACATATTACTTCCTGCTCTTATAAATCTTGCCTTTATTTTACGTTCTTTCAGCATATCAGCAAAGAAATTTCCAATTGACAAAGCAGTACCACCGGCACCTGCCTGATAAGAAAATCCGTCTTTAACTATTCCTGCTTCATCACAAAATTGTGCAGTCAATTCCGCTATTAAAAGTCTGTCGGGGCTTTTGGTAATTTTAGTTGTACCTGAAATTATTTTTTCGGGTAAACCAACTACATCAACTTTAACAGTATAATCAACATAGTTTCCGTGAATCTGCCATGGAATACAAGGAAATGGAACAAGATTATCTGTGACAACAATTACTTTATCGGCATATTGAGAATCGGCTAAAGCAAATCCTAAAAGACCACATGCTGCAGGACCGTTAACACCGTTTGCATTTCCAAAAGCATCAGCTGTGGGAGCAGCAATTACAGCAATATCTATTTGTACATCACCATCCTGAACAGCGGTATATCTCCCACCATGAGAGCGTAAAACGCCTATACCTTTCATCTTTCCTTGCGAACAAAATCTTCCGAGAGCACCGTTCATGCTACCTTCAATTCTGTTTATAGTTCCATCTTCAAGATATTTTATTAATGCTTCCTGACAAGGAAATGAAGCAGAAGGATACCAACGCAAATCTTTAACGCCAAGCTCTTTTGCAATATCAAAAATCTGTACGGCAATCAAATCACCATTTCTAAAATGATGATGAGAAGAAATTGTCATTCCGTCTTTTAATCCTGCTTTTATCAATGCTTCTTTAAGACTGGGGACTAATTTATTTCCATCTGCAGGATAATCGGCACAAGTTGGAATTTTAGGAGCAAACTTTCTTCCAGTAGGTCTGAATTTCCCAACACCCTTAAAAGGCACATGTTTTTCACCATTAATTATTGTAGGGACTTCTCTTCCAACAGCATTCGTAACTATTTTGTCGTATTTTTTCATTTTTGTTTTTTTTCAAATAATTGTTAATAATTTTACTTCTCCATAAGAAATTCTTCTCTCCAGTTTTTAGAAATAAATCCCATATCAATAGCAAGATCAATAGTTGTTTGGGCACGTTTAACAACCGGAGGATCGATCATTTTTGTTCCGAGAGAAACAACGCCAAGACCTTGTTCTTCTGCAATAATAAAGGCATTAACAATTTTTTTGGCTTTTAAAATATCCGCAGCATCCGGAGCAAAATTCTCATGAATAACTTTTATTTGTCGTGGATGAATACATCCCATTCCATCAAAGCCAAGAGATTTTGATTTCAGAACATTTTGCTTTAAAGCTTCCATATCACCAACATCAGAAAAGACTGAATCGATGGCTTGAATATTTGCAGCCTTTGCTGCATTTACCAACATACTTCTTGCAAAAAATGACTCTTCAGCTTCGTTGGTTCGTTTTGTGTGAATATCGGCAGTATAGTCTTCAAGACCAATTGCAAGAGAAACAATATTTTTGGCAGAAGTAGCAATTTCAAACGATTTAATTACTCCAAGTGCACTCTCAATAATTGGCATTAACCAAATTGGATATTCCAAACCATGTTGTTTTTTTATTTCATCAATACGTTTGTTAACCTGATGAATTTGATCAGCACTCTCACACTTTGGAACCAGTAACAGATTTACATGATGAGGGATAAGATAATTTAGATCAGCTAATCCGAGAGGTATTTGATTAATCCTCACCATACGTTCAGCACCATAAAAATTAACTTGACGAAGCGCATTTCGAACAATCAATTGAGCTTCTGATTTTTTGTTTACTGAAACTGAGTCTTCCAAGTCAAGGATAATCCCATTTGGCTTGTGAATTCCGGCATTAATCATTAAACTTGGGGAATTACCGGGTAAATATAATCTCGAAAATCTATACCTGTCTTTAGTTGTCTGATATTTATTTTCATCAATCATATCAAGTAGAAACTCCTTTTCGGTCTTTATAAGTTTTTTTATTGCAGCTTCAGCTCTTGCAGCAATAACAAAAGGAAGAGCACCTGCATCTTCGATTTTTAATTTTGCATTTTTAATTTCGAAAAAATCAAGTACTTTGTTAAGTAATTCATTTATGGCATCACCAAATAAAACCTTAACTTTACTCTCGAGTTGAATATCAATTCCATTACTTTCTGTTAATTCAAGAGTGATAAAACAATCAGACCTAACTCTTTTGCCTTTGTTTCCGGAAGTTACTATTTTCCCCATTATTTTGTTTTTAAGATTAAAAAAATTTTGATTGCCAAAATTAAAGCAAATTAAACTATTACCAAAGAATTTATTATATAACTTTGTCTTGAAAAACCAATTTATATTTATTAAAATTTATTTCTAAAAATGAAAGCATTAAAACAATTTGGAGGGCTGATATTTCTGATAATAATTCTTTTATCCACTTCTTGTGATAAAGATAAAACAGATCCTGTAATTACTATTCTCGGAGATAATCCTAAAACACTTTGTGTTGATCAACCTTATGAAGATGCCGGAGCTACAGCTCTCGACAATGAAGATGGAGATTTAACAAATCTTATTGAAGTAACAATAAATGTTGATAATTCTCAGCCGGGCACTGGACATGTAAGCTATTCAGTTACTGATAATGCCGGAAATACCGGAACAGCATCAAGAACGGTTGAGGTGATTTATTGTAAGTGATTTAGCATTTCAAAACTAACTTTAAATCTAAGGTTACCAACCATATAAAAGCTTGGCAACCTATTGCAAAATTGATATTGCATAAGTAGGTTGCTAACCTTCTTTTAGGTTAGTAACCTTTATTAGTTTTATACATTACAATAATTCTTTATAATTTTTCTTTATAAAACCTAAGGTTACCAACCATATAAAAGCTTGGCAACCTATTGCAAAATTGATATTGCATAAGTAGGTTACTAACCTTATTTTAGGTTAGTAACCTTTATTAGTTTTTTGCATTACAATATTTCTTTATTGTTTTTCTTTATAAAATCTAAGGTTACCAACCATATAAAAGCTTGGCAACCTATTGCAAAATTGATATTGCATAAGTAGGTTGCTAACCTTATTTTAGGTTAGTAACCTTTATTAGTTTTATACATTACAATAATTCTTTATAATTTTTCTTTATAAAACCTAAGGTTACCAACCATAAAAAAGGTTGGCAACCTATTGCAAAATTGATATTGCATAAGTAGGTTACTAACCTTATTTTAGGTTAGTAACCTTTATTAGTTTTTTGCATTACAATATTTCTTTATTGTTTTTCTTTATAAAACCTAAGGTTACCAACAATATAAAAGCTTGGCAACCTATTCAAAATTGAATCTTTAATGTTGATAGATAACATTTCTTTTATATTTGTTATCTTTATTATATATATTTGTAATAATTAAAAATACTCACAAATTATGCCATCAAAATATATTTTCACCCCAATTGAAACAGATAGGTACTATCATATTTATAACAGAGGTAACAATGGTGAAAATATTTTTTTCAAACCTGAGAATTATTCTTATTTTCTTAATAAATACAAAGAATATCTAAATAATAATGTTAAAACATATGCTTATTGCTTATTACCAAATCACTTTCATTTTCTTATAAAAATAATTAATGACGATGCCAGCATAATGTTTAGAAGATTCTTCCAATCTTATGCCTTAAGCATAAACAAACAAGAAGAACGATCAGATAGTTTATTTTCCAAAATCTTCAAAAGAGTAAAAATCACTAATGACGATTATTTGAAAAGACTTGTATTCTATATTCATCATAATCCAGTAAAACATTCTATTTTTGACAATTTTAAAAAATACCCGTTTAACTCATATCAATCTATTATTAGCAATCAATTAACTAGTCTTGAACGTAATGAAGTTATAGATTGGTTTGGAAGTAAAAAAGAATTTATTGAATTTCATGATTATCTACATAATGAAAACATGATAAACAAGTATATTTTAGAAGATTAATAATGTTGTAAACGGTAGGTTGCTAACCTTATTTTAGGTTAGTAACCTTTATTAGTTTTTTGCATTACAAGATTTCTTTATAAATTTTCTTTATAAAACCTAAGGTTACCAACCATACAAAAGGTTGGCAACCTATTGCAAAATTGATATTGCATAAGTAGGTTATTAATCTTCTTTTAGGTTAGTGATTTTTACTAGTTTTTTGCATTACAAGATTTCTTTATAAATTTTCTTTATAAAACCTAAGGTTACCAACCATACAAAAGGTTGGCAACCTATTGCAAAATTGATATTGCATAAGTAGGTTACTAATCTTCTTTTAGGTTAGTAATTTTTACTAGTTTTTTGTATTACAATAATTCTTTATTATTTTTCTTTTAAAAACCTAAGGTTACCAATCATTAAAAGCTTGGCAACCTAATGCAAAATCAATACAATATTTTGTATTTTTGTCTACATGTTAAAAATGCCTCAAAAAAGAGAAAACTTATACTTGGTTTTGCTTATCAGATTACTGATAGTTCTAATATTATTTTCTTTTTCAAGGATTCTTTTTTATTTTTTCAATTCATCATTTTTCTCAGATATTTCAAATATAGAATTCTGGAGGATATTATTTTACGGTATTCGCTTTGATATTTCTGCAATTCTGATTCTTGGCTCTCCTTTTATCATTATGAATATTATTCCTTTGAAAATTAGATATAATAAGATATATCAGAGTTTTGGAAATTTCTTTTTGTATTTTTTCTGTTCAATTGGTTTAGCAGTAAATTTTATTGATATTATTTATTTCAGATTTATTCTTAAAAGAACTACAGGCGATATTTTTAATTTTCTTGCAAACGAAGAAAGCGAAATATTAAATCTGATACCTAAGTTTTTTATTGATTTTTGGTACATTTTTGTTCTCTGGTTAATTTTTGTTTTTTTATTGATAAAAACATCAAATATATTCAAAGTCAAACCAAATAGCAACAATTCTAAAAACCTAAAACACTATTTAACAAACACCATAATATTTTTAATTCTTTCATTTTTTACTATTATTGGAATTCGTGGTGGGTTTCAGCTAAAGCCTATCAGTCCGATTACAGCAGTACATTATACTTCAATAAAAAACACTCCCTTGATTCTCAATTCAGCATTTTCAATCATCAAAACAATTGATAAAAAAGGAGTGAAAGAAGAACATTATTTTGAAAATGGAGAAAAACTAAACTCCATTTATTCTCCAATTCATTATGCAAATAAAATCAAAGAAGATTCAATAAAACTTAATGTTATAATAATTATAATGGAAAGTTTTTCGACTGAACATATTGGAGCATTAAATCGTGAAATAGAAAATGGAGAGTATTTGGGTTATACTCCTTTTTTGGATTCGTTGATAAATGAAAGCCTGGTTTACAAAGGATTTGCAAACGGAAAAAGATCTATCGAAGGAGTTCCTGCAATAGTTGCCGGATTACCAACTTTAATGAACCTTGATTATTTATCTTCGATTTATTCGGGAAATAAAATTAATAGCCTTGCATCTTTATTAAAAGAAAAAGGCTATTCAACTTCCTTTTACCATGGTGGAAATAATGGCACAATGAGTTTTGATGTTTTTGCAGAAATTGCCGGTTACGAAAATTATTTCGGTAGAAACGAATATAATAATGATGATGATTTTGATGGAAAATGGGGCATTTTTGATGAAGAATATTTTCAATATTTTGCTAATGAACTTAATAAAAACAAGCAACCATTTTTTAGTACAATCTTTTCATTATCATCACATCATCCGTACACAATTCCCGAAAAATATAAGGGTAAATTCCGAAAAGGAAATCTCGAAATTCATGAAAGTATTATGTATGCAGACTATTCATTGCAAAAATTCTTTAAGACTGCCTCTGAAATGCCATGGTTCGACAATACACTTTTTGTAATTACCGCTGATCATACTTCAGAGCATTATTTTGATATGTATCAGACAAGTATTGGAAATTATAAAATCCCAATTATTTTTTATCAAAACAATAGTAAACTAAAAGGTATTAAAAATGAAGTAGCTCAACAAACTGATATAATGCCAACTGTTTTAAATTATATTAATTTTGATGAAGATTATGTAGCTTTCGGTGAGAATGTTTTAGATACATCTATAAATAACTTTGCAATTAATTATTTAAACGGGACTTATCAGATAATAAGAGGAAATTACGTTTTGTATTTTGATGGCAAAAAATCAATTTCTTTATTTAATTACAAATCTGACAAACTACTCAAAAACAATTTATTGAATGAAAAAAGCAAAATTATAAATGAGATGGAGATATTGGCTAAAGCAATAATTCAACAATATAACTATCGTTTGATAAACAATAAACTTATTGTAACAAAAGAATAAAAATGCCTAAGAAGAAGATACTTTTTATTATTAATCCAAAATCCGGAATTGGCAAATATAAATTGCTGGCAAGCTATATCGAAAAAGCTCTTGATAAAGACCTCTTTGATTATGATATTTTATATACAAAATATGCAGGTCATGGAACAGAACTAGCTCAAGAAGCAGTAAGAAAATCTTACAATATAGTCGTGGTTTCGGGAGGTGATGGAACAATAAATGAAATTGCAAAAGCTTTAGTTGGATCTGAAACATTGCTTGGAATTATTCCTGTCGGATCAGGAAACGGGCTTGCTCATCATTTAAAAATTCCGATAAACCCTATTCAGGCAATTGAGATTATCAATAAAACCAAATCTATAACTATTGACACAGCTAATGTTAATAATAATCTTTTTGTTAGTATTGCTGGTGTAGGCTTTGATGCTCTTGTTGCAAAGAAATTCACTAAAGTAAAAAGAAGAGGATTTTTATCATATTTCAAGATTATTGCAAAAGAATATCCTAAATATAAACCACTGAATTATGTAATAAATATTGATGGTAAACAATTTGCCAGAAAAGCATTATTTATTAGCTTTGCAAATTCAGATCAGTTTGGGTATAATACGACAATAGCGCCAAAAGCAAAAATTGATGACGGAATGATTGATGTGTGTATTGTAAAAAAAATACCGATAATTGAATTGCCTTTTTTGGCGCATCTACTTTATTGGAAACAAATTGACAAATCGAAATTTATTGAGACAATTAAAGGAAAAAAAATTATAATTGAACAAGAAAAAAAATCAACTGTAAATATTGATGGGGAAGCAGTTAAACTGGAAAAAGATTTAGTTGTGAAAATCAATCCACTTTCATTGAAAATTATTATTCCTTAAAACTTAATTTCAATAATTAATAAAAAATAATGTCGAAAAAAAACAAAAATCGAAGCGGTGTGATTTATTCAACCAATCCTGATTTTGAATATAATAATATTAGTGATGAAACTGAAGAAACTCTTTCACCAAAACAACAAAACCTGAGAGTCATGCTTGATAAAAAAGGTCGCGGAGGTAAACAAGTTAGTTTAATTACGGGCTTTGTGGGAAATGATGATGACCTAAAAGGTCTTGGCAAAGTAATAAAATCGAAATGTGGGGTTGGAGGCTCTGTTAAGGATGGTGAGATTTTAATTCAGGGAGATTTCAGAGAAAAAATTATACAGATACTTTTGAAAGAAGGTTATAAAGCGAAGAAATCAGGAGGGTAGATTTTTGAATTCAGATTTGAAATTTCAAAAATAAAAACTAATAAAAACACAAAACATCAAAAACCAACATAAAAAGTAATTACAAACATAAATTAATAAACATGAACTATTTAAAATTAATTTTAACAACAGTACTAATTTCTGCAATAACAATTTCAGGATTTAGCCAATCCAACGTAGATGGTAGGATAAATTCCAAAGAGATGCAGAAAATTATTAGCTTGGTAAAAAGCAATTCTGAAACCCAAGCGTTGACAAATGCAATATCTAATAATGAAATTAAAAAGCTAGCAATCAATCGTGAAAACGCTGGAAAAGTAAATCATTTATTTACAAACAAAGTTGAAACAAAAGGCATCACAAACCAGAAATCATCAGGCAGGTGCTGGCTATTTACAGGCTTAAATACATTGCGACCAATTATCATCAACAAATTAAAACTTAATGAATTTGAATTTTCTGAAAATTATTCTTTTTTCTGGGATCAATTTGAAAAAGCAAATCTTTTTCTCGAAGGGATAATCATGACAAGAGACAAAGCAGATGACGATCGTACAGTTGACTGGTTTTTTAAAGGTCCTATTAATGATGGTGGACAGTGGACTACATTTGCAGGAATAATAACAAAATATGGTTTGGTTCCAAAATCTGCAATGCCTGAAACTTATCATAGCAGTAATACTTCATGGATGTCGCGAATGATAAAACGCAAGCTTAGAGAAGACGGCGTACGACTACGTGAAATGAATAATAACGGGAAAAAACTTAATGAAATTCGTGAAGAAAAATTAGTTATGCTTTCAGACATTTATAAAATGCTTGTTTTTACTCTTGGCGAACCACCAGCAGAATTTACATGGCAATATGAAAATACAGATAAAGTAATCAGCGAAGAAAAAACTTATACTCCGAAACAATTTCTAAATGAATATATTGGTATCGATTTCGGCGAATATGTTATGTTTATGAATGACCCAACCAGACCTTATAATAAACTTTATGAAGTTGAGTTTGACAGAAATCTTGTGGAAGGAAATAACTGGAAATATATCAATCTTCCATCTGATAAAATTAAAGAATTTGCAAAAGCATCAATTATCAATAACGAAAAAATGTATTTTTCGTGTGATGTTGGGAAACA
>Ga0222636_1000387_pt1 | contig 23747 bp, 19 predicted proteins | sample AntAcemetagen141_FD_179811 | JGI IMG/M metagenome (GOLD analysis project Ga0222636, IMG submission 179811) | Saline water microbial communities from Ace Lake, Antarctica - #141 | ecosystem: Environmental > Aquatic > Non-marine Saline and Alkaline > Saline | place: Antarctica: Ace Lake...
CACTATAATAAGAGCGATTGGCATTATATATCTGAGAACCTTTCTTACGATAAATGTTATATCAAAGGGCAGAAAGATTACTATCTCATCGCCTACCTTTGCCTTTTCTGCAGCGACATTACCTGTTTCAGTTACTGTTGTAATAACTACCCTGCAAGCAGGGTGCGCCTCTCTTATCTGCTTAATCAGCGGCAGAACAGCCATAACCTCACCCACGCTGACAGCATGGATCCATATATTCTTCTTTGCTCTTAATCTGCTTATAAGTTCTTTCGGGTATATACCAAACCGCAAGCAAAACCCTTGTCTCCTTTTACCCTTAAAAAGAAAAAGGGGTAGGTAAAAAAAAGCAAATAGTACAAATATAATATTATATATAATACTCATAGGCATTTAAAGAAAGCAGCATCTGACCACAGTCTTTCATGTTCATCTGCTGCCAATTAGGTAACTACTCCCCTAAAGTTTAATTCTTAATCCTTAGTTACACGCCTTAACTATGCCCGCGGATGGGCCTTTTGATAAGCTTCTTTCATGCGCTCAGTGCTAACATGCGTATATATCTGCGTAGTTGAAAGACTCGCGTGCCCTAAAAGTTCCTGTACAGATCTTAAGTCCGCGCCCCTGTTTAAGAGATGCGTCGCAAAAGAGTGGCGAAAAGTATGCGGCGATATATCATTGTGCAGGCTCACCTTTTTGACATAATAGTCGACCACCTCCTTACTGATCTGTCACTCATGCGTTTACCGCGCTTGCTTAAAAATATCGCTCTTTTGTCAAGAGAACGTATTGACTTTGATGCCCTAACATAGTCATTAATGGCCTTAGAAGCGCTATTGCCTATAAGGGCAAGTCTTTCTTTTTTGCCCTTTCCGAAAATCTTAACAACACCACCAACAATGTCACAATTATCAATATCCATACCGACAAGCTCTGAAACCCGCATGCCTGTACTATACAGTGTCTCTAATATAGCCTTGTCCCTTAAACCTTGGAGATCGCCTGCCGGGGCATCAATAAGTTTTAATACCTCTGCTTCATGCATAAAAACAGGCAGCTTTTTCTCCTTCTTCGGTGTAGCGATACCAGCCAGAGGATTTGTGCTGACAAGTTGCTCTCTAACAAGAAATTTAAAAAAACTCCTCAAGGCGGATAATATCCTCGCTATTGATGCGCGAGAGAGATTCTCATGCCGCAAATTCGCCAGAAATTGTCTCAGAAATAGATAGTCGACGTCTTCTAACCGCCTCTTATCTAAAAATTTTGAGAACCGCTTAAAATCTATCCTGTAATTCAAAGTGGTATGGGGCGATACCTCTCTCTCGATCTCCAGATAACGTATAAACTTATCAACATATCTCTGCATTATTTAAACCCTGAAAACACTTTTTCTAGTAACCTTTAGAATGACTGTCTCACTTGTCTTTTTCAGGCAATTTCCTGCTGGTATATTTACAATCAGGATATTTTGAACAACCATAAAACGGGCCACGCCTCGAATTGCGTTCAACAAGCTCTCCGCCACAATCAGGCTGAGGGCACTTGACCCCTGTGGGAAATGGTTTTGTGTTTTCACAACGCGGATAGGCAGAACAGGTTAAAAATCGACCTTTGTTATAATGTTTTACTATCATAGGCTCTCCGCATTTGCCGCAAACCTGGTCCGTTCCTTCAGCCTCTACTAGCTCTATCTTACCATCCGCTGTTTTCTTAGCAGGTTTTGAATTCTTACACTTTGGAAAACCTGAGCATCCAAGAAATGTGCCGCGCCTGGACCAACGAAAAAGCATGGCCTTTCCACAGATCTCGCACTTATAATCAGTGCGAACTTTTTGTTTTTTCATATCTTCCATCTGATCCTGCGCAAGCAATAAGTCCTTATTGAATGGCTTATAAAAATCACTTAGGACCTTGACCCAATCCATATTGCCTTCTTCAATCTTGTCAAGATCATCCTCCATGCCTGCTGTAAAACTTACATTAAGTATATCAGGAAAATGTTTTACTAGAAGCCTTGTTACTACTATCCCTACTTCACTAGGATAAAAATAACCAGCCTTTCTTTCAACATAATCACGCTGTACAATTGTAAATATAATAGGCGCGTAGGTACTAGGGCGGCCGATACCTTTTTCTTCAAGATCTTTAACCAGAGAAGCATCTGAATATCGGGCAGGGGGTTTTGTAAAGTGCTGGGAAGGTATAAGCCTTACAAGGTCAAGTAGCTCTTTTTCCTTAAGTGGTGGCGCCGCCTCTTCCTTCTCCTGCTGCTTATCATCAAGTGCGAGAAAACCGTCAAAGATAACTTTGCTTCCCGCGGTTCTGAATATGCACTTTTTATCTTCGCTATCCGCAACGGCGGCTATATCTACAGTTTGCACACTGAAAAGAGCCGATGCCATCTGGCTCTGCAAAAATCTTCGCCAAATAAGCGTATATAGCTTTAATTGATCTGCATTTAAATACTTACTCATTGAATCAGGAGACCTATATGCAGAGGTAGGCCTTATAGCCTCATGCGCGTCTTGTGTCTTTTGTTTAGACTTCTTAAACTTGTGTGGCTGCTTCGGGATATATTCTTTGCCAAAGTTTTTTTCTATATACTTCTTTGCTTTAGCTTGAGCTTCTTTTGATATATTTATAGAATCTGTCCTCATATAGGTTATAAGGCCCGTCTCGTCACCTTTTTCTAGCTCCAAGCCTTCATATAACTGTTGTGCCAACCGCATGGTTCTGCTCGCTGAAAACCTAAGCTTATTAAAAGCGTCCTGTTGCATTGTACTTGTCGTGTAAGCTGCAGAGGGCCTTCTAATTTTTTTCTGTTGCTTTATTTCAGCTACGGAGAAAACACTCTTATCCAGATAGTCTAAAAGCTTGTCAGAAGCAGCCTTATTCTTCATACCGGGCTTCTTTCCATCAAGACGAATAAGCTTCGCGATAAAATTAGACGTTTTTCCGGAATCCTGCTTTTTCAGCTCTGCCTCAAGTTCCCAATATTCTTCCGGCTTAAACGCGTTTATCTCATCTTCTCTCTCAACAATAAGCCGCAATGCTACGGATTGAACCCTTCCTGCACTTAAGCCACGGCCTACTTTCTCCCATAGAAGAGGGGATAGGCTATAGCCAACTATCCTGTCAAGGATACGTCTGGCCTGCTGAGCATTTACCTTGTTGATATCAATAACACGCGGATTTTTGAAGGCATCCTCTATAGCCTCCTTTGTAATCTCATGAAACTCCACACGTAACATTTTCTGATCAGAAGAGACTAACTCCCTCTCAAGATGCCAGCTTATCGCTTCACCCTCACGATCCGGATCCGTAGCCAGGTAGACAACATCCTTGCCCTTAACCTTGCTCTTAAGTTCCTGCACCATCTTCCTGCGGGTAGGCACAACAACATACTCCGGCTTAAAAGAGTTATTTACATCGACACCCATGCTGCTTGAGGGCAAGTCTATCAGATGCCCCATAGAAAATGTTACATCATATTTAGACCCAAGAAATTTGGCCAGGGTCCTTGACTTTGCCGGAGATTCTACAATTACCAGTGCTTTTTTCATTATTCTTTAGCCTTATCTTTGTTTAACGCGAACCAGTTAGTCCATGCCCGCTCATCCTGTCCATAGTTTTGTCCCGATATCTTCTCTAAAGAATCACGCGCGCATATCCTCACATTCTTATAATCATCACTCAACGCGCTTATTAACGCGAAAGTAGCCTCGTAATTAGCATTCGCACCAAGAACATAAGCGCAAGATGCCCTTACCTTACTCGACCTATCATTCATTAGCATCTCACTGATAGCAGGTACAGCATCCTCGATTATCCAGCTAGAAGATAGCTCTACCGCGTAGCTCCTTACCCTGGGGCTCTTATCAAAAAATGCCTCTAGTACCGCTTTATATTCTATTCTTCCGCCTATTTTGTCCAGGCTCTCTATGGCCATTAAGCGCACTTTTTCACTGGAATCAGTTAAAAGAATATTCGCGAGAGGCTTTGCCGCTGATTTATCTCCTATTTTTCCGATTGCCTCTGCCGCGTAAAACCTTACCTGCCACTCGTTATCACCTAGTAATTTTATAAGCGCTGGGATAGCCTTCTTGTCACCTATACTACCTAAAGCCCTAGCAGCATTATACCTCATTGTCATCTTTCTTTCATGCATGACGCCAATGATAACAGGCACAGCCCTTTTATCCTTTATCCTGCCAAGTATATCAACACAGACGACTCTTAAATCAGCAGGCTGATCCCTCCAATCCTTTACTATCGCAATAAGCGGTTGGACCGAATCATCGCCCCAGTTTATAAGATCGTTCTTAGCGATTCTCTGTATATTGCCTTTTTTGTTTTCAAGACCTTCTATAGCCTTTTCAACCTTCTGCTTAAGCCGGCTATCAAACTTTCCCTCTATTGCTAACGTGCTATTCGTATTTAACAAAAATCCGATAACAAACACTGCTATTGTGACAGCCAATACCATTCTTCTATGCATATACAAATCCACACCTTTTTTAGGCCCGTACATACAGCTTCCCCGGAAGCTGCTTAATCGCACCCTTCATTTCCATATTCAAAAGCATAAACTTAGCCTGCTGAGATTTTACCTCAAGCTTCTGTGTTATCGTATCAATATCACACGGCTGATCGGAAAGCATGCTCAATACACTGCTTTCATACTGATTATCCGGAACAAATGGTTCGGTATTGATATTAGCAGCCTTAACCTGGTCTATATCTAATTCTTCTAATATATCATCAGCGCTCTCAACAAGTTTTGCGCCTTGCTTTATAAGGGCGTTTGTGCCACTTGATGAATGCCTGTCCACCATACCCGGAATCGCGAAAACATCTCTTCCCTGTTCAAGTGCAAAATCCGCTGTGATAAGCGCGCCGCTTCTCTTTGCTGCCTCAACAACCAGGAGTGCTCTTGAAATCCCACTTATTACCCTGTTCCTTCTTGGAAAATTATATCTAAGCGGCTCGGCCTCCATTGGAAATTCTGAAACCAAAACACCATTGCGTAATATGCTCTCCGCTAGTTCCTTATTCTCAGGTGGATACACACGGCTAAGGCCATTGCCTAAGACCGCTATAGTTCTTCCGTTATTATTTACCGCGCCTTTATGCGCGGCTGTGTCAATGCCTCGCGCGAGTCCCGATACAATAACTACTTTATAGCTAACAAGTTCAGCAGCTATTTTTTCCGCCATTTTCAATCCATAATAAGTGCATCTTCGCGATCCCACTATAGAGACTGAAAGCTTATCCTGACTTCTGAAATCTCCCTTTATATAAAGCAGTATTGGCGGATCATATATAGACTTCAAGAGTTCGGGATATTCCTTATCAAGCAAAGTAATAACCTTTACCCCAGCATCTTTTATAAGCCCTATTTCTTTGTTTATATCGTAATCTGAATGCGCGTTTTTAATAGCCTCTGCTACCTGAGGCCCGATACCCTCTATGGATTTAAGCCTTTTTATAGGGGCCTTAAATATATTAGACGGGTCTCCAAGTGCGTCAAGAAGCGCCTTTAGCCTTATATAACCTACGCCCTGCACCATATTAAACAGTATAAGGTCTCTCTTGAGATCATCCATAACTATTTTTCTATATCCATTATATTAAGAATCTTAGACACTATCTCTTCGGGTGAGATATCAGATGTATCTACAGTATAGTCCGCGCACCTATAATATTCTTCTCTTTTGCTCAAAAGTTCCCTTATGTTGGAAACAGGGTCAGGGGTATTAAGTAGCGGCCGATGAATGCTACCCTTTGTTCTTTCGTATATAACCTCGGGCCTAGCTATAAGGCATATGACTATTCCGCGCTCTTTAAGGCGCTTGATATTATTCATATCAATAACAACGCCGCCTCCGGCATCAATTACTACATTCTTATCATGTGATGCCGCCTTTACTATCTCTGACTCTATCTCTCTAAAAAACTTTTCTCCGTCTTCCTGGAATATCTTTGCAATAGGCTTGCCGACCTTCCATTCTATCATATCATCAAGGCAGAGTCGCTGCCTCTTAAGCTGTGTCGCGAGGAGCTTACCGACCATGGTCTTTCCTGTTCCCATAAAACCTACAAGCACTATATTCTTCATTACTTAATAGGTAAAGTTAGAGGTAAAGGTAAAGATATTAGATCCTAAAAATAGCCAACCTTTTCCTTTTCCTTTTCCTTTTCCTTTTCCTTTCTCTATCTCCAACATCTAGTATCTAGTATCTTGCATCCAGCATCTAGTACCTAGCATCTAAATCCTCTTCTCTATTTCATTCATAGAGTCGCCGCCGAACTTCTCCAGTATAGCCTGCACGAGCACAAAGGCTGTAACATTCTCTGCAACAACACTGGCTGCAGGAAGAGCACATACATCTGAACGTTCTGTACTGGCTTTCTTGCTCTTACCGGTCTTCATGTCAACCGAAGAAAGCGGATTCATAAGTGTAGCTATAGGCTTCATTGCGCAACTAACCCTTAAAGGCTCACCATTGGTCATGCCTCCTTCTACTCCACCGGCATTATTTGTCCGCCTCATAAGGGCCTTTCCTTTTAACAATATCTCATCATGAAATTCAGAACCAGGCAGCTGTGTACCTAAAAAGCCTGCCCCGAACTCAACGCCTTTAATAGCCTGTATCGACATGAGCTCTAACGCTAATCTCGCGTCAATCTTCCTGTCATAATGAACATGACTTCCTAACCCGGGCATAATATTTAAACCTATAACCTCAAATCCTCCGCCGAGTGTATCGCCTCTTTTTTTAGACTGGTCTATACTTTGCTTCATTAGATTCTCTGATTTTTTATCAGGGCAATTTAAGCAGGAAATAGCAGCCTTTCTCTTTATAGCCTCTAATGTGAGCTCTTCCGCATCCACTTCTATATCACCGATATATTTTGTGTAGCTAAATATATCTATTTTAAATTCACGTAAGAAGATTCTGCATATAGCGCCTATCGCTACTCTTGCTGCTGTCTCTCTTGCGCTGGAACGCTCAAGTATATCTCTTGCGTTAACAGTATTATATTTTATCATACCGGCCAGATCCGCGTGCCCCGGCCTAGGACATCTTACACTAGGAAGTTTATCAATCTTAAAGTCCTTATTTTTTATAAGAACCGCAATGGGACTACCTATTGTAATACCCTTTTTGATACCTGATAGTATCTCTACCTTATCAGACTCTATCTCCATTCTTTTGCCCCTACCATAGCCCTGCTGCCTGCGCTTAAGCTCTTTATCTATAAGCTTAGTATCAAGCCTTAAGCCTGCTGGCATACCTTCTAATATAGCTACCAGTGCCTTTCCGTGCGACTCACCTGCTGTCAGGTATCTTAACATATCAAACTCCTTGCTTCGAAACTGTTTCCAATCCAAAGGGCGCAATAAAACCCACTGTCCCTTTGGATTGGAAACAGTTTCAAGTGTTAGAAACCGATACTAGTGCGGAAATATAGCTTGTAAGATTCTATCTCCCCACAAAATTGTGATAAGAGTTGCTATTGACAGATACGGACCATAGGGTATAATATCCGCTCTATTACGTAATTTTTCTATGACACCGATAACTGATCCAAAGAACGGTGCCATGAAAAATACTAAAACAGCACCCTGCCAACCTAAAAAAGCCCCTATCATGGCTAGGTATTTAACATCTCCCCCGCCCATAGCGCTCTCCTGGCCTATCTCTTTCAACTTCTTTCTAAAGGCTATGGTTCCTATCGACGCTATAAGCAATATCAATATACCGCCTAAGATAAGCCCAAATAATGACTCTCTTAAGGCGTAAAAACGATTTGCTGTATTATGAAGCTGAGGAAAAGCAAAACTTAGCAGAAGCCCTAAGGCCATTCCACCATACGTAATCTCGTCAGGTATTATCTGATGTTCAAAATCTATAAAAGTAGCGATAATCAGGCCGCAGCTTAATACCATATATATAATCGATGCCGCGTTAAGGCCCAATTCTTTTACTATGACAGCAAAGATAAGTGCCGTTAGAACTTCTACTACAATGTATCTTAAAGAAATCCTATTCTTACAAAAACGGCATTTTCCTAAAAGCAGTATGAAACTAAGAACAGGTATATTATCATACCACGGTATCTGATGCTTGCACGCCGGGCAATAAGAGCGAGGCATTACGATAGATTTTTCAGACGGCATCCTGTAGATACATACATTTAAAAAACTGCCTACAATAAGACCAGCCAAGATAGTTAATAATATAATCATCTTAAACCTTTAAGCAACTCCTTTTTCATTAACGATACAGGGGCTTTTCTTTTTGTCCACAATTCGAAAGCCAGCACGCCCTGATAAAGCAGCATGCCTATACCTCCGACTGCCTTTATAGACTTTCTTTTCGCGGCTTTTACCAGCGCTGTATTGGATGGAGTGTATATAACATCATATACCTTAAGCCCCTTATGAAGTAAGCTGATATCAATCGGCATCGGGTCATCTTTCCTCATACCCAATGGCGTACAATTTATCAGAAGTTGGCAATCTTTGATCTGATACGGCATATCTTTAAAGACACAAACCTCTATCTCAAGTTTAGGAAAACTTTTTCTAACAGCATTTTTCAGATCATCAGCTCTTGAAGCGATTAAATCATATATAGAGATTCTTGCGCACCCATTATTCGCAAGAGCAAAGGCAACAGCTCTGGCAACGCCTCCCGCTCCTAGTATCAATATATTTTTATTTCTTAGGTTAAACCGGAGATCCTCTCTAAGGCTTCTTAAGAACCCCGCATAATCGGTATTACTGCCTACTAATAACCCATTTCTTACTGAAACAGTATTTACAGCACCTATCATCCTGGCTAGCGGATCTATCTTATCAAGATATTGTATACACTCGGATTTAAAAGGGATAGTAACATTAAAGCCTGAGACCCCTGTCTCCTTCATAGAAGAGATAGCTTCTTTTAGTTTTGTTTTCTTAACCAGAAAAGGGAGGTATGCCGCGGCAATATTCAACTTGCCAAAAGCGGCATTATGCATATTCGGGGATAAGCTGTGCGCAACAGGATTACCTATTAATCCATAAAGCTTATTGGAGAACCTATTAATCATATAAGATCGCTTTTACAGGTTTTTAGATACTTCCTTAGGGAGAAGCTGTTGCTTGGGATTACGCGAGTGTGCCCAGAATACTTTGTCCATGGCGTTAAGGTAGGCTTTTACGCTTGCCTCAATAACATCCGTACTAGTACCCCTTCCTGTAACAACTCTACCCTTTACAATAAGCTTTATCAAGGCCTCGCCCAAGGCATCTTTGCCGCTTGTTATAGAGCGAATGCTATAATCCGTTAACTTTCCACGCAAACCTGTTATCTTATCTATAGCCTTATAACAGGCATCTACAGGCCCGTCTCCGGAAGCATCTGCCTTGAACTTTTTTTTGTCAAACTCAACTCCGATTGTGGCCTTTGGCATATGCTGAGTACCACCCTCAACATAAAGATACTTAAGTTTATAGACTTCACCCAAGGCGACTATCTCATCTTCTACTACAGCCCTTAAATCCTCATCATATACGTTTTTTTTCTTATCAGCTAAAATCTTAAATTTGTTAAACGCCTTTTTAAGTTCAGCCTCTTTAAGGTTAAATCCTAATTTCTTAAGCCTTACAGAGAGGGCATGCTTTCCGGAATGCTTACCAAGAACAAGCTTAGTTTCAGAAAAACCAACATCTTTAGGCTGCATGATCTCATATGTTGTTCTCTTCTTCAATATACCATCCTGGTGTATCCCTGCTTCATGAGCAAAAGCATTTGCCCCTATGATAGCTTTATTAGGTTGTACTATTATACCTGTAAGCCTGCTTACCATGCGCGAAGTATCGTAAAGGTATTTTGTCTTGATGTTAGTCTTCTTATTAAAAAAATCTTTGCGCGTCAGCATAGCCATTACGATCTCTTCTAAGGACGCGTTACCGGCACGTTCTCCTATGCCATTTATAGTGCATTCAACCTGGCACGCGCCATTTTTTACAGCCAATAATGAATTAGCAACAGCAAGCCCAAGGTCATTATGGCAATGAACGCTTATTACCGCGTTGTTGATATTGCGCACTCTACGCGTTATATTATATATTAGCCTGGCAAACTCATCGGGGATAGCGTAGCCTACAGTATCAGGGATATTTACCGTCTTAGCGCCTGCATCAACTACCGCCTCTATTACGCGAAAAAGAAAATCAGGGGCTGTTCTTGATGAATCCTCGGGAGAAAACTGTATATCGCTTACATATTTTTTCGCGTATTTTACAGCACTGACAGCCTGTTTCAATATTTCGTCTTCGGCTTTTTTAAGCTTATATTGCATATGTATCTTGCTTGTCGCTAAGAATACGTGTATGCGGGCGCGTTTTGCGGATTTTACAGCCTCAAAAGCCGCGTCTATATCTTTTTTAAGTGATCGCGCTAACGCACAGATAACAGGCCCTTTTACTTTTTTACTGATAAGCTTAACCGCATCAAGGTCATCCGGCGAGGCAATTGGAAAGCCTGCCTCAATTACATCAACACCTAAGCGATTTAGTTGATGCGCTATCTCAAGCTTCTCATTCTTCTGTAAGCTGGCTCCGGGAGACTGTTCCCCGTCTCTTAAAGTAGTATCAAATATAGTTATCTGCTTTTTCATTATTTTTCCTATTTACGTTCTATTCCATCCATGGCATAAGAGATCTCAGGCTCTCTCCTACCTCCTCGATCTTATGCTTCTTATCAGTCTCTCTCATCTTATTAAACTCAACAGAGCCTTTTTTGTTCTCATCTATCCATTCCTGCGCAAACTGACCGGATGTTATCTCCTTAAGAATGTTCTTCATCTCCTCACGGGTCTGTTTGTTAATAATTCTCTTGCCCCTGGTATAATCACCGTATTCAGCTGTGTCTGAAACACGCTTTCTCATGCCCTGCATACCATATTGATATATCAGGTCCGTAATAAGCTTAAGCTCGTGAAGACATTCAAAATAAGCTATCTCCGGCTGATATCCCGCCTCTACAAGTGTATCAAATCCCGCCTTAACGAGCTCTGTTACTCCACCACAAAGAACGGTCTGCTCACCAAATAAGTCTGTCTCTGTCTCTTCCTCAAATGTAGTCTCTATAACACCCGCGCGCGTTCCACCTATCGCCTTTGCGTAAGATAGTGCCGTCTCAAGCGCCTTACCTGTTGTATCCTGGTATATAGCTACAAGGCATGGAACGCCCTTGCCTTCTTCATACATCCTGCGCACCAATGCACCGGGACCTTTCGGGGCTATCATAAATACATCTACATTATCAGGTGGAAGTATCTGCTTAAAGCGTATGTTAAACCCATGCGAAAAGACAAGCGAATTACCTTTTTCCAGATTCGCCACTATGGATTCATTATAAACAATCGCCTGAACGTGATCCTGGGTAAGTATCTGAATAACATCTGCCTGTTTCGCGGCCTCCGCAACTGATAGAGGGCTAAAGCCATCTTTAATCGCCTGTTCAAAATTTGGCGTGCCTTCAAGCTCAGAGACTATGATATCTATCCCGCTATCACGCAAATTAAGGCTCTGCGCTCTTCCTTGTATCCCATAACCAATTATCGCTACTTTCTTCTGCTTTAGTATCTCCAGATCCGCGTCCTTCTCATAATATATCTTTGCCATCTGTTCCTCCTTGTACATAGGTAGAGATGAAGGTAGAGATTTTATGTTCTATACAGGTCTTTACCTTTACCTTTACCTTTTTTATATTATCAAATCATTCCCGAGTTTAGTCTAAAATTATCGAAGAGAATTTTGACTGCTTAAACGAGGAATCTCAATTTTTAGAGTTCCATCGCGATACGTCCTGTGCGCACCATCTCTTTTATCTCAAATTTATTTAAGGCGTTTGATAACTTGTCAATCTCATCCTGGCTGCCAACAATCTCGACTACAATGCTATCCTCCTTAGTCTGTATTATCTTAACAGGAGATGCCTTGAATATCTCCATGACCTTATCGTTGTTCTGCTTATTGACAAGGACCTTAAAAAGCACAAGCTCTCTGTCTATATGCTCTTTTTTTATATAATCCTTAACTAGGATTATATCTATCAACTTATTCAGCTGTTTCTTTACCTGCTCAAGTATCTTATCGTCACCTTTAACAACAATGGTCATTCGTGATATAGCAGGGTCCTCGGTCTCACCAACCGCCAGAGAACTTATATTATAACCTCTGGCACTGAAAAGCCCTGATACGCGCGCTAAAACACCAAACCTATTTTCCACTAAAACTGAGATTATATGTTTCATTATTTATCCTTTGCCTCTACCTTCACCTTTACTTTTTTATGCCATGCCACCAATCATGCGGTTTATAGCCTCTCCTGCTGGAACCATCGGCATTACATTCTCCTCATTTTCTACGACAAAATCGAGGATAACCGTATTCTTAGTAGCTATCGCTTTCTTAATAGCCGGCGCTACTTCGTTTTTTTTAGTAACCCTTATGCCAACAGCCCCGTAAGCCTGGGCTAGCTTTACAAAATCAGGACACATGCTATCAAAGCAGGTGTGTGAATATCTCTTCCCATAAAAAAGCTCCTGCCACTGCCTGACCATGCCAAGACAACTATTGTTAAGTATAGCTATATTAATCGGAAGCTTGTTTATAACAGCTGTGGCAAGCTCCTGTATATTCATCTGGATAGAACCATCTCCCGCGATATCAAAAACTACTCGTTCAGGTAACGCTACCTGTGCGCCTATCGCAGCCGGAAAACCATATCCCATGGTTCCCAAGCCACCGCTGGATAAAAATGTGCGCGGCTTTGTATATTTATAAAACTGCGCTGCCCACATCTGATTTTGTCCTACCTCAGTAACTATTATAGCCTCACCTTTTGTTACCTCATATATCTGCTCTACAACAAACTGCGGCTTAATAACATCTCCTGTATCATCGTATTGTAGCGGCCCCTTCTTCTTCCAGTCATCTATCTGCGCGAGCCATTTTGATGTATCCGGTGCCTTGACTATCTCGTTTAACTTCTCCAAAATATTCCTCGCATCTCCGACTATCGGGATATCCACATCAACGTTCTTACTAATGCTTGATGGATCGATATCAATATGAATTATCTTAGCATTAGGAGAGAATTCATCAAGTTTTCCCGTAACCCTATCATCAAATCTTGATCCTACGGCAATTATAAGATCACTCTCCATTATAGCGTGATTGGCGTAAATCGTACCATGCATGCCAAGCATCTTCAATGAAAGAGGGTCAGTCTCAGGGAAACCACCCATACCAAGAAGAGTTGTTGTAACGGGTATCTTGTTTTCCTTGGCAAACTTAAAAAGCTCCTTCTCGGCACCTGATATTATAACGCCACCACCAGCGTATACTATAGGTTTATGGGAATCTTGTATCGCCTTAGCAGCCTTCTTTATCTGGCCAAGATGGCCTTCATATGTCGGTTTGTAGCTTCTTGTATCCAGTTGAGCAGGATAATCAAACTCTGCTTCTGCTAATGTGACATCAACAGGTAGGTCTATTAATACAGGCCCCGGCCTTCCGCTATTAGCAACATAGAAAGCCTCTTTTATTATACCCGCAAGTTCATTGACATCTTTTACAAGATAGTTATGCTTTGTTATAGGACGGGTAATACCTGTTATATCCGCTTCCTGAAAAGCGTCACTCCCTATAAGGTTAGTCTTGACCTGCCCTGTAATCGCGACCATTGGCACAGAATCCATATAAGCTGTTGCGATGCCTGTAACAAGGTTGGTAGCGCCCGGGCCTGATGTAGCCAAGCAGACGCCTACTTTACCGGTAGCGCGCGCGTAACCATCTGCTGCATGCGCAGCGCCCTGCTCATGCCTTGTGAGCATAAACCTGATAGGGGCTTTATATAATACGTCAAAGATAGGCAGTAAAACGCCTCCGGGGTATCCGAATATTATCTCAACACCTTCTTTTTTCAATGACTCAATAAGTATATTTGCACCTTTTAATTTCATAATTTCTCCATATCTTATAGCGTCTCGACCCTGTTTCCGTTTCTATCGGGACGGTGGGCACTTTCTAGCCCACTGTCCTGATTGAAACAGAAACAGGGTCAGAATACTTATATTGACAAAATCGCTCCGCGGGCCGCGGATTCCACCATTTTTGCATAACGCGCGAGGTAGCCTGTTTGTATCTTCGGCTTTCTTGGCCTCCACATACTCATCCTCTTTTCAATCTCAGCCTTTGACACCTTAAGCTCTATCTTTCTTTTTGGTATATCGATTGAGATAAGATCGCCATCTTTTATTATAGCGATCGGTCCTCCCGATGCCGCTTCCGGTGAGATATGACCTATGCAAGGGCCTCTCGTTCCACCTGAAAACCTTCCATCTGTGATCAGTGCCACCTCTTTTGACAGACCCATACCGGCTATAGCTGCTGTAGGAGCAAGCATCTCCCTCATGCCGGGCCCACCTTTAGGGCCCTCATACCTTATGACTATTACAGATCTATGCTTTATCTTATTGGCCATTATCGCCTTCATAGCCTCTTCTTCCGAATTAAAACATACCGCTTTTCCGACAAATATCATAGCGGATTTTGCGACCGCGCTCTGTTTTACAACAGAACCGTCCGGAGCTATGTTTCCCTTTAATACAGCGATGCCGCCTTCTTTATGATATGCCTTATTAATCGGACGTATGATATCATCATCATAAATAGGCGCGTCCTTAATATTATTCTTTAATGAGTTAGTAGTTACTGTAATATTGTTCTTAATCTTTGAAGAAAGCCTCTTCAATACAGCAGGTATGCCACCGGCATATTCCAGATCCTCCATAAAGTACTCGCCTCCGGGACGTAAATCTGTAATATGAGGGGTCTTCCTGCATATAAGGTCAAGCTCATCGAGTTTTAGTTCTATTCCCGCTTCATGCGCGATAGCCGGGATATGCAACATTGTGTTTGTTGAGCCACCCAAGGCCATATCTACCATAACAGCGTTGTACACAGACTGCTTATTTATAATCTTGCGTGTTGTTATATTCTTTTTAACCAATGTGACTATCTGTTCACCGCTAGAAAAACCTATGCGCTTCTTTTTGGCTGAATTTATAAGAGCAGTAGCACATCCCGGCAAAGACATGCCAAGGGTCTCTGTTACGCAAGCCATTGTATTTGCCGTATATAGGCCCTGACACGAACCACCTCCGGGACACGAACAGATCTCAAGGTTCTCCATCTCCGCCTCTGATATCTCGCCTTTCTGCCTCTTTGCCATCGCCTCAAAGGTATCTCTCACAAATGAGCGCCGCTTCATCCTGTACATGCCTGATAACATGGGCCCTGCCGTAACTACAATAGCAGGTATATCGAGTCGTGCCGCGGCCATAAGCATACCAGGTGTTATCTTATCGCAATTTGTAAGAAGCACCAGGCCGTCTAAGGCATGTGCCATAGCAACGCTTTCAACAGAATCCGCTATAAGTTCGCGTGATGACAAGGAATATTTCATGCCTGCATGCCCCATTGCTATACCATCACATACACCTGGTATACCAAATACAAAAGGCTTTCCCCCACCGGAACATACACCATGCTCTATTTCACGCTCTAACAGCCTCATATCAACATGCCCTGGTATGAGATCTGTAAAACTTGATGCTATGCCTATAAAAGGCTTATTCAAGTCCTGCTTCCTCATGCCTGTAGCATATAAAAGCGCCCTGTGAGGTGCTCTTTCTAGTCCCTTTTTAGTCGCATCGCTTCTCATATTTAAGACCTTTCTTTATATAGTACAATAAGTAGTAATAGATTATATCATAGTACTTCCATATGTCAAAGGAATTTTGCTTGCTTAAGGTCTTCCGGATTAGCTCACATAAGCGGATTCTCTATACTTCATGCTCTCTTTAATCAGCCTTGTTACTTAACAGCTCAAGGGACTCTCTAAGGCCCTTATTATCTGGGTCCATCTGTAATCCTACCTCGAAATATCCTACGGCTATATCCGGTTTTCCTATGCCTTGATAAAAACCACCTATATTTCTATATATTTCGGGATTATTAGGCTGCAGCTTAAGAGCTCTTATAAATTGGTCCACAGACTCCTTTGGCCTGTTAAGTTTAAAAAGGAGTATAGCCTTAAGATTGTGTATATCATAGTTACTCTCCATTATCTGCTCAGCTACATTAATAAGATCGAGGCCCTTACCATACATACCTATCTCATAAAAAAAATTGGCTGTTCCTATAAATATTCCGGGATATATGCTTTTTTCTTTTGCAGCCTCTATTAAAACCGTGTCAGGATTAACCTGAAAATTATCCAGATTAATCTCATTATTATCAATTATATCTTTGAACTTCTTATTGTCCGCTAAAAATACTGTGCTCTTGCCATCAAAAAAGACTAATTTCCATTCTTTACTATCATATAAGTATTTAAAAAAAGGGCTAGCGAAATCACCTGCACAAGGCAAAACAATACAATCGATATTTAGATCATCTTTTATCTTATCTATCAACTCGGGCTCCTTACGTATCCTGTCCCATTTCCTTAAGAAGATATCACCATAAACCTCTGTCCTACCGTCAATAAAAACCCTGCAATCAGGATAAAGCTCAAATATCAGATAGGAGCCATGGTTAAAGAAATTAAATATATTAGCTCTTATATGATTTTTCTTAATAAATCCAGCAGCACCATATGGCTGATTAAAAGTAAGCTCATCTCTGCCTAATATAAATGACTTAGTATCGCAATGGAGATTGTAAATATAGCGTTTACTAAACATGCTTGGAACGCCTATTACGATGTTAATGATATTATAGATCAAAAAAATCACGAAGATAACAGGCATGACCCGAAACAATAATCTTTTGATGGTTTTCTTGCCCTGGGCCTTAAAAAGTGCGCCTTGCATTTCCGCGCTCTTGAGATTAAAAAGCGCCAATATCCCAAGAGCTAGGGAAAGCATTCCTGCATGCCTGTTTGCCAAGATAGTAACGAAAAGAAGCGAGATAAAAATAAATATATCGAAAATATCCACTTTCTTAAGATTGAGTAAAAGGGAGACAAAAAATATCATTATTGTGGCGCTCAAATACGAAAAACTACGGTTTAATATTATGTGCATGATAGGTATATTGGATAATTCACCAACAGAACTAAATGCATAAGACCCGCTAACGCAGTCTTTTATGGCGGAAAACATCATATTTACGGGGTAGAGTGCACCTTTTAAAAAATAGGGGTTCAATAAAGAAACAGCAACAAGCAGAAAAAAAACAGCTAAAAGCCTATAAAAGGCCTGACTGTTAATCTTATTTGCGTTCCACTCAAATGGAAGCTTGAGTTTAGCCTGCATAGTTTTTGCTAAAAGAAAGATGAGAACAATAACAGGTCCCACGATAAAATAACCATGCATATTAACCCATAAGGCCTGTAAAGGCAGGAGAAGAAATATTGAGTTTAACCCCTTGTAATTTTTAAGCACATATATAAATATCACTACAAATAAAAGTGAAAATAGCTCAGGCCTTATCTGTAAACGACCAAAGGTTGCTACAACAGATATTATAATAGCAGAAGCGGAAAGAAAAAATAGACGCTCTGCTTTTTTTGCTATACTTACGAATATCCAGAGAATAGCAGATACAACAAGAAAGCGCATCACGATCAGTCCATTAACGCCTGCTAGCTTATAGAGGGGGTATACAAGAATTTGAAAAAGCCATTCATGGTCGATCCATTCTTTATTACCAATCACGAAAGAGTATAGCTGAGTATATGGAACTGCGCTATGTGCCCATATCCAGGAACCGGTCCTTATATGAAGCCAGATATCATTGCACAAAACCTGCCGCAGACTATATATCATGGGAAATATACAACAAAGAACAAGTAGAATATTTCTTAGTAAAGATATATGCTTTTTCATGTTTGATATTATACCATAGTATTTTATTGTCATAGACAAGATTTTATCCTATAATAGAAAAGATGGCTATAAATCACAATAAAAACAGATACTCGTTAAGAGACCCTGACAGCAGGATATGGAACATACTCTCTCTCCTGTCTATCTTCTTATCCTCTTTAATATTTGTTCTCCAATGGAGACAGTTACCGTTTTTTTTAGATATGTATTACCATTTAGCTGTAGCGGAGGGCTTTAACGCGGCAGGAGGTTTAGTATTACATAATTTTTGGGAATACGGACCTGCCGGTGCCCCTCAACTCTATCCCCCTCTAATACATATCATAATATTAGCATTGCTTAAAACCGGGCTCTCCGCCATTACCGCTCTAAAGTTACTAAGTTGTATTGTTCCCTCTCTTTTTCTCTGTACTGTTTGGTACATAACAAAAAATATCCTCAATAAAAGAGTAGCGTTTTTCGCTGTATATCTATGTCAATGCGCCTCATTATTTATGATAAGCATATCCTTCACCCCGGCAGCAACAATAGGTATCGCGTTATTACTTCTAGCCATACTATCAATAGTCAAAAAACATTTGTTAACCGGCGCGCTATTAATCGGACTTATTTTTTATACGCATACAGGGATAGGGCTGCTATCCATTTTATTTGTCTTTCTTGCGTGGATAAGTAAAATGGTATATACAAGAGATCTCATGAAATTATTGCTCTTTCCGCTTTTAATAGGCCTGCCCTGGTCTATTCATATTATAAAAAGCATATCTGAGATATCCTGGCAAAATAGCGCGCAGATGCCTCTTAGATTCTATCCTGTAATAATAGCTCTTCTTTTCATAGGCCTTGCTAAAGCATTAAGAAATATAAACAAATACAAGATATTCATTCTTCTGATAGCGGCTCTTATGCCGATGGGCATACTATACCCTTTCCGGCTCCTCTGTTCACAGGGCATGATAGGCTTTATAATCCTTGCTAGCATAGGACTTGATAAGCTCTATACGGCTATGAATAGCGTGGTAGAAAGGATCTCTGGTACAAAGCGGCATATATTACTTCTTATATTTATTCTTTTATCATACCTTATTATCTTCGCGCCAAGTATAAATTTTCATAGTAAAAATATGCATCTGGAGATATCAGATTCGCAACTAACGGCAATATTTGAGGGAAAAGAGAGAAAGCCGGAATACATAACATCAGCAGGCATATATAACGATGGCTTATTGGAAGAGCTATCTTATTATATTAAAAAACACTCTAATGAAAACACGTTTATCTGGTCAAATTATAGATATATCACGGGCATGCTATGGTGCGTAACGCAGAGGCCCGCGCTATCTAATATGCTGCTTGAGATAAATTCTAAAAAATATGAGCCAGACCTCGCTAACGGTTCATTATTGATAATAATAGACGAGCCTAAGGGTGAATTTAAGAAGATTTATGAAAAAGTTAAATCGAATTTTTATATAGTAGAAAATCTCAAAAAAGAAGGTGTAAATATATATATATTAAAAAATAAAAACACACATACAAAACAGGCCCTTACCCCCCTCAAGCCTCTGATCTATACACCATATCTTCTTATGATGATCTTTGTATATATAGCTGTTGTAGTGTTGAGTGTAAAGCATAAGTCATGCTAAAATAAAAAAAGGCTTTTTCAAGCCCTCTTTTTTACTAGGAATATATTTACTCATATTATGGTATCGTACATGTCCTAACACCGGCTGAAGTCATTGAAGCGATAAGCCCTGCAGCATCTCCTACACCAGTTGCTGTCGCGGTAAAGGTTGCTCCTCCTCCTGTAACTGTAAAATTAAAATCTCCAGCTGATGCATCACAATCCAGATCCGTTACTACGCCTGCGTAAGCACTGTGTTCCATCCAATATATAGACTGAGCTGTCCTTACAGCACCAAGCCCTGCCCAGGCCTCTGCCATCCTTGCACGAGATATCATACGCGTAAACTGCGGAACAGCTAAAGTCGCGAGTATACCTAAAATAATTACAACTATTAAAACCTCGATTAGTGTAAAACCTTTTTTTGTCGTCATCATTACTCCCTTTCGATTTAATCTATCCATCTTGTTAAAATTATACTATCTCAGATTACTGGTGTCAAGAACATTAAGTTATTTTTTCGAAAAATATTTTATTTTATCGCTTCTGAAAGACCAAATATAGGCAAGAACATAGCTATTACAAGAGTGCCTACTACAATACCTATGACAACTATTAGTATCGGCTCAAACATAGCGGCAAGCCTACCGATCGTAGCGTCTACTCTCTCTTCATAGAATTTTGCCGCGTTATCGAGCATATCAGCAAGCGCACCTGACTCTTCTCCGACAGCAACCATTTGCGCTAGCATACTGGGAAATATATTCGCCTCCAAAAGAGGAATCGACATTGATTTGCCTTCACGAACACTCTCTTTAACCTTCTGGAGCATCTCTTTTATAATCACGTTGCTTGATGTCTCTGAGACTATCTCTAGTGCGTGTAATATTGGCGTGCCACTCGTTATAAGCATATGCAAGCCTGACGCAAACCTTACCGCAGCGACATTCCTCATGACATCACCGATAAGCGTAAGATTAAGCAACATAGCGTCAATACGTTTTCTGCCCTCGTATGTCTTCCTGCAATGACGTATTCCCAAGACAGCCGCTACAGCAATAGCGACAAATAACAGTAAATACTGCTTTATGCTTAAGCATACAGAAAAAACCAGTTGTGAAAAAGGCGGCAGCGCCGCGTCAAAACCACTATATATATCCGCGAACATAGGGATTATCTTTACAATGAAGATTATTACCGCGGCTACCGCGACACATATAACTATCGATGGATATACAAGGGCATTCTTGATCTTACGCTGTAGAGATGATGTCGATTCAAGATAAGTAACAAGCTGTTCCAGGGCAAATGGGAGCTGTCCTGTTGTCTCACCTGTATTTATGATATTTACCCATAGGTTAGAAAAAATACTGGGGTATTTAGCTATAGCCGCCTTAAAACTGCTCCCTGCCGATATATCCTTCTTCATCTGCGTAAGAGCATGAAAAAGTTTAGTACTCTGCACTTGCAGGCTTATTATCTCAAGGCTTCGAAGAAGCGTTATGCCTGATATAAGGAGCACCTGGAGCTGTTTTGCCAATGCTATAAGATCGTCAAGCTTAACCCCGGAATGCATTCTATGCTTTTTCTTAGGCTTGATTGCGGTCTTATCAACCTTCTCTACCTCGTCAAAACTTACAACAACAAGACCCTGGGACTGCAGCACACGGACAAGTTCATCCTTGCTACCTACATCCAAAAAACCCTGTTTCGGTTTTCCGTTTTTATCTCTTGCGATATATTTATATGTCAGCATCTTCTTGCCTCTGTTCCAGCACCTTGCATCTAGCATCTAGCACAAAACAATTAACTCTACTCAAAAACAGAACTCATGACCTCATTCAAACTTGTTACACCTTCCGCTACTTTTGCGAGGCCGTCTTCTGTCAAGGTATTCATGCCACCCTTTTTTGCCATATCTCTTATCTGTGAAAGGTCCGCGCGATTAGCTATCAGAGATCGTAGTTCCTGGCTTATTGATAATAGCTCGTGTATAGCAATCCTTCCTTTATATCCGGTATTTCTACAAAAATCACAACCATCTGCCTCAAATATATCTTGCTTTGAGATCTTATAACGCGCCGCGATATCCTCCGGCATCTTTACAGGACGCTTACACTTGGGACACAACCTTCTCACGAGACGTTGCGCCATTATAAGCAAGAGGCTTGAGGCAACAAGGTAGGGCTCAATGCCTATATCGATAAGCCTTGTCACGGCAGATGGAGCATCATTAGTATGCAATGTGCTAAGGACCAAATGCCCTGTAAGCGAGGCTCTTATACATATAGCCGCTGTTTCTATGTCTCGCACCTCACCAACCATTATTATATCGGGGTCCTGTCTTAAAAAAGAATGAAGCCCCTCCGCGAACGTAAGCCCTATATTTGGCTTTACCTGTGTCTGATTTATTCCGCTGATCTGATATTCAACCGGATCCTCAATTGTTAAAATATTCTTCTTTGGCGTCATGATAGAGCTTAAAGCTGAATAGAGCGTTGTTGACTTGCCGCTACCTGTAGGGCCTGTTACCAATACAAGCCCATACGGCCTGGTGATTGCTTGCTTAAAAAGATTAAAATCCTTTTTTGAAAAACCGAGTTTATCCAATTCAAATGATATGGACTCCTTATCCAAAATTCTTATTACAGCCTTCTCACCAAATATAGTCGGCACAACAGAGACCCTTAAGTCTATCAGTCTATCCTCTACCTTTACTGTAAAGCCTCCATCCTGGGGCAGGCGCTTTTCAGCGATATCCATCTTGGATAATATCTTTATCCTTGATACAAGCGCAAGTAAAAGATGTTGTGACGGAGGGGCTATCTTATGCAATATTCCGTCTATCCTGAAACGAACATTTATCTTTTCCCTGAAAGGTTCGATATGAATATCACTAGCGCCTTCTTTTACCGCCTGGATCAACAATAAATTAACCAACTTAATAACAGGTGCTTCTTCTGCCCTTGATACTGTGTCTTCCAGGCTCTCCCTAGAGGCTGACATGCTTATTATTTCCTGGCTGCCATCAATATCATAGGAACTATTAACAGCCTCCTCCAGAAGGTCTTTTGACCCATAAAATTTAGCTATAGCCTCTCTCATGTCACCTTTAGTGGCTATAACGGGATTTATATCATAACCTGTTATCTTCTTAAGGTTATCTATCACCAGGAGGTCAAGCGGATTAGCAAGCGCTACTGTAAGAGATTGCAGGTGTTTTGATAAAGGTATCACCATCTGACTTCTGGCAAAAGACTGCGGAATAAGCTTCTCTAGATTATCATTCTTTGAAGGACTGAGAGACCCATCTGCCATCGATACAAAAGGGATGTCAAGCTGTTTAGCGAGAGCATTAGCCAGGTCGTTCTCTTTTACAAAACCTCTATCTACTATTATGTCTCCTATAGTTCTTCCGCTTAGCTTCTGAAACCTTAAGGCTTCATCAAGCTGCGCATCAAGAAGGAGACCCTCTTTAATGAGTATCTCTCCAAGCCTAAGTTTTGATTTCCTCATAATATTTAAACCTTGTTACCGTAAAAACTAATTTGTAAGCATTAAAAAACAAGTTCGATGCTTCTTCTTTTACCTTCTCATCCAGCATCCAGTATCTAGTATCTAGTCCAATAAACCATGCCATCTACCTGTCCCGTTGAACTTCCCGCTTCTTTCTTAATCTCATAACTGTCTTTTTGATCTCTGCCTCTCTCATATCCGCAGGGGCAGCATCTTTTTCCGCGACGCTTTTTGACCCTGCATCTCTTATGCCGCTAGCAGCATCTACAGCATCACCTACACTGAGTATAGCATGCGCGGTTACAAATACTATTATCTCAGTCTGGACACTGCGGTTATTTTTGCTCTGGAACATATTACCTAAAAAGGGTATGCTACTTAAACCAGGTACTTTTCTATTAGTATCTTCCTTGTGATTCTTCAACAGTCCACCTATTGCCATGGTCTGGCCATCCTTTACCATAACCGTTGTCTTAGCGCTCCTCTTTGTCGGATCAACAAAATTTGTAAAATACGCTGACTGCGTCGCTCTTGAAACCTCGGGCTCTATTGTCATTGTTATATAGCCCTTCTGATTGATTGTTGGCGTCACTTTAAGCGTAATACCTGTCTCCATTCTCTCTGCCTCTACTATTACCTCCCC
>Ga0222636_1000392_pt1 | contig 23449 bp, 18 predicted proteins | sample AntAcemetagen141_FD_179811 | JGI IMG/M metagenome (GOLD analysis project Ga0222636, IMG submission 179811) | Saline water microbial communities from Ace Lake, Antarctica - #141 | ecosystem: Environmental > Aquatic > Non-marine Saline and Alkaline > Saline | place: Antarctica: Ace Lake...
TACTACAAAAGCAAAAACCCGTAGTACGAATTTCCTCGTGCTACGGGGTTTATTGCTTAAAACAGAGAACCTGTAGCACGACTTGGAGTCGTACCACAAAAGCAAAAACCCGTAGTACGAATTTCCTCGTGCTACGGGTTTTTAATTAAATGAACTATTCGTTTATTTCATCTCATTCAAACATTCAGTAATAACATCAAAAGTATTTTCAATATCATTATCCAGTCCTACTGAAAATCTTAATAATCCATCAGACATTCCCATTTTTCTTTGAATTTCTTCAGGAACTTCTGATGAAGTGCTTTTGCCTGAGCAACTGAATAAAGTTTTAAAATATCCAAGACTTACAGCAAGATATCCAACACCTTTTTCTTCCATCATTTCCATAAGTTGATTAGCTTTTTCGCTGGTTCCCATATCAATAGTTATCATACCACCAAAGCCAAATTCCTCATTCATCATACTTTTCATTAGTTCGTGACCTTTGTGCTCTATCAATCCGGGGTATCCAACTTTAAGTCCGACTTCTTTAAATTTTTCTGAAAGATATGCAGCATTTTTACTATGCTGTTTCATACGAATATGAAGTGTATATAAGTTTTTTAATATTGATGATGAACGTATTGGGTCAAGTACGGGACCTAACAACATTGCAGTTCCATCATTAACATCTATCAGCGAATTAATGTATTCTTCAGAACCACAAATTGCACCGGCAACACAGTCATTTTTTCCGTTAATAAATTTTGTCATACTGTAAACTACGATATCAGCACCAAGTTTTGCAGGAGAAAAAATCATTGGAGTAAAAGTATTATCAACCATAAGTTTACAATTATTGCTTTTTGCAATTTTTGATAACTCAGGAACATCCGAAATCTGTAACAATGGATTAGTCATTGTTTCGGTGTATATTAATTTAGTATTTGGCTTAACAGCTGCTTTTACCGCTTCTAAATCTGTAATATCAACAAAACTTACTTCGATATTAAACTTTGGAAGATAATTATGTAGAAACGCAAAAGTTCCACCATAAGTGGTTATACTGGAAACAATATGGTCACCGGCGTTTACTAATTGCAAAATTGCATTTGTAATTGCCCCCATACCCGATGCTGTTACCCAGCCTGCTTCTGTTCCTTCCATTGCTGCTAATGCATCAGCAAGAAATTTATTAGACGGATTCCAATGTCTTGAATAGAGGAAGCAGCCTTCAGCTTCACCGTGAAAAGTATCAAGCATTGTTTTTGCCTGCATAAATGTATATGTAGCGGAATCTGTAATTGAAGGATTTACACCACCAAATTCACCAAACTGCTTTAAATCCTGAATTTTCTTTGCCGGATTATATTTCATAACTCGTTATTTTTTTGATTATTAATTGTATATGATTTTCAATATTTCGCACAAAATTACTAAATAATTAGATAATTTTTAATTATTTAATAGTATAATTTTCATTTAATATTCATAAATAAACAATCATTATATTAACCCCCAATAATTTATTCATAATTTCTTTTTCCTTATCTTTGGAAATCGAAATTATAACAAATTCATAATTATTAATGACGAATTCGCCTAAAACAAATAAAACCTTTATTTACCTGATTATTTCGATAATTATTTATTTCGCCACTATTTCTAATATTGAATTTTCAGGAATGAAAACCGAAATTATAAAAGGCGACGGAAGGGGTTATTACTCTTATTTGCCTTCAATTTTTATTCATCATACTTTGGATTTTACTAAGGTTTTTGAATTTGAAAAACAAAAATTAGCTCTCGATTATTTAGGACATTTTTATATCGACAACGGAAGCACTAAAATCAATAAATATTATAGCGGAGTTGCTCTCTTGCTTTTACCTTTCTTCTTAATTGCTTATTTTCTGAGTTTAATTTTTGGTTTTGAATTAAGCGGTTATTCTTTGCTTTTTCAGTATTCGGTAGTTTTTGCCGGATTGTTTTATTGTATTCTTGGTTTGTGGTTTACACGAAAACTCCTCAGACTTTATAAAATTCCCGAAAAGGTGATAATTTTTGTTATTGTTCTGTTACTTTTTGGGACTAATCTTTTTTATTATTCATTTTTAAATCCAAGTCATTCGCATATATACTCTTTTGCAGTAGTGGCTGCGTTTCTTTATTTTGTCAAGAAAACTTTCAATTCATATTCTGTAAAGGATATTTACAAAGCTGCAGTTGCACTTGGACTAATCATGCTTATTCGACCAACAAATGCACTAATTTTATTAATTCTTCCATTTCTGGCATCTGATAAAACAACTCTTTTTAATACCGGCTCAAAATTCTTTAAATTTAAGAAGGAGTTTTTTATTGCATTTTTTATTGTTTTGGGTATTTTCAGTATTCAGTTTATCATCAATTTGATTCAAAGCGGAAGCATTTTTATCTGGTCATACAAAGGTGAAGGCTTCAACTTTCTAAAGCCCGAATTTTCGAATCTGCTTTTCAGTTATCGCAAGGGTTTATTTATTTATACACCCTTAACTTTTCTTGCATTTTTTGCATTAATTCCTTTAATCAGGAAAAGCTATTATAAGTTTTTTACTTTAACAGGATTTTTTCTAATTCTGTTTTATTTTCTGTCATCATGGTGGAATTGGTTTTATGGTGATAGTTTCGGAATGCGTTCTGTGATTGAGTTTTATCCAATATTTGCGATTATGCTGGGATTATTATTTTATAAACTCTCATCTAAATATATCAAAATTCCTATCGTAATAATTTCCGTTTTATTCCTTATTGTAAACTTAATTCAAACGTATCAATACAACAATTTTATTATCCATCCCGACGCAATGAACAAAGAAAAATACTGGCATGTTTTTCTTAAAACCGGAGATGAATACAAAAATATTTTCGGTGGTTCAGCCGAGAGTAGGTACGGCGAAATTAAAGAAAGAGAGATAAAAACTTACTTCAATAATTTTGAAAATCCTTTAGAAGACTGGATGTTGTTTTCTGTAGTTGAAATTGGAGATACAGCCTATTCAGGCACAAAAGCAACAATGTTAGACAGCAAAGTTATCTACAATTCAGGGATTAAAATTCAGGTGGATTCCACTCTGTTAAACATCGAAAAACCATTTATAAAAACTTCTTTATGGAAGTATGATATTGAAGAAAATGCCTCTTTAAAGGCTGTTTTTGTTATTGATATTAAAAGCTCAAAAGGAAAAAATTATTTTTACAAAACCTTCCGACTAACTGATTTACCAAGCGATTCAACAAAAATCTGGAAACAATCAAAACTCGAATTTAAAATCCCTAAATTAAAATCAATTGATGATATTATCATGCTCTATGTATGGAATGCTGAAGCAAAGAATTTTTATGTTGATGATGTTGAGATTGGGATTTTTGAGGAAGTAAAGTAAAATTTAACATTCAATACTCAACAAACAACATTCAACACTCAAGTGGAGTACATCTTAATTTAAATTTTCTGTTTTTACTACTTTTTTATTGTTTATTGAGTGTTGCTTATTGAGTGTTTATAACCATTCTACAGCAAAAAAAATTTATGTTGATGATGTTGAGATTGGGATTTTTGAGGAAGTGAAGTAAAAAGTAAAATTTAACATTCAACACTCAACAAACAACATTCAACACTCAAGTGGAGTACATTTTAATTTTTATTTTCTGTTTTTATTATTTTTTTATTGATTATTGAGTGTTTATATTGGAATGATGGAAAAATGGAATGACCCATACAATTTTCCAATATTCAAGTTTTATAGTTTTTCTTTTATAATTATTCCATTAATTCAAGCAAGTACCATAAATATTAATTTTCAACTACTTAAAAGAAATATTCTTATAATAAATTTAGATACATATCTTTAATGGTATCAATATGAATAACATTACCTAAAATAAAATTTCTAGCTTTTGGACCTCCTTTAAAAATTCCTACAACATTATCTTTTTTATATATTACAGGACTTCCACTAAATCCACCAAAACTCTCGAATATTGATTTTATCGTAATTGTAAATGAGTGTTTCATTACAATGTTATTATGTTTAGAATTAAACGAACAACCATGTTTAGTATCAAAACATAATACATCAATTTTATAAAAATAATGTGGTTTTAATAATGAAAATGTTTGAGGAGATTTATCTAAAGGGATATTTCTTGAGAATCCAGCCAATAGCAATTTTGATTTTTCTCTAACTCGTTCAAATTTCTCAGGATCAAAAAAATAAACATTATCAAATTCTATTTTACCTATTGCAGCATCGATATGATTTTCATCCTTTGCTGTATGCTTTTTTGATAAAACATCTATTTTATAAAACTTATCATTAAGAAAGGCATAAGGTTTAAAACCAATTTCACATTCAAAAACATGTGCAACAGAAGCTAACAAACCATCTTTTGAAATAAAAAAACCGTTTCCGAAATCATTAATACGATAATTATCAATACTTGATGCATCAATAAACTTATCATTTGAATTAATATGAAAAATTCGAACTACTGGTTTCATCTTGTTATTATACAATTTATCTAATAGGGTTTTAAGTACTATTTTAAAATAGAAATTCTAATAGCTTATTTTCGATTTTTTTAAAGTTAAAATGGAATCTATACTATTATACCCAATATCTTCCTAAATTCAATTTCAATCAATTTTCTATAATCTTGCATTTCGGTTTTTGTTTTATTTCCAACAATAAACCATTTCTTAAGAGCAGTAGGCTCAATCTTTATATTTGATGAATTTTCATAGATTCTTTGTTCTTTTGCCTCTTTCATTTCATTAATTGTATTACTATAATCATCTATTATATTATCCATTTTAATACATAAACCCTCCTCAAAATAAATTCTGCTTTTTAGATTTATTTCCTTCAAACTATTCAAGTCCTTTTCTGCTTGTTTTTCCCTTGATGTATCAGTAAACCATTCTGAATCCTGACCAATATTAGTATAATGTTTTAATGAATTTTCAGCATTTAATAATTTTTCATATATCTCTTTAAGTTTTTTGGCTCTTTCTATATGAAGTTTTGAATATTGAATTTGAAATTTAGTTGCTTTCTTTTCAAGTTCATTTCTTGCAATTTCAAATTTCAGATTATACTCATGTTGTATTTTTGATTTTATTTTTTCTGAAAAAAATAAAAATAATAATCCACCACCTGATGAACCAAAAATCAACGAAATACCAATTGTTTCCCAAAACTCCATTTATTTCAATTTTAAATTAATCACATATATTTCTATTTCTTAAATATAACCTATAATGAATTTTAATCTTTTCCATATCATTATTTCGACAAAATATTTATTGTTTATAGCCTTTATAAACTGGCATTTTTCTAATATCAGGTAATATTTCTAATATTTTTCTTTCCCATTTTAAATAGTCGAAGTTGTCATGGTCTATACGACAGAGATGCTTCAACTCTTGTTGTTTTTGAATATTTTCAGAATCAAAACTATTTAATGAACTCCTAACTTTCTGTTTTGTTGATAAATAGTATTCGATTTTATTAAATATATCTAAATATTCTTCTCGAAAACATCTGAAAATATGTGTTGCCTTAGATTTTTCTAATTCCAAGCTTTCCCATATAATTGCTACATAATTTGTGTTTACTGGAATAGAGTACAATAAAGAAATATCCACAGAGAAACCACCAGAGTCAAGATTAAATGTTTTCTCTAAAATTCTAACCACTTGAAATTCTTTAACTTGTAACTGATTAAAAAATTGAATACACTTGTTTCGTATTATAAAATTTGTAGGAATTTTGTTAGAACTAATATTAATCCCTCTTTTAATACCATTCTCTACTTCCTTTTGAATTTGTACTTTCCAAATTATTTCTTCCAATTCTTCAAGTCCAATTATTTTAAGAATATGATTATTTCTAGATAATATTGACAGTTTATTTAACTTCTTTCCAGAAATATAATCTGATAATAGGTTAAATTTTTCTTCTGAAAAATCACATGGATATGATTCTGAAAAATTAGCATCTAAATCCTTACAAATTTTAATTTTTTGGTCTAAAAACCAAATACTCCTCCAAGTAGCAGAATACTTTTTAATATTTTGAATTTCATCAATATTAATCAGAGTCCATGGCACACATTTTTGTAACATTGATTGTTTTAATTTTTCACCCATTAATGCTTTTGCCTTTTTATTAAATATTGATCGTTCAACAACATTAAGCGTAAAATAATAATAAGCATACAAATTATAATCAAATTTATCACTCAAATCATTAAGCCATAGTAGTAATTTATTTGATGGTGTAGATTGTTCAAAGATTTTATCAATTTTTAATAAGAAAAACTCTTTATCATGATTCTTTTCAATATTTAAAATATCAATTAAAAGATATTTATTAATAACACTCAAATTATCAAGCAAATAATGGATGAAATATTCTTGAATAGTTTTAAATATTATTGGATCAACAGTACAACGGAAAAACTGTTTTAATTCAACATAAATGCATATTCCTTTTATTTCATTATAGAAATCTATTATTGAATTTGCTGAATAATAATTATAAATTTCGTTCTCTTTAATACTGTATATTAAACTTTTCACAGCAGATTTATATTCATTATATATTGGACTTCTAGAATAGTAATTTCTTTCCCAAACTTCAACAATAAATAATTTCTCTATTTCTGATTGATATTCCAATGGAAATAGTGATATATTTTTTGCTATATATCTGACGTTGTTTTGCCTACGATAATATTCCATCATTTCTAATATCGTAGAATTACTATATTTATTTTTACTTGGTTTTAATCTTAATATTGTTGTTAAATTTAATAACGCTTGTAATTTGCTTTTGATAGAATTACTCGAACATTCATAATATTGTAGCTTTAAGATTGGGATAAACTCTTTATTGCAATTTGTATTTATTAATTTTAGAATCTTTGCTTTAGCCAGTTCGGGTAATTTCTCAATTTCTAATAATCTTTTAACTTTTCGGAAATTTTTTAGTGTATCAATAACTCCTATTATTTCTATAATTCTAGTTATTACAATTTCTTGTTCAGATTCATTAGAAATATTCGAAAATATTTTATTACTAAACAACATTACTTGTTCAAAATCTACAAGTTTATTAATAACAATATTTATGTTTATGTTTGGTACATAATTATCAATCCAAAGAAGAAATTTGCATTCATTATCTATTTCAATTTCATCAATATTAGGATAATCACCTTTCAACAACTTATATACTGTCAAAAAACTTTTAATATTATTATACTCTTTATCATTTTTTTTTGATTTAAACTTTGCTAATTCATATAGCATTAATTTATTTAATGAATCAGAATATTTCGAATCTTTTAAAACATAGATATTATTTGCGTCTTTTTTACCTTTTAGTTTTTTTGATTCACATATCTCAAAAACTACAAAATCATTTTCTTTAATACTACAAGAATTTGTTTTAATCGAATGTATATGAAAAAAGTAATCAGATGAATCCTTACTAATAAATCCAAATCTTCTAATATTATTAAACCATTTTACATTTCCGATTACACTATTACTACCAACTAAAACTTCAATTTTTTTCTTCTCCATTATTTTAATTTTAGAAGCTCGAAATAATCCTTTCTTTGTATATGAGTTTTCTATATCAAATTCAACTTTATCACCAACTGAGATATTATGTTTTAAAAATCTAGACTTAATGAAATAATCATCATCTTCGCTTTCATGTATAATACCATATTCCTTTTTCAATGACATAATAACTCCAATTTTAATTTGTAAATGTTATTTATACAATATTTATTACACCTGTATATTGAATTTTTCAGATCCAGTGCACGCAAATATAAAAAGAGAATATTTTTCATATGAGTAGGTATTAAAATAAATCAGTTTTTAAAGTTACTAATTATTTTAATATATCACGAAATTCTATTCAACAAAATATTTTTCTAGCTTTTTTACGTTGCAGAAAATTTAATAATATGTAACATATTATAAGAAGGAAATATTCAACAACCAGAGTGTGAGACCGGATGGATTATTAATATTTCAACTTTTTTACTTGATTATTGAGTGTTGAATGTTGCTTATTGAGTGTTTTTTTGAAATCAATATTTCAGCAAACAAAAAAACAAAACTCTATTATTAATTAGTATATTGAGTAATCTGTAGTAAATTATCAGTTCAACTTCTCAAATAAGAAGCACCATTAATATCCAAAATACAGCCGCTCATAAAATCAGTTCCATCAGAAGCAAGATAAAAAATTGCTTGAGCAATTTCTTCAGGTTTAGCAATTCTGTTCATCGGACTTTGTTGTTTAATATTACCACCTCTGGGAGTATTCATTTCGGTTTTTGTCATGTCAGTATCAACCCATCCGGGGGCCACCGTATAAACAAAGATATTATTTCTTGCCAAAGCTTTTGCAAAAGATTGCCCGAATGCATTTAAGCCAGCTTTTGCAGCTCCATAAGCAGGAGCTGTTGGTTCGCCACGAAAAGCTCCTCGTGAACTTACATTAATTATTTTACCTCCACCCTTTTTTGCCATAGATTTTGAAATCAGAAAAGTAAGATTTGCAAGACCTGTTAAATTTGTGTTAATAGTTCTTTTCCAAGAATCCTGCCATTCATCAAAATTCAAGAGAAGAATATCAATTTCTTCATAAATCCCGGCATTATTTACCAAAATATCAACTCTTTCAACTTTAGTAAAAACCTCATCAGTCATTCTTTTTACATCCCCCGGAATTGAAATATCAGCCTGAACAACAAAATGTTCTTCACCGGGCATTTCATTTAAAAGCTCAACAGCTTTCATTTTATTTTTGTTATAATGAATGATAACTTTAGCTCCTGATTCAGCAAACATTCTGGCTGTTGCTCTACCAATTCCTCTTGAAGCTCCTGTAATTAAAACTGTTTTGTTTTTGAAATCAATATTCATTTTAAATAATATTTTTGAGTAAAATTAAAAATAATATTCCAGTAAACAAAATATTGAACCTCTATTTCAATACAAATTATTTTATATTTTATCTGTGCGTCTGTAGCTTTTTATATATTTTTACCTGCATAAATCTTGAAAATATATTTTTAAAAATGAAAAAATCTATTATTTATCAATTACTTACAATCATTCTTATAAGTTTATTATTCGCATGTAATCCAAAAGGGGAAAAAGAACAAACAAAAAACATTAGCCCTAAAATCAGGCAAATGGTTGATAGCGTTGGTTTTGCAACTACTTCTTTACAAATGGATTCAATCATTAATCGAATAAATTATACTCAGGGCGAGTTATTACAAAATGCTATAAACAATGCAGATATAGATTCTAATACAACGTGGAAAACATGTATTTCGCCACATGATGATTATGCTTATGTCGGTTATCTTTATCCTGCTGTTTTAAATAATGTGAAAGCAAAAACAGTTATTATATTTGGTGTTGCTCACAAAGCAAAAAATTATGGTTTGGAAAATAAAATCATTTTTGATTCTTTTGATTATTGGCAAGGACCATACGGAAAAATAAAAGTTTCCCCTTTCAGGGATTCTCTAATGAAAATGATTCAAAATAAGAATTATATTGTTCATGATACAATTCAAAGTGTTGAACATTCTGTTGAAGCTGTTTTGCCTTTCCTTCAACACAATAATCCTGATATTGAAATAATTTCAATACTCATTCCATATATGTCGTATAATTCCATGACTTTGATAGCGATGCCACTTGCAAATAGAATAAAACAACTGATCGAGAAAAATGATCTTAAGTGGGGAAAAGATATTGCATTTGTTATAAGTTCAGATGCTGTTCATTACGGTGATAAAGGATGGGGTGGCGTGAGTTATTCATTTTTTGGAACAGACTCAGCAGGTTATAATAAAGCAGTAAAACACGAGAAAAGAATTATTGATAAATGCCTTACTGGAAATTTAGCTTCCGAAAAAATCATGAAATTTGTAAATTACACAGTTTTACAAAGTGATTATAAACAATATTTGTGGACATGGTGTGGAAGATACTCTGTTCCTTTTGGATTATTAACAACATTTTATCTTCAAAATCAATTAGGTGAAAAAATAAATGGAACATTAATTGATTATGCAACAAGTATAGATCACAATCGTTTAGAAATTAAAGATATTGGAATGGGAGTTACTGCTCCGGCAAATTCAAATCACTGGGTTGGGTATGCTGGAATTGGGTATGAATAAAATGATTGATGATAATTGATTTAAACCATACAACAATGAAACCATGAAACAATGAAACAGTGAAGCAATTAATCGCATATTTAATAACTTTTGTATAAAATAAAAAAACATGAAAATAGCCGTAGTAGGTGCAACCGGACTTGTTGGATCAAAAATGCTTAAAGTTCTTGAAGAACGGAGTTTTGCTGTTTCCGAATTATTGGCTGTTGCCTCTGACAAATCAGTGGGTAAAACAATTATTTTTAATAATACAAAATATTCTGTAATAAGTATTGATGATGCAATTTCACAAAACCCTGATATTGCTTTGTTTTCAGCAGGTAGTGAAACTTCAAAAAAATGGACACAGAAATTTTCTGAACGAGGAACTTACGTAATTGATAATTCTTCGGCATGGAGAATGGAAGCTGGTATAAAATTAATCGTTCCTGAAGTAAATGCTAATTCATTAAAAACCGACGACAAACTAATTGCCAATCCAAATTGCTCAACAATCCAACTGGTAATTGTTCTTGCACCTTTGCACTTAAAATACAAAATTAAAAGAGTAATCATTTCGACTTATCAATCAGTTAGTGGTTCGGGAATGAAAGCTGTTGCCCAATTAGAAAATGAAAGATCTGGAAATTCAAAAGAAAAATTTTATCCTCATAAAATTGATAAAAATTGCCTGCCTCATTGCGATGATTTTACCGAAAACGGATACACCAAAGAAGAACTTAAACTTATAAATGAGACAAAAAAAATCCTTAACGATCAAAGTATTTCAATAACTGCAACAGCTGTCAGAGTGCCAGTTACCGGAGGGCATTCGGAAAGTGTAAACATTGAGTTTGAAAATGATTTTAAATTAGATGATATCAGGAATATTTTTCAAAACACAGAAGGAATAATTTTACAAGACGACCCTTTAAATAATATCTATCCAATGCCATCGAATGTTGAGGGGGAAAATGAAGTTTTCGTAGGTAGAATTCGACGGGATTTCTCTAAACCAAATAGTTTAAATTTATGGATTGTAGCCGATAATCTACGAAAAGGTGCCGCCACAAATGCTGTTCAAATAGCTGAATATCTAATTAAGAAAAAGTTTGTAGCAAAAGTATAAGGGGATTTTATTATTTCCATTATTCAGATATTCCTGCATTTCAAATCCTGATCAACGAATTATTGTTCCACAAGCATCAGGATTATTAAAATTCTTAACAAACAAAGGAATATTTTTTACCTGAATTGGTTGAATAGTTTTCGGATGAATAATTTTTGCATTATGAGATAATTCAATTGCCTGCTGATATGAAAGTTCCGTCAAGATTTCAGCATCATCAAATTGTTTTGGATCTTTATTAAAAATTCCATCAACATCTTTCAAAAAAATAACTTTCTCAGCATTAACAAAATTTGCTAAAATTGCCGCCGAATAATCCGACCCTTCCAAACCAAGTGTGGTAAAATTTCCATCTTTATCGGATGCAATAAAACCTTGTGTAACATAACAATCATCAACAAAGAAATTTTTAGTATTATTTTCTGAAATTTTAATATCAATCTCGGCTTCACGGTATTTTGAATCAGTTTTTAGATACTTTCTAATGTCTGTCCATGTATTTATTATTCCTGCTTTGTTTAAATATTTACTGACAATTTTGCTCGAAATAATCTCTCCGTAATTCACTATTTGATCATAGAAATAATCATAATTTTTTGAGTTTGTGGTTTCAATATTTTCATATATTTCAGAAAAAATATCTTCAATCTCATTAAAAATATCTTCACAATCCTCCGAAAACAGTTCAGATAAAATATTAAAATGTTTGTTTTTTATTTTGGAGAAAAGAGAAGTATATTCATTATTCCCCTGATATTTTGCCTGAACAACATCAGCAAGTTTGCTAGTTGTTTTTTCAATTGCTGAAACAACAATAATTTTCTTTCCGGAAATATTTTTTACAATATTGCCCAAATTTACAATTGCATTTGAATCAATAACCGATGCTCCACCAAATTTGCAAACTATCATATCACAATTAATTAATTCGGCAAAAATAATATAAATGATTGAAAATACCCTTATTTAAAGATTTTACATAATTTACACTACTAACCAACAAAACCTTAAACTGAAATTTAATTAAAAATGGCACTAACTTTCAATCACTAAATTCATTCTTTTTTGTACTTTTGCAAACTCAAAAAAAATAAAAAATTCAAGAAATGAATTACGATATAATTATTATTGGAAGTGGACCGGGAGGATATGTTGCAGCAATAAAAGCATCACAACTTGGTAAAAAAGTTGCAGTTGTAGAAAACGCCGAACTTGGTGGTATTTGTCTAAACTGGGGATGTATTCCTACAAAAGCACTTATGAAAAGTGCCCAGATTTTTAATTATGCATCTCATGCCGGAGATTACGGAATTCAAATTGAAGGTGAAATAAAACCCGATTTTGAAAAAATTATTGAGCGGAGCAGAAATGTTGCTGCAAACATGAGCAAAGGAATTCAGTTTTTATTTAAGAAAAATAAAATTGACCACATAAAAGGTTTTGGAAAAATAAAACCCGAAAAAACAGTTGAAGTTACAGATAAGAATGGTGAAATTACAGAATATACAGGTGAAAACATAATTATCGCAACAGGTGCTCGTTCAAAACAACTTCCAAATCTTGTTCAGGATGGAAAGAAAATTATTGGTTATCGTGAAGCCTTAACATTACCTAAGCAACCAAAGTCAATGGTAATTGTTGGTTCAGGAGCTATTGGAAGTGAATTTGCATATTTTTACAATTCTATTGGTACACAAGTAACTTTAGTTGAATTTCTTCCTGAAATAATACCTTTAGAAGACGAGGAAGTGTCAAAACAACTAGGGCGCTCATTCAAGAAATCAAAGATTAAAGTTATGAAAAAATCTACTGTGAAATCAGTAAATACTAGCGGTGAACTTTGTAAAGTTTTGGTTGAGACAAAAAAAGGTGAAGAAATAATAGAAGCTGAGATCGTACTTTCTGCTGTAGGCATAACCACCAATATTCAGGGAATTGGATTGGAAAAAACAGGAATTGAAACCAAAAACGAAAAAGTAGTTGTTGATGATTATTACAAAACAAACGTTGACGGTTATTATGCAATTGGAGATATTATTCATGGGCATGCACTTGCACATGTTGCTTCTCATGAAGGGATAGTTTGTGTTGAAAAAATTACAGGAAAAAATCCTGAAGTTCTTGATTACGGAAATATTCCGGCCTGTACATACACCAATCCTGAGGTGGCATCTGTTGGACTTACTGAACAAGAAGCTCTTGATTTGGGAAAAGAAATTAAAGTTGGCAAATTTCCATTTAGGGCAAATGGTAAAGCAACAGCAGCAGGAGCAAATGATGGTTTTGTAAAAGTTATTTTTGATGCAGAGACAAACCTTTGGCTTGGTGCTCATATGATAGGTGATAATGTTACTGAAATGATTGCAGAAGTTGTAGCAGCAAGAAAACTTGGAGCAAAAGGACATGATATCATTAATACGATTCATCCTCATCCAACTATGTCAGAAGCTATAAGGGAAGCTGTAGCTGATGCTTATAATGAAGCGATTCATTTATAAGCCGGATGTTTGTATTTTGTTTTTTCCAAAATACGGTTGACCGTTTATGCTAAATAATTATTTATTTATTTTGCGAATTTTTGATAAAATAAAAAGTCATCTTATAGTTTTATGTTAATTTTACATTGAAAAAAACTCAAATAAAATGGAAATAATAAAAACAAAAATTCCCGGATTACTGATAATAAAACCTGATGTTTTTGAAGATGAAAGGGGTTATTTCTTCGAATCTTATAATCGAGATAAATTTGTCAGTGAAGGAATTGATAATGTTTTTATTCAGGATAATGAATCAAAATCTATGAAAGGAGTCTTGCGTGGATTGCATTTCCAAAACCCTCCTTATGAACAAGGTAAACTTGTTAGAGTGATGAAAGGTGCAGTTATTGATGTTGCAGTAGATATAAGAAAAAACTCCCCGACTTATGGACAATGGGATTCAATAGAATTAACCGAATCAAATAAAATAATGTACTGGGTACCGCCGGGAATGGCCCATGGCTTTGTTACTCTTGAAGATGAAACAATTTTTTTTTATAAATGCACAAACCTTTTTAATAAAGCTTCCGAAGGAAGTATCAGATGGAACGATCCTGACCTGAATGTTAACTGGGGATTGTCAAATCCAATCATCTCCGAAAAAGATAAAATTGCTCCTTTTTTTAATGAACTAAAAAGTCAATTTGAATATTGATAATGAACTGAATTTTTCAATTGACTGAATATGAGTGATAAAGAAAAATCTAATCCTGAGGAAGCTAATAAGGTTTATGAAAAGAATCTGGAGGTTTATGGTGCAAGAGTTCATAATCTTAAAAATATTGATGTAATAATTCCACGAAACAAGCTTGTGGTTATAACAGGATTAAGCGGCAGTGGAAAATCTTCTCTCGCTTTTGACACTATTTATGCCGAAGGACAGCGTCGCTACATGGAAACTTTTTCAGCTTATGCCCGTCAGTTTATCGGGAGTATGGAGCGACCTGATGTTGACAAAATCACAGGATTAAGTCCGGTTATATCAATCGAACAAAAATCAATAAATAAAAACCCGCGTTCAACTGTTGGAACGATTACCGAAATCTATCATTTTCTGCGACTTTTATTTGCCCGCGCTTCCGATGCTTATTCTTCAGTTACCGGAGAAAAAATGGTTAAATACAACGAAGACAGGATAAGAGAGATAATTATTGAAAAATATCAAAATAAAAAAATAGTTATCCTTGCACCTTCAGTTAAAGGACGGAAAGGCCATTATCGAGAGCTTTTTGAACAAATCCGCAAACAAGGTTTTCTAAAAGTAAGAATTGATGGAGAAGTTCAGGATATAACTTATGGAATGAAATTAGACCGTTACAAAATTCATGATATTGAAATTGTAATTGATAGAATAGAACTTAACGAAGAGAGTAAGCAGCGATTAGATAAGTCATTAAAAGCAGCATTAAAATACGGCAAAGGCAGTCTGATTGTCATGGATCACGAAAGTGGTGAAATAAAACATTTCAGTCGTCTGTTGATGTGTCCGACTTCAGGAATATCATATGATGAACCGGAACCAAATACATTTTCATTTAATTCTCCTTACGGAGCTTGTCCAAAGTGTAATGGCCTGGGAACAATCTCAGAAATCGATCTTGACAAAATTATTCCAGATAAATCATTAAGTATAAAAAAAGGGGGAATTGCACCTCTCGGCGAATATAAAAACAACTGGATTTTCAACCAGATGGAAGCCATCGGACATAAATATGGTTTTGATCTTAACACTCCTGTTAAAGGTATTCCTGACGATGCCATCACCACAATTTTATACGGATCGAACGAAACTGTAAAAGTTAAAAAAGAATATCTTGGTGTCACCTCTACTTATTCGTTGAATTTTGAAGGAATTGTAAATTTCATCACAAACCAATATTCCGACAATACTTCAAATGGAATTAAGCGTTGGGCTTCAGGATTTATGAATAGAATTGATTGCCCTGAATGTAATGGCACACGATTAAAAAAAGAATCATTAAATTTTAAATTTGCCGGAAAAAATATTTCCGAACTTGCCAATCTTGATATTATAAAATTATCTGAATGGTTCGAAAAAATTGAATCAAAATTATCAGAAAAGCAAAAAATAATTTCAAAAGAAATAATTCGTGAAATACGCATTAGAATAACTTTTTTATTGAATGTCGGCATAGATTACCTTACACTAAACCGACCAACCCGTAGTCTGTCAGGTGGTGAAGCACAGCGAATACGGCTTGCAACTCAAATTGGTTCCCAACTTACAAATGTCCTTTATATTCTTGATGAACCAAGTATTGGACTACATCAAATGGATAACCTCCGACTAATAAAAGCACTTAAAGAACTTAGAGATCTTGGTAATTCGGTGATAGTTGTTGAGCACGACAAAGAAACAATTCTTGCTGCCGATCATGTGGTGGATATTGGCCCGGGTGCCGGAATACATGGAGGTAAAATTGTTGCTGAAGGAACACCCGAATCAATAAATAATTTCAACACACTTACTTGCGATTACCTTAGTGGGAAAAAAGAAATAAAAATCCCTGCAGTAAGAAGAAATGGCAAAAGTAAATACATTTGTCTTTATGGTGCCAAAGGAAACAATCTCAAGAATATTGATTTAAAACTACCTCTCGGTAAGTTAATTTGTATTACAGGAGTTTCGGGAAGTGGAAAATCTACCCTGATAAATGAAACCCTCTACCCTATTCTCAGTCAGCATTTTTATCGTTCAGTAAAAAAACCTTTTTCACATAAATCAATTGAAGGAATTGAAAATATTGATAAAGTAATTGAAATTGACCAATCCCCTATTGGGAGAACACCCAGGTCGAACCCTGCCACATACACAAAGGTTTTTGATGAAATAAGAAAACTGTTTGTCAGACTTCCGGAATCTCAAATAAGAGGATACAAACCCGGAAGATTTTCATTTAATGTAAAAGGTGGTCGCTGTGAGACTTGTAAAGGTGCAGGATTTAAAATTATAGAGATGAATTTCTTACCTGACGTAAATGTTCATTGCGAAGGATGTAACGGCAAAAGATATAATCGCGAAACTCTTGAAATCAGATATAAAGGAAAATCAATTAATGATGTTCTTGAAATGACCATTAACCAGGCAGTTGTTTTTTTTGAAAAAATACCGTTAATTCTTCAAAAAATCAAAACCTTAAAAGAGGTTGGTTTGGGATATATCACACTCGGGCAGCAATCGACAACTCTCTCAGGTGGAGAAGCTCAAAGAGTAAAACTAGCCTCAGAGCTCTCGAAACGCGACACAGGAAAAACCCTTTACATCCTTGATGAGCCAACTACAGGATTGCATTTTGAAGATGTAAAAGTTTTGCTTGATGTTCTGAACCGCCTTGTTGATAAAGGAAACACAGTTATTATTATTGAGCATAATATGGAAGTTATAAAAGTTGCAGATTATATAATTGACCTTGGTCCTGAGGGTGGTGAACGTGGTGGCAGAATTATCGCAGAAGGTACTCCCGAAGAAATTTGTGAAAATAAAAAAAGTTATACTGGCATATATTTAAAGAAAGAACTTGAGTAGAGAAATTCTAATAAAATCTGGCTTAATTTCCAGAAGTTGCTATAAATGACAACTTAAGGAAATAGTTTTTAAAAATAAAGTAAAATTTTGACAGCAGAAAAATCTTAATTCACTCCGCTTTATATCTCCTCCAGAATTTATAATGAGTCAAGGAAGTTTTTGTAATACCAATTATCCAAACATAGCACAAAAAAAAATCATTTTGACAAATAAAGCTATGATAATAATATTATCGAAGTTTCATTAGTTTCGATTTTTTTTATAAAAACACAAAACTTAAAATATTTTTCAAGGTTTCTAAAAAAATGTTTCGGGTTCATTTCTTTTCTTACAACTATCAACTAAATTGATAATCATCTTATTTATTGCAGGATCACTAAATTCTTTTGCATTATTTTTACAGTTTTTAATACATGCAAAGCAAAGAATACACTTTGAGTTATCAGTTATGATTTTATGATTTAATGTTACGGCACCAACAGGACAAACCTCAACACATCTCCCACACAAACTACAATTTTCATGATTTGTATTAAGCGAGAAGATTGGCATTTTCCCGTTTTCTTTATATGGAAAATTGCCCGGAATATTTAGGTTTTTGTTTACAATAATTTCGTCGGATGTTATTAGTTTATCATAAGATTGTTTTCCGAAATTTTCAGCAAAACTTAAATCATTTTTATCAGGACGAGAATAAGCGATCCTTAAATTTTCGCTCGAAAATGAATGTTCTCCAACAAATGCTGCTGCTGAAAATACTTTAAATCCAACTTCCTGAACAATGTTTTTCAATTCAAGAAGTGCATCATCGTATCCTCTGTTTCCATACATTGCAACTAACATTGCAGGTGAATTTGTAGCTTTAAGATTTTTTATTCTTTCAGCCGCATCCTCTGAAACTCTTCCACGGTAAACCGGTGCCCCGATAATAGTTAGCTGATCTTTGATTTCAATTTTTTCAATTTCTTTTTTGGAAAGATGTGTTAAATCAATTTCATTAACCGAACCTATTCCAGTTCCCTTTGCAATTGAAAAAACAATTTTTTTGGTATTATTTGTTGGTGAAAAGTAAACTAAATTTATTGCAGTAAATTTCATTCTATTAATAAATTATCTGAATTTTATAATTATGATACATAATGAAAACCGCAAAAGTAGCACAAATTATTATCGAACAATCACAATTGAAATAATAATACTAATTTAATATTTTAATACAATTTTACTATTTTCGTGAAGTCAAAACAATAAGATGGAATATTTTTCAGTAAAAAACAAATCAATTTTTATCACTGCCCTGCTTGCCATTTTAATAGTAGTTTTCAGGTTTATTACCTTGCCGGAAAATATTTTTACATGGGATGTTTTTGGGTATTATTTGTACCTGCCATCAGAATTTATTTTCCATGATATTTCATTTTCCAGCTTAGATTGGGTAAAACAACTCAACGAACAATACGATTGCTCAGGCACACTTTATCAGCTCGTTAAATCATCAAACGATAGTGTTGCTATTAAATACACTATGGGTCTTTCATTTGTTTACGCGCCCTTCTTTTTTATTGGATATTTTATTGCTAATATTACCGGTTTCCCTATTGACGGTTTATCGGCACCTTTTCAGTATTCGATAATAATTGGTGGATTAATTTGGATAATTACCGGATTATTTATTTTTCGTAAAGTTTTATTAAACTTTTTTTCTGATAAGATAACATCAATAGTTCTATTGATAATTGTTATTGGGACAAATTTTTTTCACTTAGCAGCGATTGACGGAACACTGCTTTCACAAAATATTTTGTTTACTCTTTTTTCAATTTTATTGTGGAGCACAATTAAATGGCATAAAAATCCAAAAATAAAATATGCTGTTATTATTGGACTTACAACAGGGCTTATCACACTAATCCGACCTTCGGCGGTAATATGTTTCATTATTCCTCTTTTGTGGAATATTTATGATTATAACAGCTTGAAAGAAAAACTCATCATTATAAAAAATAATTTCTCTCATCTTGCAATTTTAATTCTTTGTGGTTTGTTGGTTGTTTCGCCACAGCTAATTTACTGGAAATTAACAACCGGACAATTATTTTTCAATTCATACCCAAATCCCGGCGAGGGTCTTGATCTTTTTGCTCCATATACTGCAAAATTTCTTTTCAGTTTCCGTAAAGGATGGTTTATTTACACACCAGTTATGATGTTCTCCATTATTGGATTTTACAATTTATACAAGCACAACAAAAAAATCTTTTATCCATTATTACTGTTTTTCATTTTTAGTTTGTGGATAATTTCAAGTTGGTCGTGTTGGTGGTACGCAGGTGGTAGTTTTAGTGCACGCTCTATGATTCCGGTTTATTCTGTTCTATCTTTTCCTTTAGGATATTTTATTGAAGATATTTTTAAAAAAAGAAACTTTCTAAAAAATTCTTTTTGGGCTATTATCTGCTTTCTGATTATTTTAAATCTTTTTCAAAGCTGGCAATTTAACAAAGGAATAATTAAAAAAGAACAAATGACTAGAGATTATTATTTTGCTGTTTTTGGTAAAACTAAAATTGATAAAGACTATGAAAAACTTCTTTTAGTTGAAAGATCTGTTGAATCTACAGAGCAGTTAAAAAACGAAGAGAGATTTCATAAAAATGTTCTGGGATTTTGGGATTTTGAAGAAAATAAATATCATGATACGATTTCATTTTCGAAAAAGGGATCCTTAAAAATGAATAAACAAATAAGCTTTTCACCAGCTATTAACATAAAATATAAAGATCTCACAAAAAATTATTACGCTTGGATACGTGCAAAAGTAAATGTTTATATTCCTGAAAGTTATACCGAAGCTATGCCAGTTCTTGTAATAACTTTTCAACACAAGAAGAAAAATTACAAATACAAAACTAAGACTTTTGAAAAAGATATTATAAAAGGAAAATGGAATAATCTTTCTATTGATTACCTCACACCCGAAGTAAGGAGTAAAGAAGATAATTTAATGGTTTATGTTTGGCACAGAGGCAAATCAGATATTTATATTGATGATTTTATGGTAGAAATCTTTGAAAGAGAAAGCAATAAATTTTAACAATGAAACCATCTATACTTTAAAATATTCAACTATCATAAATCATTAAAACATTATTAAAAGAAATAAATATGCTTACAAAAATTCCAATACAAAAAATATCAATCGAAGGAGAAGGATTTCATCTAATGATAAAAGCAAAAATAAATGGAAAAAAAGCAAATATTCTTATAGACACAGGTGCATCACGAACAGTTTTTGATAGTGAGCAAATTAAAAATTTCATTCCGGAAGATCATGATGAATTCGAAGATAATGAAAAGCTCTCCACCGGACTGGGAACAGACTCGCTTGCCAGTCAGGCTACTACAATTGATAAACTTCAGTTTGGTGATCTGATAATCAAAAATTATACAGCTGTAGTTTTGGATATGAAACATATCAATCAATCTTATACCAAACTCAACTTTCCTGCAATTGATGGAGTTCTTGGTGGTGATTTGCTATCGAAGTATAATGCTATAATTTATTATAAGGAGAAGATTTTTAAGCTATATTATTAGAGAATAAAATTAAATTTTGTTTAATGTAAAGGGTTTCAATTTTAAATCTGAAATCATCATTCGTTAATCGAAATTCGATATTATTATTTATTTCGAATATTGAACACTAACTTAAAATTTTAATTATCAATTCTTACAATTTCATTTATTGGAAGTCTGTCAATCAACATCTGATTTTTATCTTTTAATTGTTGAATTTTTCGTACAATATCCATTCCTTCAACAACTTTTCCAAAAGCAGCAAAGCCTTGCAAATCTGGATTTCTATCACCATCAAAATCAAGTTTTGGCTGATCGCCAACACAAATAAAAAACTCTGAAGTAGCTGTTCCCGGTTCATTACGAGCCATAGAAATTACACCATTTTTATGAAGTATTCCCGTTTCTTTTGTTGTTTCATGCTTTATGGGTTCTAAAGCATCAATATGAAAATCGTCATATAATCCACCTTGTATTACTTCAATTTTTATTTCACTGTTCGGCTGATTATCCAAGCGAACAACTCTGTAAAAACATGCATCTGTAAATCTATTTTCATCAACATATCTCAGAAAATTACTTGCAGTAATTGGAGCTTCATTTTCAAATATCTCAATTTTAATATCTCCAAGGTCAGTTTTCATTAAAATTTGTGTATTCTTTTTTGTGCATCCAAAAAACACAGAGATTATTAAAATTGAAATTACTATAGTGGTGATATTTTTCATAGATATAAATTATTATTTTTAAGTTACTATTGCTTCTTTCTCAAATCATTATTCGGTGTTCGATACTATTCACTCCACTCCCTTATTAAAGACGAACAAGGGGATGTCTATTTTTTTACCTCCCCTAGCCCCGCCTTAATAAAAGGAGGGAAATATTCTTTACAAAATTCATTTTTGTTCAATTCAAACTCATCATCCAACAATCATTAATTTTCTACCTTGTTTTATCGATTTATTATTTCTTAAATTTACTTCAATAATATATGCTCCATTCTCATGTCCGTCCCTAAAATAGGTTGACCATAAAAAGTCAATTTATATGAAACCAAGTCTTGTTAGAATTCGAAAAACCAGAAGATTTTCTGAAGAGCTAAAACGTAGTATTGTAAAAGAATTTGAAAAGGGTTCTTATTCTATATTGCAATTAAGTACCTTGCACAAAGTTCACTTCCAGACCATTTATAATTGGGTTTACAAGTATTCAACCAATAATGAGAGGTCAATACGCATCGTAGAAATGAAAGATAGCAGCAGTCAAAAATTAAAAGAACTTGAGTTTAAAGTCGGCGAACTCGAACGCGCTTTGGGACAAAAGCAACTCTATATTGACTATATGGAGAGAATGATGGAAATAGCCAAAGACGAACTGGGAATTGACATAAAAAAAAACTACTTCACCCCACAATCAGCTGGTTTAAAGAAAACAAAGAAAATATGAAAGGGTCTTTAAATCAGCTTTATAATACTTTAGAAATAAGTAAACAGGCAGTTAACCAGTACCATAAAAAGCAATTGGAACTGGAGAGAAAAATTGCAGTATTGCTTTTTGAAGTAGATCTTTTACGATCAGCACACCCTGGTTGTGGTGTTGAAAAAATGTATTATACACTTAAGCCAGCTTTTATCGGACGGGACAAATTTATAGAAATATTTATGGAACTTGGCTATCGAGTACAAAAGATAAAGACTTACCACAGGACAACAATTCCGGTTCATTCAAAGTATAAGAACCTGATTCAAGGACTTATGGTAAGGGATCGCAATATTGTCTGGCAGTCAGATATAACCTATTACATGGTCGAGGGGAAATATTATTACGTTGTTTTTATAATTGATATTTATACAAAAAAAATATTGGGATATACTGCTAGTGATAATTTAAGAGCCACTGCTAATATGATTGCGTTAAGGATGGCCATAAACACCAATACCGGAACACTGAAGCATTTGATCCATCATTCTGACAGAGGAAGTCAGTATATTTACAGTAAGTATACAAGCCTTTTAGAAAGCAAGGGAATATTAATTAGCATGGGAGAAAAAGCTCAGGATAATGCCTACGCCGAAAGAATAAACGGAACCATCAAAAATGAATATTTACGCTATTGGCAAATTACAACCTTTAAAGATTTAAGAAAGAAACTCAAAAAAGCAGTAAGTCATTACAATATAAAAAGAATACATAATGAATTACCCATGAAAATGACTCCAGATGAGTTTGAAAAAAAAATTATATATTTGGACAGCCAAAGGAAACCGACGGTGATTATTTATGCCGAAGGAAACAATATAATCAAGGCGGCATCGAACCGCCTTGATTTTAAGCCAAAAGGAAAACCTCTGGCTCATAATTGTCCGATAGTAATGTGAATGATTAGATGAATTATTAATTAAAACGGTCAACCATATTTAGGGATTGACA
>Ga0222636_1000395_pt1 | contig 23349 bp, 29 predicted proteins | sample AntAcemetagen141_FD_179811 | JGI IMG/M metagenome (GOLD analysis project Ga0222636, IMG submission 179811) | Saline water microbial communities from Ace Lake, Antarctica - #141 | ecosystem: Environmental > Aquatic > Non-marine Saline and Alkaline > Saline | place: Antarctica: Ace Lake...
AGGATTAAACAATTCTTCCAGGCAATCCTGACATATACTGATATCGGGTGAAACCAAAACAAAATTGTTTTCTTTTTTTGAAATGCTTTTTTTTATAGAAAATCCAATATAACCTGCCGGAGGTAAATCTTTAATTCTCATTTCTTCTATTTTTGCAAGGGGTGGAAGCTTTTTTGGAATATCGATAATGAATTTATTTAAATCTGTATCCTTCCCTTCGATATCGATTTCTACACCCAGGTCGGAATTAAGCACCCAGCCATGCAGTTGATAAATACTCACCAGTTTATGTATAAAAGGCCTGAAGCCTACTCCTTGAACTATTCCCTTAATGATTATATTCTTTCTTAGTTTCATGTAAAACTGCTTTCAAAACATTCAGATTATCCACTATCAACTAGTACATGCTATTGAGTATTAGGATAATCTAAAGGATTCATTAATTAAAGCCGGTTACCGGACTTTTTTTTCACCTGTTCCCGCAACCAACTATACCATCCGTCCAATCCCTCTCCGGTCTTACAGGAAATTTCATATATTTTCAGGTCAGGTTTTATTTTTAAAGCATCCCTTTTTGCTTTAGATACATCAAAATTTGTAAAGGGCAATAAATCAATTTTATTAATTAACAATACCGTAGCTTTGCGAAACATGACAGGATATTTAATCGGTTTATCATCACCTTCCGGCGTGCTAACCATAACGACTCTATCATCTTCACCCAAATCAAATCCCGCCGGGCATACAAGATTACCAACATTTTCTATCACAAAAAGTTCTAAATTTTTAAAATCATAAAAATCTAACGCATTGTCTATCATATTTGCATCCAAGTGACAAGCTCCATCAGTATTAATCTGAGTCACCGGAATATTAAATTTTTTAATTCTATTTGCATCATTAGCCGTCTGTAAATCACCTTCTAAAACCGCAATATTCAAATCCTTTTTCAATGCTGCAATCGTTCTTTCTAAGAGCGAGGTCTTTCCCGAACCAGGTGAACTCATTAGATTAATGGTATACACTCCGTTACACTGAAATAATTTCTTATTTTTTTGTGCCAGGGTATCATTTGCCTTTAATATATTTGCAAATACTTTTACTTTCGTCAATTTATTTTCCTCCGTAAAATCTTTCTTTTTTTGAATAATAGCTAGTAAATTATATCATAAAAACAATATTCTGTCCCAAAAAGATCATCTGAACTATTACACTAAAATCTAAATATAAACGATAAATTTCTTTTAATAATTTACCTATACAGCGAGAAAGGGAAAGAGGGAGTAAGTGCTATTGACTGTACAGGAGATTTATGGAGCTTCCTTTTGTCTTTGCTATAACCTTTTATCAATGGTCAATCTTTGTTTTTTTAAAATATTTTTCTGCGAGAAGAATTGCCACAAAATCATCATAATGACATGGCGGTACTCTTAATGACAATGGAATGATTTTTAAAATTCCTTTAGGTGGATTGAACTTAAAATATCTTTTTCTCGCTTCTAACGTACTAAATTTTTCGTTTACTTTTTTAATGTCATAATGCGGAAATTTTTCTTTTATTAACGCTTCAACTGATTTACAATTTGTTCCATCTCCTAAAATTACTTTGTCTATACTGTAAGTATGAGAAATTTCTTTAATGTCTGCGATTAAATCTTTTGTGAATACAACTTTTTTTAACTTAAGTTTCAACTTTGCATCCACTACAGCATAACCACATTTTTTTGTTCCTGGGTCAATAGCTAAGACTATCTCTATTCTTGACATATTATAGTTTACCCGCTTCTATTTATTATAATTTATATTTCTATTCTTTCAGGATGTGAATAAATATTCATTTTTTCTCCCCTTACAAATCCCGCCAAAGTTATTCCCGATTGCTTAGCCAACTTAATGGCATAATCAGTAGTAGCAGCTCGGGAAATTATAATTGGTATCTTTGCAGACATAATTTTAAATAAAATTCCGGAGGTTATGCGGCAGGAAGTTAAAATAATTTTATCAGTCATTGTGATATCTTTAATAAAAGCTTCACCTAATATTTTATCAACCGTATTATATCGACTGATATCTTCACTAAATATTAGTATCGAGCTATTTATCTCGGCTAAAGCACAGCTATGTGTTCCACCGGTAAGTCTAAAAAATTCAGCTTTTTCTTGCATTTTTGAAATTAATTTAAATACTTGATTTTTCTTAATATGTAAAGGAAAATCATTGAATGGTAATTCCTTTTTCTTATTCTCTGTTTGATAAATTCCTATCTGTAAATTGCTTTTCATGATATCTTTAGGAATAAAAGAAGCACTTTTAAGCTTCAAATTCATCAAATTCTGTTTGTCATCTATTTTTATAGATTGAATATCTTCTTTTTTTTGTATAAATCCTGAAGCATATAAAAATCCTACTCCTAAGTATCTATAGTTTTCAGGGGTACATTGAAGTGTAACTATTTTGGTTCCATTTAAAAAAATTGAAAAAGGAACTTCTCTGGCTACTAAATCGGAAACTTTTTCTTCTTTATCTTTAGTAATTTTAATTAAACTTATTTTTATTCCTTTTTTCTCTTTCATTAATAATCAAATCCCTTTTTTTCTTTATAATTTCTTCTGCTTTTTTAAAATCACTTTTGAAATTTACATTAAAAAAAGAACAAAATTCAGGATCAAATCTTTGAATTTCACTATCATTAATAAATTTTATTTTTAAGTGAGAAAATATTTTTCGGACTGATAAAACATTAGATTGTATATTTTTTTCCATCACTTTAAGGCATTTCTTACTATAAATGGCACATAAGGGTTCTATGTAGCTTCCATTATATCGAGGAATAATAATATCATTTGAATCAATATTTTCTCTCATGTATTGAAGTAATTCTACATTCAAAAGGGGCATATCACAACCTACTACTAAACTATACTGAGAATTTGAAACAGTTAAGCCTGAAAATATACCACCCAAAGGACCTTTTTCGGGAAATATATCTTCCACTACCTGCTCATATTGTGGATATTTTTCTTTTGGTCCTACTATAATAATATCTTTTTCGGATAAATTATCCATAGAAATAAGTTTTGAGATAATCCATTCAATCAAGGATTTATTTAATAACCTAATCTGTGCCTTATTTTTATTTAGTCCAATTCTGCTGCTTTTCCCACCTGCCAGTATTATTGCTTTTAAAGTAGTATTTTTTTTACTCGTTTTTATTATCATAATAACATATCATATCATTTTGTATTTAAAAAATACAGCTATTTTTCGTATAGCATGCTATTCAAACATAAAAATTAAAATTCCAAAAAATAGAAAATAAACCATTATTCTACTTTATTTAATAATGATGATTTTATTAAATCTCTTTTTTTTTAATTAAAAATAGAAGCAAATACTAAGCGTAATAAGTTTTAAAACTTCAGCGATAAGTAATCCTTTCTTTTTATTTCTTAGAATCAATAAATAAGGGGGTCATAATGGATAAAAGACCCCCTTATTCCTATTTTTTTTCAAATTGTATTTTGTAATTTTAATGGTTAATCTTTTTTCAGGTAAACCAACCAATAAACAGTGGCAACACAAATCGATCCACCTACAATATTACCTAAAGTAACTGGAATAAGATTATTTAGGAACATTCCTTTGATGGTTAAGTTTCCTAATTTATCAGCTAATCCTGCTGTAGCTACTACAGAAGCATTTTCTTTCATCAATAATCCCATGGGTATGAAATACATATTCGCTACGCAATGCTCAAATCCACTGGCTACAAATGCCATGATAGGAAAATAGATTCCAAATATCTTTCCAATGATATCCTGAGAAGCTACTGCCATCCAGACCGCTAAACATACCAGCCAATTACATCCGATTCCTCTCGCAAAAGCTTCCCCCCAACCAAGATTAACTTTTCCATTGGCAATGGCTAAAGCTTTTGCTCCTACTGCAAGATTTCCTGTTTTCCAAAGTCCTGTTGCATACATTAACCAAACCAATAACAAAGAACCAGCAAAATTAGCTAAATAAACCCAAAACCAGCTATTAAACACTCCGCGTAATCTTCCTTCATGAGCTAAGACTTTTATAATAATTAAATTATTTCCGGTAAAAAGTTCCGCCCCTGCAATAATGACTAACATGAGTCCCACCGAAAAAACGCTTCCGAATATAAATTTAGTAAATCCTACTCCAAGATATTTCGGCATATCATAAGTAGTTATAGTTGCTAATTCCGAACCGAAACCGATAAATGCACCAGCTAATATGCCTAAAAGAATCATACGACCTATTGACAAGCTAACTTTAGCCTTACCTACTCCAATCATTGTATGGGCTATTCCTCCGGGCGCAAGAAAACCATGCACTTTGTACTTAATATTACTTTTCTCTTCTTTTTTTGAATCCATTTTTTCCCTCCTTTTTTTATTTTTTTAATTAAGTTTATATTTTTTTAATTTTAACAGCACATACTTTATATTCGGGAATCTTAGATACCGGATCAAGAGCAGCATTTGTCAATAAATTTGCAGCCGCTTCATGGAAATGGAAGCTCATGAAAACAACTCCCTTTCCAGATTTTTCAGTTACCAGAATCTTGGCTCTAATTTTTCCTCTACGTGAAGCCACTTCCACAATTTCTTCATTTTTTATCTTCAGTTCTTCTGCATCTTTAGGATTAATTTCCACTAATGCTTCCGGATATATTTCGTTTAAGCCTTTGGATCTACGCGATATAGTTCCTGTATGGAAATGATATAATACACGTCCGGTAGTAAGGAGTAACGGATATTCTTTATCTGGTAGTTCTGCAGCCTCTTTAAACTCAACAGCAGAAAATTTTCCTTTTCCTCTGCTAAATTTTCCTTTATGTAGATACTTGGTTCCTGGATGATTGGCATCAGGACATGGCCACTGTAATCCACCATTATCTAAACGATTAAAAAACATTCCGCCATAAATAGGTGTAAGCCTGGCGATTTCTTCCATAATTTCTGCCGGACTATCGTAGCTCATTTTATAACCCATCTTTTGAGCTAATTCACAGATAATTTGCCATTCCGGTTTTGATTCTCCTATTGGTTCAATAGCCTTTCTTATTCTTTGTACCCTTCTTTCTGTATTGGTAATTGTTCCATCTTTTTCCGCTATAGTAACTCCCGGCAATACCACATCGGCAAATTCAGCGGTTTCAGTCATAAAGACATCAGAAACAACCAAAAATTCCGTTCTCTTTAATGCTTCCCGAACGTGATTTAAATCCGGGTCAGACATGGCTGGATTTTCTGCCATGATAAAAATTCCTTTAATCTTTCCATCATAAGCAGCATTTAATATCTCTACAACGGTTAATCCTACTTTATTGGGTAATTCCGCTCCCCAGGCTTTAGAAAATTTCTCCTGTATTTGAGGGTCAACGACTTTTTGATAACCAGAATAAACATTAGGCAGGGCACCTAAATCACATGCTCCCTGTACGTTACTTTGTCCACGTAAAGGATTAACTCCGGAGCTTTCTTTGCCCACATTGCCGGTAATCATTGAGATATTGGCAGTAGACAAAACATTATCTGTACCAGTGGTGTGTTGAGTGATGCCCATTGAATAAATAAGGGATACATTAGGAGATGAAGCATAAATTCTGGCTGCTTTTCGAATATCTTCTGCAGGGACACCTGTTATTTTTTCCACTATTTCCGGATTGTATTTGAGCACGGTTTTTTTCATTTCTTCATAACCTTCAGTTCTCTCAGCAATAAATTCCTTATCTTCCAAACCTTCAGTAATGATAACGTTCATTAGTCCATTAAAGAGAGCCACATCCGTTCCAGGGCGCTGTCTTAACCATAAAGTAGCATATTTAGTTAGTTCAATTCCACGAGGGTCAGCTACAATTAATTTTGCGCCATTCTTTGTGACTGCTCTTTTAATTTCTAAAGCAATAATCGGATGATTTTCGGTTGTATTCGAACCGGTTAAATAAATAGCCGAAGCATTAGCAATCTCTTTTATAGAATTAGTCATTGCTCCACTACCAAAAGCTTGAGCCAAACCAGCCACAGTTGCTGAATGACATAAACGGGCACAATGGTCAACATTATTTGTTCCCAAAACAGCTCGCCCAAATTTCATTAGAAGAAAATTTTCTTCATTTGTACACTTTGCAGAAGAAAGAACAGCCAAACTATCACTGCCATTTTTCTTTTTAATTTGACTGAATTTATCACTGATTAATTGAAGAGCTTCTTCCCAGGATGCTTTTTCAAATTTTCCATCTTTTTTAATTAAAGGAGTTGTCAATCGATCATCACTATGAATATAGTCATAACCAAAACGTCCTTTTACACAAAGATTAATTCCATTAACCACACTATCGGCATTAGATGTAACTTTTATTACTTTTTTATCTTTGATATTAAAATCAAAATTACATCCACAACCACAGTAATTACAAGTAGTTTTAACTTTTTCAAATTCCCAGGTTCTTCCTTTTCCTTGAGCAGCTTTATCAATAAGTGCGCCAACAGGGCAAACGGCAACACATTGACCACAGGAGACACATTGAGAATATCTTAAATCGACATCTCCACCAGCTATAATCTTTGTTTGTGAGCTTCGGTACCCAAAATCGATAGCATGAGATTGTTGAATTTCATTACATATTTCTACACATCGACCACATAAAATACACTTGTTTGAATCTCTAACGATAAAAGGATTGCTTTCATCTAAAGGAATTTTTCTATCAATTCTACCAAATCTTGATTCCTTTACTCCTAACTCATAAGCTAAATCTTGTAAGGCACAATCACCATTCTTCTCACAAGTCATACAATCAAGTGGATGACGACTTAATATTAGTTCTACTACTATTTTACGGGCTTTAATAACCCTTTTACTATTTGTATGAATTACCAAGCCCTCCCTTATAGGAAAAACACAAGAAGCAACTAAAGTAGGAGCACCTTCCACTTCTACTACACATACCCGGCAGGAACCAGGAGTAAATCCAAGTTCAGGCATGGCACATAATGTGGGTATATGAATACCTAATTCTGTAGCAATTTCTAAAATAGTTTTGCCTTCTTGTGCCATTACCTCCTGTCCATCTATAGTTATTTTGACTTCTTTCATCATTAATTTATTCTCCTTCTTTTATTTAACTAAGATTTTTAATTTTTATCTTTTACAATAATTTTCAAAACTTCTTATCAACTTTTTATTTTTTATAAAAAGAATATTTATTTTATTAATAGATTATTTTATATTCTTCAGAAAAAAGATTTAATGAATTTAATAAAGAATTAGGGGCACTCTGACCTAGCGGACAGAAAGAAGTATTTTTCATATTTTCTCCTAATAATTTAATCGTTTCTATATCCCCTGCTTCAACTTTTCCTAAACTTATTTTATCTAATATTTCATAGATATATCTGGTACCTTCCCGGCAAGGAGTACATTTACCACAGGACTCATGAACAAAGAATTTCATACAGCATTTCATAAAATCTACAACTAAAACTGTTTCATTCATAATTAATATTGCACCGGAGCCCAGGCTATAACCTACTTCTTTCAGGGATTGAAAATCAAGGGGAACATCTAAAAATTCCGAAGAAAGAATATTACCGGCAGTGCCTCCTATCTGGGTCATTTTAAAATTCCCGGAAGACATTCCTTCTGCATAATCGTAAATAATCTCCCTTAGAGTAACTCCCATAGGAACCTCTATTACACCCGGACGATTTACATGTCCCAGCACTGCATAAACTTCCAAAAATACATCTCTCTGAATTATTTTCATTAATTTTACAGGAATAAACTAATTCAGCAGTACTAGTTTGATAAAGTAAAAATATTTTATCTCTTTTTATTGTTTTAGAGAATCGGTAATTATATCTTTCTATATTCATTAGACTTGCAACAACACGCCATTCATGTTTTTTTAATTTCAATAAAAAAATAATCTTACTCTGATTTTAAAATTTGATATTTTTTCTAAAATTTTATTTTTATCCCTTTGTAATTGCTGCAAACTTACAAGTACTGTAGCATAGACCACATTTTATACATTTTTCCTGGTCTATTATATGAGCATGTTTCTTTTCACCGGTTATCGCATTTACCGGACATTTTCTTGCACATGCTCCACAACCAACACATTTTTCAGGATTTATTTCATATTTCATTAAAGATTTACATACTCCAGCCCTACATTTTTTATCTTTAATATGTTCTATGTACTCATCTTTGAAATATCTAAGTGTAGACAATATAGGATTAGGTGCAGTCTGACCTAAAGCACAAAGAGCAGTATCTTTTATTACAGTAGACAGCTCTTCCAGCGTGTCCAGATCTTCCATTTTCCCTTTTCCTTCACATATTCTATTTAAAATTTCCAGCATGATTTTTGTTCCTTCTCTGCAAGGAGTGCACTTTCCACAAGATTCTTCTTGAATAAATTCCATGAAATAACGAGCTATATCTACCATGCAAGTATCTTCATTCATTGCAATCAAGCCACCGGAACCCATAATAGCACCTAAATCTTTTAATGATTCATAATCTATAGGTACATCTAAATATTGAGTCGGGATGCATCCTCCAGAAGGACCACCAATCTGCACTGCTCTTAACTTTTTATTATTAGGAACTCCTCCTCCAATATCATAAATAATTGTTCTAAGGCTCATTCCGATAGGAACCTCTATAAGACCATTATTGCTTATATCTCCGGCCAAGGCAAAGACCTTTGTTCCTTTACTTTTCTCAGTTCCGACGGATGCAAAATCATCTCCGCCTTTTAAAATAATATAAGGTATATTAGCATAGGTCTCTACATTGTTTAATACAGTTGGACATTCAAATACTCCCTTTTGCGCCGGGTAAGGTGGTCTTGGTCGAGGTTGTCCTCTTTTCCCTTCTATCGAACGCATTAACGCTGTCTCCTCACCACAAACAAAAGCGCCTGCTCCCATTCTTATTTCTATGTCAAAATTAAAACCAGTATCCAGAATATTTTTTCCTAAAAGTTTATTTTCTCTTGCTTGTTTGATAGCAATGGATAATCTTTCTATCGCTAACGGATATTCTGCTCGAATATATATATATCCCTGCCTTGAACCAATTGCATACCCACAAATCATCATAGCCTCAATGATGCTATGTGGGTCACCTTCCAAAATACTTCTATCCATAAAAGCACCAGGATCACCCTCATCAGCATTACATAAAACATATTTTCTATCACCTTTTGAAGCAGCAGTAAATTGCCATTTTAAACCGGTAGGAAAGCCTGCTCCTCCTCTTCCCCTTAATCCTGATTTCTTAACTTCCTCTATTACTTGTTGGGGAGTCATTTCGGTTAATACTTTACCTATAGCCATATATCCATCGGCAGCAATATATTCTTCAATATTAAGCGGATTTATAACTCCACAATTTCGAAGAGCTATTTTTCTCTGTAGTTTGAAAAAATCTATATTTTTAATCATTTCGACCATTTCTTTAGTTTCAGCTTTTTTATAAAAAAGACGCTTTACTACTCTGCCTTTTAATAAATGTTCCCGAACTATTTCTTTTGCGTCCCCAGAATTTACTTTTTGATAAAATACTCCTTCCGGATAAATAATCATAACCGGACCTAACTCGCAAATACCCATACATCCCGTAGTTATAACTTCAATTTCATTCTGAAGACCTACTTCTTTAATCTCTTTTTTTAATGCATCTTTAACGCTTTCTGCACCAGAAGATATACAGGCACCTCCGTAACAAAGCAAAACATGAGTTCTATAATTATACATATTAATATTCCCTACCTTATCTATTTGTATTGTTCTAATATTTTATTTAATTTTTCAGCAGTCATACGACCGTATACATCACCATCAATCATAATAACCGGCGCTAATCCGCAAGCACCCAGGCATCTCTGATCATTAATAGAAAACCTTCCATCTTTGGTTGTTTGTCCAATACCTATTCTTAATTTCTCTTCAAGCTCCTCTAATACTTTTTTTGCACCACGAACATAACAAGCCGTTCCCAAACAAATTGCAATTGTATGTCTACCAGTAGGATTGGTTTTGAAATAAGAATAAAAAGTTACTACACCAGTAATCCTGCTTACCGATAAATTCATCTCTTTGGCGATAAATTTTTGTACTTCTACGGGAAGATATCCAAAAATTGATTGAGCTTCATGTAATACTTGTATTAGGTATCCTTCCTTATCTTTATTTTTATTAATAAATTCTTTAAGCTGTTTGTATTTTTGCTCATCAGTAAGCTCTTTCTCATTACAAATACTTGTCATAATTACTTCCCCTTTGAAAAAAGATATTTTTCTACAATTTCACCATTTAATATGTGTTTCTCAAATATTTCTTCGGCTGCTTGCAAATCGACCTTTCCATATACTACAGGTTCTTTATCTTCCACATAAACTTGAATCATGGGTTCTTGTTCACAAAAACCAGCACAACCTGATGTAGTTACAATGATATCGCTTCTATTATTTTCCGCTATCAAGTCAACAAAAGTATTCATGGTTTCCCTTGCTCCAGCAGCTATGCCGCAAGTACCTAGGCAGACTACTATTTTGATTGGATGTTTTCCGGTACGCAGCTCAAGATCTTTTCTTACCCTATCCCTAATTTTTTTTAATTCTTCTAAATTTTTCATAATCCTTCCTTTCGTATTCACTAAAATAAAAACACTTTTTCAATTTATTTCAATTAATACAATTATCTCTTTTAAGAATTTTTTCTCTTTGGTTCTATGCTAAAATGGTCGTCAATTCCTTTTTCTATCAATTCTTTTTTAACAGTTTCATAAATAAAGTTTTGAATTTGGGAAGAATATATTGCTTCTAAATTCAATTCTTCTTTTATTTTTTCCGAATCCAGTATGACATTATCAATAGAATTATTTGGAATAATTAACTTAAGATTCATTTGCGGCCAAGCAATTAAAACATCCATAAAAACTCTGGCTAAATCGCCAAAAGGTTTGGCATCAATATGAAACATATTAATTAAAAATTCTAAGCTTGTACCTCCTTTTTTGTTTAATCGAATAATTTTCAAATATCCCAGGGTATCCTCAGCAGTTTTCTTTAACAAAGGCAACCCTAGTCCAACTCTTCTGGTTTTTCTTGTAGTAACAAACGGATCGATTACATCCGCGATTTCTATTCCCGGTCCACTATCGATGATTTGACAAAAAAACTTTTTTTTATTAAATGAAATTTTTACTTGTACTTCACTTGCTCCTGCTTTTGCAGAATTTTCCAAAATATCAAATAAGTGATCAGCGATATTTTTCATATTTTTTATTTTCCAAATACTTTTTTAATGAGAAAAAATCTTTTATTTCCTCGTGATTCGTTTCCATAAAAAAATTACCAATATCATCTAAAAAATGACTGTCTGAACCACTGATTACCGGAAACCCCTGTAAAGAATCTCCAAATTGATAATTTTTTTTCTTCCAATTGTATTTAGAAATCTCTACTGCATCGTAATCAGCTTGAGAGTCTAAAAACCCGAGTTGGCTAATTAAACTAAAACGCGCTCTCTCCAAGTGAGCGGGAACCGCTATTCCTCCTTGTTGATGAATAAAGCGAATCAGGCTTTCTAAGTCTTCTTTTAAAGAATTTTGCCTTAATGCCTGGTCAATCCGTTCTAATTGTCCATCAAGATCATAGACCAATTGATATCCAAAAAAAGACGGTCTGTTCTCTAATTTTGGTAAACTATTTTTAATTTTTTCTCCTATTTTCCATAAACTTTCTATATCTGGAAAATAAACTAACAGGTGAACTTCTTCTTTGGTGGTCAGTTTTACTCCCAAGACCACTTGAATCGATTTTCCTTTGCTCAACTGATAAGCTAATATGTCATGATCAATTGCTTCATGATCTGTAATTGCAATCAGATTTACTTTTTTCTTTTCCGCCTGCTCCAAAATAAGATACGGTGATAATACATCATCTCCACAAGCAGAAAGAGCAGAATGTATGTGCAAATCAATTTTTCTCAGTTTCCGCCTCCAACATTGAATATATTTCTCCTGATACAGTAAAAGAATCTTTGCGGGTTCGAAATAGATTTATCTTCTCTTCTTTTGCTTTTTCAATGACTTCCTGATGAATTGATACATTATTTGTAAAAATTATGGCTTTAATATCCTTGATTAATGCAACTGCTATACTATTCTTATGGGCTTGAATAGTAATCCAAATACTCTCAGACTGAGCGTTAGCCATTACGTCAGACATTAAATCCCCACTATACCCATTATTAACTTCATGATCAGCAGTAAAAACAACTTTTTTTAATTTGCATCTTTCGATTATCTCGCTTATTTTCATTTTTTACTCCTAAATTTATAATTGCTTTCAGATGTGTCCCACTCTTTAAGGAAGATTGAATTTCATATTTTTCAGCAAAATTCTTTATATTTAGAAGACCCTTTCCTGCTCCAAAACCTAAAGCTCTTACTTTTTTTGAAACGGTTGTAAATTCCGACGTTAATGCTAAATCAATATCCGGGATGCCCGTACCTTTATCTTGAGCACAAATAATTGCATTATTTTTATCATTAATTTCCATAGTTATAATGCCAACTAAAGAATGAATGCAGATATTCATTCCGGCTTCATAACAAATAATAGCAATCCTACGAACAATATCTCTATCAATTCCTAATCCTGTGAAGTATTTTTGGTAATACTACCGTTTCCCCGGTACAGTTAAAATCATCCCCATTTCCTTCAAATTTAAAATATTTCTTGGGAGTATTTTTAATAAAATCGGATGATATTTTTGAGTTTTTCGATTCTTTCTTTTCAACTTTTCCAGCAATGGATTGAGTTACTTCTAATAATTTATTTGAAATATCACTAAGAGTAACTATTTCTACAATCTTTTTACTATGTAAAAATTCAGTAAACGGGAATCTACCTACAGAATATTTTTCGAATTTTTGAATAGCTGAAATAATTGAAAAATTTTGAGGCACAGTTATAACTTCTCGTGTCATATAATTCTCAATATTTTCATTGATATAGTTTTTATCGAAGGCTGTAATCACATCATCAGTACTGATAATTCCAATAATATTTTTATGTGTATTAAGAATAGGAACTCCGGAAATTTTTTTTTCTTTAAGTTTTAACTGAATTTCTCTAAAAGTGGCATTTCTTCCATAAAAAATAAACTTTTTAGTCATAGTTTCTTTAATTTTAATTTCATATATTAACTCATTAACTAGAGATACTTTTTCTTTAGAATAACTGGTTTTCATCTTTCTTTACTTTATTTAATCCTTCAACAATTTTTTTACAAGATTCAAACATTAATTTTTCAGTTCTTAATATGGGAATAAGGTGAGATTTGGCTAGGCCTAATGCTTCTTGAGGAGGATATTTCCCTCTAACAAAAAGAATTGCAATGGCGCCGGTTAATTCAGCCGTGCGAACAACTTGGGGAGAGGTTAATCCGGTTAGAAGAAAATAGCCTTCTTTTGTAAAAGTTAAAATATCGCTTAGGAGATTACTGGCAGCAAATTCTGTTATTTCCTGGTCAAGAAGATTTTCACCGAATAATACTTCTGCACCCAGTATTTTTGTTACCTCACTGATTTTCACGTGTGTCCTTTCGCAATTTACGAATTACTTCTAATGAATTATTTCACGGTATTTTGTATGGTTACTCAATTCTCTTATTACATTGTGAAATATATCACTAATGTTCCAAGGAATTTTAACATATTTTTTAATTAACTGTCAACCCTTTTCAATAAAACATTTTTTAAAAATTATCAAATAGATAATACCCGCTTTATTATAACTATTACAAGTTCAAATCACAAACTTTACTCGCCCTGTTTTTTTTCTCTTCTTGCTATTGGAAAAGTATCTTCGAATCACTTCTTCCCTTATCCCTACCGTAGAGAAAAAATACCCTTTTCCCCAAATACCTTTTTATAGAAAGCAAACTTTCTACTTAGAGATCTACTGGTATGAGCCGCTCTGCATCCTTTTAACCATTTATTGTAATGAAGCAGCTCACATTTCACGTAGAGAATTATAACAAAAATTTTAATCAAAAGTGGAATTAGATGTGAAAATTTTTCAATAATATATAATAATTTTAATTATTTATTAAGTGAAGTTTGTTGCTGGATATAGGGGTAATATGGTTACAAAAAACAACGTCCAATACTATTTATTGGATTGTATGCCTGTAGGAATAAATTTACTTTTTTAAGATGAATTCCTTAGATATTTTTATTACACTAGTAATTTATTCAAAAAGAAAGATAATAGGATAATCTCTCTAACTCAATAGATAAATCAACATTATTTATTCGTATTCCAGTAGGTATCTGAAGGCAGATTGGTGCAAAATTTAAAATGGATTTAATCCCTGCCTTAATTACTCTATTCACAATTTCCTGAGCAGAATCCGCAGGAACTGCTACTGCGGCAATTTTAATGTTCCATTTCTCAATATATTTTTCCATATCTTCTATATTATAAATAAAAATACCATTTACTGTTTTACCAATTTTTTGGGGATTATTATCAAAAATACCTTTTACAAAAAACCCTCTTTTTTTAAAACCTTTATATTCACCTAAAGCTTTTCCTAAATTTCCCGCACCAATAATTAAGATATTTAATTCTCTATCAAATCCTAAAATTTTTCTTAATGCCTCGCATAGATGATCGATGGGATATCCAATCCCTCTTCTACCAAATTCTCCAAAATAGGCAAGGTCTTTACGAACTTGTGTTGAATTAATCCCAGTTATCAGGCTGATCTTATTCGAAGAAATAGTTTTTAAACGTTTCCCTTCATGAGTTTCGACCCATCTTTCTAAGCATCTATAATAAATAGATAAACGATTAATAGTAATAGGGGGGATTTTTGAATTTTTATACTTTTTTTTGTTCATCTATGTTTTTCCTACTTACTGGTAATGAAAGTGGGGTAACCTAAAGCTTTAATTTTTGGAACAATCTCTCCAGCTCCTTTGTAGGTTTCAAACTCCTCCACCTGTACTTTGTATAAGTTTGTTCCTTTGACCACAAAAGTTTTATAACCTACTTTTTCGATTTCATTTGCTAATCTTTGTGCATTCTTTTCGCTGGAAAATGCTCCTACCTGAATAGTATATAGCTTTTCTTGCTTGGCTTTTTCAGAATCGCTGGTAAGTTTTTTATTCGAAGTTGTTTTAACTGGAGAAATGGTGAGCGAATCAGAAGAAGATTCTTTTATTTCCGGTTCAATAGCTTCAGGAATAATTTCCATTTTCGGTTCAACTGTTTTTTCTTCTTTAGTCGTATTTGCTTCAACGGAAATCTCTGGGGAGCTTTCTTCTACTGGAATCTTAGCAACAGCTGATGTTTCTTTTTCTTCTTTCTGGGTAATTTGAGTTTCAGGAGGAATATAACTTTTTTCCCTGGCTAAATAAAATGCAATACTCAGTATGATAATTGCTCCGATTAAAATAATTAAAGTTTCTAAATTGCTTCTGCTTTTTCTTTTATATATTCTACTTGCTTTTCTCATATTTTCTTTCACTCCTATCTTTACTTCTACATAGATAAAAGTCTAATATATTAATAACAAACCACATATTATAATTCTATAATAAATTACAAAAATCCTTTTTTTCAATTTATTTTTTTTAATTATGTAATTTGTTAAATCTTTTTTATTATGATAGCATAAAATAGTATTAGCGTACAGAGTTTAGCGTATAGAAAAAGAATAAAATCCAAATAACCCAATAGAATATAAAATAATATATAGCGAGAAACTAAAAATATAAAACAAAATTCGCATCTCGTGACGATCATTAGCCGGTTAACCAATTTATCAGTTACCCGGTTGAATAATTAAAATCAAGTTTATAAAGTGTACCAACTAACTCTCGTCTTGTAACTAAAAACCTGTATTTAAAATTAACAACTAAATTTAACTGGCAAACCGGGTAACTGGGTAACCAAAAACTAATTTAAAGGGGAAGATATGAACTTAAAAAAATATATTTTGATGGGTGTTGGGAATATACTTAGAGGAGATGATGGAATTGGCTCAATCATTGCTAAAACATTCAAGGATGATGATTGGCTGTCTCTTGATTGCGGTGTGATACCTGAAAATTATACATCAATTATCAAAAAAAATAAGCCCAGACTACTCGTCATCCTAGACGTAGTAGAAATGGACCTGAAACCAGGCAATTTAAGAATAATATCTCCGGATAAAATTAGCGCTCTGCATTTAACTACTCACAGCATGCCTCTATCATTTTTAATATCTTACCTAAAAGAGTATACTGAAAAAATTATTTTTATTGGTATTCAACCAAAAACAATTGACTTTTCAGATTCAATTAGCCCGGAAGTTTTAATAAGTAAAGATGCCGTTTTGAAAATATTGAAAAATAAACTTTTTCATGAGATTGAAAAATTGTAGAAAAAAGGATCAGAGCTAGTATCCATTACTTTTTATAATGCGTAATGAAATCTTATCTCTAATCCTTATGACAATGTTAATTTCTTATTCCTAGTCAACGATTAAATCATCAGAATTTCTATCAGTTGAAGCAATAAGAAACTCTTCACTCATGTGTAAACAATTTTTCGGACATATATCATTGCATTGGGAACAAAAGATACAATGGTCTACATGTATTTTAATCTTTTTTGTTTCAGGTATGAATTCAATCGCATTAGCAGGACATACCTTTAAACACAATTTACATCCGATACATTTGTCCCGGTCATACACAATCTTTCCCCTAAAGTTTTTGGGAACACCGACTGGTGGATTAATTTTTACTTCTCCCTTTTCAACCTTTTTTAACAATTCTATAACTGAATCAGGACAATAAGTCACCGGAAAAACGTTCGTTGCCGGCTTTTTAAATAACTGTCTTAATAATTCAAATCCCATTGGTGTTGCCATATTAATTCACCTCACAATATTAGTGTATCTAGTACTATTAATGCCAATCCTAATAATCCTATCAAGGATACAGGTACCCAATAACCATAAGCAACCTGGTCAATTTTCAAACGCGCCGCAGCTACTCTGATAAATGTAACTTCGAAGAACATAACTACAAGTATCTTTAACAGAAAAAATATTGAATCAATTAAAAACGCGAAAATTCCGGTCATCGAAAATAAGGGTGAAATATTGTAAGGAAAAAACAATATAACTGTAAGAGCTGTCATTACAATCATTTTAACTGCATCAGTTAAACCAAACATTGCCAGATTTCTTCCCGAATATTCCACTAATATTCCGCCGGCTAATTCTGTTTCTGCTTCCGGAGCGTCAAAAGGTATTTTTGAAAGTTCTCCTGGTGTAACGATTGCCATCGTAAAGAGTAACAAAATGGAACCGATAAATCCGAGAGGCCCTACCACTCCCCAAATTGGATGTGTATTTATAAAAGCCAGGGATAAAACATGGCTTTGCGGATAAACCTGGCTTAATTTCCAGGCAATTGCAACGACAGTTGTTACTAATGGAACCTCATAACTCATCATCATAACCATTTCTCTTTGTGCGCCAATATTAGCATATGGAGACCCGGATGCGAAACCTCCGATGACCATTCCTATTGCCGGTAATGTCAAAAGATACACAACCAGAATAATATCTCCAAAGCCACTTAATAATGGTCGTACATTTCCAAAAGGAAGATAGAATAGTATAGTAATGGATGCAACCAGGCTCATCACCGGTACACCGTTAAATATCCAGGGAACTGCATTTTCCGGAACAATATTTTCCTTTATCATTAATTTAAAGAAATCCAAAAACGGTTGCCTAATCGGAGGACCAACCCTTGCTTGCATTCTTGCAGCTAATTTCCTATCAATGCCTTTATAGAATAATCCAAGTACAACTCCTAAAAACGCAATGATAATTGCCCCTATTATTTTTCCTATGATTCCTAATAAACTTATAATAGTCATGGAGTCATCCTCCTCGTTTTTTGAACACTCAATTTATGTAAATCCTGTTTAGTCAATACACTCTTTTTTCCGTTTGATTTATCTAAAATAGTTACTCTGTCCATGCAGGCTATACAAGGATCAATAGATGCAATAACAATGGGAATATCAGCAATCTGCTGTCCCATTAACATAGGAACCCAGGTCATCAAGTTATTATACGTGGGAGCTCTAGCTTTCCATGCTTCCGGCGGTTCAGCTTCTTCTAATTTTACAACATGAATACATTCACCCCGTGGGGCTTCATGTCTTCCAATTCCCCTACCTTTGGCCTTTTTTAATTGATTTAGTAATTTAACCAGTTTTTTTTCTGCAACTATTTCTCCAGCAGGAAGATTATCTAAGCATTGCTCGATTATCTCCAATGATTGAACCAATTCTAATAATCGAACTATAATCCTATCATATACATCACCAACTATTTTCCCGGTAAAAACATCGGGAGTGATAGCTTTAACATTTAAATCAGCATAGGCAGAATAAGGTTGATCCTGTCTTACATCTTTTTTTATACCCGAAGCTCGTGCAGTTGGACCAACAGCACATAATCTAAGAGCATCTTCTTCGGTTAAAATGCCTACATTTTTTGTTCTTAATGCTATTGTCGGATCGTTTAAAAAAATATCTTCAATTTTTCCATAAACTTCTCTGTAATAATCTACCGCTTTTCTTATAGCGGAAACTTGCTCTAAAGAAAAATCTCGTCTTACTCCTCCTATCATAAACATCCCATAATTAACTCGATTTCCAGTAAGTATCTCTAAAGTATCCATTACAACTTCCCTTGCTTTCCAGGAAAGATATAAAACTGAGTCAAATCCCAATTCATGAGCAGCAACTCCTGCCCACAAAATGTGAGATTGAATTCTTTCTAATTCAGCAATGATTGTTCTAATATACTGAGCTCTTTCGGGCACTTCGATACCGGCAGCATTTTCTACAGCCATAGAAAAAGCAAATGGATGAGAGGCCGAACAAATACCGCATATCCTCTCAGCCAGATATATAATTTGGATAGGGTTCCTCTGCATGCCCATAAACTCTATACCACGATGATTATCTCCCGGAGCTAAATATACTTCTTCTATTTGCTCTCCATGTATTTTAAAATTAAAGGTCATCGGTTCCTTCAATGAAGGATGAACCGGACCTATAGGAACCGAATAAGTCATTTTACTCAACTTTTTTCACCTCTTCTTTTCTCTTTACGATGTTTTCGCCTACATAATTTCCATTTTTACTTAAAGGATAAATACCTTTTTCATCTTTTCTGAAAGGATAAATATCTTTTGCAAAATTCTCCGGTAAAAATAAATTGGGCGAATCAGGCAATCCTTCTACTTTTATCCCAAACATTTCCTTTATTTCTCTTTCAGCAGTCTGCGTTCCAGGGATTATATCGGTAAGTGTGGGCACTTTAAGATCTTTTTTAGGCACCAAAGTAATTATATTTACAAGTATTTCTTTGAATCTCTCTCCGTAATAAAGTGAAAAATGATAGACTAATTCAATCTCTTCACCTAAATCATTTCCTGAAATGATTGCAAAATGAGGAAATTGAATAGTACTTAAAAGTCTTACAGCTTCTTTAATATGATTTAATTTTAGAGTGAGCCATACGGAAGAATAACTATTCTTTTTCATTCCTTCTATTTTAGTTTCAATTGTACTTTCAGTTATTGAATCACCAAATTTTTCTTTAAATAATTCTACAATTTCTTCTGGTTTCAATATTTCCATTCCCTTACCACCTTATATTTTTGATGTATCATACTATTCCATAGTTGATATCATTTTGCCGGAGCTACTTTCATGCTTTCTCTAAGTTTTTCAAGTTTTACCCAAGCTTGTAGTACACCATTTATTATATTTTCAGGTCGAACGGGACATCCCGGAACGTAAACATCAACTGGAATTATTTTATCCACCGAACCTCTTAAAATATAAGAATTATGAAAAACTCCACCGCTTGTTCCACATGTTCCCACAACTATTACCATCTTTGGATCAGGAGTTTGCTCATAGACACGCCTCGCCGGACCTGCCATTTTTTCAGTAACAGGTCCAGTTATTAATAATACATCAGCATGTTTAGGGCTACCTACGAGTTTAATTCCGAATCTTTCAAAATCATAACGAGGTGTTAACCCTGCTACAATTTCAATATCACAACCATTACAAGAACCTGTATTTAGGTGAAATACCCATAATGATTTTTTAAAATATTTATTTAATTTCACAATCAACTCACTCCTATTATAATTAATACGATTACAGTTACTGTGATTATCCAGCTACTGAAGTCATTGATATTTCCGGTGTGCATTTCGATCAAGGGTTTATAATATCCTTTTAATGCCTCAGTAAATCCCCAGTAAATATGACTAGCACTCAGATGGGAACCTTCCTTGCTTTCTTCGGGATGACCAGAAATAAAAGGTTTGACCTGCTCTGTATCCTTTTTGTAACTGTCTTCACCTTTATTTCTTACATAGACAACAATACTGCCAATTATTAATACAACAATCACCCAAATGATAGCACTCCAAAAGCCACTTCCTGTTTCTAATAATCCAAACATGTTACATTCCTCCTAATACTGTTCCGGTATATTTAACTTGTTCTACCAATGCCATTACTGCAGGATGTACTAAATTTTTAACAATTAAATCCGGAAACAATCCAAAAACTATGATAATGCATGACAAAATTGCCATAGAAAAAACCATGCTTCGAGGAACTTCCTGTACATCTTTAAATTGAGGTAGTTTTGGTCCTAAAAACGCACTATGGAATACTTTCACAAATGATGCCAAAGTCAAAATACTTACCACCATTGCTATAATGGAAAGTAATGGATTAAATTTATAAACTGATTCGTAAATTAATAACTTGGAAGCAAAGCCATTAAATGGTGGAAGACCTGCAATAGCTGCTGCCCCAACAATAAAGAAAATTGTCGTATACTTCATCGAATGAGCCAAACCTCCCATTTTATTGAGGTTTCTTGTACCAGTTCTAAAAAATAGTGCTCCAGCAGTTAAAAACAATAAACCTTTATACATGGCATGGTTCATGATATGAAATATACCACCTTCGAATGCAGTAATACCGTAGTCCTTTAGCGCAATCGGATTAGATAACACCGCCAATCCAACACCAACGCCAAGGAGCATATATCCGGTTTGAGAGACAGCATGATATGCCATCAACCTCTTTATATCTTTCTGGACAATAGCCATGGTAACACCGATAAACATTGATAAAACACCAAATATAATAATTATCCAACCTACGGCAAGTGTATTCATATGTACATTATATAAAGAAAATATAATTCTAAATAAAGCATATAAACTTGCCTGGCTGGCGGCAACCAATATCATTGTAATTGGAGCGGGAGCTTCTGAATAGGCATCAGGAGTCCACATATGCATAGGCACTGCTCCTGATTTCATAGCAAATACAGATAGTAGTAAGGCCAATGCAATTTTATCTAATTGAGAATATTTTATCATATTAGCCAAAGCAGCTATGTTTAAGAGGTCGTACTCCCCATAAAAAATACCAATAGCAAACAAAACAAACAATGCTGATATGGTACTGACAATCATATACTTAAACCCGGCTTCTGCAGGTTCCCCAAAATCTGTTCCTCGATAAGCTATTAAAGCAACGGAGGCAATGGAAGCAATCTCCAGGAATACAAATAAATTAAATAAATCTCCTGTGAATTCCATTCCAAACATTCCCACCGTTAAAAGAAGTAAAAGAGAATAGAATTTATCCATACCTTCTCTTTTTCTTATAAAGGCCAAAGAATAAACCGCCCCTAAAAACGATACCATCGCCGTAATTAAGCCCATGAATATTCCCATTGCATCAATCTGGAACATAATTCTTATAGGAATTTTTAATCCCGTAGGTAAGGTTAATGAGGAAGATTTTGCTCCAAAAACATATACCTGAGGACCGACCGATATAATCTTCACAGCTAATAAAATAGTAAGTACCAAACTAATCAGAAGAACAAATACTGCAAAAATACCAACCGTTTTTTTATTTATTCTACTAATAAGAGGAATTAAAAATGCTGCAAGTAAAGGTAAAGCTAATATTAAAATTGGACTATTGTTTAATAAAATACTCATCCTCTTAACCTCCTTACCTCATCTGTATCTAATGTGCCATAATGTTTATATATCATCATCGCAACGGATAATATAAGTGCTGTAGTGGCAATTCCTATAACAATACTGGTAAGAGTTAGTGCTTGGGGAGTTGGTAATACCATACTTTGCCCGGAAGGTGCCATGGTATAAATAGGCGCAATAGCCCCTTTTCTATATCCCAGGGTAATTAAAAACAAGTTAACTCCATTTTCAATTAAACATACTCCAATAGCAATTTTAATTAAATTCTTTTTATACATAAGTGTATAAACTCCTAATCCAACAAACAAACCTACTGCAATATAAGGTAAATTATCTATCATTTTATGAATTCTCCTTCTTCTTGGTAAATTCCGCTGCTTTAGCCATAATTAACACAATAACTCCCAGAGCAGACAAGACTTCCAATCCAACTGCGATATTCATCAAAGGAATTAATCCTCCCGTATTCATGTCTCCAGGATTAATCCCAATTACAGCTGTATTGCCAAACCAATTTCCGCTATTGGCTAAAAAATTATAAAAAAAGGTAATTCCCAATCCAGAAAATGCCAAAAGAATAAATAAGGTCAATCCGAAACTCTCAAACAAAGATAAAATATCTTTTTTAAGGAATTTTTGTGAATTGATAGTGCCATAAGAAACCAGAATTAATGCAAAAGCTGAAGCAGCAACAGCTCCTCCCTGAAAGCCTCCTCCCGGAGTAAGGTGACCATGCACTATGATATAGAATCCAAAAATTATAATAAAACCATATACAAAATTTGCAACAGTTCTAACTATTTTAGACATTTCATTCATTATTTTACCCCCCTGAATAATGCTACAATTCCAACCACTGCAGTAAATAAAACGGTGGCTTCTCCTAATGTATCAAATCCCCTATAGTCAAACACAATGGATGTTACCACATTATTTGAACCAGTTTCCTTCTGGGCATTTTCAATGAAATAATCATCCATTTCGCTAATAACCGGGTCTCCAAAAGACCTCATATTAATCGCACTAAACATCAAGAAAGAAAAGAATATTAAAAAAGCAATTGCAAAAATTATTTTTTTCATTGTATCCCCCTATCTGGTTCCTCTAATTGCAAATATAAAAATTGCCATCGTTAATGCTGCTCCAATA
>Ga0222636_1000399_pt1 | contig 23317 bp, 21 predicted proteins | sample AntAcemetagen141_FD_179811 | JGI IMG/M metagenome (GOLD analysis project Ga0222636, IMG submission 179811) | Saline water microbial communities from Ace Lake, Antarctica - #141 | ecosystem: Environmental > Aquatic > Non-marine Saline and Alkaline > Saline | place: Antarctica: Ace Lake...
AACATGAGTATGCTTATAAGTTAAAATGTGCCATTCGTGTGAGTCGATAATGTGTTCAATAATTTCTTTTCCGGCATTATATTCTGCTTCTTCAACTTCATTTTCCCAACTTTCTGAATGTTTAGTATTCTCGGTTTCATGAGAGTTCTTTATGTGTTGTGCGTTAACAGTTTGTATTTGGAAAAAACACAAAAGCAATGCGGATAATAAAACCCTGAAAATGTTTATCTTGAAATAATTGATAGTATTTCCCATTTACTTTGAATAAAATTTATCAAGCTGCAATTTTACAAAAAAATAATGAATTACTAAATAGTTTCTTAACTCAATTTATAATTTTTCTATAATATTTAAAAAGAAATTGCATTTAGCTTAATTATTTCTTATTTTCACAAAATAATCTAAAACTTTGTTTGAGTAATCGAAAAACTAATTAACTTACTTCTATTCAAAAAGAAAGGTATAAATTATGAAAAAAGGTATTTTAGTATTATTTGCAGTTTTATCCATGGGATTTTTTGGATGTAAAGAGAGTGAAAAACAAGAACAAATAATTAGTCTTGAAGAAGAAAAAGTACAAATTGAAAATATTCTTGACCAATATGTTATTGCTAACGAAAACAAAGATTTAAGTATAATTGAAAAAATTTGGGCAAACGAAGATGATATTGTTTTGATTGGAACTGATAGCGATGAAAAGCTAATCGGCTGGAAACAAATAAAAAAAGCAATTCAACATCAGTTTAAATCATTTGAAGATGTTTATATCTCGGTTTCTGATCAAAAAATATTTATTAATAAATCTGCTAATACAGCATGGTTTTCTGCAATGCTTAGTTATAATTTTATCTATAAAGGAGAAGCAAAAAGTTTCGAAGGTATAAGATTTACAGGAGTCCTTGAAAAATCTGATGATTGGGAAATTGTTCAAGGTCACTTATCAATTCCTGCTGAAGTAGATATTGAACAAGAAAAAAAAGTTAAATAAACCAAAAATTTCCAATACCAAACTAAAAGACCGGGCGATTTTCCATCGTTCGGTCTTGATTGTTAATACAAACAATTTTTATAAATTAAAAAAGTTTTTTTTTTAGTTCAACTTTTATTATGGTATTTTTCATATAAAAAAATTATAATTTAAATTTGCAAAAAAAACAAAAAGAGCATGCTTGTTCCGATTGGAAAAAAGCTAAAGAACTGGGTACAACAATAAATGATGAGGTTTTAGAAAAATATTGTAAATAAAAAATTTGTATTAAGAAATCAGGACAATATTTGTAATAATCAGATTAAAAATCTATAATATTATTCTAAGGTACTGGAAACTGTTGTTAAAGGATAATCACCGGTTTTTGAATTTTCTTTTATTACTTCGCCATTATAGAAAGTTGTAAGTTGTACTGTGGCATTTCTGCTGTTTGCCTGAGCCGAAAAATAATAATAATCACCGGTTTTTACTTTAAATGAATTAGTCCAGCCGCTTTTTACTTCCGGATTTTGGATGGGTTTTTTATTTTTTATTTTATAAGTAATATTAAAAGTAGCAGCAGTTCCTTTTAATTCAACTTTGATAGTTTCCGGAGGAACCTTTTTTTTAAATAGTGAAACGAAAAAATTAAAAATATTTGCCATAATGTTTTTTTTTCAAATGTAAATAAATATTTGAAATAAAAAAAATAAATTAGAATTTAATTAATAAGGGGAAATTTACGCTCATTTACCTCTATATCTTTATTTTCAATAAATTATTACGATTTTGGATTTATTAGAAAAATATTTTTTTGTAGTAATTTTATTCAGCTAAAATCAAGACTTTATTTTTTAAAACTTCAATTACACCTCCATTGATTTCAAAAAATTGACTGTTTTTATTTTTGTCAGTAATTTTAATTTCTCCCTTTTTTAAAACAGAAATTAATGGAGCATGGTTATTAAGGATTTCAAAAGACCCATCGATTCCGGGTATTTGAATTAAATTTACATCTCCTTCAAAAATTGTTTTATCTGGTGTAATTATTTCGATTCGCATTTTATTAAATAAATTATTTTCCTTATTTATTTTCTTCCAGTATTTTTTTACCTTTTTCAATTGCTTCATCAATTGTACCAACAAGGTTAAAGGCAGCTTCAGGATATTCATCAACTTCGCCATCAAGAATCATGTTAAATCCTTTAATAGTATCTTCAATAGAAACAATAGTTCCTTTTAATCCTGTAAATTGTTCGGCAACATGGAAAGGTTGAGAAAGGAAACGTTGTACACGTCTTGCTCTGTGAACAACAATTTTATCTTCTTCTGATAATTCTTCCATTCCAAGAATAGCAATAATATCCTGAAGTTCTTTATATCTCTGAAGAATTTCTTTTACCTTTTGAGATGTTTTATAATGTTCTTCTCCAACAATTTTAGGAGAAAGAATTCTTGATGTTGAATCTAATGGATCTACAGCAGGATAAATTCCAAGTTCTGCAATTTTTCGACTTAAAACTGTAGTAGCATCAAGGTGAGCAAAAGTTGTAGCAGGAGCAGGGTCAGTTAAGTCATCTGCAGGCACATAAACCGCCTGAACTGATGTAATTGATCCTTTTTTTGTTGATGTAATTCTTTCTTGCATTATCCCCATTTCAGTTGCCAGAGTTGGTTGATAACCTACTGCTGATGGCATTCTTCCGAGTAATGCAGATAGTTCTGATCCGGCTTGAGTAAAACGGAAAATATTATCCATAAAAAAAAGAATATCATTTCCGCCGGATTTTTCATCACCATCGCGGAAATATTCTGCAAGTGTCAATCCTGATAATGCAACACGTGCACGTGCTCCCGGAGGTTCATTCATCTGGCCAAAAGTTAAAGCAGCCTGAGATTTTATCACCTCATTCATATCAACTTTTGAAAGATCCCAGCCTCCTTCTTTCATGTTTTTGTTGAATTCCTCACCATATTTAATAACGCCTGATTCGACCATTTCTCTTAAAAGATCGTTTCCTTCACGTGTTCTTTCTCCTACGCCTGCGAATACAGATAAACCGGAATATGCTTTTACAATATTATTAATAAGCTCCATAATAATTACGGTTTTTCCAACACCGGCACCTCCAAACAATCCAATTTTACCACCTCTTGCATAAGGTTCAATTAAATCGATTACTTTGATTCCTGTAAAAAGTACCTCGGCTTGTGTAGTAAGATTTTCAAATTTTGGAGGATCTCTATGTATAGGTAGTGTGTTTGTTTTGTCAACTTCACCAAGTCCATCAATAGGATCACCAATAACATTGAAAAGCCGTCCACGGATTTGATCTCCTACAGGCATTGAAATAGGTTTCCCTGTTGATATTACTTCCATGCCACGTCGTAATCCATCAGTCGAATCCATTGAAACTGTTCTTACTGTGTTTTCTCCAATATCTTGCTGACATTCAAGAATTATTGAAAGACCGTTATCGTTTTTTACTTCAAGTGCATCATAAATATGAGGTAAATTACTATCCTGTTCAAATGATACATCTATTACAGGCCCAATAATTTGTGCAATTTTCCCTTTTGTTTGATTTGCCATAATTTGAAAAAATAATTTGCACAAAGATATAATTTTGAATGAAATAATAAGAAATATTTAATCGAATTTTTTTAAATAGAAAAACAAATAAAGGTTTTCATAAAAAAGAAAATAATGGAAAAACGGGAAAACAATAGAAATTAATTCATACAAACTTTTTCTGTTTATAGGAATAAAATTGCCTGATATTATCTTGTTATGCCTTACCCTAAGAAAACGACGTACAAGTAATGACAAATCAGCAGAAAAGATAAATGACTTAATAATTGTGGAAAAGTTTTGTGGACAATATTTGTCCAAATGATAAAAGTTTATTAATTTTGGACAAAATTCGTCCTGAATGGAAAAAGAAAAGATTCATACAAATTTTGGAGAACATCTCAGAACTTTGAGAGAAACTACCGGATTAACTTTACGAGAAGTTGCATCAACAATAAACATTGATTCCTCACTTCTTGCAAAAATTGAGAGAAACCAAAGACCCCCCACAAGACAGTTAATTAAAAACTTAGCTTCTTTTTTCAATATTAATGAAAGAAAATTGTTAACTGAGTTTTTGAGTGACCAAATTGCTTATAAAATTCTGAACGAAGAAGGCGACTTAAATATTTTAAAGGTTGCTGAAGAAAAAGTGTCTTACTTAAAAACTTTGCACAATGGGAATGACTATGACAAGAAATAAAGAATTACCAACGTTTTTTGGTGAAGTAATATTAAAAGGAGAACGTATTGAAAATGAATTTGAAAACAATGTTTCTCCAAAAATCTTTTACCAACACCCAAATGGGGAACTTTGGCAAGGAGATAGTATTGAATGGTTAAAAACACTACCTGATGAAAGTGTTGATTTAGTTTTTGCCGACCCTCCTTATAATATAAAAAAAGCTGATTGGGACACGTTTGAAAGTCAAGAAGAATATATCAAGTTTTCAATGAAATGGATTGAACAAGCAGCAAGAACTCTTAAACCAACCGGAACACTTTTTATTTGTGGCTTTTCTGAAATTCTTGCAGACTTAAAACACCCTGCATCACGACTTTTTAAATCTTGCCGTTGGATTATTTGGAATTATAAAAACAAAGCTAACCTAGGTAAAGATTGGGGAAGAAGTCATGAAAGTATTTTGCATTTTCGTAAAACGAAAAACTTTACTTTCAATATTGACGAAATCCGTATTCCTTATAGCGAGCATACTTTAAAGTATCCAAGCCATCCACAAGCTGAGTCAAGTAATTTTGGTAATGGTAAAAAGAAAAATCACATATGGGAGCCAAATCCACTTGGTGCAAAACCAAAAGATGTTATAGAAATTCCGCAAGACCTTATTGAAGTTCCGACAACCTGCAATGGAATGCATGAGAAAACTCCACATCCAACACAAAAGCCAGAAGAACTTTTACGAAAGTTAATTCTTGTTACATCAAACATTGGCGATACAATTATTGACCCTTTTTGTGGTTCAGGAACTACTCCAGTTTGTTCAGAACAGCTTAAACGCAAATGGATGTCTTGTGACCTTTCACCTGAATATTTAGATTGGGCAGCAAACCGCATTGAACTTGTGGAAGAATGGAACATTGAAAAGTGGATTAAATATGATTTTGATAACCAAAGAAGAAGGAACTCTATAAGATGAATTTGAAGCAACTCGTAAATAAAGCTAAAGACAAAAGCAATTTTTCTGACTTAAAGGCATTCATAAAATTTTGTGATGAATATCTTAATTACGTCGCAGATAACTTACAGGCAATAATCGTTTCGCAAAACGAAAATCATTATTGCTTTTACCAATATAAAAAGGAAGGTGATTTTCAAATTTCCAGACCTATTAACTCAAACCTAATGTATGATGCAAATGGTTTTTCAAATGCATCAAAAGAATTTTTAAAAATCCTCAAAAGTATTAAGACGATTGACAAAAATGATGAAGCAATTAGAAATATTTTAAACAATGCGACATATACCATTCAACAATCTATTGGCTCTGCATTAGACGGATTACCAGCAGGACAATCAAATACAGCAAGAAAACTAAATGGAGACTTATTTGAACATTTTATTCGTCTAATCATTAGTGAAATCGGTATTGTTTGCAAATCTGGAACAATTCAAGTTCCGGTGATTGTGGATAATGAACCAACATTCAATATGAAATATCAACATGACCTTATAATTGAAAAAGATAGTGATGTTAAAGTCATTGGTTCAATTAAAACTTCGAGCAAAGACAGAATTGATAAGATTTTTATTGACAAGTTTCTATACAATAAACTTACAGAGAAAGCAACTCCACATATTGCAATATTTCTGAATGACGTTCAAAGGAAAAATTGGAAAAAGGAAAATAAATATGGTATAAGTGCAACTTTTCTTCCGGGTCATTTTAAAGGGTACACGGTTAAAATAAATCCTCTTGATGGAGTGTATTACTGCGACATTAGACCAAATATGAAAACAGAAAATATTTTAAAAGACCATATAAAAACTTTTGATAACTTACTGATTGAAGACATTTGGAAATTTTTATAAGCCGAAACAAAAAAGGGCGAAGGCATAACAATGTATAAAAATAATAGCCGAAATAGCAGTAATTTCAAGGGTTGTAGCCCGTTTCCCCCGAAAGCTTTCGGGGTCTTGTAAATTGACAGGAAAGTGCTACGCAATCGTCTACTATTCTTATACGAGCCGGTTGAACGAATCTCAATAGCGCAAAATATCGGGATAAATAAATTTAATACTCCGTTATTCTGCATCGTACTAAAAGAAATTCCTATTTGATATCTCTATAGCTATTCTGAGAGCTAGTTCATTTTGTAAAGACTTTTCTTTGAAAAAATAATAAAATAAAAACCCCGATAGTTATTGCAGAATCTGCAATATTAAATACAGGACGAAAGAAGATAAATCTTTCGGAACCCCAGAACGGAAGCCAGCTTGGGAATGTTCCCTTTAAAACAGGAAAATAAAACATATCAACTACTTTTCCATGAAGAAATGTACCGTAAACCCCATCATCAGGCATAAATGATGCTACTTGATGAAAATTGCTTTCACTAAATATTAATCCGTAAAAAGCACTGTCAATAATATTTCCAAGAGCTCCGGCAAATATCAGAGATAAACTAATTAAAAGCCCCGTACTATGCTTTTTCTGAGAAATTTTATAAATATAAATGCCAATTGCTATTATGGCGAGTATTCTGAAAATGCTGAGAAAAAGTTTACCAAATTCGCCGGCAAATTGAAACCCAAATGCCATTCCGTAATTTTCAGTGAAATGCAAAATAAACCAATCACCCATCACATTGGTTTCCTGACCAAGATGCATTGTAGTTTTTATCCAAAACTTTAATGCCTGATCGATAAATAAAACCAGAAATATTATTATGAAAGATTTTTTCAAAATATCTTTTTGATAAAGAAATTAATAATAAACAATATTAATCGTATTGTTTGTTTTTTGCAGCAATGCTCAATGTAGCATGAGGTACACTTCTTAGTCTTTCTTTAGAAATAAGATTTCCGGTAGCTCTACAAATTCCATAAGAACCATTTTCAATTCTAATTAGAGCATTTTCGAGATTTTGAATAAATTTTTGCTGACGAGCAGCTAATTTACTATTCTCTTCTTTTGAAAGAACCTGATATCCTTCTTCTAAAACTTTAAAGGTTGGAGAAGTATCATTGGTTCCATGCTCATTATTATTTGTATAAGCATCGGTTAACATTTTTAGATCTCGTTGTGCTTTTTCAAGTTTTACCTGAATTAATTCTTTAAATTCCTGTAACTCGTCGCTTGAGTATTTTGTTTTTTTTGTTTTAGTAGCTTTCATACTTCATATTATTATATAGAAACTAAATAGTTGAGCAAATGTATTAACTTGTCTTTTTTATATTTATTGTGATTTGAAGATCACTATTTAAATTAATAATTACTGATTCCTCGCTTTTAATTTTATCAATAAATTCCAGATTATCTGTTAAAGTTTCCGAACAAATATAAGAAATATTATTGTTAACTGCATCAATAATTGCATTATTTTTTTCGATTTGCAAAGCTATAGTATCAGTAACCTCATAACCATTGTCTTTCCTGAGGTTTTGGATTCTGTTAATTATCTCTCTGGCAATTCCTTCTTTTTCCAACTCTTTTGTAATTGTTATATCCAGAGCAACTGTTAAGTTATCCATATTTGATACAACCCATCCGGGAATATCCTCAGTTATTATTTCAACGTCTTCAATTGTTATCTCTATTTTTTCGTTTGCCAAAGATAATTCATATTTTTTAGTTGATTCGAATATACTGATATCTTCCTGATTAAAGTTGCTTATTGCCTGAGAAATTTGTTTCATCAACTTGCCATATTTCGGCCCTAATGTTTTAAAATTAGGTTTGATTTTTTTAACCAAAATGCTAGATGAATCGGAAATATATTCAATTTCTTTTACATTAACTTCTGATAAAATAAGATCTTCAACTGCTTCTATTTGCTTTTGGAAATCCTTATCAAGAACAGGAATCATAATTTTATTAAGTGGTTGACGAACTCTATTTTTAGTTTTCTTTCTCAGGGATAAAACCATAGAAGAAATTTTCTGCGAAAGCTGCATTCTTGCTTCCAAATCTTTATCAATCTGTTCTTCTTTAACTTTTGGGAAATTTGTATGATGAATAGATTCCACATCATGTTTTTTTGTAATTTTATTAAGATCAAGAAATAAATTTTCAGTAAAGAAAGGAGCAATTGGTGAAGATAATTGTGCAATTACCTCAAGGCATTTATAAAGTGTTTGGTATGCAGAAATTTTATCATCAGTATAATCACCTTTCCAGAACCTTCTTCGTGATAAACGAACGTACCAATTACTTAAATAACTATCAACAAAATTCTGAATAGCTCTTCCTGCTTTTGAAGGTTCATAATCATCATAATATCCGTCAACATGTTTGATAAGAGTATTTAATTCTGATAAAATCCAACGATCGAGTTCAGGGCGTTTTTCAAATGCAATATCGTTTTCAGAATAATCGAAACCATCTATGTTGGCATAAAGAGCAAAAAACGCATAAGTATTATAAAGTGTTCCGAAGAATTTCCTTTGAACTTCACCAATTCCTGCAGTGTTAAATTTAAGGTTTTCCCAAGGTTGTGAATTTGTCATCATGTACCACCTAAGTGCATCAGGTCCGTATTGGCTGATAATTTTAAATGGATCGGCAGCATTTCCAAGTCGTTTCGACATTTTGTTTCCTTCTTTATCTAGAACTAAACCATTAGAAACACATGTTTTGTAAGACACAGAATCGAAAAGCATAACAGCTATTGCGTGCATTGTAAAAAACCATCCTCTTGTTTGATCAACACCTTCGGCGATAAGGTCGGCGGGGAAATTGGCTTTAAACTCTTCTTTGTTTTCAAAAGGATAATGCATTTGTGCATAAGGCATTGCTCCCGAATCAAACCAAACATCAATTAAATCAGGTTCACGGAACATCTTTTCTCCTGAAGGGGAAACAAGAATAATCTTGTCGATGTAAGGACGATGGAGATCAAAAGTTTTATAGTTTTCTGTTGAATTATCTCCGGGAATATAATTTTCGAGAGGATTTGTTTTCATAAATCCCTTCTCGATTGATTTCTCAATTTCTTTTTTCAGGTCGGCAACGGAGCCAATACAAATTTGTTCTTTACGATCTTTGCTTACCCAAATCGGCAGGCCAACACCCCAAAAACGCGACCTTGATAAATTCCAGTCAACAAGGTTTTCGAGCCAGTTACCAAAACGACCAATACCGGTAGAAGCAGGTTTCCAGTTAATGGTTTTGTTTAATTCGATCATTCTGTCTTTAAAAGCAGTTGTTTTAATAAACCACGAATCCAACGGGTAATAAAGAATAGGTTTATCAGTTCGCCAGCAGTGAGGATAAGAGTGAACGTATTTTTCGGTTTTAAAGGCTTTATTTTCCTGTTTTAATTTGACGATGATATCTATATCCAAAGTTTCTTTTTTGCCTGGATCATTATTGGGATCGAATTCATTTTTCACATATCTGCCAGCAAATTCGCCCATTTCTTTGGTGCATTTTCCTTGTTTATTTACAAGAGTCAGCGAACCAATTCCATTTTGTTTTGCCACTCTTTGGTCGTCAGCACCAAAGCTTGGAGCAAGATGAACAATGCCTGTACCTTCGTCGGTTGTAACAAAATCGCCAATCAAAACTTTAAAAGCATCACCGTCTTTTGGTTGTGCAAAAGCTAATAATTGTTCGTAAGAGATTCCTTTTAGATCTTTCCCAATATAATCCCCACCAATCCGGAAAGGAATATTTTTTTGTCCTGCTTCATAATCTTCCAATTTCAATTCAGCATTTTTTTCAGGAAAATATTTTCCGATTAGTTCTTTACCAAGAATTACCGAAATTGGTTTTGAAGTATATGGATTAAATGTTTTTACTTTTGTGTAATTGATTTTTTTCCCAACACCGAGAGCAGTATTCGAAGCAAGAGTCCAAGGAGTAGTAGTCCAGGCGATAAATCTCACATCTTCATTATCATCATCAAATAAAAAATTTGATTTTTCGTTTTTAACAACTTTAAATTGAGCAACCACCGTGCTGTCTTTCACATCGCGGTAGCAACCCGGAAGATTTAATTCGTGAGAGCTAAGTCCTGTACCGGCAGCAGGTGAATATGGCTGAATGGTATATCCTTTGTATAGCAAACCTTTATCGTTCAACTTGTTTAAAAGATACCAAACAGATTCAATATATTTATTATCGAAAGTGATATAAGGATTGTCGAGATCGACCCAGTAACCCATGTTTTTGGTAAGATCATCCCATATGTCTTTGTGTTTCATTACTTCTTTGCGACAAGCATTGTTGTAATCTTCAACAGAAATACTTTTTCCAATATCTTCTTTTGTTATACCGAGTGTTTTTTCGGTGGCAATTTCAATTGGTAAACCATGAGTATCCCAACCGGCTTTACGTTTTACCTGAAATCCTTTAAGTGTTTTATACCTGCAAAATAAGTCTTTTATTGTTCGGGAAATCACATGATGAATACCTGGCATTCCGTTTGCTGAAGGAGGACCTTCATAAAAAACGTATGGTTTGTGTCCTTCACGGATAACCACACTTTTTTCAAATATTTTATGGTCTTCCCAATATTTTTCAATATCCTCTCCTATACTTGCTAAGTTTAGGTTTTTATATTCCCGATATTTTGCTTTCATTAAATATATTATGTATTTTAAAAATTGGGTGCAAAAGTAATAAATAATTTATGAATTAATTATTTGGAAATTAAGGAATATGACAAATAATTCGTTTTTGTCATTTTTTCATTGAATTACGCTAATTGAAATTCATATTATTCGCTCAATTCGATGATAAACTTTTCCAACTTGTTCATTTAGGAGAATTTGTCGTATATCCTTGTATTTATAGTTATTTCGAATGTTGAAATCTATTAATTTATTTTTTCTTCTTTGTACTTTTGCCTTAACACAAAAGTACCAAAAAGTCAAGACTGCTGAAAATTTTCTACAAAAAATACAGAATAGGTTTTCTCGTGCATCCCCAGCCGTCCCTATATAATGTTCTTTATTGTTTCACTAAGTTTTATCAATAAATTACACCAGCCTCCTAACCTTAACCAAAAAAACTTTTTAGTATTTTCACCCTTGATTGAAATGACTGCTATTTATTTTGATGTACAAGGAATAATTTTTATCTTTGGAGAAAAAAAAGATGAAAAAAGATATCAAAGGAAATGCCCCGGCGGGAGCGGTTTATGGTTTAGGTTTTATTGGAGCTGCAATTTATTTTATTTCTAGTGCTTGCACTTTTTGGATGGGTGTGATTGGATTCCTGAAAGCAATTGTTTGGCCTGTCTTTTTGGTCTATGAGGCGTTTAAGAATTTGGGGGCATAGAATAAATGGTTTTGCCAGGTGTTTAATAGAACCTTAAATAATACAGTAATATTTTCTAAACCTCAAAAACATCATTAATCTGTTTTTTAACAAAACATACTATTATACTTATGTTGTGCTTCATTATGGCAACAAACTATATAAAGAGAATTCAAATATTACACGCTTAAATTAATACATTTACTTTTTACTGACTGTTTGTAGTACTATCTGCAAAGTCTATAAATCTAATTTACCCTTATAATATCTATTAAAACTAATATTACCCTTGGGAAATTATTTTTACCCAAAAAAATGATTGATAAATAAAATTCAAATTAATTAAACTTAATTTATACCTAATAGCGTAAAATAAACTATATTTACCCCCGAAAAACTAAAATTACTCCAGTAAATAGAAGAAAAATGAAAAAAGTAGGGTTTACATGGCTTCAGGAAAAATTAGATATCAAAGGCTTTCGATTAACGCATGAGTCTTACATCGGAACAACAGATAAAACAGAATTAAGTTCAACAAATACTGTTGTACGAACATTCAAATCAAAATATGATGTAAGCATTGAAAACCCAATGTCTCATTTAGAATTTGCACTAAAATATGATGATTTAAACCTTGCATTCATCAAGGAAGTTTTCACCTCTATTAAACATCAAACAATAGTAGATTACATCAAAGCAAAACAAAATCGAAAATTCCCGAGAATAATTGGATTTCTATATGAGTTTACAGGGGGTAAATCAATAGATATTAAAGTCACTACCACTAATTACGAAGATATATTAGACTCCTCTAAATATGTCACGGGAAATATTAAAAAAATATCCAAATGGAAAGTAAACGATAATCTTCTGGGGTCAAAAAAATTCTGCCCAATAATCAGAAGAACTAATGAACTTAGCGAGTTACTTGACTGGAATATTGAAGAGGCAATTGAAAATCTAAAACACGAATATTCTCTAGAAATTTTTAATAGAGCTAGCTATTACCTGTATAAAAAAGAATCAAAATCATCTAGTGAAATAGAGAAGGAAGAGCCATCTCAAGACAGAATGGAAAAGTTCATAGCTTTACTAGAAGAAGCAGGACAAAAACACTTTGAAGAATCACTATCTGAAGAAGAATTGGTCCGATTACAAAACACTATTGTTGACCCAAGATATGCTGATGGAGGTTTTAGGGACTTTCAAAATTATGTCGGTCAAACAATGAGAGATTATACACAACAAATACAATACGTATGTCCACCACCACAATTTGTAAAATCTCTTATGCAAGGAATAGTTGACATAAATAAAAAAAACACATCAACTGAAACGATTATAAAAGCCACAATGGTATCATTTGGTTACGTATATATTCATCCATTTGAAGATGGTAATGGAAGGATTCATCGCTTTCTAATTCATGATATTCTAGTCCGTGACGGCATTGTTGCGAGCAGTACAATACTTCCAGTTTCTGCTCAAATACTTGCCCATATGGATAAATATGATACTATTTTAGAGTTACTTTCAAAGTTGATTGAGCGAAAAGTAAAATATGACATTAATGATTCTGGAGAAATGACGGTTAATAACGCATCCGAAATAGAAGCATTATACCGATTTCCAGACCTAACTAATCACGCTGTATTTTTGGCAAGAGCTATACAATCTACGGTTAATAAAGATATACCAGAAGAACTACTTTTTCTTCAATGCTATGATGAACTTAAGGGTGATATTCAGAGTATAGTCGATATGCCAGATAATAAAGTTGATCGCATGATTTTATTCCTTCATCAGAATAAAGGAAAACTTGCAAGTCGTAAACGAAAATTTTACAAAGAACTGAGTGATAATGAAATCGAGCAAATGGAGCAGGCCTATACTCAAGTATTTGAAAGAAAATAAAACGATATACAAATTAGGACTTGAACTTGATTATTTCAATCCTTTAATCAATAATTTCTTTTCCCATATTAACAAAATCTTTGTATATTTAAAAAATTGAATAATTTGACTGTATTGATTTTAATTTTGTTTTTTTTACTTTGTGAAAATTAAATAAACATTATAATTCAATATTTGTATATGATACTCTGGAATCATCGTTTATTTAGGATGTTTTTGCAACTTATCTTTTCTTTTTTTAGTTTTTTACTTGACTTTTAACTATTTATATATTATTTTTATATTTAGAAATTTAGTGACTCTTTTTTGAAAAATATTTTATTTTCTGAATATTAACCAAATAAGTAACGATATGAAAACTAAAAAATTTACTTTTAAACCTACCCTGACTATTTTATTTTGTATTATGCTATTTGCTGGGAGCGTGGAGGCACAGACGTCAATTATTTCCAATTCAGGAAATGTTAGTGGAATAACAAGTGGAACTACTATTAACAATTGGCAAAATGTTGGATTGCCTGTTAGTGTTACTTTAAGTACCGGAAATAAAGTTTTAGTACTTTCCACTTTTGAAGCAGATGTTACCAATGGTCCTACTGATATTTTAGGCAAATATCAAATTACTGACGGTACATTAATTAGTCCTACAATTGAAAGGTATGTGGTAGCAAAAGCTTATGATGATCATGGAATTGGTGCAATTAGTTATATTTTTACATATGGTGGAGAAACAGCTGCCAAAGCTTTTCAATTGCAACATGCAAAGGGAATAAATGGGAATAAGCAATTTACAACAAAAGGAGTAATTGTCGCAATGGTAATTAATGATGCAAATATAAAATTGCCCAATAGTAATAAAATAACAACAACACCTAATGTTACAACTACAAGTACAGAAGATTATGTTGAAGTAACCGGAACAAAAACAGATGTTATTACATTAACAAAGCCAGGTGGGATATATTTAACAACTTCATTTTCGACTTTAGGAGATGGAGCTTTAATTGGATATTATGTGCTAAGGTCTTCAAGCGATGGAACTAATTTTACCAACATACCAGATGCCGCAATTACGAGGACTAATAGTATAAACCCTGGTGCTGCAACAATTAGTATTCTTTTGGAAGATCAACCAGCGGGAGATTACTATTTTGATGTTGCCCATAAAACCAGTACCGGAACTTTAACTACCAGAAATTTATCGTTAAATGTTGTTGGTCTTGTTGATGCAAATGGATTAGTTTTTCAAACGTTCAAAAGTACTGTGGCAAGTGTTGTTAATTCAACAGCTTCTTTTACAACGGCGGCATCAAATACGATTACTTCACTAAACGGTACAAATAAGGTATTTTTTAATTCAACCTTTAATATGTCAAGTCCAGATATTGTAGATGCAGCAGCATTTCAACTTGTTTCTTCAGGAGGAACTTTTACTTCTCAAATTTTGGAACGATATGTACCTGCCGGAGGAACGGGAAGTGGTGGATTGGTTGGTTTGGTAACAGAATTGAACACCAACACAATTTACACCTTTGAACTGCAGCACCGAAGCACTGCGGCTGTAGCTTTAACAACTTCTAATATCAATTTGGTTGGTTTCCAATTAACAAGTTCACCAACATTTGTATTTAATGCTGCTTCAGGTGATTGGAATACTGCATCGAATTGGACACCTGGTTTAATCCCGGGTATTTCCAATAGTGTAAGTATTCCATCGGATAAGACAGCACTTATTGCAGCAGATGATACAGCTAGTTGCAATGGCCTAGCGTGATGGTACGTTAACTATAAAATCTGATGCCAGCAATAGTGGTTCATTAATTGTAAGCGGTACATCAGCGGGAAATATCACCTATGAACGATACATGACCGGGACAACTGGAACACCCTGGCATTTGATTTCTTCTCCAGTGACTACTCAGGATATTTATACATTGGTAACAACTGGTGGAAATGCAATTGCTTTTATAGATCCTAAATACGGTTTGGGTTATTATGATGAAAGTGCCGATGGCTTTACCACATATACTACAACAACTGCAAGTGAATTTGGGACCCCGGGTCCTATGACAACAGCTAAGGGATATGAAATCCTAAGAACTTCTGATGGCGTTGTTTCTTTTACCGGAACAATAAATACAAGTGATGTACCGAGTTATTCGATTATCCGTGAAAATCAGGGTTGGAATTTATTGGGGAATCCTTATCCTTCTGCAATTAATGCCACAGCTGCCATTCCTGCAGATAAATTATTAAATTCAACTAATGTAGACAATCTTGATGCAAGTTATGCGGCTCTTTATTTATGGGATCCTATTGCTGATTCCTATAAAACAATAAATAATGCAGGAGGCACACCGACAGGAACCTTAAGCCAGGATTATATACAGGCAGGGCAAGGTTTTTTTGTTCGTGCAAAGGATGCCACTTCACGTGTATTTGATATTACCGAGGCTATGCAAACACATCAAACGGATGTAGCATTTAGAGGTGATAAAGTAGTATGGCCAGGAATAAATTTAATCGTCGAAAGCGAAGAAAAACAAAGAAATACACAAATTGTTTTTAATGCTGAAATGACAAATGGACTAGATATTAGTTATGATGCAGGAATTTTTAAGAGCGGAACTTTATCACTCTATAGTCGTTTGATTGAAGATAATGGAGTCGACTTTAGCATACAATGCTTACCCGAAGAATACGATGAATTAGTAATCCCAATTGGTTTGGATGCATTAGCAGGAACAAATTTAGTTTTTAGTGCTGAAATTAATGATATACCTGAAAATTGTACTTTCTTGCTGGAAGATAATCAAACAGGTATTATTACCGAATTAGGTCAAAATTCTTATACAATTGAATTAGATGCAGCCAGTAATGGAATAGGTAGATTTTATCTGCATACCAATATAAATACAATAGGTATTGATAATTTGTATTTACATCCTGAAGAAACATTTAAGATTATTTCAAACTCACAATCTGGAAATATACAGATTCTCGGAACAATTAATCAGGCAACAAATGCAAAAATTTATGATATGAGGGGCAAACTAATTACCTCAGTTCAATTGAGCCGAAATAATGAAAATATTATTCCATTTAACAATGCTCAAAATGGTATTTATATTATCAGGTTTCAATCGAACGATAGAATTGTTAGTAAGAAATTTAATTGGTGATAGGGACGACGTCCCTGCAATCCTTGACTATTTTAACTAGGTATTATAAAGAATTTAAATATATTTTGATTATGAAAGAGAATAAAAAAAGCTTAAATCAGATAAAAGATAATAAAGAAGATAAAATTACTCGTAAAGAAGCTTTAAAAAAAGTCGGCAAATATGCTGCATTTACAGCTGCAGCTAGTATGTTGATATTAAGCCCAAAGGCTTCACAAGCCGCCTCTACAGAGCCAGAGCATCCTGGATGGTGACCATTAAGAACAAAAATATTACTGAATTTATCGTTCGGGAAATCGAAAACAAACAAATTGTTTGGTTTAAAAACTCTAATAGATATGTTCAAATGGAAAAACCCGCATTTACCGTATTTGATAAATTACAAATGGGTGAATCATTTGACTCTATTGTAAAATTTCTTTACTCAAATTATGAACTTCCTGCAATTGAAGGGAAAAAATTTATTAAAGAAATCCAGGAAATTCTAGATAACGAGATATACAATTCAAAAACACTTATTACGAAAAAAGATCATGGCCAAAAAATAACTCTTCCTGAAAAGTTCTATTCCGAAATAACATATCATTTTGTAAATAATTCATTTTTATTAAAATATGAGACTGCACAGATTGAACAAATGATTCATCCATTATTTGCCCATCTGGAAACAACAAATAGACAAAGTCCAAATCATCAAATCCAATTATTTTTCAATAATAAATACTTGAACTTAGTTTCTGATAATATCTTAATCGGTCAATGGAAAAAGGATGACGATCATTTTTTTAGAGGTAAGGTTTTTATGGAGTTACTTAATAAAGCATATTCTAAAAAAGAAGATGATTGGATGAGTGTACTTCATGCTTCTGCTGTGGGAAATGGAGAAAAATGTTTTTTAATTGCAGGTGAGTCAGGGAGTGGGAAAAGCACATTATCAGCAATACTAATGGCAAATGGTTTTAATGTCATTGCCGATGATTTTGTTCCGATTGAAGCATCCTCTTCTAAAGTTATGCAGTTTCCGGCTGCAATATCTATAAAGAAACAGGCTTTTGAAATGATATCATCTATGTATCCGGAATTACTAAAAGCAAAAGAGTTTTATTACGAAAAGTTAAATAAAACCGTACGATACTTAGTTGATAATAATGCAAATAAAAGTATCTCTTCAGGTTTAGATATAAAAGCAATTGTATTTGTTAAATATTTGGAGAATTCAGGGATGCAATTAAATAAAATGTCAAAGAATGAAGCTTTCAGAAGACTGGTTCCTGATTCCTGGGTTTCTCCTTTGGCAGAGAATGCAGAAAGATTTTTGGATTGGTTTGCATCTATACCTTGTTTCGAGTTAACTTACTCAGATAATGATAAAGTAGTTACATCACTTAAATCACTTATTTACGATGAATTATAAAGAAACTTTATTCTTTGTTAGTCAGTGTTTAACCATTCAACACTGCCCCGAACGAATACCAATAATAAGGGAGAAGATTCGTTCAGGAGATGTTGATTGGGAACAATTTGTTTGGGTAAGTAGTAACCAAATGATGATTCCAGCGGTTTATTTGCAATTTAAAAGAGCAAACTTATTAATTGAACTTCCTGATGATCTAGTAGCACATTTGGAAATAATTTACCAGCAAAATTTTGATCGAAATAAGGAAATTTTGCAACAGGTTCATCGCATAATCGAATTGCTAAACAAACACTCAATCTATCCAATATTTTTAAAAGGAGTTGGTAATTTGTTAGATAATCTATACCATGATATAGGTGAGCGGATGATGGGCGATATTGATTTTTTAGTAGCTGAAAAAGATGTACTTAAAGTAGCTGAAATTTTATTGACTGATGGGTATAAGGTTTTGGAAGGGAAGAATCCAATTTTTGATTTTGCACATCGGCACTTCCCTCGACTAGTTAGTCCCAATGCAATTGCAGGTGTAGAAATTCATTATAGAATAGTAAAGTCTCCTTTTGACAAAAAGCTGAGTTTTAAAATAATTAATAAAGAGAAGAAGAAATTAATTATTCCAGGTATAGCTTATGTTCTTTCAGACTCACACCAGATTATTTATAATATGATGGTTGTTCAAATAAACGACAGACTTTTCTATAGAAATCCAATTTATTTTAGACATATATATGATCTGTTTTTACTATCAATGCGGACAGATCCATTGAATACTTTGCGGAATTTTGGATTTTATTTTCAAAGACTAAACAATTATCTTGCTTTATCTTCAAAATTATTAGGATACCCAATTAGCATGTCTTATGAAGAAAATATATTCGCTAAAATCTATGTCTCAAAATATATGATTGACATAAAATATGTAAGATTTACTAAAATAAGAAACTATTTTCTCTACATAATTTTTCGCTTGTTTAATTATCTGATACAGATAATCCAGGCATCCTATAAAAGCAGTATGCGGCAATCTTTGTATGCACGATTATCCGATCCTAAATGGTATGTGGCTCATTTGAGGTCTTATAATACTTTTTTTAGGCACTCCTGATGTTTGTTGTTTAAAACGAACTACCAGGGGCAGATCCCTCGACTAAGCTCGGGATCCCCGCCTGACCAGGCAGGCAGGAGTTCGACTAAATGTTTGCTTCACAAAATTAAAGTCTCACTGATTCAACAAACAGGTTATCCGCCTATCGCTTTTGAAGCCCTAGGCAAGTTTGTTAGTTCGCCCATCCGCCAAGCGCCTTCGAGGCGCTAGGCGGTTTGGTTACATCATTATATTTGGATTATTTTTCATAACGAACTTTTTTTATAGGAACAATGTAAGGTATATGTCTTGTCGTTTTCGTTAACAAATCAAACTCATATTCTGTAATATCATTCATTGATAAATCAGATTTGATTATGTTCGGCGAATCATCATAAGGAGGAGTGTTTTCAATATCAAATGTCAAAATACCAAAGGCTTTCAATTGCTCAATCAAATCATATAAATCAATCACTTGAATTTGACTCCTATAACTACCAGCCTGTATGGTTTCTTTTATCGCTACATTATATATATTTTTTTCATTTTTTGATCAATTTAATGATTTTAATGGTGATTTGTTTGTAAGCAATAGTATAATAATGATTTATACTAAATTAAGAATTTTTAATATTTCAACCATTGCCAGTGTGTCTAATTTGCAATAAGCAAGTAAATCATCTCTGGTTTTTTTAATTGTTTCCGTATTCGTTTCGTCGTAAAGATATGCAAAAGCCAGGCTTGCAGATCCTCCTTCGTTGATGTTAAGATTTACATAACTTAATTCAGGAACCAATGCTGGTAAAACCTTCTTGATCGAATAGGATCCCTTCATTTCAGGAGTGTAATAATGCTTTTGTGAAAAAGGGGTCATTAGATCGACCACGCGATTGTTTATTGCCTCTGTTTGTCTTTTGTATTCAGGGAAGTTAATACCTATTTCATTAAGTCGTGCAGTTTCAAAACCTTTGTTATATACAATGATGTCTCCTGAGTGACCAATATCGTTAATGAGTTGTTGTATAAATAGTATTCGTGGATCGTCTTTAGCTTCTGCTAAAAATTCTTTATGAATTAGTGTTCCGTTTGGCTTGTCTAAAATGTGAAGCGAATATTGAAAACATATTTGTTGAAAGGGTTTAAGATGGTCAAACACAGGTATTGATGACTGGAATGTTTCAAAGTCCAGAAAGTATAATGGATAATTTAAAGCATCGACAAATAATTTAATCTGATTTATATCAATGATAGATTCTCTGGTTTTCTCAGAACTTACCTGTAATTGCTGATTGTGGCTTAAAGGGAAGTTGTCCGGAACATCAGATATGTTTATAGTTCCATTATGAAATAATTCAAATTTTTTGTTTTTATTCAATCTGGAAATATTGAAAACACTGTAATCAGGAATATTCTTCCAACAATGACCCAAGAAGCTACAAGCATATGGATCATGACAATGAGGACCAATATCGATTGCAGGAATAGTCACATCAACCAGCATTCTTTTCATTTGTTTTATGTACTCTATGACTTTAGGTTGAAGGGCTAAGATTCTGTCTTTGACTGATTCAATGGTAAATAGTTCTTGCAAGTCTAATTCTCCATTTCTGACATATTGGTTATTTAGGAAAACTACAGAGATTTCTTCCAAATCTATGCCCGAAGATGTAAGGACATGATATTGGAATGCTGTATCCCATAGATAGGTTTCTTTTACTGAAGTGGAACCTTTCACTTCATAAGCTCGCCATTTTCCGTCTTTTTTTGCCAATATATCCATGAAACATAATAGGCCATCATATTTAAACCCAGCTTCATAAATCGGAGCTTCACCTTGTATTAAGAGATCTGTTTGTTTGAAGACCTCAGCAAAATTATTTGGAATATAACTCCCTAAATCAATTCCTCCTGAGAAAAGTGATTGTGCTAATAATCCAACATTTGTCCCTTTATCAAATATGGCTTGTTGAGCTTCTGAAATTTTATCTTCTAAATCAGGATGATGCTTTTTCAAATAAAGAGATTTATGGCATTGGAGGCCACGGATGAAAGCGGATTTGGAGATATTAATTTGTGAATATTTCATTAATCATTTTTTTTATCACAACTACTTAAAAACTTTAAATAATTCTGGTTTGTGTACAAGCCCATTTTGTACATAAATAGTTATACTTTCAAAACTACTTACATACTCATCTTCAAAACCATACGATGGTTTTTCGCTTTCTATTTTTCTAAGGATGTTTTTCAATCATAGTATTTGATTTGCAGTTCGTTCTTTCTAATGTACCCTAATGGTTTGAATATGGTGCGTTTGGCATTTCAATACACCAAATTTTCATTTTACTTCGAAGTTTCTTAATTGCGATCAACTTCAATTTTAGCACTATCTGCCCAATTTTTTATGATTGCGTGTTAGCGGTTGTTTATTCTTTCCTCAATTTCTATAAAGTTGTTTTCTATCTGTTTATGTAGTTCATTTAATGACTGTGAAAGTTCTTTGAATAAATCAGTTCTATTCTCAGGTAATAGTTTTTTTAGACTGTAAAGTTTGGTGAAATCATGACTAAAATATTTGTAAAAACAAAGTCCATCGGCATCTTCATAAATGTCTTGATTGAAATCAGTTAAAAAATCTAGTTTTACTAAATACTTATATACCTGTCTTGTTTGCTTTTTGTATTTTAATTCCTCAATGTATAATCCATAATTCATTACATAGTCATTTCCCCATTCAATGTTTATTTTAAAAAGATTCCATTTTTTATCCTGCAATGAAATTAACCAATCATCTTCGTTTCGAATAATTAAATTGGTGGAATTATTCTTTAAGTATATTAATAAACTTGCCCAAAACTCTTTACGAAGTCTCTCTTTTATTGATTCAAATCGTTGATTTATGTCATAAACCAATTCAAAGTTTTCTTCTTTTGTTGATAGTTCGTAGATTTTATCATCAATTATTGATTCCATTTTATGTAGTTTAAATATTGAATAATTAATTGTTTTACTTTTTCGGATTTGCATTGCTCAGCACATAATTCCAACCATTTTGTTATATGCTTTTTGTATGATATTGGGAAATAGTTTTTTTCCTTGTTGTGTTCAATAAACCTGCTGAAATCTGGATGCTCAATAAGTTTTGGATCTTCACCATGTAAAGTAAGATAAACAACAATAAGATTCTCATCTGAATACCCATATTTTTCTGTATAACAATAGTAATACTTGAATAACTGGTCGTAACAACTATCAGGGCTTTTCCATTTATTCTCAATGATAATTGCAAATTTTTTCTTTGGGTTAGTTGATTTTATAGTAATATCAATCTCACCTTTACCTATTTCAGATTTAATCCATTCTTCAGTTTTGATTCTATATTCGGTGTGCTTTTCATTTAAAAACTTATTTATTTCATTTTCTGGCAGAATTGTTTTTAGGAATAGTCGATAAAATAAGTCTTTTTGACCATGGGAGCCATGAGTATCAAGTAATTCAAAAATTATAGGTGAATGTATATGCTCTTCTGGTCTTCGGGATTTAATTATATTGAATATTGAGAAATCCCAAGCATATAATTCATTCTTTTCGTGTTTTTCTATTAGAATTTCTCTGTATGGCTGAGCAAATACCTCAAATTGTTTATCAATAGTATTAATATTATTTCTAATGATTTGAGTAATTGATTCTTTATAATTATCAAAACCGTTTGTGTATGAATCAAGATTGACATTAACAATGTGTCTGTATTGACTTAAATATTTTTCAAAAAGTTGATAATTCTTCATGATTGGTGATTCATTTAATAAACGTTAACATAAATATAACCGTAATATTCAGTTTATATCTCATTTGTAATAGTGTGTTTTGCTATAATATTGATTAATGAATCTTTTAATATTTCGAAGATAATATCTTCATAATTTTCAAATGTACAAAAATATTTTATCATTATAGTCATTTTTAACGCTTTAAGCTTGCTAAATAAAAAAAGATAAGCAAGCTAAATATGAGTATTTTGTCATTTTAGATTCTTTTAACTTTCTCCCTTTTGCATATAATGACTTCAGAAATAATAAATACAAAGGATTATAAAATTTTTTCAGTTTATTTTTTTCTAAAATGTTGTTTAATTTTAAGGTTCTGCTGTTATTTTAATGGTAAATAATTATTAAGTGATTCTATCAACCAGCTTATTTATAATGATAAAATGCTTAAATGCTTAAATATTCCATAAC